>Ga0182735_1000475_pt1 | contig 32833 bp, 39 predicted proteins | sample eDN5th30CKraftMG_FD_128524 | JGI IMG/M metagenome (GOLD analysis project Ga0182735, IMG submission 128524) | Enriched Miracle-Growth compost microbial communities from Emeryville, California, USA - eDNA 5th pass 30_C Kraft MG (version 2) (version 2) ...
CCCCACGGTCGGCCGGATGATTTACATAGCCGCCTTCCTTCGCGATGGTGGCCTCGATCATGGTTTCAATGGTCACGGCGAAGGCTCCTTTCCGCCTGTTCAGCCAGTTTTCGCAGTGCTTCGGGAACCGGGTCGGCCAAGGCCTCGATGAACGCCGCCGCCAGCGGGTTGCCCTGCGCCGCACAAGCCCTTGTCAGGTCATCGGCAGCGCACTTTCGGGCCCGGATTGCGTCTCTCGCTTCGCACATCACTTTCGCTCCATACCTTGGATGGTGACAACCAAGGCTGACAGTGAAGCTGCGAGCGACTTGTCCGCCTCGGCGCGATCCTTGCGAACTACCATATCTTCTTCTCGTTCCGCCTTCCGGTCGGAGCGCGTGAGAAGTTCGCGCCACACCATGAAGCCGATCAGCAGGCCAGGTGCGCCGAACTGCGTTGCAAGCTGTGCTATGATGCTAGTTTCAGCCATTTCCACCCCATGGCGTCATCGCCGGTGCCCCTTGTTACTCATCACCGCCCCGGCTCATGCCCGGCACGAACACGAAGGCGAACCACAGCGCGAAGGGAATGGCCCAGAGGAAGGACCAACCCTTGACTAGCGCCACGGCGGCGAGGGATGCGGCGGCTAAGGTGAGTGAGGAACAACGCGGCCCGTTCACACATAACTCACGCCTCGGCCGCGAGCTGAAGATCACTCAACGCGTGACCAATGTCAGCCTGGGCCTGCTGGTGCGCATTTGTGACACGGCTAAGTATCTGCCGAGCGGAGCCGTCAGGAAGGCGGGCCTGAATTGCCGCTATCTCTGCAATGGCACCCTCCGCCGAATTGAGCGCGACAATGGCCGCTTGAACTTCGAAAATACTCCGCTGAGCAATCTGACGAGATATCTCGGCCTGTTGGGCGAATAGTTCTGAAATAGTTGGCTCAGTTGGCATCTTACCTCACCTCCAAAATGAAAGTCACATGATGACGGGCGTCAGAATTTTTTAGACAGCTAAACTAATATTGAAGACACCATTTACCGCCACAGGCGACGAAGTAAGGTTGGCACAGCGGACTGTTATGACCACCGGGTCTGTGGCAGGGTCGCTTCCGCCAGTAACGAAGGCGGACCACACGATTCCTGCCGGCATTGCGAACCGAGGCGACGCCGACACAGCAACCTGCGCAGGAAGTGCGGCAGTGAGTGCAGGGGACAGAGTCCGATCGACCGTTGCGCCAGCGCCGATCGAACCGAAGTTCAGTGTCGCGCCACTCGTCGCAGTCGCCCGAATAGGCAACCCATTTTTCTGGATGGTGAGAGTGGAACCGAGTGCCAGTGTTTGCGCTAGCCCCGAGCCTAATGCATCAAGTGAAAACGCCCTGTCACCGATCTGCGTCAGCTCCAAGCGACCAACATTGTTAGTACCAAACAGTACAATTTTTCTGAAAAGATCAACGAGCGTGACGCGAGAGTTGGCCGCCGAAGGCGGCATGCTGATGACGTTTGTATCATCCGCCTCGTTTAGGAACGTAGTCCAGTCCAGAGATGTATACTGAACAAATGATGTTAGCAAACTGCTGCGCTGCCAGACGCTCTTGGGGCCATATTCAGCATATACCTGAAGATTATGTGCCCGGCCTGCCAGTATGACGTCAAAATCGTTGTTTACCACAGCGCGCTGCCCATTGGTCTGTGCAATAACCATGCCGCGCATCCGCCCCGCTATCAGCGAAATATTTGCATTGTGCTCGATTTCAAAGCCAGCGAGACCGTTCCTCCTTACATCGGCCCAAACATCGCACGTATTATTGTCGCCGTCATTGCCAGCCGGGAAAAATACACCTCGGCCTTCATTGTAAATCGAAGTGACGGCGAGGCGGCAGTTGTTTCCATGCTCGAACCGGACACCATCACCGCCGTGATACTGGACCCACACATCGTCGGTCACCTTCCTGGACGCAGTGTTGAGGACCAACCCGTGCGAGCTGTCCCCCGGAATGACCGCCGTTGGCCCTATAGTGAGACCCCGAAGACAACCATTTTGGTGGTAGATCGTGCAACCCGCCGCCAGCTTGTCAAAGCGGGTCGAAAGGCGGCCGCTTCCCAAAACATCGCACCGCAAGCTGATGTCGTCGCTATAGCCGAAGACGCCTGGCGGGACGCGCAACGCCCTGCCAGCATTATAGGCATCCAGTTCCGCTTTCTGGATTGCTGCCGTCCAATCGGGTCCGTCCGCCAAGTCCGCATAATCAGTGAGATACAACTCACTGGCAAGGCGGGCCTCGACGGTGGTCCTCCCGAACCTGATTATTTGCCCGCCGATCTCTGCAAGATCCTGCCGCAACCCCAAATCGGCGCCGGTCCCTTCAGAAAGCACGATCGTCTGCCCATCAGCGGCAAAAGAGAGGAAGCGACTGGCGCGTGAACCCGCCGCTGGCAGCGTCAGATCGGCCTCTTCACCAAGGGGCGCTTTGATCGAGCGCCCCACGTCGCGCTTCAGGGCAATGTCGCGGACCGCCGCCTTATCGAACTGCGCATTCAAACCCTTTGGGGTGAACGGCCCCTCCCCGGTATATTGCCCCTCGCGCGTGAACATCGGTTCGGAAACGATGTAAAGACTACCCGATCCGACGCCGGGCGCGACGGTGAATTCCACCGTGCCGCCCTCCAGATCCGTGTCGACGAATGCGGTGTAATCGGCCGACGGGATCACGGACCAGCCATCACCCGTATCGCGGTACACGTCGATTTCATCCGCCGACCCCGCCTTGAAGTCGAAGGCGAACACGGTAGTCGCGCCGTTCGGAATATAAGGTCCGGTAATCGATGAGGTGACTGTAACTGCCATCGTGCGTCCCAGCGGTTTGCGCTGGGTATCGGCTTACCCGTGGGCAGGGGGCGAAAGCTGGGGTTTGCACAGTGGCTTGAGCGCGGGGGCAGAGCGGTGCTATGAGCTGACGGATGGACAGGGGATTGGCAGGGGATGACTGAGCGAGCGGTGAGATTTGCCTGGTATGCCATCAGCGGAGCGCTAGCTGGATGGGGTTTGGGCTATGGCATCGCGCCGAGTTCCCCAACTCTTCAAGTCTTCATGGCTGCCCTTGTGGGGTGGTTCATCGCGAAAGCTAATGTCGAGATGGACGAAGATCGGGACTTCCCGACCAAGGAACATGTGCGCGGCATATTGCCGCGCCTGCGAGCGAATGTGCATTTCCTGAGTGGGGGAACGCTAGGAGAGGCGGGGGCGCTGCGATTGACATTCATCGCATTGGGCTTCGCAGTCGTGTTCTGGTTCGCGCGCGATGCTACGGAGGGTATCGCCTATGATTGGTTCGGCTATGATGCTCAGGAGTTTGTTGAAGATCGATGGCCAATCGTCATAGCCGCGTTAATCGCTTTGCTCGGCACATACCGATACCTAATAGCCAAGGACAATAGGGGCCGGGTCAGTCCTCCTTAATCTTCCCCTTCGTCAAACCTTCCCACCAATCCCCGAACGTCTCGGGATGCTGGTCGCCCGCGCCAACATCGACGAGGAATTGCGCCGACGCCGCCATCTGGCCGGTCACAGGCGCGCCGAGGTAGCCAGCGGTTTCAAGAATGTTCCGCGTTGCCCGCTTCGTTTCCTCGCCTTCGACCAGACGTTTTATGTCCTTCGCCGCGTTCACGATGGAATTGCCAACGCCGCTGGCGGGTGTGAAGTTATAACCGAAGCCGGACGCCAGACCGCCAGCGATATCTCGGACGACAGGGATCGGTCCCAGAGCGGAGAGGCCGATCTTCTCCAGCGCCCATAACGTCCAGTCTTCATCATCTTCTGGTGGCCGCCCTGCGACCAGTTCGGAGGCTAAGGCGGGCAGGAAATACAGCATGACCGTGCGGGCTAGCAGGCCGGGGAAGTCCTGCACTGAGCCGCTGCGGAATGCCGTGCCATAGTCGCGGGCAAGCGTGCGCTGACGCTGATAGAAGGCGCTCATGTAACTGTAGAACATGGTGAGCAGCTTGCCCGCTTCGCCTGCCGCTCCCTTGCCGCGCTGGATTGCTGCCAGATCCTTGCCCGCTCCAGCGCCCTGTGACTGCCGCACCGTCTTGTCAGCAAAGGCGATAGCATCGCTGTCGGGCATGCCGTCATTCAGCGCCTTGTTGTAAGCCCCAATCCAGCCCGCTGTCGAAACGAAGCGGTCCATCATGCCGATGAAGTAGAAGCCGAACCGCTTCACGTCCGACAGGAAACCAAACTTCGATTGCTCACGCTGTATGGCGTCCCGAATATCCCGGTCCAGCGTCTCCGTGCGCGCCGCGACTTCCTGACTATTCTCCAGCACGAAGCGCATCGTCTCGACCGGGGCCTTCGCGAACCGATAGACACCTTCCACCGCCCAGCGCGAACCGATCCGCTCAGCAGTATTGAACACACCCGCCAACTGCATCAGCGTGGTCGAAGCCCGATAGCCCATGCCGACGAATGTGGCGTTGGTCCGCAGGCCCTTCACCATCTTCTCGACCGATCCCATACCCTGCGCGTCATAGGCGAACTCGTTGGCGATGTGCTGGAGCCAGGGGTTGAACTGCTTCTGGACATGCTCACCCAGCGTATCGCGCACAGCCTTGATGATCCGCTTGTCATTGAGGAAGCGGTGGGCGTCGATCACGGCTTCGCGGTGCGTGATGTCATGGATCACTTCCCCAACATGCCGAGAGATGACCGAGAGCGATAGCATGACAGGGCGCTCAACCTCCGTCCGCTCATTGGTCGAACCGGCGCGGGTGTTTGCGCGGCGATAGGCGCTTTCGAACAGCTTGTCGCCGCTGATCGCGTTCTGCCGTTCCGTGTCGAGCGAACGGGTCGGGTCATAGACGACAGGATAATAGCCGCCTCGCAGCTCGCCTGCGCTGGTCATGATCGGCCGCGCTTCGACCTTATCCGGTTCGACGCCGTTAACCCGCCGCTCCAGCGCCGCGATGTCAGGCCAGAGCGTATCGATGATGTCCCACGTCTTCTGGACGAACCGCCATTCCTGCGGTGTCAGTTCCGCGTTGAGCGCATCAAGGATAGACTGCTGATTCCAGTTATAGCCCCCCGCCAGTTTACGAGCGTTGCCCTCGTTTCCCATGTTCAGCGCCATGGCGATCAGCTTGTCCCGCGTCATGACAGCAGGACGGCCCGTATCCGGGTCGATCATGGTGAGCGTGACCTTCTGGCCCCACCGCTTGCGGGTTGCCTCCGGCACCTCCGTGCGAGCGGCTTCCAGTTGCCGCATCATGTCGGCGGTGCGCTTGCGGCGCTCCTCCTGGGCGTCGACGAACCGCTGGAATACGACGCGGTTGAACACGCCGCTGGGTCCCTGATCGAGCCAGTCGAAAACCGTCTCCATCTTGAGCATCGCGGCATCAAGGCCAAGGACGAAGGACTTTGCCTTGTCGAACCAGCCCGGCTCATCGAACGAGGCGTCGGCGGGCTTCTGCGGGAGCATGGACGTTGTGGCGAGGGCCTCCCCGACAACAGCCTCGTATTCGCGCTCTTCTTTTGCGTCGAGTAGGCGTTGTTTCAGTCGCCCCAGATGCATGATCTGTTTCACGGCGGCATCGAGGCCGAGCAACTGATCGACGGTGAGGCGCGACCAGTTCGTGGACCCCAGCGTCGCGGCGAAGGATGGCGGAACGATCATGTCGCGTCCTGCTTCCTCCTGTTCCCGCGCCCACGCCTCGAAACTCTCCTGCCGGTCGATGGACCGCTGCGACCTCTGTTTCAGGTCGACCTGTTCCAGCAACCCTTGCGCGCGCTCCAGATAGTCCTGATCAACCGTTTCCATCGTGCGCTTCGACGCAACCTTGCTCATGCGTTTGACGGCAGATTCAATCTCGTCAGCCGCGCGCTTGGCTTCCGACACTAGCGCATTGTTCAGCATTTGGGCCTGCTTCTGGCGGAAGGCTTCGGCATTTTCGCCAGCGATCACCGCGTCCATTGCGGCCTTGCCTGCCTTCGCCGCCGCACGCTGATAGCGCTGGATCGAAGCACGGGATGCGACATCGGCGACCCGGCCCTCCCTTATGGACCGCGCAGCCCAATCCTTTGCTACGCGATAGGGCGTGACGCGCTGTCCGGTGGAACGGGCGAGAACACGCATCTCGGCGGCGATCACCTCGCCCTGCTGATCGTTATGGATGATCGCGAGGGCTTCTTCTTCAATCGAACCATCGGTGAAGGGGTCGCCATATCGCTCCAGCATGATCCGATCGACTTCCTGATCTATCAGCGCCTTCCGCACCGACCGCTGATCACCTCCTTCCCTCAATTGCCGACGCGCGGTCTCCACGCCGATCAGAGCGCGGACCATCTCATCGCCGGATGTGAAGCCGGACAGTTCGGCTACCTCATCTGGATTGGCCCCGCCTTCTTTGAAGATCGGGGGAACATTCTTTGGCAGCATGGCGGGCGCGTCTTCGCCCAGGGCCGCCCTGATCCATGTCGCATCCAGCGGCGCTTTTTGCGCTTGACGCAAGGCGCGGAACTCAGGACGGGCATCCACAGACGCGGCAACGTCCGCTTCCACCGTCGATCGCCGGTCCTGATATTCCTTCGTCACCCGGCGCTTCACTGCGTTCATGACCTTGGCGAGCAGGGCGTCATGGGCGGCCCCGCGCGCCTGCTCCGTCGACGCCTGATAGGCCCCGAACTCCTCCTCCGTCATCGTGTCAGGCTTGTCGGTGAACAGCGCCTCGATGCTCTGGGCCTGCCGCGCCTGCTCGATTTCCTCGTCGGTGGCGACCAGCCTGTCCATGACGGCGCGGATTTCTGGCGTGATAGGGGAGCGTAACCGGTCGACGCTGCGATAGACAGCAACCAGCCATGATTTGAACTGCTCGAAGGCGCGGCGCAGCATCGGGGTGGGAGCCTTGCCCTCCATCAGATACCGCTCGATGCCACGCGCCCATAGTTCATGGGCGTCGGTCGGGATTGACCCATCTTCCAACGGATGGCCATTGGCCGCGAACCAGTCCTGCACGGTTTGCCAGTCTGCCTTGATCTGGTTGGTTGCCCCTTCCTCCAACGCATCAGCGCGCAGTTGCTCAAGCCAGAGGTGGCCGGTTTCGTGCAGGAAGGTTGACTGGTCGCGGGACTGGAAAAGTTCGATGACGCTGGGACCGGATCCGAAGCCAGCGGACGGGAACACGATGCGGCCACGGGGGCCGTCGTTATAGGATTGGTAGAAATCGGTAATCTTTTTTGCTATATTGCGATCTGCGGCGCTGGAAAGGCGAGCTGTGTCATCCTTTCCGTCATTACCGGCAGTGTCTGACGTCGTGCCGGTAGCGCCGTCTTCCCTCTTCTGAAAAGCCGTCAGAAGCCAGTGCTTGGCTTGATCGTCCCAAGTCAGGCGCACCGCAGCGCGATGATCGGCGCTTTCCAGATTGACGCGGTTCTTGCTCCGCGATTTGACGCGCATTGCCGAGAGGACGCCCTGCAAATCCCCCACGATTTCAGGATGCCACCTGACGAGCTTTGCAAGGCCGTAGCCATCGCTCGCGCCAGTTCCTGCTTCTCCCCAGACCAGATCAATGTCGCCAATCTCCGGGTGGTGCAGCGCGGCGATAGCTTCACCATTCCTTTCCTCCGCCAGACGGGCAATAGCGCCAGCCGCATCGTGGCGGTATTGCCGATAGACCGGGCCGAACGGTCCCACCTCAGATTGATTGAACGCCCGCCCCTCGCTCTCCTGCTGATAGGCAGCGATTGCGTCCTTGATCTCCTTGCGGCTCGCTGCGTCCGGATCAATCCCCCGGTTCTCCAGCATGGCGCGCAATTCCTGCGCCGCATCGCGAAGGGTCTTTTCCTGCGCGACCAGATGGCGGTCGCGGCCCGCCACCCCTTCGGCAATGGCTTCGAGCAGGTCATTCGCAGTGGGTCGCGTGTCGCCAAACTCAGGGAAGTACCCCGCTTCCCACGCGCGCTGCGCCCACTGGTCGGCGCCGTACTCATTGATGCCGAGGCCACCTTCATCGATCGACGCCTGATTGCTGCTGTCGGAGCGGACCAGCTTGCGCTTACCGGGCTTGCCCTTGTGCCAGGCATCAGCGCCCATGGCCTTGAGATCGCCACCCGTATCCTCAATACCACCGCCGCGCGAGATGAAATCCATAAGCGACGGACCAAGGGCAGTCTTGGCCTCCTTCCCGCCCTTCATGGTCTCGATCAGGATATCGGTATTATCCGCTGCCTGTATCTGGGCGAGGGCAGGCGGGAGGATTTGCCGCACCTCGACAGGATCGAACTCCTGTCCCGTCAGGTCGCGCCCCATGCGCGCCGCGCGGGTTGCTTCGCGCTGGGTCAGCAGTTCCGCCTGCTGGATAGCCGTGGCAGGGGTGAAGCCCGCGTTCATGAGCTTGTCGGCGATGGACTGCTGCAACTTCTGGCGAGGCTCCTGCGCCACCCGTGCCGCTTCCGCCTCCTGCGCGGCCTGTTCTGATAGCTGATCCATGACATCGGCCATGGCTTCATCGAACGTGCGCGCCTCATTGAAGGACATGCCGCCAGCAGACAGACGCATATCGTCCTTCAGTGCCGACCATGCCGGGGTATTTGCAATGCGGGTCAGTTCACCCACTGGCAGGACCAGATCGCCGCCTGTGGCATAGGCTTCGTCCACGGCATCACGGAAGCTGTCAAACTCGCCCGAATATCCGTCGGACTGCTCATAAGCGCGCAGAGCTTCAGCTGGAATGAACACACGATCCGCACCGGTATCGTCACCCAACTGCTGGACTAGATCCGCGACGGCATCAGGCGACCGTCCCATGGTCTTGGCCTTGCCTGTGGCATCCGCAACCTGTTCGAGGAAGGCGGCATTGAGGCTGGCGCGTTCCGCCTGCTGGCGACGATCAATCATGTCGCCTGCGATCCGGGCAGTCCGCTCAGCAGCCTTCGTGACAGCGACAGTGGTGCCGACGCCGCCGATGGTCGCGGCGAGCGTTTCAGCAGCAGCAGCGGGACGCTCTGCAATAAACTCCCTGATCGTCTTATCCGGGTTGAGCGTCGCCCATTCATTGAGGTCTTGCAGGACCGTCGCCGCCTGCTCGCCAGGGATTTCCGCCGCAAGCTGACGCATCAGCGTTTTGCCGATAGGCGACTTTGCGGCCAGATCGCCCACCAGTCGCGACACCGGCAGCTTTTCCGTGATGAACTCGACCGCGCCCTGCGATGCCCCATAGATAGCGGAACGTGGCACGGACAGCCCTTTACTGCGTGCCTCCGCATATTCATTCCCCGCCACCGACGCACCCATGACGGATGCGCCAGCGGTCGGACCAGCCACAACGCCAACGCCAACAGATGCCGCAGTCGTGGGCAGGCTTTCGACGCCTTGCAGCAGATTGCGAGCCAGCCAATTCTCGACATTGGGCCGCGCTTTAGCCGCAGCCGTCTTGTCAGAAGCCTGAAGGCCAAGTGCATAATCAGCGACGAGGCGCGGCAACGACCTGACACCCGCGCGCCGCTCAGCATCTGAAGATGGCGACAGAGCGTCGAGATTTTCGGCCAGTCCACCGATTGCGCCATAGATGCCGCCCAACGCGGTCCACGTTCCCGCCTCCAGCGTCTTGCCGAAATTCTTCAGGCCATAGAAGGCCTTCCCGAACAGAGAGAGATTGTCATAATCATCCGCTGCGATGGCCGCGTTGCCGGGTTTCGCAGACCAGCGACCGATGGCGGGATATTGCGACATGACGTTCTTGGCCTTGGCGGCGCGAGCCTCTGCTTCGAACGCAGGGAGATTGCTGGCAACGGCAGACGGGGCAAGGCCGCGTGGCTCGGCAAGCGCGCGGGCGCGGGCTTCCTCATCCGGCCTGGCGACCTTGATACGATAGGCCAGTTCATCGTCGCGCTGCTGCCGCAATTCCGCTTCGAACGGATCGTCGCCTTGCACCGGCTGCGAGGACTTCGCCCGCATGGAATCAAGATATTTGAAGGGGTCGGTTGCCATTACCAGTAGCGGCCCTTGCCATTGCGATATGCAGTCGCGATTTCATCATCAGTGGGCGCACGCCCGAACTGGTTCTGGTATCCCCGCGCGATACGCTGCCGGATGTTCTCGGGAACGTCGCGCACGCCCAGTTCGAAGCGCGGCTTCGTGCGCTCGGACTGCCCGGTGGGGATGCCCACAAAGGTCGTATTGACGGTAAACGTCACATCCCGCGTGGCTGACTGGTATGCCCGGTAAAGCTCATCATCCGTGGGATTGCGCTTGCCGCCTGTGAGCGCCTGAATTTCCGCTTCCATCGTTTTCTGAACGGCAACGCGCTTCTGGCGGACATCTTCCTTGTTTCCGGTCAAACCATCCTCGACACCGAACGTGGAAATCGTGGACGCGACCTTGCTGCGGATCGACTTGTCAGGATCGCCGCGAATGATTTTTGCCTGCTCGACAGCGAATCCCTGGAGTTCCGCCCTCGTGACCTGGCCCACATATTTACCCAGCGGTTCACGAGAAAACCGTTCTGGCTCAAGGACGCGCATAAGCTCAAGGCTGGTCGCGGTATTGCCGTTCGCAAGCACGCCCTCGGATTTGGTGTTGCTCTTGGCGACGCCCATATATTGGCGCAGCGCGTCGGGAGACAGGCTGTTGCGGACGCCTGCCGGAATCTGGCTAACATCCGTGAACCTGTCTCCCAGATTGAGAACGACCTCGCTGGCGGCGCGATCTGCGTCAGCCTCCTCGCGGGCTTTAAGCGTCTCATCCGTCGATACGCGGCGGCGTATTTCGTCCTTCGCTCGCTCGCGGCGTTCGAATGACCAGCCCTCCGTATCGGCGCGCTGATCGGCGCGGGCCAGTAGTGTATCAAGATCATGTCGACGTGGGGACTGCTGAGCGCCCCCAATCACCTGCTGGGGATCGACGGTCCTGCCCTCCTTCTTCACAACCAGATGCAGGTGCGGGCCAGTCGAATGGCCGGTAGTGCCAACGCCACCCAGCAAAGTATCAGGCGTGACGGCATCGCCTGGCTTCAGTTCGGTCGGAGCCTTCATGTGCGAATAGCTGGAGGTTGTTCCATCGCCGTGATCGATGACAACAAAATTGCCGCTGCGATCATCATGGCCGGCACGGAGAACCTTTCCAGCCCCGATGGAATAGATCGGCGTTCCAGTCGCTGCGGGAAAGTCCACGCCGTTGTGCGTCTTGCCATTTCCGCGCGCAACGCCATAGCCGGACGAAACGCCCTTACCAGCGCCGCGAAGGGGATCGGCATAGTTGGTGGATGTGCCGGTATCGTCGGCCCAGCCACCGCCCATGATCGAAGCCACATCCCCATAGGTTTCGCGCTTCTCCAGCGGCGACTTGAGCGCGGCGGCGATAGTTATCTCATCCTTCGCGGTCAAATCGTCCAGATGCTTGCGGAAATAGGCGTCGGCTCCATCGACCTCCCCGGCCGTCATCATGCGGTCGATGATCGTGGAATGGATGCCTGAGACATATTTCGCCTCTTCGGCCCGGACAATATCCGGATCGGTCAGGCCCTTGCGCCCCAGATTTTCGCGCAACTGCGCGCGGCCATCCGCAATGAACCCGGCGCTCAGATCAGGATTGCTCCAGTTTTCCGCCGCCTGCTCTCCGAAATTCTGAAGCCGCGCCCCGCCTACTTCCTCCTCGTAGATGGCGGACTGGCGAACGGCGTGTTCCGCGACGCCATCGAGATAGACGCCATGATATTGCTGCAAGCGGCCTTTGAGATAAATCTGGGTCCGCTTATCAGCCTTGCCCACAATGTCATTATACAGCCCATTCAACGCATCGTCTGCCTGCGGGCGGGCGGTCAGGGCATCCTTACCCTGCTTGGCAGCATAGCCGGTTTTGATCCAGCGCGCTCCGCTCTGATATTGGAGCAGAAGATCATCGGCGGAGGTGCGGGCAACCCTATCATCCAGTTCGTCCGCTGCTTGGGCATATCCCTGCACGCCCTTGCCGATATCTTGCAATCCACTTCCGACCGCACCGGCAACGCCACCATTATTGTCGGCGGGGCGAAGGCGAACGGATGAAACCGGATTTAGCTGGAGGTCGCCAGCGCGCGAGATGGGGACACGCGCCATCAGGCACCGCCCGCCTTCAGTTTCTTATACTGCTGCGCCCCTCCGAGCAGCGTATTGGCAACGCCGAACGCACCACCCACAAGCGCCCCGGTCGCCGCCTGGCCAGATGCGGCGGCCTGCGAACGATAATTCCCCGCCTGCCGCTCAAAGCCCTGCACCTCGCGGATATTATTCTCGCGGATGGTCTGCGAATCTTCCTGGCCGAGCATGGCGGTATCGCCCCGAAAGTCAGCCGCCGAACCGAAATTTACATCGATCCCGTTGGGCGCCAGTGAGGCCCGCTGCGCGCCCATCTCCTGACTGAGCCTGCGCTGCTGCTGCTGGACCTGCTGCTTGCCCCGATCCAGCGCATCGCGCGCCGCCGCATCCTCCAGTTTCGCGTTCTGCTCCGCGACCCTCTGCTGATACTTCTGCTGGGAATAAGCCTGGATGGCCGTAACGCCGGTCCCGACCGCTGACACAGCCGTGCCGATCAAAGCGAGAGTGACAGGATCAGCGCACATCAGCCTTCCCTCCAGAACCTAACGAAAGGGACTCCGCCGACCATCATCTGCTCTTCTCCAATCTCGAAGCCCCAGCGCCCCAGCATCCTGATCGCCCGCTCGTTTTCGACGGAGACCATGTTCTCCAGCCTGCGAAACCGGCGATGCATTAATGCTATAAGGCCCGGCCCAGCGGTCAGCATCTCTCTTGCACAATCGAAGGCTGCGTCAGTCGCAAGCATCCACGGATGCCCGATCCCGTCGATGGCGCTGCCGGGCGTGACGCCGAACATGCCTTCGGGGCGCCCATCGATCTTCGCGGTATAGGCCACCACCGATGCGGCAAGGCTGGACCGCAGGCCGGTTTTTGCCGTCTTGCCCATTGCCGCGCATTCACGCTGATCGATCAACCGCATCCGATGGGCGATGCGCCCTATATGAGCGGGACTGGCGCGGACCAGCTCAATCAAGGCTCGCTCGCGATGGGATCGAGATAGACCGCCGTGACCGTCATGGGCGTAGGATCGGTGGAGCGAATGAACAGGGTTGCCTCCCCGGACGTGACAGGCTCGGTTGACGCTTCCACGGAGCCTGTGAACAGATCGGTCGGCGTTCCCAGCGGTTCATTGCGCCGGGCCTTGATGGGATACATCTTCGCCAGCCGACGCCCGGTCTCGATGCTGCCATGCCGCGTATCGGCCAGTTGAAGCACGATATTGCCGAGCATCTGCCGCTTCTCCCGCGACCATCCGCCTTGCTGAGTCTGCGCGACAATCGGCAGCGTTTCGATCAGCGCCTCATAGGGAAGGCCGATCGTCACGAAACCGGTTGCCTCATAGTCGAGATCAACCGTGCCATCGGCAGCTACGACAAGATCGGTGATGACAAAGCCATCCGCCAATGCGCTAACCGTTTCACCCGCCAGATGCGGCACGAGGAATCGGCTCGTCGGCTCAGAAGGGGCAAAGGATACCGAGCAGTCGAGATAGCAGGACTGATTGACATCATCCCATTTTGCCGAAGCCATCCGCTCCAGAAATAGGCGCTCAACGCCGTTTATGGCCCGTCGCACAAGCAAATAGGTCCGGTTCTCGCCTTGCTCCGGAATCGCGCAGGCATCGACGATCTGCCCGGCTGTTTCGCAGAGGGTCCAGCCCCATACCTGCTGCTCCTGCTGCCATGTGAAGGCAGGCATCTTGCCGTCCGACCGCACGGTGAACAGGACTGAAAGCGGCTCCTGCGCGTAGGTCCAGGCCGGGAAGGTGAAACCCTTGAACAAGCCCGGTGAGAAGATCGACACATCGTTCGATTTGTAGCCGTCGATATCGAAGCTGAAACCGAGTGACCGCACCTCAGACCCGACCGAGGGCTGATAGAAGATCACCTCATCCATGATGATGGGCTTCAATCGGCTGACGCCGCGACCGGACTGGCGCAGCGCGCGGGGAGGCGGCGTGGCGGCCAGATAGTCCGTGTTCGATCCCATGATCTTGAACACGGCGTCCCCGGTCAGGGCCAGCAATTCACTCATCGGCACAAGGGCGTTCACTGCGTTCACCTTCTGCGCCATGATGCGGAACGTGATCGCGTCGTCCTCCTTCAGGGGGCGGGCAATATCGTAATTCTCGAAGTCCGCTGTGCGCGACGCATAAACGGCGCTGGGCGACGTGAGCGTCCGACCCCAGAAAAGCCGCTGCTCGAAGAAGGTGACGGTCGAAGGCCGGTTCCCGCCAGCGAAGGGATTAAACGCTTCAGGTGGGCCATCGGTCAGATCGGGCGCGATATTGTCGTCCGTAAAGGACAGGGAATCGGTAATGCCGATGAACCCGTAATCCTGCTGGTTATCAGCCTTGTAAACGCGATAGCGGTTCGCGGTGACGCCTGATGGCGCCGACCATGAGACCACATTCTTGTTGCGCTTGAGGGTCAGATCGTTAGTCGCCGTGGCAGAAGTCGACGCCCGGCTTTCCTGCCCAGAAGCGTCATTTATGGCGGTGACAACATAGCTCGCGGGTTGGGGGAAATAGCCGTTCCCGTCATTACCGGAATCGGTGTTGGCAATCGTGGCGGTAACGCCGACGCCTGTGGGCTTATTGATCGTCGGCCCGAAGCCCACCGAAGAATGTGTCCAGCTTGTGTGGCCCGTCCTGACCAGCTTGCCGGGATCGTAATCGGTGTGCGCGAGATAGACGATATCGAACGCCTGCGTATAATCCATGTCGGCCAGATCGACATAATCATATGGCGTCGTGATCTTATAGATCCGCGCGACGGTCATTCCGTCTCCTCCACCGCCGAACGCGCCGAAACTTGTGCTGTTGACCGGGACCGTGAAGGTGTTCGCCCCCGTGACCGTGACGGTCAGGATGCGGCCATTGATCTCCCGCATCCCCTGCGAACCGGAAAAGAACACCTCATCGCCGCTGGAAAAGCCGTGCCCCGCGACCGTAATCGCAGCAGTGTTGGCGTTTGTTGCGGCCGTTACGGTCTTGGCCGCCTCAGTCACCATGCCACCTGTCGCTGCAAGGCGCATGTTGTGGTCGCCCATCACGAGGATATAGGACGCGCCATAAGCCCCTTCGAAAGGCAGGAGGCGCTTGTCGCCGTCCTTTATCTCGCAAACCATGTGCGTGCCCGGACGCTTGGTCAGCCCGCCATATTTCATGATAAGCACGTTGCTCGCCTGCCGGACGCCAGCCGAATAGGGAGCGATGTCGACGCGGCCCCAAAGCTCTTTCGACAGGATGCCCTTGGAGAAGTTATGCAGTCCGACGCGGAACGACATTATGCGTCCCCGGAATCGATAAACTGGCTTTCCGCCGTCTCGGTCAGCAGGTCAAAGCCGCTACCGTTCGAACGGTAGACACGGAACAACGCACCTTCACCGCGCCAGTGGACGAGGTTCACATTGCCATCGACCGATAGGTCATTGGTGCAACTGACCTCGTTCGACATCTGCTCCTCGCCGTCTACCATATCGCCGACACGATAGGTCTGGCGGGTGGAACCCGCGCCGACCGACGCAATCACAGGCTGAACCCCGATGCGCGAAATCATATCTGGTCTCCATAGCCGGCGCGGGCGAGCATGAACTCCGGGATGAAGTCACGGGTGGTTTCGCGGTCGCGGTTCATGTCGTCGGCCTTGGCGCGTTCGCGCGCCACCTCCGCCATGCGGATCAATTCGCCCTGGCGCTTGGTATCCTTCTTGATCGGCATGACGACGCGGGAGGCCAGTTCCAGCGCCAGGGCGCGGGCGAACTTCGCGGTAAAGACGCTTTCCGATACGCTGTTGCTGGCATATTCGAGGACCGCGCCTTCCACATTGCCATAGAGCTTGCCGGTCGCGATGCGGAAGGGCGTCCGCGCCTCAAGACCCCGAGCGCGACCGATCCATGAATATATGGGGACCGGGCTAGCCGCGTCCGCACCGCTGTAGGGCAGGAGATGCAGCGGACGGGCGAGATCAAGGGGCAGGCGATAGGTATATTGCCATTCGCTGGGCCGGTCGTTGGGCACCTGCGCCAATGCCTCGCGCCGCGTCGCGAAGTCGTAATCATGATCCTCAAGCAGGAAATTGATCGCTGGCTGATACTGATCGTTCAGGAAATCGGACGCGAGGTTCACGTCATCGAGACTGTCGATGCGCTGTTCCGGCAACTCAGCGAGTGCCATGTTCCATATCTGGAGTTTCGATAGGGCCATGCCACTGGTCTAGCGCGGCGCGCTGGATGGCATGGCTGGAATGCACAGCACCAAGAGAAAGGGCGACCCGAAGGCCGCCCATCCTTTATTCGCCGTCCTTGGCGGGCTTGTGCGCCCGCGTGGTCTTGGCGGGCTTGCTCACCTGTTCGGACAGGCTATCACCGGGGCCGACAACCTCTTCCACCGCAGCCGGTGCATCTTCCGATGCCCGAACAAGGAAACTGTCGCCCACCGGAACGGAACCCGGTGGCAGGGCCTGCGGTCGGGTGGCTCCCGGCGCGGAAGGAGCGACAGGCGCCATGACAAGCGGCTGCGATCCGGTGTTGGTCTCGGTCGGATCGGCAACATTGTCACTGAAAACGGGCTCCCTGTCCCTGCCTTCTTCCGCCTCACGCTGGCTGAGCAGCGCCTTCAACTGGTCGACGGTCAGGTTGCCGATGGGCGTGGAAGCCGCAGGCATGACTTCGCCCTTGGCATCCACATCGACACGTTCGCCCGGATAGACCAGACGGCCACCGATGAACGACTTTTTCGTGATGACCTTTTCCATGGATCAATCTCCTCAGAAGCCGTGGCTGTTTGGCACGGGCCGGTCAGCCTGCGGCGTTTCGGTGCCGATCACCAGACCCGCCGTCACCTTGCCGGTGGTGTAATCCCCGGCGTTCGTGGTGTAGCGGAAACCCAGATAGGGCTTGCTGAGCTTGGGCAGCGGAATGTCGATCACCCGCTTGCCCGCAGCCAGATTGACGTTGGACGATCCGTTCGCGATCGCTCCGGTCGAATAAAGCGACACGACATTCGTGGTCAGCGCGCCGTTGTCCGCCTCGATCACCTCGAACGTCATGCCCGTTGCCGAGCCATCCGGAGTGAACCCGGTTTCGATCTGGGCGAAGCACCGCAGGTTGCGGGTGCGATCCGCGCCAAGCAGACCGGAAACCAGAATGGAATCGGTCGACACAGCGTCGGCGGTGACAGCCTGCTTTTCCGAGCAGAGCAGTTCCTTGTCGGTATTCATGTGCGTCCCTCCTTATGCGACGACACGGGCTTCATCGACGTTCAGGGCGTCGACAGCACGGATGGGGATGCCATCGAAGGCCGTCACACGACGGCCGCCAATGGTTTCGAAACCGAGCAGGCCACGCCCGCCACGACTGTCGACGAGCGCCTGACGACGCATCATCGCGGACAGCGGCTTGGGCGCGTAGATCGCGGCATTACCCCCGGTGGACTTGATGCGCTCGATCGCCTGTACCAGCAGGTCTTCGAGGTCCGCTCCGGTCGACCGATCCTTGGTCAGAAGCGAGAAGTCGATATTGGCGATACGCACCGCATTGCGATGGTCGCCAATCGACAGGCCCGCTTCCCACTGGAAGAAATCGGTATAGGCCGGGTAGGGATTGCCGCTCTCGTCGTTCACCAGATCGCCGATGGGATAGCCATCGGGGCCGGTGGACTTGTTCGAGGTCATGTCCATGTGGACAAGGCCCGCCTTGGTGCCCTTGGGGAAGATACCCGCGAAGTCCTCGGGGTCCCAGTTGATGACCCAGATCGAACGGTTGTCCGTGCCGGTGCCGCCTGCATCGATGATGTAATCGCCGGTCGGGCCGTCGAGATCATTGTAGCGGGGAGCGAGTCCGGTGAACTCCGTCGATTCATAGAAGCTGTTGCCGTAGAACAGCGTCTCGGCCATCTCGTCGTTCATCGCTTCGAAGAACGGCTTGGCGAAGTTCATGCGGGCGCGGGCAGGGTTGCCGCCAAGCACCGCAAGAGCGCGGTCCATCTGCGACGTTGCCGCAAGCTGGGCCGAAGCCTCATCGAACGCGCCAACAGTCCCCTTGGAGCGCGGAACGCCCTGGTTATACCGACGCCATGCGACGCCCGGCTTACCCGTGCGGACCCACTTGCGATCACCGGTGATGAGGTTGCCCTCACGCCACGGCATATCTTCGAGGATCGGGTTTTCCTTCGTCAGGATTTCCGCGATCTGTCCCTGCGACTCGCCTGCTTCACCGTAAGTAGCGGTGACATCGACGAGGGTGGCAAGGGCACCGTTACGAACGCCCATAATTCACTCCCTACTTCGGTTGAAACTCAGCCCCATACATCTTGCCCTCAGGGGTTTTGGGCTGGGCCACGGCGCCACCGCGCTCGAACCCGCCTTCGTCCAGATCGCGCCCAACGCGGGCCACGAACCGGATCAAATCCGGATGATTGCCAAGGCCGCTCTCATCGAGCAGTTGGCGGAAACCCTCGCCCTTCTTCAGGCCGTAATGGTCGAAGGCGCGGGCGGCGTCGGACAGCGTCTTGTCCTTGTTCGCGCCACCAAGGTCAGGGTCATTGTGGAAGGCGTCGGACCATTCCTTGCGGGTGGTTGCGGCCTGCGTTTCAAGCTGCGCCTTCGCCTTTTCGGCCAGCGCGGGCATGATCTTCTCGCCATAGGCAGAGACCAGCTTCTGCGCCTGATCGTTGGACAGGCCTATCTCGCGGAAAATAGGCTCGACCACATCGAACGATGCCTTGTCGAATTCCTGACCCTCACCAGCCGTCAGTTCATAGGTTTCGGGCGCGCCTGCCGGAGCAGGGCTTTCATCGCCATCCGCTCCTTCTTCACCTTCCTTCTTCGGCGCTTCCTCGCCTTCAGCACCGCCGCCCAGCAAGGTGGAACCGTCATCATTATCTCCCTCGGCAGCAGGGGCGGGATCAGCGGGCGCAGGATCAGCGGCAGGCGCCGGATCGACAGGCGTGGGAGCAACAACGACGCCGGGCGCTCCGGCATCATGGTCAGGTGCGCGCAGGAAGCGGCCAGCACGGCGCTCCATCGGCGTCATACGCATGAGCGCGTTAGGCGCGCTGGTCAGAATCAGATTGGTCTTCGGGTATCGCATCATCGGTCTCCTTGGGGGTGGCTTCGCTAAGCACGAGGACGAGAACTTGCTCGATCGTCCCACGCGACAGTCCGCGCGCGGCTTGGCGAAATATGTCCAACCCCAGAGACCTGCGGGCTTCTCGATAGGCGAGAAGCGTTGCGTCGGCTCCATTGGCTGGTATTCCAATACCCGCGTCGCGATACATCTGCAAGAGAAATCGGCGAAAGGCCGGGGTCGCCAGCAATTGCCGCATGTCCAGATCGAGTTGGTTGTGCCTCATCCGCCTGTCAGCCTCTGAAGCAGGTTCCCACCGCCGCCCGTGTCAGCTTCCGACAACAGCCGGGCAGCATCAGCACCCTGTTGAGCGGCAGGAGCCATCGCAGCGGCCTGCGCCATCTGCTGCTGGCGAGCACGGTCGGCCCTGATCCTGTCGCGCTGGCGTTCATCACGCAGGCCGGTGGCTGGCGCTCCGGAACGCTCCCAATAGTCGCGAACCACGGCATCGGTATCGACATTGTCGAGCGCGTCAGGCCATGCGCCTGCAAGGTTGCCAACAAAACTGACGGCTCGCTCGGTCTGGCTGATCCCCATCAACTTCTGCGCCTGTGCAAGGACCGATGTGAAATCGACCTGTATTTCCATACCCTCAATCTCTTCGGGGGCAGGCGGCAGCATCCCACCACGTTCCAGCAGGCCGAACATGCGGTCAAAGGCGGGCTGGAGAAATTCGCTGTTGGCGCGGTCAGTGACGGGGCCAAGCTGGGTCAACTGCTCCTCATGACGCCGCACAAGCTCCTCGACGTTGCGCGGCTGGACCCCGTCCATATTCGTGATCGCCATGAACAGGTCGGCATAGGTCATGCGGTCGATGGCGCGGCGGGCGTCATCCACATCGCCGTTGATCGCAGCAATGACCTGATACGGAATCTCATAGATGGGCTGGATGCCCTGCGTCATGTCGACAGCGGCGACGGTCGTGTGCTGCCCCGGCAGCATTGACACGCGGTCAACAGACGGCGGCCCCCATGTCGGTGGCTTGACGGCCATGTCCGTCGCTTCGCCCTTGCGCTTGGACTGCAACTGAAGCGCGCGCATATCAGGCAGCGCCTTCTTGCCGCGCCCCGTGCCAAACACGTCCCCACCGATGGTTTCCCAGCGGGGGGCCATGAAGGGCTGTTCGTGATAGCCTTCGATGGCGAGGAACTTCTTCTTGTCCTCGCAACCCTCTTCCCATTTCACCGAGCGAATGGGCATACCGATCGCCCCGATGCGGCCCGGCACATAGGCCGGGTTCGGCTCGATCAACTGGCGAACGACGAACTCACGCTCGTAATGCCCGTTGTCCCACGCCTCTTTCACCTGACGGCTGACACGATCCCAATGCAGGCTTTTGCTGTCATAGCGATCAGCCACATAGGTCGTGACCATCTGCCGCGCTGTCATCGTATAGCTGCGGGCAAGACTATCGGGCCGCTGATCCTCGCCCACCGTTATGGAATATTCGCCAGCGGTCAGGGGGTGGCTGACAGAAAGCAGGCTGTCATGCTTCTGGAGGATCGTCGCCGCCGTCCCGAAAGCCGCCATCTCCAGATAGCAGGAGAGCGCGGACTCATAGAAATTCGACAGCGAGAACGCTGTGTAGAGCAGCGATCCGACCTCATCGAGCCAGATACGCACCGGATAGTAATTATTCAGATCATCGTCGGCGAGCTTAGGCTTGAACCATGGCCGGGACCGCGACGACAGGCCCGAAAGCATCCCATTGGCGCAAACCTCGAATGACCGGATGCTGTGCCCGTCATAGAGATTGGTCTTATTCGAGGCGGACTTGTGCTTGCCCTTGTGGTTCTCGACCAGACGCTTGGACCGCTGCGGCATGCACAGGCCCGCGATCTCATACCATTCGGCGTCATATTCCTGGCGCAACGCCATCATCGACTTGAAGCGATGATCGCAATGCTCGCGCAGCTTGTCGTCCGTCGATGCGCGAAGGGAAAGAACCTCCCGCTCGGCCATTAGACGCCCAGAATATTGGTGGTGCTGGCTGCCGTGGTCTGGCCCGCCAGCATCGCGGCGGCATAGCCACGGCGGCGCGCATCACTGTCGCTGAGCCGGGCGCGGACGTCACCCGTGGGGGGCTTGGCCGCTTGCCGCTCGGGTTGTGTCGGAACGTCTGGAGTGCCGCCTACGCACATATATCACCTGCCTTGTTGCAGGTGTTGGCCTACTATGGCGCAGGCAGGTCAGGCGGGGCTTTGCACAGGATCAGTCGCCAAGCTCAGCATATCGGTCATAGTGACCGCTGACCGGGCGCGGAATGTAGCTGGCGGGATCGCGGCTTTTCGGCACCTTGGGCGCCACTGGCTGGGCGAAGGTGCAGGCAAGGGCATCGCCACGGTCAGGCGAGGGAAGGCCGCGCGCCTTCATGTGCTCCTTCTTCTCCAGCACGATCCGCTGGTCCTGATCGAAGGTATATTCCGGGTTCGTCAGATCGTCCCTCAGTTCTTCGTCGTCGGCAGGGATGGCGCCATGCTCCAGCCATGCGCGCATACTGCTCCAAATCTCGGCCCGCTTGTTTGCGGTGCGGATGGTCACGCCTGCCGCCCACGCGGTATCACGGCCCTTGCCGCCGAAGTTGACCTCAACGATCAGGGTGCCGGGCAGCAATTGGCGGAGGCGATCGACCACGCCTGCGCCCATCGCGCCCACGTCAACCATGATGGCGTCGGGATGCTCCTGCTGCGCTTCGAGCGCGATATCACCGGCCAGCGTCATGGTGTCGACGCCGCGCCATTTCTTCCACGGACGGGATCGGGCATCGCGGCCCTGACGCTTGGCAAGGACGGACTCGTCATCACCGAAGCGGGCACAGTCGACACCGTAGATCAGCGGGTCATTGATCAGCACGACGGGCTGGCGCTGTTGCGCGCCCTCGACCAGATCGGAGCCGATGAACTGCATGGATGAGGCGGACGGAAACTGCCCACGCACACGGACCTTCACTATGTCGCTGTCTGCCCCGTAGGTGTCCACCATCTCCTGAAGGAACTTCTTGTTCGTCCCCTCGACCGTGCGGCTGTCTATCTGCCGCGTCTTCCACAGATGACGATAACGCCCGAAACACTCACGGAATCGCCCTGTGTTGCGTGTCGGGTTGCCGAACGCGATCCAGATGATTTCGGTATTCTCGTCGGTCAGCGCGCCTTCCGTGACCTCCCAGACCTTATCAGCGATGTTGGACGCCTCGTCGAAAATGATGACGATGCGCGATCCCTTGTTGTGCAGGCCAGCGAACGCCTCGGTATTCTGCTCCGACCATGTCACGGCATCGCAGCGCCAGCTTTCAGAATAGCCCGCGAACAGGGAGAACAGCCCTGTCTTAGTCGCCTTCCACCATCCAGCGGTGATGGACAGGAGCCGCCATTTTATGACCTCCGGCCATGTCTTGGTGCGTAGCTGGGCTTCCGTGTTGGCGGTCAGCACCACGCGGGTATTCTCGCAGGTGTCCGTCGCCCAGTCGACAATCATGGAGATCAGGGCCGACTTGCCGATGCCGTGCCCCGACGCAATGGCGATCCTCAGAGGTTCGTGGCGCGTCCCTGGGTTTCGCAGATGCAGCCCGATCGCGTTCAGCACATCACCCTGCCATTCACGCGGTCCATTGACATCGACCAGTGCAGCTTCACCCCACGGGAAGGCATAGCGCGCGTAGGACAGCGGATCGTGCGTGAAACCCGCGATGTCCTCCGCCAGCATCACTTCGGGGGAGACTTGTTCAGCTTTCATCACCAAGCCTCTTGCGGCGCTGGGCGATCACATCGGCCAAATTTGTCACGGTCACGTCGACCTTTTCCTTGAAGGCTTGCACGTCGACATGTTTGCCAATCAGGTCGACCCGCTTAATGCGGTCGGAGAGCTTCACCTTTTTGACTTGGGCATATTCCGGGTTGCCGTCCGCGTCTTCACCAACGCGCTCCGTTACAGTCTCCACGCCCTGCACCAAGCCTTGACGCCAGATCAGCGGCCATTGATGGATGGGCTTGAGATTCCCAATCTCATCATAAATGTCGGCAAGATCAGCGTCCGCTTCATCAGCGAGGCGCTTCAGCACCCAATCACTGTCGACCTTCGTCCGTTCTGCCCGCTCCGCCTGCGCTGCTGCGATTGCAGCGGCAATGTCAGGTTTTGAAAGGTTCTCGTCACCCATTTGCCGAGCCGTGCGTTCGCTGTAGCCAGCACGCCGAGCGGCGGCGGCGGCGTTCAGATCAATAAGATATTCCCGCACGAATGCGGCTTGCTTCGGCGTCATGTCTACCTCGCCATTCCACGACGCGCGGCAGTACGCTGCACAGTGCCACGCCGCACAGACGCCGAGAGCCTATCGCTCATGTCCACAAAATCAGGGTCCATCTTCCGCAACAGGCGGGCACGGGCGTAACTGCGGACTATCACCGAATGATCGAGGTTCAGCGCGCGCCCGATCTGCTCGAAGGTGGCTCCGATATAATTCCGGGCCACCCATGATATCGCATGGCGCTGCTCGCACACGATCATGTCGCGCGCGTTCGAACGGATAATCTCCACGCCTTCGCGGCATCCGCCCATCTCGAAGATGAGTTTACAGACCTCTACGGGCGCGCGTGTCACTTCCGCCAAGGATTGAGGATTAGCGTAGCGGTCTATTTGCTGTGTCGGGAAAAGATCATCCATCAGAGCGTTTCCCGTTTTCGACACAACCCAGCAGAATTGAAAGCGCCGTGAAGGCGAGGATCGCGATGCCAGCGTATTCACTCATCCCCCAACTCCCTCACTTCCACACCACCTCATAATCCTTCCCCGTTGCGGGCTATCTGTGGACATTGCGCCAATAGAACTCGGCATAGTCGAGGCGCAGACCGAGACGCCGCGCCTCTGCCCCTGCCTCTGCCTTGGTGCGAGGGGATTTGAGGAGCCAACAGAGGAATTGCGTGGGTGGGGAGAGATGGCGTTCATTGCTCATCTTCCCTCATCGCTTCCAACGCCTGGGAAATGTCCTCCAGCACCATGGCGATCTTCTCGAACACGCCCTGAACGCGATTCGGGTTGTTGATCTCGCCGAAGGTCAGGTTCTCTTGAAGGGTGCGATGTTCACGAGCCAGGCGCATGATGGAAAAGGCAATGGCGAACTGACCATCACCAGCACGGGCGCGGGAGGCAAAATCGTCCAGGATGTCACGGTCGCTCATAAAATCTCCATGTTGGAAAGGTTGGAAAGAGGTTGGAAAGCTGAAACCCGCAGAAATGCTGGACTTTTTTCCTACTTTCCAACCTTTCCAACCTAATAATGATAAATACTCGCGCGCGTGCGCGTATGCGTAAGGACATGCTTTTGGTTGGAAAGGTTGGAAAGCTCTGAAATCTGCCTTTGATTTCAGGCAGATAATGTTTCCAACCCCCCGCTAAAAGGTTGGAAAAAGGTTGGAAAACAGGATGGAAAGTCATCCCTTCTTCCTCCCTTTCCGCGTCTCCGGCGCTTGCCCCGGAGGGAACCACCAGTTGACGTTCAGGCCATGGCGCAGGCAGCGGGCCTTTTCCCATCCACGATGCGTCAGGTGGTTGGTGACGCGCATCTCTGTGCTCGCGTCACGCCGCTCCACTTGGACGTTGAGCTTCTTGAGAACCTCAGAAGCTGTCACGCACCCGCGCATGGCCACTTCCGGAGAATTGATAAAGGCATCGATATCTGGTGCCCAAGCATCCTCCTGGAAACGCTCAGATTGAATCTCATTTGCCGCAAGGTCAAGGTCCGAACCACGATCAATCCACCATTTTTCGCCAGCACTATAGAGTGCCACGGCTTCGGCCCATAATTGGTCACGGACGGCAACCAGTTTTTCCAGATCTACCGATCTGCAATATACAGGCCAGAACCGCCGCGCTCCTGTCGGATCACGCAAATAATCATGTTCGTTCGTGGAGCCGATGAATACAACCCTGCGCGGGCGATTAATAAAATGTCTACCCCACAACGGACGGTAATTGTCAACCGTCAAGGTCAGAAAATTCTTGATTGTTCGTATATCTGCCTTACCAAAGCCGCCCAGTTCGCCAAGATCGACTGCCCATTTTCCTTGTAGGGCAAGCGCAGACTCTTGGCCTTTGAACCCCGGCAGCCCGTTCATAACAAAATCTTCACCGAACAGGGCGGCCACGGCAGATGACTTTCGGATACCCTGTTCGCCTTCGAGGATCAGCATTGTGTCCACCTTTGCGCCCGGGTTGAGGGCGCGGGCCACAGCGCTGATCAGAAACATGCGCCCAAACGCCCGGTTGATGTCGGTATCATCCGCGTCGAAAATGGATGGCAGCCAGGTGGCGACACGCTTCTTGCCGTCCCACCGCAGCCCGTTTAGATAGTCGGCAACCGGGTTGAAGGACGTGTCCTCAGCAACCCTTAGTACGCCCATGGGAACGTCCTGCGCCTTTGGCTCAAAACCCGCCGCTTCGATTTGGAGGCGGATATCGATATAGTCGGTGTCGCGGAGGTCGCGGCCCTTCCATTCGATATTGCCGGTCAGTTCGTTGAAACGAAGCTGGGCCCCGAGGCCGGGGAGAAACCGCAAGTGGACCATGAGATTGGTGAGGTTCTTCTTCGCGCCCCTCTCCCCCATGTCGAGATGATGACGCCACGCGTTCAATTGGTGCACTTCGGCCATCATGCGGCGCTCCTCAGCGCGAGAGGCGCTTCGACATGGGTGATGCGGGCCTGCTTGAAGATAACCTTCTTTAGCTTTGCTGCGTCGACGCCTGCGCCTGCCGTGATCGCTGTGACGCGTGGCCAGATGATCTTGCTGATTTCGCCGATAGCGAGAGAAGACGGCGGGAATCCGCCCCACTCCGGTTTGATATTGGCGATGCGGCGAGCCTGATCGCAGCGGTAGAGCCATTCGACGGCGGTGGCGGCGATTTCTCGCGCCCACGTCTTGGCATCAGCCAGAACGGTGAAACGGTCGGACGGGGCGGCTTCGATGAGGGTATCGGTATCGCCGGAATAGAGGCTCGCCGCTCCGGTCGCCGGGTGGATCAGCAGAATATCGTCCGGTTCCCCGAACTTCGATCCCATGGGGCAGGGGATGGGCGTGGGAATGGCGACCTTCCATTCGCCACCAACCTTCATCGGCGCGAACGGAGCTACGGCAATTGCCATATGCGGATCGTTCTCGTCCAGATTGAGAGCGCGGGCCTTCCAGGCTGTCGCAGCGGCCGGGTTCTTCCATTGCGCCCGGACCGCCTTGCGCCACGCCGACCACATGGATTCGCCCGCCGCGCGGTCGAGAACGGAAATCATATCCCGCTGATATGACGCTGCCTCATCAAGCGCGCCCTTCCGAACATAGACGCCCATGGCCTCGCCGATGTCGAGGGCGAGCGCGTCAAAGAATGGCCGCTGGGGCTGGTAAATGTCGATGATGTCGCGGGTTCTCATGCCAGACCCTCCATTTTGAGGGTGGCGACAACATCGTCTACGGACCGTGCTTCAATGAATATGCCTTTGTTGCGAAGAACGGCATCACGGAATCGGCGCTGTGGAGTCGAGAGACTTCCTTTGCCGGTCTTGCACTCAATCCCGATAAACCGCCCCTTGATGCAGGCGAGAATGTCACTGGAGCCGGTCAGCCCCGATTTGAACGGTTTTCCTTCGCGCGTGTAGGCTAGGCCGGGAGTGTCGTTGCTCCAGCAAAGGCCAAGGGGGCTGATGGCCAGAAGCACATTGCGGACCAGATCGGTGTGAGTGGCGTTCATGCGTAGCGCCTCCCATAACTCGGCTGATAGCGCGCACGAGCGGCCTGACGTGCTGCATGGAACTTGCTGGCCCATGCGGCCGGGTTCTTGTATCCACGTTGCTGTCCCAGCTTTATCAGGTCATCGACCGACTGCGCCCGGCGCTCCTCCTGCTTGCGGGCCGCGCGTAGGACGGCGGGATCAACTTCCGCGAGATCGCCTTCGCGCTGCTCGATTTCACGACCCTGCGCTTCGGGCTGGTGCCCACATGCCGGGCACTTCGGCGCGGGACGATAGACATGGAAACATTCCATGCAGGTCTTGATGGCGACCGATGCCTTATCGTCCTTCTTACGCTTCTCGCGATCGGCCAACGTCCATTCGCGGTCATCATCGGGCAGGCCGTGGATCAGGCTGTTGCCAGCGTGGTCGAGAATGATTGCCTCTGTTTTCCCCGGAGCCGGGCGAAGCGCGCGGCCGACTTGTTGAAGGTGTAGCGACAGACTCTTAGTCGGGCGGAGCAGAATGACAGCCTCGATCGCCGGAACATCGAAGCCCTCCCCGAACAGTTCGCAGTTCGTCAGGACCAGCGTTTCACCTGCGATGAAACGGGAGATAGCGGCGTCACGGCTACCGCTGTCCATGGTGCCATCGACATGTTCGGCGGGGATGCCATTGGCGTTGAACTGCGCCGCGATATGCTGGCTGTGCTCGACGTTGACCGCGAAGGCTACGGCCCGCTTGCCCCGGCACAACTTGAGGTAATGTTGGACCGCATCACCTGTGATGGAAGGCTTGTCCATCGCCGCAGCAAGATCGTCTTTCTTGAAGTCGCCCGCCTGCATCTTGATCGCGCCGGTATCGACCTGCGTGGGCGCGAACAGGCGGTAGCGTGACAGGCTGCCCTCCGCGATCAGTTCGGCAACGGTCGGGCCATTCACCATCTGCTCGAACCAGTTGCCCAATCCCTTGCCGTCAAGGCGCCATGGTGTCGCTGTCAAGCCTATGATCTTGGCTTGGGGAAAGGCGTCAAAAACCTTCTGCCACTGGCTGGCACCCAGATGGTGGCACTCATCGAAGATGATGAGATCGGGCGGGGTAAGCCTGTCGAGGCGGCGGGCGACCGTCTGGATGCTCCCGATCTGGACACGCTTATGCGGGTCTGAGGAATGACCACCCGCGATGATGCCGTGCTGGATGCCCATGGCCGCGAACGTCCTGGAAGTCTGTCCAATCAATTCCCGGCGATGGGCGAGCCACCAGCATATGAGGCCCTTCGCGCTGCTACCTTCGATCATCTTCGATCCGGAAACGGTCTTGCCGCCGCCCGTTGCGAGCTGGAGAAGGACCGCCCGCTTACGCTCGCGGAAACTTTGGCGCGCGCCATCGAGTAATGCATCCTGATATGGTCGCAGGACGATGTTCATAGCCCACTTGCCTCCGCGATCTTGCACAGCGTCCCGTAGGACCGGCGCGTTCTTGCCTTGACCTCTGCTATAGGAAGGACGCGAAGCATCTTTACGATCTCCTCGCGCTCGCGGGCGGTAATGTTAGGCCGCGCCTTCCGTCCCGCTTCCTTGATGGCTGATTGCATCGTGTTCATGCGGCGGCTCCTTCATAATCAGAGCGCCGCTCCAGTTGTTTCCGGCAGGGAGCGACCCAGGAAAGCCGCGTCGATTGGGAATTTTCCATCCAGACGAGCCATGCATATGCCGTGGCCGTCGATCCTTCGGGAGCGAGGCGCCCTTTATGCATGACCACGCGCTCCGTGAACTGGAGGACATGAGAAGGAGGATTCGCAGCGAACAGCCGCTCATATCGCCCTTGTCCTTCCAGAAAGGCAGCGCGCACAATGACGGCGCAACCTTCCCGGCTCGTGGCCCGCATCCGTTCGATGAACTGCTCAGCGAGGCGGAACGGCGGGTTGGTTATCGTCCAGTCAACCGAGGCAGGCGCGGGACCGAACAGATAGTCGGCCTGCGGGAAGCCAGCGCCGTAATCGAAGATGTCCGACCCTTCGACGCTCGCGAAATATTCGCGCAGCGGCTTGACCATGTGACCCCGATTCGCAGCGGGTTCGCGGCAAGTGAGGTTCCCAAGACGGCGCATCTGGCGGCCAGACAGCCACTCGCACAGCGCCCGTGTCGCCCACGGCGGCGTTGGAAAGTCGTCAAGGGAATCATGCGCCTCGACACGGCGTTGCATGACGGCGGTGGATCTGTTCTGGCTCACGCCGCACCTCCGACCAGCGAAAGCCGAGCCGTGGACATGCGCGCCCGCAGCGCGTCAATCGCCCGCGTGGCCTCGTCCAGCGCTTCTGCGCCGATCTGCGCCAGTTCATCGTCATCAACGGTCCCCGGCGTCTCTATGTCCGTCAGGGCGGCGCTGATGAGGTGCGCCAGCTTAAGAATGCGGCTGAGCTTTTCGCTATCGGACGACAGGTCGCCCCCGACCTCGACCAGCTTCATGCCGATCAGAGACAGAACGCCATTGGCGAAACGGCCATTCCATTCCCGGCTCGCGAGCAGGAATGACGTGACGGACATTTCCGCCAGTCCGCTGCCATATTTGGACGCCTGATCCTCGCCCTTGCCCAGAACGCGGCCAATATCACCCCATGTCAGTCCATCCTCTTTTTTGATGGCGGACAGGTCTTCGGCGATCCGGTCGAGCGCCTTAGAAGCGGAAAAGGACGCGCGGCGGGCGTGGATTGTCGGCTTGCTGCTCATCTATCAGCGCTTTCATGAAGGGAGTGAGACAAATCAGAACCGCACCGGGCCGGATTGTGGCCGTGCCCGGTGCCGCCTGCGGGCGACCCGGCAGGCTGAGGAATGAAGATTGCGGGACGGCCGCTAACGAAGGACATGCCTTCGGGGCCGTCGACCACGGCGTGGAAGCCGAGCAGATTGGTGTAGCGGCTTTGCGCGTCGTCCACAGTCTACACCCTCCCCGTCACGAACATGCGGAGGATGCCCCACCAGAAGGCGAGGGTGGCGTGAGGCTGGAAGCGGTGGCGGCGGATGCGAGGGGGCGCGCTCATGCTATCGTGCCTCCCGAAGGAGATTCGGAATGGATGATGAAGTGGTTGCCGCCATTACCGCGATGGCGCTCGCTGGCCTCACAGCCGGAACAAATGCGATGCGGGTTCTCGTCAATCGAGGCTTGGCAAGCCCAGAGGACGTTGACGATTTTGCTAACAGTCTCACCTATCATTTCAGCCCTCCCGGCGAGAGTGCGGCGCAGGACTATTTCCGAGACGTGCTCGAAATTCGATATTCTCCCGTGCTTGCCGAACTGCGCGAATACGCTCGGAAGAATTGGCGCGGAGAAAGCGGATGACATCAGCCATGATGGCGCTGTTGGCCGCGAGGAGGCCCAGCCCGCTCATGCCGCTGCGTCCTGTGGGGCTAGGATTAGGTCAGCCTCAGTGACGACGCCGCCAGTAGCCGTCGCGATTTTTACTGCCAGCGGAAGCGAAGGCTGCCTCTGGCCATAAGCAATCTTTCGGACAGTGTTCTCCGCCTCGCCGATTTCCTCGGCAAACGCGGCGACCGTCTTTTTAGCGGCTTTCAGGTGATCGATGAGTTTCATGCCCAGTAATATGCCCACATTGGGCACATATGGCAAGGGCATATTGTGCCCAAATGGTCATCTTCCCGTCGATGCCCACATTGGGCACAAGGCCGTTATGTCGAGCAACAACATTGCGGAGATTCGGAAAGCGGCTGGTCTTTCCCAAACCGATCTGGCTGAAGCCATCGGAACGACACTGAATAATCTAGGCAAACTTGAGCGCGGAGATCGCCGTCTCAACCAAGACTGGATCAATAAAATCGCAACAGCGCTTGATGTTGAACCGAGTATGCTCATCGGCCCTAGTAGAAACGCGGCACCAATCAAATCCGATCATGTGCCGACCCTTCCATCCGAAGACGGCTCAATCCCCCTCCGCCATCTCGATATGAGCCTATCCATGGGCGACGGCTCGAACATCGACGACTATTTCGAGGAAGGTGTCTTCGAGTTTGACGCCAATCTGTTGCGAACGATCAGCCGCGCGCCGTCGCATCGCCTGATCGTCGGTCACGGAATCGGTGACAGCATGAATCCCACGCTGCACGACCGGGATATGGTGATCTTCGACACGACGCAGACCATGCTCAACACGACCGACAAGATATGGGCGATCAGCCTGTTCGGGGCGGGCGGCATCAAGCGGTTGCGGCCTATCGCGCGGGATCGCGTGCTGATTATTTCGGATAATCCGACGTTGGAGAACCAGGAAGTGTCCACCGAGGATTTGCGGATATTGGGCCGGGTGATCTGGTCGGCGCGGAGGCATTGATGGCTAAAACTCTCAGTGAGGCCGAGTGGCACAGAGCTGCCGATCTGATAAACGCGGCGGCATTAGACCATGAAGATCCATGTTCGGTGTGCGGCGGGCAAAACCAACTTTTGCCGGCCATTGTAGATGTTCCTGCTGGGCGAGACCCGAACGGCAATGATCTGATTATTCCGGCCATAACAACAATATGCGATAAATGCGGCTATGTGCGGCAGTTCTCCGCAGTGGCTCTAGGATTGTTCGACGAGGAAAGTGATGCCTGAAGCCGTTGATATGGAAGCCTATAGGAAGTCGTCGCAAAAATATCGGACAGCGGCTCACTTGCCTGGGGTCTTGAAAGATGGGGACGGAGATGGCACATCGGGAGGCATGGAAGCACGTGTCGCCAAGCTGGAAGCGGATGTGTCCCATCTCGTGAAACAGGTGGACCGCATCGACGCGCGCACGGAGCCTATGCCTGCCGACATTGCTGTCATTAAGGCGACGATGGCGGGCAAGGGCTTCATTGTGACGGCCTTGGGCATTAGCCTTACGCTGCTGGTCGCCGCCTTGACCATCCTCTCCAAGCTGGGGCTTTTGGCCGCAGGTTAATGCGCCTCCTCTCCCTAGCCGTAGTCGGGGCCGATCATCCCAACAAGAAAGGCCCGACACGCCGCTTTGAGATAGCGATGTGCATCCCCGGCGAGCCTGTCCATCTGGTGCCGGAACCCAAGAACATCGCGGACAAGCAGGCCATCGCCGTCTATAGCGCCCGCCATATCCAGATCGGCTATATTCGCGCCGAACGCTGCCAGATGATCCACACCGCCATGCGCCGCCTTGGCGTGAAGGCGATCTTCCAACAGGCAGACAAGTGGGGTGCGACGATCCGCGCCCACCTCGACGGGACCGAGCCTGTGTTGCCGGAACCTTCCGACTCGCGCGCTGCTGATTGGCCGCCTCCGGGGTCGGAAGATGCTGACTGGTGGCCGGATGAGATTTGGCCTGATTAAAAATATGCCCACAGTGGGCATTTAGTTAGTTGACATATGCCCAGATAGGGCACATAACACCTCCATCGAAAGGCAATCGGGCCTGAGACGGAGGACATGATGGCGCAGGGCGCAATCCAGATAGACGAAGCGAAACTGGCGACCGTGATGGAGTGGGGCCTGTCGAGTGGCGACCATCACAGCTTTGAGGATGGCGTATGTGCGATGGAAGCTGTAGCCTACATCACCGGCGAACCGCACTCGGATCATCCTGCCTGCGTTTGCCCGGTCATCACTGCCTTCATGATCTCATGGAACGACAGTCTGAGCGACGAGGATCGCAACCGCCTCATTCTTCCGCTGATCGTCAAGACGGTCGGGACACGCTCCACGCCGGAAGTTGAGGAACGGCGCGCCATCATGGCGGCGGACTGGCTTATCCGCGTCCATACGCCCGCTTGGCTTCGGCTAGCTGGCCTCAAGGATCAGGCTGATACGCTCGCCAATCTGCCGGAAATCACGGGCGTTGAAGGCTTCGCACCGATCAAGGCCCCGCTGGAAGCCATCAGGAAAGATGCGGCTGCCGCACGGGATGCCGCATGGGATGCCGCACGGGCTGCCGCAGGGGATGCCG
>Ga0182735_1000476_pt1 | contig 32734 bp, 33 predicted proteins | sample eDN5th30CKraftMG_FD_128524 | JGI IMG/M metagenome (GOLD analysis project Ga0182735, IMG submission 128524) | Enriched Miracle-Growth compost microbial communities from Emeryville, California, USA - eDNA 5th pass 30_C Kraft MG (version 2) (version 2) ...
CTGCATGGCCGCTATGTCTGCAAGGCGCGCAAGCCCGAATGCTGGCGCTGCATCGTCGCCGACCTGTGCCGCTACAAGCCCAAGACTCCCCCGCCCGCCAGCGCCGGCTGACGATTTCGTTATCATGCGGTTCAGTTGAATTATGGCAGGGTCGACGGATCGCCACGCTCCATATCGTCGTTATGAGGCGACAAAGGAGAATGAACATGCCTGCTCACAACAACTATTGCCGCCACGCATTACTGGCATTGGGCGCCGTCCTGATCGGCTCGGCCATTCCCGCTATCGCCAAGACGAAGCTGGACAATCTTGTCCCGGTCGGCGATCCGGTCGATTGCGTCCAGATCGTTGCCATCCAGTCCACCAATGTGCGGGACGATCGGACGATCGATTTCGTGATGAACGGGAGGAAAGTCTATCGAAACACCCTACCCAACAGCTGCCCCAGCCTGGGTTATGAAAAGAGATTTTCCTATGCGACCAGCCTGTCCCAGCTTTGCTCCGTGGATATCATAACCGTACTGCAAAGCAGCGGTCCGGACCTTCAGCGCGGCGCGAGTTGCGGCCTCGGCAAATTCCAGCCGATGCAGAAGACTTCGAAATAAGATTGTTCGATATCCCATTTTGGTGCTGGTGCACGCCGCCTCCCTTTGCTAAGCGGCCTGCACCACGCACTCGTAGCTCAGCTGGATAGAGCGCCGCCCTCCGAAGGCGGAGGCCACAGGTTCGAATCCTGTCGAGTGCACCATTCTCGAACAAAAGAGAGAACTGCGGGCGTGGTTTTGGCCACGCCCCCTGCAGCACTCCGGGCCAGCACGGCTTTCGAGCCGCTGATACGGATTTCCCGATCGTTCACGCGCACCTCGCTGAGCAGCAGCCGGGCATAAGCCTGGCGCAGATCAGGCGGACCATGATGCAACTTGTCGCGCAACAGCAGTGCTAGCTTCTCGATCTTCGCTGGCGTGATCACAGGTTCGGCCATGGCGAGACGGCGGGTGAGATCGGAAATCTGGTCTGCGAGTTCATCTCGCCGAAAACGGAGATTCACCAGACGCTCGCGCATCGAAGCGTCCTCGGCATCCATCAACCCTTTCTCGACCAGTCCCAGCAGCCGAGCTATGCCTGCCTCGGCTTCCTTGTGATCCTGGCGCATCTGGCGCAGCCGATCGCGATTGCGGTCCTCGCGTTCGATCGCGGTGCGCAGATAGTCGCTGAGCAGGCCGACGAGGTGGTCGGGCTGCAATATCTGCTTCGTCACCTCGCCAATCACGATGCCGTCGAGCTTATCCATCGGCATGCGAAGCCCCTTGCAGCCGAATGGCCCTTCCTTGAGCCGGGTCGAGCAACAGTAATAGCGATACTGCCCACCCTTGCCGGTGTTCTGGATCAGGGCCGCGCCGCAATGACCGCAGCGAGCGACACCAGCGAGCAGCGTGGGCGAGTTGACGATACGCGGGGCGACACGCTTGGGTGCGCGGCTTTGTAGCAGTGCCTGCACGGCGTTGAAGGTTTTCTCGTCGATGATCGCAGGCACAACGAACGGCACCCACTCTGACGGCGGGCGGGGCCGACCGTTACGGCTGTCGGTGCGGTTGAAATGATGCAGGCCGTGATAGGTGGTGGAGGTCAGGATGTCGTGAACGCCCCCCGTCGTGAACCTGCGTCCTCGCCGAAGGATGCCGCGCTCATTGAGCCAGGTGGCGATGGCCTTCACGCCCATGGGGCGGCCTTCGGTGCCCGTGGCCATGTCGAAGATCATCCGGACGACGCGCTCTTCGGCCTCGTCGACGACCAGCACCTTCTTGTCCTTGTTGCCGCGACGCTCGGCGATCTCGACGCCATAGCCGTAGGGCGGTCGCGAGCCGTTCCAGAAACCCTGACGGGCATTTTCCAGCATGGCGCGATGGACGTGTTTCGCGGTCTCGCGGCTCTGATGTTCGTCGAAGATGTGCAAGAGCTTGCGGAACATCTCTCCCGTGGGGTCCTGACCGACCTCCTGCGTGATCGACACCAGCTCGACTCCGACCTTCCGCAGTGCCCTGACGTAGAGTTCCGCATGCAACGAGTCGCGGCTGAACCGACTCAGGGAATGCACGACCACCAGATCGAAGGGTTTGTCCGTTCGCTTCGCGGTATGGATCATTTCCTGGAAGACAGGACGGTCCTCGTCGAGCGCGGACGCCCCCGGCTCGGAGAAGACGTGGACCACCTCGATGCCCTGCCGCTGGCACCATATGCGGCACTGGGCGATCTGATCGGGGATCGACAGGTCCCGCTCGGCTTGGCGGGCCGTCGAAACTCTGACGTAAACGGCCGCGCGGGTCATGGGCGGTCACTTCTGGTCGAAGAGGATCGCGTCGATTTCCCTGCCAAGATAAGCGCGCAGGATCGCCACCTCGTCGCGCAGCACCGGCATCGCCGCCGGAAAATCGCTGACCACGGCTTGCTCACCGCTGGCGGGTTGCCTGACGGGCGGCGGAGGTACAGCACGCCTGCGCCGGATAACGATCCGGCCACTGCGCTTCGGCGCAGGGAGGCCCTTCGATACAGGGCAAGAGGCGGGCTGGGCTTCCATCTCCCATTGTCTACGGGCAACGACCTCACGCAACCAAGGCCCAAAATTCCGGGCGGGACACAGGCTGTTCCACTTGGCGTCGGTCGTGCAATTAATTGCACGAAGTTAACCGACATGGCGCTGTCCTTTCTGCGCTCTGAAACGATCCAGCGCAGCCATTCTCCTGGTCTCGAAGGCGGACTGCACCGCGTGATGGGCACGCGCACCGTCGGCGAGGATGTAGTATTTGTGCGCGGTCTGATGATCGGCATGGCCGAGGAGATCGGGGACCAACCCCACCATGTCGGGATCGTGATCGACGAAGCTCGTCGCCGCGATGCTACGCACCAGGTGCGGCCAGACATGGCGACCGAAGGCGGCGCAGGTCCGTTTCTCGATCTGGGTGCGTATCGCTCCTTCCTGCATGGAGCGTCCCCAGCGGTTGATCCAGAGCCTGCCGGTCTTCTCGCCCTTGCTCTGAGCCAGCAGCCTTCGTCGATGATCGCGCAGATAGACGTCGACATAGAAGCTCAGCGCCGGAGACAGTTCCCCTTCATAGGCACGGCCGTTCTTCGTTTCCTCCGCGCTGAAGGACAGGCGATAGCTGCCGTCGCCGAACCAGAGATGCTCGCCGATCGCAATGGCGGTGAGATTGGCGATCCTCACCGGGCAGCTTACCAGGACCGCGATCAACAGACCGTCACGCATGCACGTCGCCGCGTGGTAGCGATCGCCCATATCCAGCGCCCGGTCCATGAGATCGACACCCAGGGCGAGAAGCTGGCGTGCATCCACCATGTGACCGCGCTTGTCGCGTTCGGATTTGGCGATCACCTTGAGCCTGGAGACAATCTTCTGGAGCCAAACCCAGCTGTGATCCGGCGCCACGGCCACGAGCATCCGGGTCAGGCCCTCAACCATCATCGCCACGCTCCAGGAGGATACCCGTTCCTGAAGCTGGATCACGAATAGCCTGATCCGATCCGCCGTCACCCGCGCTTCAGGCGCCAAATCGGGTTCGAGCCAGCCGTTGCGGGCGAGAAAGGACAACCACTGGCCATAGCCCTGCTCGACGATACGGCAGCGACGGGCACTCCATTTCCGCGCGGGCTTCGGCCCGGACAAGAAGCTCGTCACCTCGCGCGCCTCCCGGTAGCGCGACTGGTCCATGACCGGCCAGTTATGCGGCTTGATGCAGAGAGGCATCCTCACAGCAGGTCCTCCCTCTCGTCGAAGCCGCCGGCTTCTTTCCGGCGCCTGGCGCGCTTGATCCGGATGCGGGCCGTTTCACGACCGCGCAGAATGTGCTCCTGATAGTGGCGTGATGCCTGACGCTGCTTGGACCGGGCATAGTAGCGCCGGGTCGTGTTGACGTCGCGGTGCCCGAGATGCTGGCTGACCGTGAACAGGGCTTCCGGATTGTCCTGCAGGAACAGTTCCGCTGAGATATGGCGAAACTGATGCGGAGTGATGGCGACGCCCAGCACACGCTTCGACTGCGCCCCTACGGCATAGGCCATCGTCTTGGGATTGATGCAACTGCCGTCGGCCGCCGGAAACAGCCAGGGACTCGCTGATGGACACAGCTTCGGCCGCCAATCCCGGAGATAGGCTTCGAGCATGGCCACGGTCTGTTCGGGCAGGCGGAAGCGCAGAGGCTCCTCGTTCTTCACTTCCTCGGCGCCATGCTCGACGATCCAGAAGGCATCGTCGCCCTGACCGATCCGCCTGATCGACTTGTCGAGTTCGAGGCCCACAAGATTGGCGCGGCGGACGCTGCAGACGAGAAGCAGTTCGATAGCCATCGCCGTGCGGACAAGAGCCGGAGCCCAGGATTTGTCCGGGTTCTTGCGGGCGCGTTCGAGCAGGATGAACGGCAGGAGATGAACCAGGTCGCGGAAGCGCGGGTCGTCCAGCCTGTCGAGCAGCGCCCTGTTTTTGGCTGTCATGCCCCGGTGCTGGTCCCGCTGATCACGTACGCTACGGAATATCTGGTCGAGACGGTCGAGATCGCTCTTGGGCAGTTCGCACCAGCGGGCGATGGTCCGCACGCGAAGCGCCAGCTGGAACATCTGCGGTGTGATCCTGCCGTCCGCGCGGCTGTGCAGAAACTGCATGACCCGATTGATATTCTCCGGCCGAACCACGTCCGCGAGAGACGACAAAGTGGAGATCGGAACGCCGCTATGAACCAGCGCCGACACGGCAATGGTCACGTTGTGGCGATACTGATCGACCGTCGTGGGCTTCAGAGGCTTGTGGTGCTGTGCCTCGAAACAGGATGGCGCCGACAACGACGCCAGAAACGCCTCCCGCTCCGTCACCAGCTTTTCCGCCCATTGCTCGTCTGCAATCCAGTAGCTGGCCCGTTTGAGCGGCGGCGGCGTCAGTTGCGGCAGGCCATCGGCAGAGGCGGCCAGCCTGTTCCATGCCTTGATGCTACCGCGCAGGACGCCTTCCCAGTCTCCGACCATCGCCTCGTCGCGCAGATGAGCCACGAAACGCTCGATCACCGCGTCCGACATCTTGTGCGGTGGAACACCCATCCCTGCGGCGAAGTGGAACAGGCGCGAGGTGGCTCGCTGCATCTTGGTGTCGAGCGATGCCTGCAACTCACCCCACTCACCCTTGAGCGGAAAGCGCGAGCGCGGGTTGACCAGCTTGCCTTGCGTTCGCAAGATGCGGAACGCCTTGCGGGTCCTGGACTTCAGATTGGCAAAAGACTGGTCGGTCATACCGGCCATGGCTGGAGACAGACTATCCAGCCGCTCGAAAATAAGGCGCTCGTTGGCGGGCGTATCCAGGGTCCCGTGACCAACCAGTTTGTCGACGCTTTTGAGAGCTGAACGCATGAAGGTTGCTTCCGCATATGGAACCCCGCATCTTAGCAAAGATTCGCGCATATCGCCTACGTTGTGGATAGCATAATTCTGATCATATTCACCGTTGTTATGGTCATTCGTGTACATTGTTATTCATCCTCGCTCATATGTGAAAAATTGTGAAACCCCATATATACTATTCCTTGGCTGTAGTTATTCGGGGTATTCACAAGGATTAGATCACCTCACCTTTGAGGAACTTTACGAGGTCCGCCTTGTCGATCCTGACCCGGCCTCTTTCCTTGGATCGGTAGGCGCGCAGCCCCTCCTCACGTATCCAGCGGCGCACGGTCGGCTGCGACACTTGGGCGAAGGTCGCGGCCTGACGCACCGTCATCAGTTCGACGGGCATGACCATGATCTGGGCCGGCATAGAGGCAGGTAACGGCCGGGCGGGTGCGGCGGCCTTCCTGCGGCTGAGATTGAGCATCTTGGGTCTCCTGCTACCAATGGGCCACGCCACCGGGAGGAGACTGCTGGGCTGTGCGATCACGCTGCCACAGGGCAGCGGATCATCGCCGGACAACCACCCTCGGCGCCTCGTCGGCGGCGTTGGTGGTTGGGCATAATGATCAGGACTGTGCGGAAATCATCAAGAAAATTCGGGGGTGGGACACGCTGCGTCCCACTTGGCAGGTCCTGCTTACGGAGACGAGGGCGACTGACGTCGCTGGATCAGTGACAGGCGGCGCCATCATCATCTGGCAAGGTCAGCCGTCCCGAACGGTCGAGGTCCTCCACATTCGACACGGCCCAGCGGTCGTTCTCCTCGCGAAGATAACTGATCGCTTCCAGCATCTCGTCGTCAGCACCATGCTCGCGGACGAGAGCTTCGATCCGACCGAACTGTTCGTCGAGCCACCGCGCCGACTCATGCTCCTCGATGTCTTCGAGGGTGAGTGCCTGCCGATCTATGTTGCTCATGTGTCTGCTCCTCATGTCCGATAGGAGATGATGCCGAACCCGCCGGGCAGCGCAAGAGCGGGTTGTGGCACCGGGGCAAACCGTGGCTAGGACCATCGCGCTGGAACTGCCCGGCGGAGATGAGCGTCAGTTCGATACGACGTTAGAAAGCAACTCGGTGAGGGCCGCCTCCTTGTTCAGCAGCCCCCTCGAATGTGGAACCGCACCTGCCGCTCGCAGCGCCCGCTCGAACACAGCATATTGCTCACTGTCGAGATGGAGGACGACGGTCTTGCCCTCGGGGTCGAATTCGTTCCCCCGCAGATACATCTTCAGCTCATGCGCTGTGCAGTCGGCCGCCTTGGCGAGCAGCGTGTCGATGTTACCCTTATCGACATAGGACGAGAGCAGGGCGAGCTTGGTCCAGCCGACCCTCCGCAACCGCTCGATCGGAATACTGAGATCATCAAAGGTGCGGCTGATCTGGGCGAGGTTATATGCCTTGCGGATGCCGATCTTCAGTTCCTTAGCGACCGACCTGAAGTCCTCGGGATGATACTTCTGCGTCTCACGGAGATGTCGGGCGACCTCCAGGAAATGATCGCCCATCATGTCGACGATGATTTGGGGCACCTTGGGCGTCTTCGATTTTGTTCCTTCCATTGTTCCAAACCTTTGAAGTTGTTGGGAACTATTTCCTATGGAAAAGACGCACCTCGGCAAAGGAATTGTACCAGAAAATGGCTGGTTTCTGGGGGAGTTGGAGCGGCTTCGTATGCTCCACGCCGCAAACCGTCAGCGTGCGAACGCATCCGCTAAAAGCACAAGTACGCCAGCAGAAGAAAAGGCCGATACCCAGATGATGTGGCGCAAATGTCGGCGAACATTGCAGATCGGGTCACGAGCGATGCGCATGCCCATTCTATACAACCTCCCGATCATGCTCGCCAAGCACCGCGTAGCGGCTGCTGTCGTTAATCCAGAACGGTGGGTTGCCCGACGGGGAGACCGTGCCCGAGCGTTGCTATGTCGCACCTCAATGCCCGGCACAGCTTGATCAACGACACGACCGTGAGGTTGTGCTCGCCCCGTTCGACCCGCCCCACATAACTGCGATCAAGTGCCGCGACATGCGCAAGCTCCTCTTGCGACATGCCAAGCGTCCGCCGCCGTTCGCGGATACGCTGGCCAAGGATGTCGAGATGCGGATCACTCACGCCGTCAACTCACGGACGAGGTGACTATTCGTCCACGGAGTAAGAATCCCGCTGTTAACCTTTGGGTGCTATTTCGCTGCTTTTCTCACGGCACAGGAATGACATGGCAAGGCATCGAGCAATCCCGGTTCTCATTACGACCGACAACAATCGCAGCGCATTAACGCGCGTTCGGCTCGGGGACGACCTGCATGACGAGAAGTGGCTCCAGGCACTGATCCATGATCATCCTGCTATACTGCCGATCTCAGACATCGAGCCTGGCTTCGGCGATCTGATCGCGGCCGCCCGCGAAGTGCCCACAGGGCACGGCTATATCGACAACCTCTTCTTTACGCCGTCCGGAGACATCGTGCTGGTCGAGACCAAGCTCTGGCGGAACGGCCAGATGCGCCGTGAGGTGGTAGCGCAGGCGCTGGATTATGTGGCTGCGCTCACCCTGATGGGATTCGAGGCGTTCGAGACGGCTGTTGCGCGAGGGCAGCAGGCGCCACGACGCCTGTATGATCTTGTTCGTGACCATCCAGAAAGTCTGGATGAGGCGGAGTTCATCGACGCGGTCTCGCTGAACCTGCGGCGAGGCAGGATGCTGGTCATCGTTCTGGGGGATGGGATCAGGACAGAGACAGAGGCGCTCAGCGATCTCTTGCAGAGCCATGCAGGTGCGCACTTTACCTTCGCGCTCGTCGAACTTGCTACATGGCAGAACCTGGCAGGCGACATTCTCGCGGTGCCCAGCACGCTGGCCAGGACCGTGATGATTGAGCGCGGTATCGTCCGTGTCGAGGATGGAGCGGCGACCGTCCACCCGGTCCCAGCCGCTGCCCAAAGGGGGGCGCAGTCGATCAGCTCGGCGGACTTCTGGGACATGATGGCGAAACGCGATCCGTCGCTGCCTGTCGCGATCCGATCGTTCCTGTCAGCGCTCGAACCGTTGGGCGTTTATCCTGAAGTCAAGAACAGCCTGAACCTGAAGCTCGATCTGGCCGATCAGGATAAGCCGATCAACTTCGGCTTTATCATGAAGAACGGTACTTTCTGGCCGAACCCGGCATCAGGCACGCTGCCGGAAGCGATCTGGCGGCCGTATTTCGAGGCGCTCGCCCGGATGGTCGGCGGCACCGTGATCGACGACCCGAACAGCAAATATGTTGCTGTCAACGGGCGCTCCGGTCCGAGAATCGAGGAGTTCCTGCCACAGCATCAGGATGCCTGGGTCGCCGCCATCGAGCAGGTCATCCATGCACTCCGCGCCGAATCCGCGTGAGGTGAGCCGGAGCCGCAGCTCCGGCGTCCTTCAACTGGCAAGTGGCCCCGGCTCGCACTCCTCCAGCCACGCCTCCACGAACTCCGGGGAGCAGTCGAAATTGAAACCCTGGAAACACAGATTTCTGCTGGGTTCGACGATCATGTAGCCGCCTGCGTTGTGGAGGCCCAGCGCACGGCGGCTCCGGCGTAGCATATAGCCCTTACGAGCGGCCAAACGCCGCAGTCGTGAATCCACTGCCGGTGAAATATGGTCATTGTTGGACATGGTGGCTCCTTTCAACATCTAGTGAAAGGCCGGGATCGCAACCTGATCTCGCTCTTGCGTCCCGAACCCAAGGCCCATGCCAAGCCTTGCCGCGCCGCTGCCAAGAAATTGGCAGTCACGCAATCTGCGATCAGGTCGATTGCGTATGAATAGATTTATACCGCTGTTCGTGGATCGACAAGTGGGGGAGGCGCCGGTGTCCTGATCTGGGGCATGTCACGGCGATCACCAACTTTTCTGTTTTGTAGGCAGACTTGGAGATCGTCAGTTTTCATTAACCATTCGGAGGCATTCCTGCATCGTATTCCTGAGGCGAGGCGTTGTCGGTGAAATCGTGGCGATCCGTATTGTAAAAAAGCCGAAAACCGCGCTTCCGCATAGCCTCATGTTACTCAAGGGCATAGACCCCGCACCTTTCGCGCTTGGGGCAGATCAGCAGTGCGGTCAGCGACTCGCACCGGGGTGCGAGCACGGCCGGAGCAGGTATCATCGATCCCGACGATGCGCGCCGCGCGGTCGATGCGGGCATGGACGGCGTCATCGTTTCCAATCACGGCGGACGCGCGCTGGATGGTGTGCCGGCCGCGATCGACCTTCTACCCGGCGTCGCAGAGGCGGTGGACGGCATCGTGCCCGTGTTGATGGACGGCGGCATCCGGCGCGGCAATGATGTGCTGCGCGCCCTGGCGCTGGGCGCGAATGCCATCATGGCGGGCCGACCCTATATCTTCGCACTGGCGGCAGCCGGTGCGCCCGGCGTCGCCCATGTGCTGCGCATCCTGCAGGTGGAGCTTGAGATCGCAATGACGCTTACGGGATGCGCGGATATCACCGCAATCGATCATTCCGTCCTTTTCAGACCGTGAATCCTGCCTAAAGCTCGTCGAAGGACGAGAAATTATGGTGATAGAGGCTGGCGTATAGTCCGTCCGCGGCAAGCAACTCTTCAGGCGATCCCTGCTCGAAGATCACGCCGTCCTTCAGCACGATGATCCGGTCGGCGTCCTTCACCGTGGCCAGCCGATGGGCGATGAGGATGCTGGTGCGTCCGGCCATCAACACGCGCAATGCTTCCTGGATCTGCGCCTCGACGAAGCTGTCGATGCTGGCGGTGGCTTCGTCCAGGATCAGGATGGCAGGGTCGGCGACCAGCGCGCGGGCGAAGCTGATGAGCTGCCGTTGGCCGATCGACAGATTCTGCCCGCGCTGGTCCAGCCGGGTCGCATATCCTTGGGGAAGGCGGGCGATGAAATCATGGGCACGCACCGCCTTCGCGGCGCGGGCAACCTGCTCATGCGTCGCGTCGCGGGTGGAAAAGCGAATATTCTCCTCGATCGTGCCGGTGAACAGAAAGGGTTCCTGCAGCACCATCACGACCTTGCGGCCAATTGATTCGATCTGCACGTCGCGCAGGTCTTGCCCGCCCACCAGGACGGCGCCGTCCCAGACATCGTAGAGCCGACAGATCAGCGCGGCGATGCTGCTCTTGCCCGATCCCGTGGGACCGACCAGCGCGACGACCTGACGCGGCTCGATCATGAGGTTGAAATTGCGAAGGACCGGCTGGCCCGGGCGATAGCCGAAGGTGACATCGCGCAACTCCACCGACGGGACAGGGGCGGTCAGCGGCGGCGCGTCGGACGGATCGACGATGTCGACCGGCACATCGATGACCTCGAAGATCCGCTGCGCCGCTGTCGCTGCGCGCTGCGCCATCGTATATTGCTGCGACAAGGTGCGGATCGGTTCGAAGAAACGCTGGACGTAGAAGACGAAGGCCACGATCACGCCGATGTCGGTATGGCCATGCAGTACGGTCCAGGCGCCGCCAAGCGCCACGATCCCCATGGCGAAGCCGGTCAGCACATCGATCGTCGGGACCATGATCTGCGCCGTCCAGGCAGAGGCGGTCTGGGCCTCGAAATTCTCGGTCGCCTTGCGCTCGAAATCTGCGAGATTGGCTTGCTCACGCCGGCTCGCCTGGACGACACGTACGCCGTTGATGTTTTCAGCCAGCGCCCCGTTTACGATGGACGAGGTGTCGCGCGCCCGTGCAAAGATGATGCGCGCCTTTGGCAGCCACAGCGCCCGGACGCCCAGCAGGACCGGCGCCAGCAACAGGGTAAGCAGGGCCAGCCGCCACTCCAGCGCAAACAGCACGATCACGATCCCGACCAGCAGGGCCAAGTCGCCGACCGCCGTCACCGACGTCTCGAAAAACTCCTGCAGCGCGTTCACGTCGCCTTGCAATCGCGACATGATGCGGCCGACATGGCTTTTGTCCATGAAGCTTTGTGACACGCGCTGAAGATGGGCGAACATCGCCCGGCGCAGGTCGAAGATGATCCGCTGGGCGAGCCTGGCGGCGGTTACGTCGCTGAGATAGTTGGCGGCGCTGTTGACGACGATCACCAGCGCGAAAAGGGCCAGGATCGCCGGCAGGCCGATGCTGCCGGTCTTGGCCATCAGGCTGTCGACGGCGCCCTTGATCAGCAGGGGGATGGTGATCTGTGTGCCGACAAAGGCCAGGATCGTCGCCAGCGCCAGCCAGGCGAGCCGACCGTGCGGGCGGACGAAAGGCACCAGCCGCTCGACGATGCCGGTCTGTAGCGGTCGGAAGAATTCTTCCCGTTCGTCCCGCTCGGGAATCAGTTCCGCGTCGACATCGGGCTCGCGGGCCGGGCCGGAGAGGGCGAGCGCGCTCATGCGTTCACCTCCAGCCCTTCATCATCGGGTTCCTGATCCGACGACTGGGTTTGCAGCGCGTAGAGCGCCGCATAATGGCCAGCTTGGGCAATCAGTGCTGCATGATCGCCCCGCTCGGTGATCCGCCCGTCTTCAAGCACGATGATCTCGTCGGCATGCATCAGGGAAGACAGGCGGTGCGAGATGATGATCGTCGCCTTGTCGCCGGTCGCTCCCGCCAATGCGCGGCGCAGGCGGTGTTCCGTCGCGGCGTCGACCGCAGAAGTCGCGTCGTCGAACAGCAGGATGCGCGTATCGGGCAACAGGCCGCGCGCGATGGCGGTGCGCTGGCGCTGGCCGCCGGAGAAATTCGAGCCCCGTTCGCCCATTTCGGTGCGATAGCCGCGCGGCAAGGCGGCGATATGGTCGGCCAGTTGTGCGACCGTGGCGGCTTGCTCTATGTCCGGACGGCGGGCGTCCGGCCGGGCATAGGCGATGTTCCGCTCGATGCTGTCGTCGAACAGGAAGACGTCCTGTGCGATCAGCCCGACCGCTTGCCGCAGGGAATCGAGCGTGATTGCGCGCGCGTCCTGATCGCCGATCAATATGCGCCCCTCGCCCGGATCATAGAAGCGCGCCGCGAGATGCGCGATCGTCGACTTGCCCGCACCGGCCGAGCCGACGATGCCCAGCGTCCGTCCGCAGGCCAATGTGAAGCTTATGTCGCGCACCGCCCAGGGCGCGTCGGGCGCGTAGCGGAACGATACATTCTCAAAGACGATTCGATCCGCGCCGGGGGCGACGGGGTGTGCATCAGGGGCATCGGTGATCGCCGGTTCGCGGTCGAGAATGTCGAACAGGCGGTTTCCTGAAGCGATGGCGCGCGCACCGGCGTTCATCACCATGCTGATCTGCCGGACGGGCATCTGCAATATAGTCATGAAGGCCAGGAATTCCGCGAACTGGCCGATGGTGATCGCGCCTGCTGTGATCCGCTGTGCGCCAAGCCAAAGGATCAGCAACATCGCGGTGAAATAGGCGCCGTTGATCTGCGCCATCGATCCGGCGCGGATGCGGATGCGCTGGTTGGCGAAGGAAAGCGCTTCGTTACCGGCTTCGTCAAAGGCTGCGAGTTGCTGGCTGCGGGCGGGGAAGGCCCGGACCAGCCGGGCGCCCTGAAGATTCTCCTCCATCACGCGGGTCAATACGCCCATGCGTTCCTGCAGTCGCGTCCAGGCAAGGCGCAGGCGGATACCCATGCGACCGGCGAGCAGGCCTACGATCGGGACAAAGATCAGGCTGACTGTCGCCAGCCATGGATCGGTACTGAACAGCAGCCAGCTTCCCACGCCCAGCAGGACCACAAGCTGCACGACACGTTGCAGTCCCACTTCCAGGAAGCCGCGCACACCTTCGAGATCGAGCAAGCCGCGGGTGATCAGGTCGCCCGAATGGATGCGGTCATGAAAGCTGAAATCCAGCCGCTGAAGCTTTTCGAAAAATGCCAGCCGCAAGTCGCGGCCGATATTCTGGCCGACCCATTCGGCGTTATAGCCTGCGGCCATCTGTAGCGCGCCGCGCAGGCAGCAGGTCAAGACAAGGAACAGTGCGCTGTGAACCACCGGAAGGAGCAGCGTGTCCTGCGCGCTTCCGGCATGGGTGCGTGCGATCGTGACCGCGCCGTCGATGGCATGGCCCAGCAGGCGTGGCACGGCAAGGTTCGACAATGCGGCGGCGACACAAGCCCCCATGGCGATGTAGAATCGTGTGCGATGTGGCCTCGTCAGGCCGACAACGCGTCGCAGGATGGGCAGGGCATGGCTGGTGTCGATCCCCAGCGCGGCTACGGCTTCCGCTGCTGATATCGCGGTCATCGCTTTTGCTTCGCACATTCCGGTCGGCGGCATCTGCGCTTTCACGACTTGTAACTCCATTGATTGAATAGGCTGATGAATCACGACGCTACGCACCTCTGTTCGGACAGATGCGACAGCTCCCGTACCTGCTGGACGTCATATGCCCATCGGGCGTCTGCCTTGTCACCTAAAGATTCTCTATCAAATCAGTTAGGATTGATATATTGACCGGAAGCCCAGGGATAGTGTCTCTCTAAGCACACAGCGGTTACCCGTCCTCGGATGCCTACAGGCCATTCATGATTTCCAGCGGGACCCGATGTTTCTCACAAAAATGAAAGTTTCTTTCAGCGTGTCGAGCGCTGTTGTCGGGCCGGACTGATCGACCCGGCCGCGACGGGAGCGGGCCGCGCGGGCACCGTTCTGCGGTGCCGGGGCGCCATGCACCAGTCTGGCATCATATCGCCGAACTCATGTCCTGAACGGACATGGGATAGACAGGCTCGCCGCGATGAATGCGGCGCGGCCGGAAAAATCGGCTCCGGTTACTTCCGTCACTCTGAATGACGCTGAAATATAATGATTGTCTTCACCAAAATATAAAGGGGGTTTTGTTGTGACTCGTTACGGATTTTTATTTGCTTTACTTGTAACTACTTCCTTTATCGCCTTTCCTTCGTTCGCTTCGGCGCAAATAGCGCCCAGCGAGGCCGTGGAAGATGACGCGGGTGGTGGCGAGCGGATTGTCGTGACCGCGCGTCGCCGGGAAGAAAATATTCAGGATGTTCCGATCTCTATCCAGGCGATCAGCGGCGAGACGCTGGAGCGCAAGGGCATCATTGATTTGCAGAACCTTGTCGCTTCGGCGCCGGGACTGAACTCAACCGGCGGTAATCCGCGCAATTTCTCGGTAACGATACGCGGCATCGGCTATGCGCCGACGGCTGCCGATGGTCTGGACAGTGCGATCGGCGTCTATTTCGACGGCGTTTATCAGGCCCGGCCGGGCCAGGTCCTCCAGGATCTGGTCGACGTTCAGAGCTTCGAGGTCTTGCGTGGTCCCCAAGGTACATTGTTCGGCCGCAACGCGGCGGCCGGCGCGCTGAACATCACGTTCAATAAGCCCAGCTTCACGCCCAGCCAGTCGTTCGAGTTATCCTACGGCCGATATAATTTCGCTCAGGCCAAGGTGATCCTCAACGGCCCGCTCACCAACAACATCGCCTTCCGCACGGCCGTTTATGGAACCCGCGCAGACGGCTGGATCTCCACGCCTTTCAGGCCCGCCTTCCGGGACGCGGCGGAGCAGAAGGGGATTTACGCCCCGACAGCCACCGGCGCGACCAAGACCGCAGGCACCGGGCGCTGGGGCATCCGTCAGCAGTTCCTGATCGATGCCGGCGATCTGAAGGTCAACATTTCGGGCGATCTTAACGTAGAGCGCGACAGCTCGTCCGGCTTCAGTTCCGGCGGCGGCATCCAGGAGATTTTCGGCCCCGGTAATTGGGGTATCAACACCACCGCGGCGCAGCAGGCGAGGGTGACGAACGCGCGCAACGCGCTTGCCCAGCTCACGAATTTCGGCGGGGTCCAGAACTGGACACCGACTGTCGATCCGCGCACAAACATCTCCAACAATTACAACCAGATGCGCACGAAGAACGCAGGGGTTTCCGTAAGCGCGGACTATGATTTCGACTGGGCGACGCTGACCTCGATCAGCGCGTGGCGGCACTGGAGCTTTGATCCGCCGCAGGACAGCGACAGCTCCCCACTCGACATCTATCAGAACATGGCGATCAGCAAGAGCAACCAGTTCAGCCAGGAAATCCGCCTGGCATCCAACGGGCGAAAGCCGATCGAATGGCAGGTCGGCGCGTTCCTATATTATTCCGACCTGAAGGATCGCTATGTGGTCCATCAGTTCGGCGCCGACGTCATCCCCTGGTACAATGCCTATAACAGCGTGGCTGGCACGGCTTTCACGCCGATCCCGCTGTCCTTCAGGTCGGAGCTGACCGGTGTGCAGATCATAGAGAATACGCGGGTCAAGAACAGGAACGTCGCCGCCTACGGCCAAGCAACTTGGCATATCAATGACGCCCTGGACCTGACCGGAGGCCTGCGATACACGTATGACCGCAAGAACGGCAGCAGCCCGGTCGACACCAGCCAGCTTCCTACCTTCCTGCCGCCGGGCGTGACCAATGCCCAGTTGAACGCCTTCTATAACGCCATCGACGCGGTGCAGAGAAATGCGGGCGTCGCCTATACCATCCCCGGCTATCCGACCGCGGTGGCTGCCACCGGTTATCCGCTGAATATCAAGACATCGAACGACAATCTCTCCGGCACGGTCAGCCTGTCGTACAAGATTTCGCCTGATATCACGACCTATGTCACTTATGCCACGGGCTTCCAGGCTGGTGGACTGGACCTCAACAACCGTTCGCTTGACCCTACGGCGCCCGCGGTGCAGCCGACGAAGACGAAGAATATCGAGGCGGGTATCAAGGCGTCGCTGTTCGACGATCGGCTGACGCTGGCCCTCGCGGCCTATCAGGAAAAGCTTGAGGGCTTCCAGACCTCCGTCTCGTTCACCTTGCCCAACGGCACCCCACAGCGGGGCGCCACCAATGTTGGCGACATCCGTGCGCGCGGTTTCGAATGGAGCCTGGGTGCCAATATTGGCGGTGGGGTCCGGTTGACCTTCGACGGCAACTACAATGACGCCGTCTATACGAAGGCGCCTTCGCTTCCGGCCCCGGCGGAATTGAGCTACAACGGCGTCGCCAATATCGATGCGAAGGGGCAAAGGGCGCCCTATGCGCCGAAATGGGCGCTGTCCGTCACACCATCATGGAATTTCAAGATAGGGCCGGACACGGAATTCTACAGCCACGCCCAATATTCCTACACCAGTTCCTATGGAACCGGCGTCACCCAGTCGATCTACACGCAGGTGCCCGGTCAGTTCAACCTGAACCTGCGGGCGGGCGTACGCCTGAATGACGGGCGGTACGACATCTCGCTCTTTGCGGACAATGCGACGAACGAGAAGAACATCATCTCGCAAGGATTGTTGGCGGCGCCATCCGGTGCCGGTGTGACGGCCTATCTCGGCCGGACCGTCAACTACAACCAGCCGGCACGGTACGGCGTGACGCTGAGAGCGAAATATTGATGGCCGCCATCCGCGCACATCTTTGGCCCAATCCCGCAGGCAGGGGTCCAGTGCTCACAATGTTCAGAAATATCACCACATTATGCGCGGCTTTGGCGATCACCCTTGCGCTGCAAGGGTGCGGCGATCGGTCGGGCGCACCGGCGGGACGTTTCTCGCTCGACGCGCCATTGCCTGAGAAAGTGCCGCCGGGTGTGCAACTGGTGATTGGCGATCCGATTACGCAGGCGGTGCTTGAACATAATGGCTGGGACAAGGATCTGCCCTTCAAGGTGGAGTGGGCACAGATGGCCGGCGGGCCGCAGGTCACCGAAGCTTTTCATGCCAAGGCGCTCGATGTCGGCACGGCCGCTAACGTGCCGCCGATCCACGCGGTTTGGGTCGGCATTCCGGTGAAGATCATCGCCGTCCAGTTTCGCAAGCGCGACTCCGGCCAGCCTTCCTGGCGTTTGGGCATTTCGCCAAAGGCGAAGGTGAATAGCCTTGCCGACCTGCGCGGCAAGAAAATCGCTTTCAGTGCCGGGCAGGTGCAGGGTGAAGTCGTGCTGCGCACCCTGAAAGATCAGGGGTTGAAGAAAAGCGACGTGACCCTGGTGGAATTGCCCAGCACGGGCGATGTGTACATCAATGCGCTCGTCGCTGGCCTTGTAGATGTTGCGCCGCTTGGTTCGGGCGGCATCTCTCAACGCTATATTCGCGATTTTGCCAGGAATGGCGCGAAGCTGTTGGACCACAGTCAGTTCCGCGACGATCTTGGCGTGGTCTACACCCGCACCGAGATATTGGAAGACCCCGGTAAAGCCGCCGCCTTGCGCGCCTACGTCCAGATCTGGGCGCGGGCGAGGCAATGGATCGCGGCGCACCAGTCGGAATGGGCGGAATGCTATTATAAGAAGAACCAGGGACTGTCGTCCCAGGAAGCACTGCAAATCGTCCGTGCCCAGGGGGCACCGGATATCCCGGCCAACTGGTCGGAAGCGGTCAAGCATCAGCAGGCGACCATCGACCTCTTTGCCGAGCAGAACGGAACAAAGCATTTCGATGCAGGCACGTTGTTCGATCGTCGCTTCGAGTCCGTAGCCGCAGACGCCGCCCATGCAGAAGCGGCACTTTACTCCGCACCGCGGGAGAAGGCGCGATGAACATGCCCCTTGCACGACTGGCGAACGATGACGGTATCGTGGTGGCAGTGACCAATCCGCCGAAACCGGCATATTCGCACACATCGATCGAAACGCCGCGTCGACGTCGGCTCGGACTGAAGGCGCCGCTTTCGTTCGGCTGGTTGCTCGGGCCGGTCCTGATTGTCCTGTTTTGGGGGATTGGCTCGGCCGTCGGATGGATCGACAGCCGGATACTGCCCGCGCCGTGGGTCGCCGTCTCGACAGCCTTCGACCTTATCGAACAGGGGCGGCTACAGGAAAATATCGCCGTGTCTGCATGGCGCGCGGCGCAGGGGCTTTTCTGGGGCGTGGCGCTTGGCGTGATCTTCGCGCTGCTGTCCGGCCTGACGCTCGTGGGCGGTTACCTGCTCGACGGGCTGGTGCAGATCAAGCGCGCTATCCCCTCTCTGGCACTCATTCCCTTGTTCGTGCTGTGGTTCGGCATTGGCGAAACGATGAAGGTGATCGTCGTCGCGCTGGGTGTGTTCATTCCGATCTATATTCACACGCACAACGCATTGCGCGGGATCGACATCAAGCATGTCGAACTGGCTGAAAGCCTGGACCTGACGCATGCGCAATTCATACGCCATGTTGTCCTTCCCGGCGCCCTGCCCGGCTTTTTGCTTGGTCTGCGCTTTGGCGTGATGGGCGCGTGGCTTGGGCTCGTGGTCGTTGAGCAACTAAACGCGACAAGCGGCATTGGCTACATGATCACGCTCGCGCGCACCTACGCGCAGTCGGACATCATTCTCGTCGGCCTCGTCGTCTATGCCGTTCTGGGCGTCTCCTCGGACCTGGCAGTGCGTTTCCTCGAAAGCAAGGTTTTGTCATGGCGTCGTACACTCGCGAAGTAAGAACGGAGAGCGGCTCCGTCGAAACGGTCGTCAGCATCCGAAACCTGGTGCGCAGGTTCACACTGAAGGGTGTGCTCAACGGCATCGATCTCACCATCACCAAGGGCGAGTTTGTCGCGCTGCTTGGCCGCAGCGGTTCGGGCAAAAGCACCTTGCTGCGGGCTATTGCCGATCTGGATCGCGAGGCACGGGGTTCCGGGGAGATTCTCGCGCCGAAAGACCTTCTGGTCGCATTTCAGGATGCACGTCTCCTGCCGTGGAAGCGGGTGTTGGACAACGTCATCCTGGGCCTTGATGCGCCCGATGCAAAGGCGCGTGGAAGCCGGGCGCTGGCGGAAGTGGAAATGTCCGGCCGTGAGCAGTCCTGGCCCTATGAACTGTCGGGGGGAGAGCAGCAGCGTGTCGCACTCGCCCGATGCCTGGTGCGTGAGCCGGAGCTTTTGCTGGCCGACGAACCCTTCGGCGCGCTCGACGCGCTGACGCGCATCCGCATGCACAGCCTGCTGCGCACGCTTGCCGAAGTCCATCGCCCCGCCGTGCTTCTGGTGACGCATGATGTGGAGGAGGCCATCGCACTGGCCGATCGCATCGTCATGCTGGATGACGGACGCATCGTGGCCGACATTGCCGTTACGCCCTATCGCGCCACGGTCGCGGGGCATGAAGAGCTGAAGCTCAATCTGCTGGCGCTGCTGGGCGTGGAGGCGAACGCGCCGCCGACCGGCCAATCCGTTTCCGTTTCATAATCATCCTCAACAGGAGGGCTTCCTCATGAGCACACAATCCGAATTCCTCTGGTATATTCCCAACCAGATTGATGCCGGTCATCGCGGCGACGTGGTGAGCGACGAACATAACAAGCTGGATACGCTGACAAGTCACGCCATCGCCCTTGAGAAATATGGCTGGTGCGGTGCGTTGCTCGGCTCGGGCTGGGGCAGGCCGGATACATTCACCGTCGCCGCTGCGCTCGCGGCACGTACGACCACATTCGAACCGCTCATCGCCATCCGGCCCGGCTATTGGCGCCCCGCCAATTTCGCCTCGGCTGCCGCGACGCTGGATGAACTGACCGGCGGGCGTGTGCGTGTCAACATCGTCTCGGGTCAGGACAATCTGGCGGCCTATGGCGACAGCGAGGGCGATCAGGCCCAGCGCTATGCCCGTACCAAGGAATTCATGCGGCTCGTGCGCAGGCTCTGGACGGAAGAAGACGTCACCTTCCCAGGTGAATATTTCGCTGTGAAGGACAGCACGGTCCTGCCGCGTATCCAGGCGCGTGGTGAACGGCGGCATCCACGGCTGTATTTCGGCGGCGCGTCGGAGGCGGCCGAGCGCGTGTCGGCGACCGAGTCCGATGTGCAGCTTTTCTGGGGCGAGCCGCTGGACGACATCGCCGCGCGCATCGATCGCCTCAGGACGCTGAGCCGCCAGCTTGACCGCGACCTGCCACCGCTGGAATTCGGCCTGCGCATTACGACGCTGGTCCGCGACACGACGGAGGAGGCCTGGGCCGACGCGGAAGCAAAGGTGCAGCAGATGGCCGACAGGAGTGTCGATCGTGATCATCGCAGTTGGCTCGCGGTCGGCCAGCAGCGTCTGCTCGACCTGCAGGAGCGGGGAGATGTGCTGGACGACAATCTCTACACCGCGCCCGGCAAGGTCGGCGGCGGCGGCGCCGGTACGACATGGCTGGTGGGTTCCGCCGAGGATGTCGCCCGTTCGCTGCGCAAATATGAAGCGCTGGGCATCACGCATTTCGTGCTTTCGGACACGCCCTATCTCGCTGAGATCAAGCGTCAGGGCGAGCAATTATTGCCGCTGCTGCGGGCGCCCGAGGACAGCCTGCGCGGCGCGCGCGAGCCTGAAGGAGTATTGAAATGACGACGTTATTCAAACTGTCCGAAACGCCTGAGCAACGCCTTGCCCGCCGTTATGGCAAGGCCACGGACAAAATCGACATCCGTCCGGGCGATTGGAGCGAAACGCTGGATTTGCTCCTCGCGCATAAATCCGTGCGCCGTTTCCTCGACAGGCCGATCCCGGCAGGCACGATCGAAACCTTGGTCGCGGCGGCCCAATCGGCGCCGACTTCCTCCAACCTCCAGACCTGGAGCGTATTGGCCGTGGAGGACCCGGCACGTAAAGCGCGCCTTTCGGTGCTCGCCGGCGATCAGGCTTTTATCCGCGAAGCGCCCCTGTTCCTCGTCTGGCTGGTGGACCAGAACAAGCTCCGCGCCGTCGGCACCGCAAAGCAGAGCGAACCGCAGGCGCTGGACTATTTGGAAAGTTTCCTGCTCGGCGCGATCGACACCTCCCTCGCCGCACAGAACGCCACGGTGGCGCTGGAGTCGCTGGGCCTTGGCGCCACCTATGTCGGCGGCATCCGCAACAAGCCGATCGATGTCGCCGCGGAACTCGGCCTGCCACCGCATACATTCGCATTGATGGGCATGGCGGTGGGCTGGCCTGATCCCGACGCGGGCCTTGAGGTGAAGCCACGGCTGGAGCAGGAACTGGTGCTGCAACGCGAGCAATATAGCTGGACCGATGCGAAAACCGCTGCGGTCGATGCCTATAACCCCCGCATCCGCGCCTTTCAGCGCCGTCAGGCGATGGTCGAGCAGGATTGGACGTCTCAGGCGCTCAAGCGGACCGCAGGTCCCCAATCCATGGGCGGACGCCACATCCTGGGCGATGTGCTGAACCGGCTTGGTTTCACGCTTCGTTGAATTGACTGGTGCGAGACGCTGGAAATGGGGGAAGCCCGTAAGACATCCAACACGCATCGGGTATCCCGGCGCGCAATGTTGCAGGCTGGCATTGGCGCCGCCTTGGCCTTGCCGACTGCGGCGCGTGGCAAGGAAGAGGATCTTGTTCCCGAAGCGATGCGCGTTCCGGGCGTTCCGGCAAGCCCCTACGGCATGCCTTCCCGCTTCGAGGACAAGGCCGTCCGGCTGCTGACCCCGCTTTCCACCATATCGCCGGGCACCGGCTCTGCCCGTACGCCGCTTCATCTGCTTGACGGCATCATCACGCCAAGTGGTCTCCACTATGAACGCCACCATAATGGCGTACCGGACATCGACCCTGCCCGGCATATATTGCTTGTCCACGGCATGGTGCGTGAGCCGCTTGAGTTCTCGATGGAGGCCTTGCTCCGCTACCCGCGCACAAGCCGCCTCGCATTTCTGGAATGTGCAGGCAATAGCGGGGCCAATGCGGCGCAAGAGCCGCCGCAGACTTCGGTCGACCTGATCCACGGGCTCGTCTCGTGCAGCGAATGGACCGGAGTGCCGCTGAAACTGCTGCTCGATGAAGCGGCCATTGTTGACGGAGCGGAATGGCTGCTGATCGAAGGCGGCGATGCTTCAGCGCTCAGCAGAAGCATCCCGCTTGCGGAAGCCTATAAATATGGAATGCTCGCCTTGTATCAAAATGGCGAGAGGCTGCGTCCCGAGCAGGGCTATCCCGTGCGTTTTTTCATGCCCGGCTGGGAGGGTAGCCTTAACGTCAAATGGCTTCGCCGCATCAAGTTGACGCGCCAGCCGACCTTTACCAAGGAAGAAACGTCAAAATATACGCAACTTCAACCCGATGGCGTTGCGCGTCAGTTCGATTTTGTCATGGGCGTCAAATCCGTGATCCTGTCGCCATCGGTTGGAATGCGGCTTCCGGAGAAGGGTTTCTACCAGATTTCCGGACTGGCCTGGTCCGGGCATGGCCGTGTCAGAGACGTGAAGATCACGACCGATGGCGGCAATAGCTGGTCGCAGGCGGAGCTGGAGGAACCGGTCCTGCCGCAATGTCTGGTGCGGTTCCGTTTCGGCTGGCACTGGGATGGCGGACCCACGGTCCTGCAAAGCCTTGCCACCGACGAGGGCGGGCACATGCAGCCCACGCATTCCGCATGGAAAGCGCAATATGCGCCGGGGCAAGGCTATCATTATAATGCGATTCAAAGCTGGCGGGTGGAGGCCGATGGCGTGGTGAAAAACGTCCATGCGTAGGCTGATGCTGTGCGCCGTACCGACGCTCATTCTGTGTATGGTCGTTGTTCTGGGCGCACCGGCGGGAGGACAAAATAACCTGCGGCTTGGCAAACCTGCCGACAGGGCAAGAATCGGCGCATGGGACATCGACGTTTCGCCGGATGGAGCGGGTCTTCCGCCCGGAAGCGGTTCCGCGCGACAGGGCGCCCTCGTGTTCGAGATGAAATGCGCCGCCTGTCATGGCGAAGCCGGGGCGGGCCAACCGGCCGACAGGCTGACGGGCGGTGTCGGCACGTTGAAAAGCGCGCGGCCCATCAAGACCGTCGCCAGCTATTGGCCCTATGCCACGACCTTATTCTCCTACATCAGGAGCGCAATGCCGATAAATGATCCGCAAAGTCTGACGGCGGACGAGGTCTACGCGCTTTCCGCCTATCTTCTCTCGGTCGACGGTATCGTCGGCAAGGATGCCGTTCTCGATGCCGGGAGCCTTGCGAAAATCAAAATGCCGAACCGCGACGGGTTTCGCAATGCCTGGGGCCGCCCTGCGGAGTGAAAGCGTCGCGTTTGAGGCTTGTTCGGCAAATGCTGGCGCGGCCCCGCTTCTGAACACCCGCCGCCCGAACCTCGCCCGGCATCGTCCTTGCCTATTCGCTGCGCGCCACCTGGAATCCGGCGAAAGACTGGGTGATGGGCATCAGCTCGATCCGATTGAGATTGATATGCGGCGGCTGGCTGGCGACCCAAAGCAGCGTTTCGGCGATATCCTCCGCCGTCAACGCATGGGCAGTGCCGTAAAAGCTGTCGGACGCCTCCTGGCTGCCGGTGCGGACCAGGGTGAATTCGGTTTCGACCATGCCCGGCTCGATGGATGTCACGCGGACGCCGGTGCCGTGAAGGTCCGATCGCAGACCCAGCGAGAATTGGGCGACGAACGCCTTGGTGCCGCCATAGACATTGCCGCCCGCATAGGGATAGGTGGCCGCGACCGAGCTGATATTGATGATCGCGCCCTTGCGCTCGATCAGGCGCGGCAGCAGCTTGTAGGTGATGGCCGCCAGGCTGGTGATATTGGTGTCGATCATCTGGCGCCATTGATCGAGGTTCGCCTGCTGCGCCGGGGCGGTGCCCAGCGCCAGCCCGGCATTGTTGATGAGCAGGTCGATATCGGCAAAGGCGGGCGGCAGCGCGGCGAGCGCGGTGTCGATGGCCGCTTCGTCGCGCATGTCGAAGCTGGCCGCATAGGCCTTGTCCGCGCCCAGTTCGGCCACCAGCGCGTCCAGCCGCGCGGCGCGGCGTCCTGTGACGACCACCTTCCACCCTGCCGCCACGAAACGCCGTGCCGCCGCGGCGCCGATGCCGGCGGTCGCGCCGGTGATCAATATGGTTCCTGCCATCTTATCTTTCCTGTTTCAGCTTTGCTGTGGGATGTGGGCGTCATGGCGGCGATGTCAAAAGCCGGTTTTCAGATATTGGACATGGCGTAGGTCCGGCCTTCCTGACCGGGTGGCGTTTTCGCCACCCGGTTGCTCATGCGACCGGAGCGGATGCCGGTCGTTTCTTTGACCAGTTCAGCCCACCCGTTCGCGCACGGGCCTTTCCAGCGGGGTCGGCAGATCTTCAGCCTCGCCATAGGGTACACGGCCTTCAACCGGATGGCCCGGGTCCGTGAAGCCGGACGTCGAATTATGGCCGGTCGGGACCAGTGAATCGATGAAGGCTTCGTCCTCGGGCGTGAATTTCACCTCCAGCGCCTTGATGTAGTTTTGCCAATGCGCTTCGGTGCGCGGGCCGGTGATGGTGGAGGCAACCAGTCGGTTGTTCAGCACCCAGGCGATTGCGAAGGACACCGGATCGATGCCGCGCTGCCTGGCATAGTCCGCGATCCTGAGCGCCAGTTCGATCGATTCCGGCCTATATTCCACGTCCAGGATGCGCTTGTCCCCCCGACCGGCGCGGGAATCCTCTGCGGGCGCCCGGTCTGGAACATATTTGCCGGTCAGCACCCCGCGCGCCAGCGGGCTGTAGGAAACGACGCCCGCCCCGAAATAATGGGCCGCCGGAAGCTGTTCCACCTCAGCGACGCGGTTGAAGATATTGTAGAGCGGCTGGCTGGCGATCGGCCGGTCGATGCCAAGCTGGTCGGCCAGATGCGCCACATCGGCAATGCGCCAGCCCCGGAAATTGGAGATGCCGAAATACCGCAGCTTCCCCTGCCGGATCAGGTCCCCGATCGCCCGCAGGCCTTCCGTCAGCGGGGCATCGAAGGTTGCCCGATGGAAATAGAGGATGTCGATATGGTCCAGCCCCAGTCGGCGCAGGCTGTGATCGACGCTTTCGATGATCCATTTGCGCGACTGGCCGCGCGCATTCGGTCCCGGTCCGCCCGGATTGGCGAATTTGGTGGCCAATATCCAATGGTCGCGATGGGCCTTGATCCCGCGCCCGACAATCTGCTCCGAAGCGCCGCCGGTATAGACATCGGCGGTATCGATGAAATTGATTCCCTGCTCGCGCGCCTGGTCGATGATGCGATGCGCGGTTGGTTCATCGGTCGCGCCGCCAAAGGTCATGGTTCCCAGGGTCAATGGCGAAACCTTGATGGCCGAACGCCCGAGATAACGATAATCAACCGACATGATATTCTCCTGTTGATAATAGGCCGCGTCCCCGGCTCGGCGCCGGGTGGCGGAAATGATGTTCGCTGGATCAGGTCAGAATGGCTTGCCGCCCATCGACCCCAAGAAAGGCTAGCAGCCTTTGCTGGAGTTCGGCGGCGCGCTCACGCCGTTCCGGGCCGCCCTGGGGAAGGTCGACGGTGATGTCGCCTGCGATGCGCCCATCGTCCAGCACGACCACCCGGTCAGCCAGTTCTATCGCCTCTTCCACATCGTGGGTGACGAGCAGGACCGCGGGATTGTGCGTGGCGGCGAGACGGCGCAGCAGGCCGTGCATGCGCAGGCGCGTCAGCGCGTCCAATGCACCGAACGGCTCGTCCGCGAGGAGAAGGTCGGGTCCGCGCACCAGCGACCGCGCAAGCGCGACACGCTGCTGTTCGCCGCCCGACAGCTCATAGGGCCAGGACCGCTCGCGACCCGACAATTCCACTTCCGCCAGCGCTTCCCTGCCCCGCTGGAGGACATCCGTCCCGTCCAGACCAAGAACGACATTGTCGATGAGGCGTTTCCATGGGAGCAGCCGCGCATCCTGAAAAACCACCGACAGGCGCTTTGGGACAATCAGTTCGCCCGAACCGTCGGCCTCGTGATCCAGCCCCGCCAGGGCGCGCAGAAGCGTACTCTTGCCCGATCCGCTGCGACCGATAAGGGCAACGAACTCACCGGCTTTGATGTCGAGATCGATGCCATTGAGAACGCCCTTCAGCGTGAAACGGCGGACGAGGTCGCGGACGCGAACGACGACGCTCATGATCCAAGCGTCCTGCGCCAGGCGAACAGGCGCCTCTGTAGATAGCGAACCAGTGCATCGGACGTAAGGCCCAGCAGGGCATATACCACAAGGCCGACCAGCATCACGTCGGCCTGTGCATAATTGCGTGCAAGCGTAACCATATATCCGATTCCGCTGGTGGCATTGAGTTGCTCTACCACGACCAATGCAAGCCATGAGGAGGTGACGCCAAAGCGAAGACCCAGCAATAGCCCCGGCAAAGCACCGGGGAAAACGACATGCCGTATGAACTGCTGCCTGTTGAGGCCAAGGGTTTCTGCAAGTTCCACATGTTTGATGTCGATTGCCCGAAGCGCATTATGCGTATGGATATAGATGGGGATGAATACCGTGATCGCGATGACGAGTATCTTCATCATTTCGCCGACACCGAACCATAATATCATGAACGGAATCAGGGCCAGGACCGGAATGCCGCGTTTCAACTGAACCAGGCCATCGATGATATAGCCGCCGATCTGGCTGAGACCGGAAATCAGCGCGAGCGTAACACCGACGATGACACCAAGTACCAGCCCCTGAACGGCCCGTCCGGCCGACACGGCCAGATTTTCCGGCAAGCGGCCGTCACGGATCAGGTCAAGGCCCGTTTCCATGGCAGTCCAGGGCGCCGGAAGGAAACGTTCGTCCATATAGCCGCCATAGGACAGGACGGACCAGTAGAGCAGCAGCAGCCCCGGCCCCAGAAGCCATCCCCATGCCGCTGCCGGAGACAGGCTCAGCCGTTGCGGTACATGATTGCTTGTGGGCGCGGCGATGGGCCCCGGCGGGCCAGCGTCATGGGATGGCATCGGGCTTCCCTGTTCTCTCGCCTCGAAAATATCAGCGGAATGAGCGTTCATGACATGTGGTCCGTCATATTATCGGTCTGCGCCCACGGGCGATAACCCGGCACCGGCAGCGGCAATGGTTTCAAACCTGCGATCGAACAGGGTGTGTGCGTCAAAGCTGATTTTTCCCGAAGCCCGGGAAAGCAGGTCGATCGACGCCTGTTGATAAGCGATGGCGTCCTTCCAGTCGGCGGGGATATCGATATCACCCAACGCATCGATGATGAGCTTGGCATCGGCGGGGGAAAGGCCCTGATGCTTCACATAATAGCCTTGCGCCAGTTCGTCGCGATGTGCCTGCTGCCATGCTTGCGCCTTGCCCCACCATTGCATGAATATCTTCAATGCAGCGGCCTTGGCCGGGTTCTGAAGGACCGATACAGGCACATAGGCATTTATCAGATCGTCGTGAAACGCCGGATGGTTGATGACGCTGGCGCCCTGTCCACCGAATTTGCGCAGATAGCGTTCGGCTATGATCCCGGCCCCTATGGGCGCGGCGTCCACGACATGGCTGGCCAGCGCACTGGTATAGACATCGCCACCGATGCTTGACGGCAGTTCGACCAGTTCCACCTGATCAACCGGGATTTTCAGTGCATTCAGCGTTTGCAGAACGACCTGGCTCTGGACCTGGCTAGGGCTGAACGCCAGCCGTTTGCCGCGAAGACCGGCGAGGGACCGGATGTTCGCCTGCGGGGCGATGCCCCATATATAGGCCGGATAGGATAATGGATCCGACCGGCGCCGTACACCGACTATCCTGACGGGCAGGCCGACCCATGTCGCATGAATGGGCGGCACGTTCGCCCCCAGACCGACGTCGAGGGCTTTTGCATGAAAGGCTTCCGTGACGTCCGGCCCGCCCGTGATCTGCACCCATTTTATCGTGAACGGAAGCTGCTTGTCCCACCCATTATGCTCAAAGACCCACTGCGTAACCGGATCACCGACGATCAGCACCGTATTTTTGGAAACCGTGTCCGGGATGTCGGCGGAAAGAGAGAGGCCTTCCTCTGTCGCTTCCGCAGACTTGCGGCCCGGCGCAAAGGAAAGGAGAAGGGCTACGCTGACTGCCACGAAAACAGCCAGGCCAATCAGCCCCCAGGGCTTTGAACTTGCCCTATTGCCCGTCATCCAAGCACATTGAAGGGCTCACCCTCCAGCTGCTGCGATGTGAAGCCATCGGGCCCCTTGGGAAATTCCCCCGCGACGGTGACGCGGCGCACGGAGCGCGGCAAATCGAAGTGGGAATAGTCGATGGGCCCTGCATGGGCGACGGCCTGATTGTCCCAGATCGTCAGCGTTTTGGGGCGCCAGTGCAGGCGGACCTGATATTCGGGGCGGAGCATCTCATGATAGAGCAGGTCCAGCAGCGCCTTGCTCTCCGGTTCCTTCAGGCTGATTACATGGCTGGTCGTGCCCGGATTGAGGAACAGCAGCTTCTCACCCGTCTCCGGATGTACGCGGACCAGCGGATGCAGGGCCACGAAGGGACCAGTCGACCGGCCATCGCGACGTGTCTTTCTGGCGCCTGTCGAATCATAGCTGCTGGTGCGATGGACCGCCTGAAGACCGTCGATAAAGTCCCGGACCTTGGGGGAAAGGCCGTTATAGGCTTCGACCAGATTGGCAAAGAGGGTGTCGCCGCCGAACGGCGGAATCTCTACGCCGTACAGCACCGAGTAGCGATTGGGATTGGCGACGAAGGTAATATCGATGTGCCAGCCCTTATAATCGCGCGGTGGTTCGCGACCGGGGGGAAGCCTGTCGTTCGCGGTGCGGCGCACACGATATTCCTGCACCGACCGTTCCCAGATTTCGGGATGGTCATCCAGCCCTTCGGCGATCGGGTGCGCGGGGGTGAGCGGTCCGAAAAGACGGCCGACCGCCTTCAACTGGTCGTTGCTGAGGCTTTGGTCGCGAAAGAAGATCACGCGCCAGTCGTGGAGTGCTTTTTGCAGATCCGCCCGGGTTTCCTGATCGATGGGTCCGGTCAGGTCGATATTCGTGATCTCGGCGCCGATCGTAGGCGTAACAGGCTCTATGCTGATATGTTCATAGGTGAAACGGTTCGATGCATCATGGCCGATCCGCGCCAGGGCTGCACTCATGATTTGCTCCTTTCGAAAGAAATGAGAAAGATCAGGCTGCGGAGAATTGCGGTTCCGGCGGGACGAGCTTGAGCTGTTCGGCCGGGTAACGCTCTCCCACTGTGGAGCCGGGGACGAAAACGGATTCCAGTTCCGAAATGATGTCCTCGTCCAGATCGATGTCGTTCGCGGCCCAATTCGCCTCAAGATGAGGGATGTGACGCGTACCGGGGATCGGAACCACGCCCTTGGATAGTACCCAGGCCAGGCTCAATTGGGCGGCCGTAACGCCGATGCGATCAGCCGCCGCCTGAATGGCTGCACGACGTTCAGTGTTGGCGGCCACCGCGTCGGGTTGAAAACGCGGATGCAGGAAGCGCCGGTCATTGGCCTCGCTTGGCGTGGAACCGGCCAGAAAACCTCGCCCCAGCGGGCTGTATGCGACAAAGCCGATCCCCAGTTCCTTCACGGTGGGAAGGATTTCGGCTTCCACGTCGCGCGTCCATAGGGAATATTCGCTTTGCAGCGCAGTCAACGGATAGGTGGCATGCGCCTTGCGGATGCCTTCTGCCGTTGCCTCGGAAACGCCGACTCCGCCGATCTTGCCTTCGTCGACAAGGCGGCCAAGCTTGCCCACCGATTCCTCGATCGGGATCGCCGGATCGACGCGGTGGAGATAATAAAGGTCGATATGATCGAGGGCGAGGCGTTGAAGGCTCGCCTCGACCGCATCGCGAGCGTTCACCCGATCGGTACCGGCACCGCCGGGATGATGGGTGAATTTGCTGGCGATGATGACCTGATCGCGCTTTCCCTTGATGGCCTGGCCAAGCAATGTTTCATTGTGACCCGCGCCATAGCCCGTGGCGGTATCGAAAAAGCGTATGCCAAGTTCAATCGCGCGATGGACGGTCTTGATCGAATCGGCGTCGTCGGCCTGTCCATAGCTGTGCGACAAACCCATGCAGCCGAAGCCCTGGGCACTGACGACGAATTTTCCGATTTGAGCCATATATCATTCCCAATGCAATAATTTGCCGGACGCGCCGGTCAGAAGTGCGGAGCGCGCGAAGCTGGCCGCCACACGCATCAAGGACTGCGAGCCTTTTCCCGTTTCGGCGCGATAGCCGTTGAGCCCCTGTCTGGCCGTCGGGGGTCTGGCCGTCGGGGCTCTGCAAAGCGACTGCGATCAGATTGCAGGCATCCGCGCCCGGTTCTATTTGATGCTAATTCGCATGCCTTGCTCTCAATCTCATGATGAGGGAGCACGAAACGTGGCGTTGTCGCCCGGGCATCGCGCGCTTTAGCCGTTGATAACGCGGGGCAAGCTGCTTCCCAGTCAAAAACCGCGGATCGGGACATGGCGTACAAGGGCAGGCCGACCTCCTGCTCCTTGCGGTATAAGTCTACCTATATAGTGGAGTATTTCGCTGTCAACAGAAGTTTCGCTTTGCGCCGCCGCCGGATTGATCAATCCGGCACTGACCTCGCCCGCGAACATGATGATATGCAACCGCCCGCCAGGGGAATTTGTGTGATGCGCCGCAGGCCGTGAGCATGGCCCGCGGCGCCATTGCTCAGCCGATCCGCATGGAAAGCTCGACATCGCCCCCTAACGGAAGGGATATATAGCCGCTGCCCGGCGCGCGGACGCGTTCCAGATATTCGGGCGCAAAGTCGGCATTGTCCGCGACGATGAGTGCACCGGGCCTCAGGCGGCTTTCCACCAGGCCCAATATGTCCGGATAAAGTGCTTTCGCTCCGTCGAGCAGAAGCAGGTCGATTGTATCGGGAAGATCGATGCTCAGCGTTTGCAACGCGTCCCCTTCGCAAACCTCGACCAGGTCGGCAAGTTCACCCTCGGTCAGATGCGCGCGCGCGCCACCTTGGACGGCTCGAATTCGCTGCTGATCAGGCGCCCGCCACCATTGTCGCGACGGGAGGACCATCAGCGAGTCGAACGAAGTCGGCATCTTCGATGTGAACGACATCAAGGGGCTGGAATTCGAGGCCGTGTTCTTCTTAGCAATCGACAGACTGGCCGAGCAGCAGGACCTGTACGCGCGCTTCCTCTATGTAGGTGCGACCCGTGCCGCGACCTATCTTGGCGTCACCTGCGAGAGCGGACTGCCAGAGGCTCTCGGGTCGCTTGAAGCGAGTTTCGTCGAAAGCTGGAACTGAGAAATCGATGCAGACTGCTATCCCTGATAAACCGACGGCGTAGCGTAGCGCGGTCTTGGACAAACAACTGGAAGATTGGTCGCAGAAGCTTCATCCATGATATACGACCACTTGTGAGATTAGTATTGGCCAGCGTCCAAATCGCAAAGCAGGACACAAATCTGCCACCATCGTCGGATTTGCGATCGTCACAGGATGATCACCCAGTTCTCATCTTCGTCATCTTGGGTGCGCCACGCCGCGAAGAGCACGGAAATCCGGGGTTTCAGGAGAGACCACCCCGAACAAAAGACAGAACTCCGGCGACCCCTGGGTCGTCTGCTGAATGCCCGGTCATGGGTTTCAAGGTGCGCAGCTGTCGCTTCCTAGAGTTCCCATCTCGCCACGAAGGCTTGCGATCACTGATTCCTAAGTCGTGCTCGCCAGTCCTGCAGCTTCAACATGCGTATCGACCGGCTCGTCCCTTTCTTTGCGCTCGGAGTAGCGGTTTACGAGCTGCCCCACATGCGGGCGCAGAAGAACGGTGAAACGGACCAATTCCTCCATCACATCGACAATTCGGTCGTAATAGCTGGATGGCTTCATCCGACCGGCGTCGTCGAACTCTTGATAAGCCTTGGCGACCGAGGACTGGTTGGGGATCGTGAACATGCGCATCCACCGGCCGAGGACTCGCAGGGTGTTAATGCTGTTGAACGACTGCGAACCGGCACTGACCTGCATCACCGCCAGGGTGCGTCCCTGAGTTGGGCGCAGACCCTTATAGGCCAGCGGCAGATGATCGATCTGCGTCTTCATGATGCCGGTTATCTGGCCGTGCCGCTCCGGGCTGCACCAGACCTGCGCCTCTGACCACAGCGAGTGTTCGCGCAGTTCATGCACGGCGGGATGGTCGTCGTTCCCGACCTGGTCCGGCAACGGCAGGTCGAACGGGTCGAAGATTCGCGTCTCGCAGCCAAACAGTTGCAACAACCGCGCGGCTTCCTCGACGCACAGGCGGGAATAGGACCGCTCGCGCAAGGAACCGTAGAGCAGGAGGACGCGCGGTGACGGGTCCAACTGGCCGAGACCCTGCGCTGGCTGGAGATGCAGATATTCGGGCCTGAGGGCTGGCAGATGCGCCGGATCGGTCAGGGTGCGAAGACGCGAATAAGCTGCTTCAGTCATGCGCGATGCTCCACCGGGACGGATTCGGGAAACCAGCGTCGCCCGAACCAGAAGGCGACATTGACCAGCAAGATCAGCACCGGCACTTCGACCAGCGGGCCAATGACTGCGGCGAAGGCCACCGGTGAGGCAAGCCCGAAGGCTGCGATCGCGACGGCGATCGCC
>Ga0182735_1000480_pt1 | contig 32436 bp, 28 predicted proteins | sample eDN5th30CKraftMG_FD_128524 | JGI IMG/M metagenome (GOLD analysis project Ga0182735, IMG submission 128524) | Enriched Miracle-Growth compost microbial communities from Emeryville, California, USA - eDNA 5th pass 30_C Kraft MG (version 2) (version 2) ...
CGACCTGCCGATGAAACACGAATACGGCAACGGCGTCGCCATCTACACCCGCGACGGCGATGCGGCGCGCGAATTCGCTTCCCGCGTGCAGGTCGGCATGGTCGGCGTCAACGTGCCGATCCCGGTGCCGGTCTCCTACTACACCTTCGGCGGCTGGAAGCGTTCCGGCTTCGGCGACCTCAACCAGTACGGTCCGGATTCGGTGCGCTTCTACACCAAGACCAAGACGGTCACCCAGCGCTGGCCGTCGGGCGTGAAGGAAGGCGCCGAGTTCGCTTTCCCGAGCGCCTGAACCGGAGGCCGTTTCCTGTTTGCTCGTCCTCGCCTTCGGCTGCGGGCGCGCGGGCTGGGCGTGAAGGAAGGCGCCGAGTTCGCTTTCCCGAGCGCCTGAACCGGGACCAACTCAAAGTGAAAGGGCGCGGCGATTGCCGCGCCCTTTTTCGTTGGCGCTTCCGTTCTCAGCGGCGGGCAGCGGCCTCGGCGTGGGCGATGAGCAGCGTCATCAGCCTTTCGGCGTCCTGCGCCGCCAGGTTCTCGTCTCCGCCGAGGATGGAGCGGATCAGGCCGACATGGTGCTCGGCCGCCTCGGCGAGCCCGGTTTCGGCCTTGTAGCGGAACCAGAAGCGGCGGCTGTGGGTCTGCAGCGGCGCGGCGAGACGGGCCGCGAAGACATTGTCGGCCGCGAAGGCCAGCGCCTCGTCGAACGCCTTGTCGGCTTCGAGGAAGGCCTGCACGCTGCCCGACAGGGCGGCGTTCTGCATGGCAAGGGCCGCATCGTGGAAGCGGTCGGCGGCGGCGCGGGTGACGTAGCGGGCGGCCGAGCGCGCCAGCAGGATTTCGACCCCCCGCCGGGCATCGAGCACCCGCACCCAGTCGCCGGCGTGCAGCGGCGCGATCGCGATGCCGGCGCGCGGCCTTATGTCGAGCAGCCCTTCCCACGCCAGCCGCTGGATCGCCTCGCGCACCGGCGTGCGGCCAAGCCCCAGCTTCTCGATCAGCGCGCCCTCGGTGACGAAGCTTCCGGGCGCCAGTTCCAGCATGACGATCATCCGCTCGAGCCCGTGGTAGGCCCTCGCCGCCGCTGGTTCAAAAGGTGAGTTCTGCTCGGTAACCGTCACATTCCGCTCCTGATATATTTCATGCATATCATAAACGGATTCTCATTGACAGCATCGGCTGAGGTTTGATATATGACAGATATATCAGATGGAGGACGCATCATGTGGACTGGAGTTATCCCTGCCGTTACGACCAAGTTCACCGAGGACGAAGGCCTCGACCATGCCGAGATGGAGCGCTGCTTCGGCCTGCAGATGGATGCCGGATGCGACGGCTTGATCGTCGCCGGCTCGCTCGGCGAAGGCCCGATGCTGTCGCATGACGAGAAGATCGAGGTGCTGAGGACGGCGCGCAAGGTGGCCGGCAAGAAGCCGGTGCTGCTGACCGTCAACGAGGCGGGAACGCGCGAAGCCGCGGGCATCGCCAGGCGCGCGGCCAGGGAAGGCGCCGACGGGCTGATGATCGTGCCCTCGCCGATCTATCACACCAATCCGAAGGAAACGGTGGATGCGCTAAAGGCGGTGGCCGCCGCCGGCGACCTGCCGGTGATGATCTACTCCAACCGCGTGGCCTACCGTGTCGACGTCACCGTCGCCGACATGGAGGAACTGGCCAAGGACAAGCACTTCGTGGCGATCAAGGAATCGTCCGACGACATCCGCCGCGCGACCGAGATCCTCACCCATTTCGGCGACCGCTATAATGTGCTGACGGGTGTCGACAACCTCGCCTTCGAGGCGCTGTCGGTCGGCTGCGTCGGCTGGGTCGCCGGGCTGGTCGTCGCCTTCCCGAAGGAGACGGTGGCGATCTACCAGTTGATGAAGGAGGGCCGCCGCGAGGAAGCGCTCGCCATCTACCGCTGGTTCCGTCCGCTGCTCGACCTCGATGTCTCGACCTATCTGGTCCAGAACATCAAGCTGGCCGAAGTTCATGCCATCGGCACCAACGACCGCGTGCGCATGCCGCGCCAGCCGCTGTTCGGCGAGCGCCGCAAGGCCGTCGAAAAGATCATCAAGGACGCGCTGGCAAAACGCCCCGAACTGCCGAAGCTGAGATTGGCGAAGGCGGCGTAACCCGGGTCCCGGGTGAGGGTCTGCGATGCGGGGTGAATCCGAATGAATGCCGACCTCGACATCGCCATCATCGGTGGCGGCATCGTCGGCATTTGCGCGGCGGCTTATCTGGCGGAGGCCGGAATATCCGTCACCGTCTTCGACCGCACCGGCCTGTGCGAGGAGACAAGTTCCGGCAACGCCGCCGCCCTCGCCTTTTCCGAGCTGCTGCCGCTTGCCCAGAAAGGCATGATGCGCAACCTGCCGAAGTGGCTGGCCGATCCGCTCGGGCCGCTTTCCATCCCGCCCGCCTACCTGCCGAAACTGCTGCCGTGGCTGTATTGTTTCTGGCGCGCCGGCGCCGCCGACAGATATAAGACGGCGCTCGCGGCGCAAGCCGGCCTGATGAAGCTGGCCGAGGCCGAATGGGCGGGCCTGATGGAGCGTTCCGGCACAGGCTCCATGCTGCGCGAGAACGGCTCGCTAGAACTCTATGAGAGCGAGGCCGAGTTCCGCGCCTCGCTTCCCGGCTGGGCGGCCCGCGACCGTTTCGGCATCGTCTACCGCCATGTCGAGGGCGAGGAAATGGCGGCGCTCCAACCCGGCCTGTCGCCACGCTTCGTGAAAGGCACCCTGGTCCCCGGCTGGAAAACCGTCGCCGACCCGAAACTGCTGGGCAAGGCGGTGTGGGCTTATGCGGAGAAAAAGGGCGCGCGTTTCGAAAAGGCCCGCATCGAGCGCATCGATCCGAAAGGCGACGGCATGACGCTGATGCTTGCCGGCGGCGCGCGGCGCCAGGCAAGGACGCTGGTGCTGGCGGCCGGCGCGTGGTCGCATCTACTGGCGAAGGACCTCGGCGACACGATCCCGCTCGAAACAGAGCGCGGCTACAACACCACGCTGCCGCTATCCGCTTTCGATATAAAGCGGCAGCTCATCTTCGGTGGTCATGGCTTCGTCATCACGCCGCTGTCGACCGGCCTGCGCGTCGGCGGCGCGGTCGAACTGGGCGGCATCGAACGGCCGCCGAACTACGCGCGTTCGAAGGCGATGCTTGCCAAGGCGCAAAAATTCCTGCCGGGTCTCGACCCCGGCGGCGGCCGCGAATGGATGGGCTATCGCCCCTCGCTGCCGGACTCGCGCCCCGTCATCGGCCACGCACCCGGCCATCGCTCGGTCGCCTACGCCTTCGGCCACGGCCATCTCGGGCTGACCCAGGCCGCAGGAACCGCGCGCTTGATCCGCGATCTGGTTCTGGAGCAAAATCCGGCGCTCGATCTCTCACCCTTCAGCCCACAACGCTTCTAGAGGCACCCCGACCATGGCCAGACACTCCTTCTTCTGCGTAGACGGCCATACCTGCGGCAATCCGGTGCGGCTGGTGGCGGGCGGCGGCCCGAGGCTCGAAGGCTCGACGATGATGGAGCGGCGGGCGCACTTCCTGGCCGAGTACGACTGGATCCGCACCGGGCTGATGTTCGAACCGCGCGGCCACGACATGATGTCCGGCTCGATCCTCTATCCGCCGACGCGCGAGGATTGCGACGTCGCCATCCTGTTCATCGAAACCTCCGGCTGCCTGCCCATGTGCGGCCACGGCACCATCGGCACCGTGACGATGGGCATCGAGCAGGGCCTGATCACGCCGAAGGTGCCGGGCCAGCTGCGGCTCGACACGCCGGCGGGGCTGGTGACGGCAGAGTACCGCCAGGTCGGCGAGCATGTCGAGGAAGTGCGCATCACCAACGTGCCCTCCTTCCTCTATGCCGAGGGCTTGACGGTGGAGTGCCCGCAACTCGGCGAGATCCGGGTCGACGTCGCCTATGGAGGCAACTTCTACGCCATCGTCGAGCCGCAGGACAATTATCGCGACATGGCCGACTATCCGGCCGGCGACCTGATCGCCTGGAGCCCGGTGGTGCGCCAGCGGCTGAACGAGAAATACAGCTTCGTCCATCCCGAAAACCCGGGCATCAACCGGTTGTCGCACATGCTGTGGACCGGCGCCCCGACCGTGGAAGGCGCCCATGCCCGCAACGCCGTGTTCTACGGCGACAAGGCCATCGACCGCAGCCCCTGCGGCACCGGCACGTCGGCGCGCATGGCGCAGCTTCACGCCAAGGGCAGGCTGAAGGCGGGCGACGATTTCGTGCATGAATCCATCATCGGCTCGCTGTTCAAGGGCCGGGTGGAAAAGGAAGTCACGCTGGCCGGGAAGAAGGCCATCATCCCCTCCATCGGCGGCTGGGCGCGCATGACCGGCCTCAACACGATCTTCATCGACGACCGCGATCCGTTCGCCCACGGCTTCGTGGTGAAATAAGGGAAATCAGCCCCTCAGCAGGCAACGCAGGCGCAAGACCATTCAGATCGAGCCTTGCAACAATTCTCCTAATCAATCGATTTTGATCGCGGTTCCTTCGAAAAAAGATGCAAACGGGAGTCGAATCAGCAAAGACATTGGGGTATGCCAAGGCTATGGTCCGCCGTAGTCCACGGGTCGGATGCGAGGAAGCGTTCTGGGGCTGATTGCTGCACAAACGCGTTTCGTGATCGAAAAATCACGTTGCAATCCGGTTTCGAAACTTTACGACTAGGGGAAATACGAAAAGGAATGCGTCCATAAGGGGCGACATTCCAGGGGAGCCGCTTAAACATGCAGTACTTCGTCCAGCAGCTTATCAACGGGCTGACGCTGGGATCCATCTATGGGCTGATCGCGATCGGCTACACGATGGTCTACGGCATCGTCGGGATGATCAACTTCGCCCATGGCGACATCTTCATGGTCGGGGCCTTCGTCGCCTTGATCGTGTTCCTGATCCTCGGCGCCCTCTTCTACTCGGTTCCCGTGGTGATCGCCCTGCTGATCATGATGATCGTGTCGATGATCCTCGTTGGCATCTACAACTGGGTGATCGAGAAGGTGGCCTACCGGCCGCTGCGCGGTTCCTTCCGGCTGGCGCCGCTGATCACCGCCATCGGCATGTCGATCGCGCTGTCCAACTTCGTGCAGGTCACGCAGGGCCCGCGCAACAAGCCGATCCCGCCGCTGATCACCGAGGTCTACAACATCTACGGCGTCAGCGTGTCGCTGAAGCAGATCGTGATCGTGCTGGTCACCGCGGTGCTGCTCATCGTGTTCTCCTATCTCGTCAACCACACCTCGCTCGGCCGCGCCCAGCGCGCCTGTGAGCAGGACCAGAAGATGGCCGCCCTGCTCGGCATCGACGTCGACAAGACGATCTCGATCACCTTCATCATCGGCGCGGCGCTGGCCGGCGTCGCCGGCACGCTGTTCCTCATGTATTACGGCGTCGTCGTGTTCTCGGACGGCTTCGTCCCCGGCGTGAAGGCGTTCACGGCCGCGGTTCTCGGCGGCATCGGCTCCATCCCGGGCGCCGTCATCGGCGGGCTGATGATCGGCTTCATCGAAAGCATGTGGTCGGCCTATTTCTCGATCGACTACAAGGACGTGGCGGCGTTTTCCATCCTGGCCATCGTGCTGATCTTCCTTCCTTCCGGCATACTGGGCCGGCCAGAAGTCGAAAAGGTCTGAGTCCATGACCACCACGACGCTTCCCACGCAGCAGTCCGCCACCGCCGCGCCCTATGCCCGCGCCTTCCGCGAGGCGCTGGTCGCCGGCCTCATGGCCTTCGCCTGCTTCGCCCTCCTGATCGGCCTGAAGACCGACCAGAACATACGCAACGAACTGGTGCTTGTGCAGCGCTGGGGCCTGCTCGCCATCGTCATCGCCATCACCATGGTGGGGCGTTTCTGCTTCGTCGCCTACCTGCTGCCTTTCATGGCGCGCCAGAAGACGATCGACGCGGCGACGGGGCTGCTGCCGACAAGCGCCGCCTCGCGTTTCTTCCAACTACCCTATTTCATCGCTTCGCTGGTCATCGCCGGCGTGCTGTTCGCGGCTTCCGGGTCGCTGGACGGCATGCTCGGGCCCCATCTGGCAGGCTATGTGCGGTTCCTGCGGGCACTGGCCGTCATCTACGCGCTGGCCTCGGTGCTCTATTATTTCCGCACCTTCATCCACGCCCATTTCTCGGCGCTCGGCATCAGCGTACTGGCGCTCTATCCGGTGGTGATCGTGCTGGCGCTGGCGATCCTGTCGGGATCGATGGCGGCCGGTTTTCAAGGCTCGCTGAAATGGGTCGACAATTTCGGCATCCAGATCCTCATCTACGTGATGCTGGCCTGGGGGCTGAACATCGTCGTCGGCCTCGCCGGCCTGCTCGACCTCGGCTACGTCGCCTTCTACGCGGTGGGCGCCTACGCCTACGCGCTGCTCGGGTCGCAATACGGGCTCTCCTTCTGGATCCTGCTGCCGGCGGCGGGCATCATGGCCGCCTTCTGGGGCGTGATCCTCGGCTTCCCGGTGCTGAGGTTGCGCGGCGACTATCTCGCCATCGTGACGCTCGCCTTCGGTGAGATCATCCGCATGGTGCTGATCAACTGGCGCGAAGTCACCAACGGCTCGGCCGGCATCTCGGGCATTCCGAAAGTGTCGTTCTTCGGGCTGATGTCGTTCAACGTCTCCGACCCGAACTACATCTCCAAGGTGCTGGGCATCGCCCAGTCGGGCGCCTACTACAAGATCTTCCTCTACTATCTGATCCTGCTTTTGTGCCTGCTGACGGCCTTCGTCACCATCCGGCTGCGGGCGATGCCCGTCGGCCGCGCCTGGGAGGCGCTGCGCGAGGACGAGATCGCCTGCCGCTCGCTCGGCATCAACACCACCACGACGAAGCTGACCGCCTTCGCCACCGGCGCCATGTTCGGCGGCTTCGCCGGCGCCTTCTTCGCGGCGCGCCAAGGCTTCGTCAGCCCCGAGTCCTTCATCTTCCTCGAATCGGCGATCATCCTCGCCATCGTCGTGCTCGGTGGCATGGGTTCGCTGGTCGGCATCGCGATCGCCGCCGTGGTCATGATCGGCGGCACCGAAATCCTGCGCGAACTGGACTTCCTCAAGGTCGTGTTCGGGCCGGACTTCACGCCGGAGCTTTACCGCATGCTGCTGTTCGGCCTGGCCATGGTCATAGTCATGGTGTGGAAGCCGCGCGGTTTCGTCGGCAGCCGTGAGCCAACCGCGTTCCTCAAGGAGCGCAAGGCCGTATCTGCGTCCTTCACCAAGGAAGGGCACGGCTGATGACAAGCAATCCAGCGGTGACGACGAGCGCCATGACCGAAAACATTCTCCAACTCGAACACCTGTCGATGAAGTTCGGCGGCCTGATCGCCATCGGCGACCTGTCGTTCGCGGCCAGGCGCGGTGAGATCACCGCGCTGATCGGCCCCAACGGCGCCGGCAAGACGACGGTGTTCAACTGCATCACCGGCTTCTACAAGCCGACCGAGGGCATGATCCGCTTCACCGGCCGGCAGGGCAACGAGTTCCTGCTGGAACGCATGCCCGACTTCCAGATCACGGCCAAGGCGAAGGTCGCCCGTACCTTCCAGAACATCCGCCTGTTCTCCGGCATGACCGTGCTGGAAAACCTGCTGGTGGCGCAGCACAACAAGCTGATGAAGGCTTCCGGCTATACGATAATGGGCCTGCTCGGCATCGGCGGCTACCGCCATGCGTCGGCCGAATCCATCGAACTCGCCAAGATGTGGCTGGAGAAGGCCGACCTTACCGACCGCGCCGACGACCCCGCCGGCGACCTGCCCTACGGTGCGCAGCGCCGGTTGGAAATCGCGCGCGCCATGTGCACCGAGCCGGAGCTTCTTTGCCTGGACGAGCCGGCCGCCGGCCTCAACCCCAGGGAATCGCTGGCGCTCAACACGCTGCTGATGGACATCAAGAGCAATACCGGCACCTCGATCCTCCTGATCGAGCACGACATGTCGGTGGTCATGCAGATTTCCGACCACGTGGTGGTGCTGGAATACGGGCGCAAGATCGCCGACGGAAACCCCGAATCGGTCAAGACCGACCCCCGCGTCATCGCCGCCTATCTCGGCGTCGACGACGAGGAGGTCGAGACCGTGCTGACCGAGGTCGGCGACGACGAAGTGCTCGAGCAACTGGACGCCGGCCCCGATCCCGAGCAGGGGCCGGAAGCCTCCGCCTCCATGCTGGCCGGCCCGGTGAGCGAAACCGTCGGCCACAGGGGTGACGAACGGGTGACCGTTTCGAAGGGCGCGTCGAAAGCCGAACAGGTGGATGCCGCTGCAAAGGCATCGGCCAGGCCGGCGGGGAAGCCGGCCCCGAAATCATCCCCCGCAAAGACTGCGGCGAAGCCGGCCGCAACCGCCGGAGCCAAACCGGCGAAGAGCCCGGCTCCGGCCACGAAACCCGCCGCCAAGCCGGCGGTCCCTGCGAGGGGCATTTCCAACCGGCTGGCCGCGCCGCGCGGTGGCAAGTCCGACGACCTGCTGGCCATCAAGGGCATCGGACCGGTCAACCAGAAGAAGCTCAACGAGCACGGCATCTTCCATTTCGACCAGATCGCGGCATGGAAGAAGGCCGATATCGTGGCGGCGGAAGCCTATCTCGCCTTCGACGGACGCATTGCCCGCGAGGACTGGATCGGCCAGGCGAAGGCCCTGGGCAAGGCCGCCGGAAAGGCGGCGGCGAAGAGCAAGGCGGCACCGGCCGCAGGCAAGCGCGGAGGGCGTAAATAATGGCCGGCAAGACGCTGCTCGATATCAAGGGCGTTCACACCTACTACGGCAACATCCGGGCGCTGAACGGCGTCAATGTCGATGTCCACGAAGGCGAGATCGTGGCGCTGATCGGCGCCAACGGCGCCGGCAAGTCGACGCTGATGATGACCATCTTCGGCGCGCCCCGCGCCCGCTCCGGCAGCATCATGTTTGCCGGCACCGACATCACCGGCATGCCGACGCACAAGATCGCGCGCCTGCGCATCGCCCAGTCGCCGGAAGGCCGCCGCATCTTCCCGCGCATGACGGTGATGGAAAACCTGCAGATGGGGGCGAGCCTCGACAACCTCAAATATTTCGATGAGGACGTCGAGAAGGTGTTCACGCTGTTCCCGCGGCTGAAGGAGCGCATCGCCCAACGCGGCGGCACGCTTTCGGGCGGCGAGCAGCAGATGCTGTCGATCGGCCGCGCGCTGATGGCGCGCCCGAAGCTGCTTTTGCTGGACGAGCCGTCGCTTGGCCTGGCGCCACTGATCGTCAAGCAGATCTTCGACGCCATCCGCGAACTGAACCGGACCCAGGGGCTGACCGTGTTCCTGGTCGAGCAGAACGCCTTCGGCGCGCTCAAGCTCGCCACGCGCGGCTATGTCATGGTCAACGGCAATGTGACGATGAGCGGAACCGGGCAGGAGCTTCTGGCCAATCCGGAAGTGCGCGCCGCCTATCTCGAAGGCGGCCGCTAGCAACGTTGGGAGTGATCGACATGCAGGGCATTCTCCATGAAGAACCCTCCATCTGGCAATTCTTCTTCGTCACCTGCCTGCTCGGCGGGTGGGCGGCGTGGATGACGGGCAAGGCCTGCGCGCAGACCTGGCGGCCGCTGATCAGCCTGTTCCTCTACCTGCTCGGCCTCGGCATCGCGGTGCGCTTCATCCATCACGCGCTGTTCAACGGCACGATGTTTTCGCCGCAATACTATCTTGTCGACACCATTGTCCTGATGATCGTGGGTTTCGTCGGGTTCCGGTACACGCGAACGAACCAGATGGTCTCTCAATACCACTGGCTTTACGAAAGGGCTTCGGTCCTTAGTTGGAAGCCCAAGAGTTGAGGTTCACGATTGCACGGTTCCGGGCATGATTAAGGTGACAAAGCCCGGAAAATCGGCAAACTGCACTTTCTGCGATATTGGGTGGGCATCGCATGAAGGCATCATCCTGGTCCACCCCGTAAATGGGAGCGTTATATGAAAAAGTCACTCTTGTCCGCCGTTGCGCTGACGGCCATGCTGGCGTTCAGCGGCAGTGCGTGGGCGGACGTCCTGATGGGCGTCGGCGCCCCGATCACCGGTCCGAACGCGGCTTTCGGCGCGCAGATCCAGAAGGGCGCCGAAATGGCGGTTGCCGACATCAACGCGGCCGGTGGCATGAACGGCGAGCAGATCAAGCTGACCGTCGGCGACGACGTGTCGGACCCCAAGCAGGGCATCTCGGTTGCCAACAAGTTCGTCGCTGACGGCGTCAAGTTCGTCGTCGGCCACTTCAACTCGGGCGTGTCCATCCCGGCTTCCGAGGTCTATGCCGAAAACGGCATCCTGGAAGTGACACCGGCCGCCACCAACCCGAAATTCACCGATGCCGGCCTGTGGAACACCATCCGCGTCTGCGGCCGTGACGACCAGCAGGGCGACGTTGCCGGCGCCTACATCGCCGAGCACTTCAAGGACGCCAAGATCGCCGTCATCCACGACAAGACGCCTTACGGCCAGGGCCTCGCCGATGCGACCCGTGCGGCCCTGAACAAACTCGGCGTCAAGGAAGTCATGTACGAAGGCGTCAACGTCGGCGACAAGGACTACTCGGCCCTCATCGCCAAGATGAAGCAGGCCGGCGTGACCCTGATCTACTGGGGCGGCCTGCATCCGGAAGCCGGCCTGATCATCCGCCAGTCGGCGGACCAGGGCCTGAAGGCGCCGCTATTCTCGGGTGACGGCATCGTCTCGAACGAGCTCGCCTCGATCGCCGGCGACGCGGTTGCCGGAACCCTCAACACCTTCGGCCCGGATCCCCGCCTGAACCCGGCCGCCAAGGACGTGGTCGAGAAGTTCCGTGCCTCCGGCTTCGAACCGGAAGCCTACACGCTCTACTCCTATGCCGCCACGCAGGTCATCGCGCAGGCTGCCGCGGCTGCCGGCACCAACGACCCGCAGGAAGTCGCCAAGGCGATCAAGGAAAAGGGCCCGTTCAAGACGGTTCTCGGCGAACTTTCGTTCAACGAGAAGGGTGACCGTACCGACGCCGACTATGTCGTCTACGAGTGGAAGAAGGGCGACGACGGCAAGTATAACTACTTCCAGATCGACTAAGAGCCTTCGGCTTGAAGGGAAATGCCCGGCGCAAGCGCCGGGCATTTTTATTTTTTGGGCGGCTTCTTCCACCCACGCGTCCCGCCGCCATGAAGCCCTCGTCTGCGTGAACGGTGCCCTCCACGCAGGAAAATAAGCCGGCGCGGCTTCCGCGGGCAATTTTGTTTGCACTGCAGCATTTTCGCGCTATGCATTCCCCCGCCCATCGCCTGTTACGGAGCACCCTCTTGGCCATCACCAAAATCCTTGTCGCCAACCGGTCCGAAATCGCGATCCGCGTGTTCCGCGCGGCCAACGAACTCGGCATAAAAACCGTGGCGATCTGGGCCGAGGAAGACAAATACTCGCTGCACCGTTTCAAGGCCGACGAAAGCTACCAGGTCGGGCGCGGTCCGTGGCTGGCGCGCGACATGGGGCCGATCGAGAGCTACCTGTCGATCGAGGAGGTCCTGCGCGTCGCCAGGCTTTCCGGGGCGGACGCCATCCATCCGGGCTACGGCCTGTTGTCGGAAAGCCCGGAATTCGCCGAGGCCTGCGCCCAGGCCGGCATCGTCTTCATCGGGCCGACGCCAGAGACGATGCGCCGGCTCGGCAACAAGGTAGCGGCGCGCAACCTCGCCATCGAAGTCGGGGTCCCGGTCGTGCCGGCGACGGAGCCGCTGCCGGACGACATGGCGGTGGTCAAGAAGCTTGCCGCCGAAATCGGCTACCCGCTGATGCTCAAGGCCTCATGGGGCGGCGGCGGCCGCGGCATGCGCGTCATCCGCGCCGAGGCCGACCTCGCCCGCGAGGTGATGGAAGGCAAGCGCGAGGCGATGGCCGCCTTCGGCAAGGACGAGGTCTACCTCGAAAAGCTGGTCGAGCGCGCCCGCCATGTCGAGGTGCAGGTGCTGGGCGACACCCACGGCAACGCGGTCCACCTGTTCGAGCGCGATTGCTCGATCCAGCGCCGCAACCAGAAGGTCGTCGAGCGCGCGCCTGCCCCCTACCTGTCGCAGGAACTGCGGGAGGAGCTGTGCTCCTATGCGCTGGAGATCGCCAAGGCGACCGACTATGTCGGCGCGGGCACGGTCGAGTTCCTGCAGGATGCCGACAGCGGAAAATTCTACTTCATCGAGGTCAATCCGCGCATCCAGGTCGAGCATACCGTCACCGAGCAGGTGACCGGCATCGACATCGTCAAGGCGCAGATCCACATCCTCGACGGCGCCGCCATCGGCACGCGCGAATCCGGCGTGCCGGCGCAGGCGGATATCCGGCTACATGGCCACGCCTTGCAGTGCCGCATCACCACCGAGGATCCGGAGCAGAATTTCATCCCCGACTACGGCCGCATCACCGGCTATCGCTCGGCGGCGGGCTTCGGCATCCGGCTTGACGGCGGCACCGCCTATACGGGCGCGATCATCACCCGCTACTACGACCCGCTGCTGGTCAAGGTGACGGCCTCGGGCCGCACGCCGGACGAAGCGATCAGCCGCATGCACCGCGCCCTGCGCGAGTTCCGCATCCGCGGCGTCGCCACCAACCTCACCTTCCTCGAAGCGATCATCACCCATCCGAACTTCGTAGACAATTCCTACACGACCAAGTTCATCGACAACACGCCGGAACTGTTCGCGCATGTGAAGCGGCAGGACCGCGCCACCAAGCTGCTGAACTATCTCGCCGACGTCACGGTGAACGGCCACCCGGAGACACGGGGCCGGGCGCGCCCCAGCGCTAGTGCGGCAGCCCCCGCCATTCCCTGGCTGACCACCGCGATCCCCGAAGGCACCCGCGACAAGCTCGATGCGCTGGGGCCGCAGAAATTCGGCCAGTGGATGCGCGAGCAGAAAAAGGTGCTGGTCACCGACACCACGATGCGCGACGGCCACCAGTCGCTCGTCGCCACCCGTGTTCGCACGCATGACATCGCCGCCATTGCCGGCACCTATGCACGCGCCCTGCCGCAACTTCTGTCGCTCGAATGCTGGGGCGGCGCGACCTTCGACGTCGCCATGCGCTTCCTGACCGAGGACCCGTGGGAACGGCTGGCGCTGATCCGCGAACGGGCGCCCAACATCCTGTTGCAGATGCTGCTGCGCGGCGCCAACGGCGTCGGCTACACCAACTATCCCGACAGCGTCGTCCAGCACTTTGTGCGGCAGGCGGCGGCCGGCGGCATCGACCTGTTCCGCGTCTTCGACTGCCTGAACTGGGTCGAGAACATGCGCGTCGCCATGGACGCGGTGATCGCCGAGGGCAAGCTGTGCGAAGCGGCGATGTGCTACACCGGCGACATCCTCGATCCCGCGCGGGCCAAATACGACCTCAACTACTATGTCGGCCTGGCCGGCGAACTGGAGGCGGCCGGCGCGCATATCATCGCGGTCAAGGACATGGCCGGGCTGCTCAAGCCGGCAGCGGCGCGCGTCCTGTTCAAGGCGCTGCGCGAAGCGACCGACCTGCCGATCCATTTCCACACCCACGACACCTCCGGCCTGTCGGCCGCGACCGTGCTGGCGGCGGTGGACGCCGGCGTCGATGCCGTCGATGCGGCGATGGATTCCTTCTCCGGCAACACCTCGCAGCCCTGCCTCGGCTCCATCGTCGAGGCGCTGAAGGGGAGCGAGCGCGACCCCGAACTCGACCAGCAGTGGATCCGCAAGATTTCCTTCTACTGGGAATCGGTGCGCAACCAGTACGCCGCCTTCGAGAACAACCTTAAAGGCCCGGCTTCCGAGGTCTACCTGCACGAAATGCCGGGCGGGCAGTTCACCAACCTCAAGGAGCAGGCGCGCTCGCTCGGGCTGGAAACCCGCTGGCACGCGGTGGCGCAGACCTATCACGACGTCAACCTGATGTTCGGCGACATCGTCAAGGTCACGCCGTCGTCCAAGGTGGTCGGCGACATGGCGCTGATGATGGTGAGCCAGGAACTCACCGTCGCCGACGTGGAGAACCCCGACCGCGACATCGCCTTCCCGGAATCGGTGGTTTCGATGCTGCGCGGCGACCTCGGCCAGTCGCCGGGCGGATGGCCGAAGGCCTTGCAGAAGAAGGCGTTGAAGGGCGACAAGCCCTACACGGTGCGGCCGGGCTCCCTGCTCGCCCCCGCCGACCTCGAAGGCGACCGGGAGGAAATCGAGGAGAAGATCGGCCGCAAACTGTCGGAGCAGGAATTCGCCTCCTGGCTGATGTATCCGAAGGTGTTCTCGGATTTCGCCGCCGCGCAGGAGATTTACGGACCGGTCAGCGTGCTGCCGACGCCCACCTATTTCTACGGCATGCGCCCCGAGGACGAGATTTTCGTCGAGATCGAGAAGGGCAAGACGCTGATCATCCGCTGCCTGGGCACCGCCGAGGTCGACGAAAAGGGCATGGCGACGGTGTTCTTCGAACTGAACGGCCAGCCGCGCCGGATCAAGGTGCCGGATCGCGCGCATGGCGCATCGGCGGCCAAGGTGCGGCGCAAGGCCGAGCCCGGCAACGACAGCCATGTCGGCGCGCCGATGCCGGGCGTGGTCTCGGGCGTTTCGGTGGCGGCCGGACAGGCGGTCAAGGCCGGCGACGTGCTGCTGTCGATCGAGGCGATGAAGATGGAAACCGCGCTGCACGCCGAACGCGACGGCACGGTGGAGGAGGTGCTGGTCAAGGCCGGCGACCAGATCGACGCCAAGGATCTCCTGGTCGTCTTTGGCTGACAATAACGGCTTGACCGGCCGGGGCCGGTCGGGCATCGAACCGGCGCGAAATCATCGCCGCTTCCTGCCGAGTCGCGGCGCGTAGACAGTTTGGAGACAAAGACATGGCCGACGAAGTAACGGATTCCTCGCAGACGGTCGCCGCCGGCCAGTTGCGCGCCTTCATCGAGCGCATCGAGCGTCTCGAGGAAGAGAAGAAGACGATCGCCGACGACATCAAGGAAGTCTATGCCGAGGCAAAGGGCACGGGCTTCGATACCAAGGCAATCCGCACGCTGGTGCGGTTGCGCAAGCAGGACCAGGCCGAGCGGGAGGAGGCGGAATCGATCCTCGACCTCTACAAGGCCGCCCTCGGCATGGTGTAGCCGCAGGCTTCACCGGCACGATCTTTGTGGGCCGCCCGACGGGCGGCCCACGGTTGCGGATGGCTGCCGTCTAATCCCAGTCCTTGCTGAAATTGTTCAGGATCCATTCCTTCACGGTCCTGATCGCGATGTTCTGGTTCGGGCGGTTGCGCTCGATGAGGTAGAAGGAGCGATTGGACTTTTTCCGCTCGGCGAACGGCCGCACCAGCACGCCCCTGTCCAGATAGTATCGGCAGGTGACATCGTCGCCGATGGCCACGCCGAAGCCGTTCGCGGCCGTCTCGATGGCCAGGAAATCGTTGCCCATATAGTGTCTGATCTGCGGCATGGTGCTCATCTTGACGCAGGACAACCAGGTCTCCCAGTCGTTGTCGTCGTTGGCGTAGAGCAGCGGCACGCCGTGCAGGTCATGGGGTGACTGCAACCCTGCCGCCACCGCCGGGCTGCACACGGGGAAAAGCTCGACCTCGCGCAACAGGATCGTGCGGTGGTTCTTCCACACGCCGTTGCCGTAGCGGATGCACAGGTCGACATCCGAGCCGATCACGGCTTTCCATTCCACGGAGGAGCGCAGGCCGATCCGCAATTCGGGGTGGCTCGACAGGAGGGGCGTTATGGCCTTGATCAGCCACAGCGTCGTCATCGCCGGCGGGCAGCTTATCACCACCTCGCCCCGTATTTCGGGCGACTGCAGGTCGGCGACGGCATCGGCCAGGAGATCGAACCCCTCGCCCAGCAGGCCCATGGTCCGCAGCCCCGCCGGCGTCAGCGCGAAACGATTGCCGCGCCGGGTAAGAAGGGGCGTCCCGGTAAACGTCTCCAGCGTCTTGATCTGATGGCTCACCGCACTCTGGGTGACGCCGAGTTCTTCCGCGGCGCGGGTGATCGAACCCTGCCGGGCGGTCGCCTCGAAGGCCCGCAGCGAATTCAGCGAAGGCAGCCGGCGATACGGTATCTGCATGAATTTTTCTCAGGCTTGTGCTTGTGAAATTCTCGCTTGTGCCACCCCTTTTGTCGAGGTCATATGCCCGGACGAAATCCGCAATTCGCAGGATATGTAAGCCTTCGATACTTTTTTGAAGGCTGGCACGCCCAGATACGCCGCCCCGAACAGGAGAGGAACCGCCGGAATTGCGCATTTTGCTGATCAATCCAAACAGCAATCGCGATTTTACCGCGGCCATGGACCGCAGCGTTTCGCCCCTTCGGGCGCCCGGCGCCTGCCGGATCGATTGCGTCTCCCTTGAGGGAACGCCGCTCGGCATCGAGACCCAGCGCGACATCGACAGCGTGATCGACCCGCTATGCCGGCTGGTCGAGCAGGAGTCGGACCGGACGGACGCCTTCGTGATCGGCTGCTTCGCCGATACCGGGCTCTATTCCGCCCGCGAGGTCACCACCAAGCCCGTGCTCGGCATCTGCGAGGCCGGGCTGGCGACCGCCCTCAATCTCGGCGAGCGCTTCGGCGTGGTTTCGACGGATGCGGCGACGCTGAACGCCGATTTGCGCCTCGCGCGCGGCTATGGCCTGCTCGAGCGCTGCGTCGGCTTCGAGCCGATCAACATGCCGGTGGCGGAGATCGCGACCTCGGATACCGCGCGCGAGCGCATGGTTTCGGCGGGCCGCCGGCTCAAGGAAAAAGGGGCCGAGGCCATCGTCTTCGGCTGTGCGGGCATGACGCCCTACCGCGCGATGCTGCGCGAAACGCTTGGCCTGCCGGTAGTCGACCCCTGCATCAGCGCGGTGGCGATGGCCATCGGCATCGTCGCACTGGCCCAAGGATGATTCCGTGCCCTCGCTGATCGAAAGATTATTGCCCGACTATGACGAAGCCCTCGACCTCGACGGCTTTTCCGGGCGTCGGCTGGCTTCGCGGCTTTCCGCGATCGCCGAAATCGGCTTGACGGCCGAGGACGGCTCCTGCCGTCCGGGCTATTCACCGGCCGAGAAGAAGGCGAAGGACCTCGTCTGCGACTGGATGCGCGATGCCGGTCTTGCCGTGCGCCGCGACGCCGCCGGCAACTGCTTCGGCCGCCTCGCCGGCAGGAGCGACCACCTGCCGGTGGTGCTATGCGGATCGCATATCGACACGGTGCCGAACGGCGGCCATTTCGACGGCGTGCTCGGCGTGCTGCTGGCGCTGGAAACCGCAGAAATGTGGAAGGCCACGGGTTTCGAGCCGGAACGGCCCTACGAGATCGTCATCTTCTCGGAAGAGGAAGGGAGCAGCTTCAATGTCGGCTGCGTCGGCAGCAGCGCCATCGTCGGCGCGCCGCTTATCGAACAACTCGCCGGCGTCAGCGACCATGACGGGCGCAGCTTTTCCTCCGCCGTGGAACATGTCGGGCTTTCGCTCGCCGACTTTCCGGCGGCCCGGCGCGACCTGTCGCAGATCGCCGCCTTCGTGGAGGTCCATATCGAGCAAGGGCTCGTCCTCGAGGGGCATGGCCTGCCGATCGGCATCGTCAGCGGCATCTGCGGGCTGGTTTCGCTGGAAACGACCGTGACCGGGCAGGCCGGCCACGCTGGAACGACGCCGATGACCTACCGGCACGACGCGCTGGTCGCAGCCAGCCGCATCGTCGCCGCCGTGAGCGAGCTTCCCGGCCAGGTCAGCGACACCGCCGTCGCCACGGTCGGCCAGTTGAACGTATCGCCGAACGGCAGCAACGTCGTGCCCGGCAAGGTGCGCTTCAGCGTCGACATCCGCGATGTCGCCACCGAGCCGCTGGAACGGCTGGTGGCGCGCATCGTCGAGACCGCCACCCATCTCGCCGAGACGGCCGGCGTGACGCTTTCCTGGACCCGGACTTTTTCGCAGCCGCCGATCGCCGTCGATGAAAAGCTGAAGGAGCAGCAGGCGGAAGCGATGCGCGCCGTCAACCTCGTCGCCTTCGAACTGCCGAGCGGGGCCGGGCACGACGCGATGGTCATGGGCGAGCATGTGCCGATGGCGATGTTCTTCGTTCGCAGCAAGGACGGCATCAGCCATAACCCGCGCGAATTCTCGTCCCTGAACGACTGCGCCACCGCGGCGCACGCATTGTCGCGTTTCCTGACGCGGCTGGTTTCCAACACCGACTGAACCGGATGCATCAATGTTCGATCTGATTGTCAAAAACGGACAAATCGTTGGCGAGAGCAACGTCGTCGAGGCCAATCTCTACGTGAAGGACGGCCGCTTCGCCGCCATCAGCACGGAAGAGATGCCGGCGCGCGAAACGGTCGACGCGGCCGGCCGGCTGGTGTTCCCGGGTGCCGTCGATCCGCATGTCCACTTCAACGATCCGGGCATGACCGAAGGCGAAGATTTCTACACCGGCTCGGCCTCCGCCGTCGCCGGCGGCATCACCAGCGTCTTCGAGATGCCGCTCACCGACCCGCTGACCCAGGACGAGCCTTCCTTCCTGCTGAAGAAGTCCGAGGCGTCGAAGAAGTCGGTCGCCGATTTCGGCCTCTATCTCGCGCTGACGCCGGACAATTCGTCCAAGGTCGGCAAGCTGATGGAACTGGAGCCGATCGGCTTCAAGGCCTTCATGTCCTATTCGCCCGAAATCCCGATGGTCAGGGACGGGGAACTGCTCGCCGGCATGCGCGCGATCAAGGCCGCCAACTCGCGCATCGCGGTGCATTGCGAGAACAACGAGATCATCGCCTACCTCACCAAGGAACTCGAGGCCGCCGGGCGCCGCGACCCGCGCGCCTATACTGAAAGCCGTCCCCCCTATGCCGAATGGGAGGCCGTGCAGCGGGCGGTGACCCTTGCCACCATTACCGGCGTCCAGTTGCACGTCGTTCATTCGAGCACGCCGGAAGGGGCTGAGATCGTAGCCAGGGCGCGTGCCGCCGGCCATCCGATCAGCGTCGAGACCGCGCAGCACTTCCTGTTCCTCGATGCCGAGGACTTCCAGCGGATCGGGGCCTTTGCCCTCTGCAACCCGCCGCTGCGCGAGCCGGGAAATGCCGACCGGCTGTGGGCTGCGCTGCAAAGCGGCGAGATCGACTGCGTGGCGACCGACCACGCCCCCTACACGATCGAGGAAAAGCTGCGCGGCAAGGATTCGGTGTGGACCACGCCCGCCGGCCTCAACCACATCCAGACCGCGAACCAGTTGCTGATCGGCGAAGGCATCAAGCGCAACGTGCCGCTGACCCGGCTGGCGCAGCTGTTCGCCACCATGCCGGCGCGGCTGTTCAACATCTATCCGAAGAAAGGCGCCATCACCGTCGGCGGCGACGCCGACATGTTCCTGTTCGACCCCGAGGAGGAATGGACCGTCGTTCCCGAGCACACCTTCTACAAGCAGAAATGGACCCCCTTCGCGGGCATGAAGGTGAGCGGGCGCGTGAAGCGCACTTGGGTGCGCGGAACCACCGTCTACGAGGACGGCGCGCCGATGGGCGCCATCACGGTGAAACCCGGCTTCGGCCGCTTCATACCAGGCAGGACTGGCACTGCCTCTGCGTGACCTGACAGGGACAGGCCCGACGATGTTGCGGGCCTGAGAAACAACGATCCTACCGGGAGGAAGTCATGGCACTTGAGACCACAGGTAACTCCAACGAGACTGCGCTGCATCCCTTCTGTATCTCCAGGCGTTCCGTGCTGGCGGCAGGCGCCGCAGGCATTGCGCTGTCCTTCATGGGCGGGCGCGCCGTGGCAGCCGGCAAGGACACGCTCGTCGTCACCTCCGGCGCCGACGCGGTGACGCTCGATCCGGGTGCATCCTTCGACGGCCAGTCGCCGCTGCTGTGGCGCGGCGTCTATGAATCGCTGCTGGATTACAAGGGCGACACGCTGGAGTTCGCGCCCTCGCTGGCCGAAAGCTACGAAGTCTCCGACGACAAGAAGACCTATACGTTCAAGATCAGGAAGAACGTGAAGTTCACCGACGGCGAGATCCTCGATGCGGCCGCCGTCAAGTTCAACATCGAGCGGCAGATCAAGATCAAGCTCGGCATCGCCTTCGCCCTCGGCGCCGTGACCTCGATCGAGACCCCGGATAACGACACCGTGGTTCTCAAGCTCAGCGAGCCGTCGGACGGCTTCCTTTCCGCCTTCGCGGCGCTGGTCACGATCGGCATGATCTCGCCCAAGGCCATCCGCGACAACGAGAAGGACGACGACGGCGCCCAGGGCTGGTTGCGCAGCAACATGGTCGGCACCGGCCCCTACATGATGCGTTCCTACACCCAGTCCCAACAGGCGGTGATGGTGCGCAATCCGGACTATTGGCGCGGGTGGGAAGGCGATCACTTCGAACGCATCATCGTCAAATACGTGCATGAGGCCAGCAGCGCCCGCCTGTTCATCGAGCAGGGCGAGACGGACGTGGCCCTGTTCATGCCCGACGACGTGGTGGAATCGCTCGACGGCAAGCCCGGCCTGACGGTCACGAACGTACCCTCCTTCGACCTCTACTACCTGATGATGAACTGCAAGCACGGCCCGACCGCCGACCCGAAGGTGCGGCGCGCCATTGCGCACGGCTTCAACTACGACGCCTTCATCGACGGCACCCTGCGCGGCAAGGCCAAGCGGGCGCGCGGCCCGATCCCCAGCACCTTCGTCGGCCACGCTGACACGCCGGTCTATGATTTCGACCCGGAAAAGGCCAGGCAGTTGCTTGCCGAAGCCGGCATGCCGAACGGCGGCTTCAAGCTCAAATACACCTATGAATCGGGGTATTTCTGGAAGCGGCCGCTCGGCGAACTGTTCCAGTCGAACATGAAGGACCTCGGCATCGAGGTCGAGATCCAGGAACTGTCGCCGGCAGCCTGGGCGGGCCTCCTGTCCAACCCCGAAACCGCCGATCACTGCTTCGGCGTGGTGTGGTGGCCGACGCTGGCAACGCCCTACGACTATCTGTGGTCGCTGTTCCACAGCGCCGCGCAAGGCAGCGCCGGATACAACTGGGGCTACTACTCCAACCCGGAGGTCGACAAGCTCCTCGATGCCGGCATGGTGGAACCGGACGAAGCGAAGCGGTTCGAGCTTTACGCCCGCGCCCAGCAACTGATCGTCGAGGATTCGCCGGCGCTGTTCGTCTACGAGAAGAACTACCGTATGCCCGCCAGCGACAAGCTGAAGGGCTTCGTCTTCAACGGCATGCGGACGGCGACCCTCGATTTCTATAACCTGAGCAGTTCCTGACCATGGCGGCAGCCTCCTGCAAGGATAGGTCCGAATGATCCGGTTTATCGGCAGGCGGCTGCTCTTCCTGTGCTTCGTGCTCCTCGGCATCAGCGTCATCACCTTCGCGCTGACCCATCTCGTGCCGGGCGATCCGGCACGGCTGATGGCGGGCCAGCACGCCACCGGCGAGCAGGTCAAGGAACTGGCGCAGCGCTACGGGCTGGACAAGCCGGTCACCACCCAATTCTGGATCTACATGAAGGGGCTGATGACCGGCGACCTCGGCATGTCGCTGACCAACCGCCGCCCGGTGCTGGACGACCTGCGGCAGTTCCTGCCGGCCAGCGTCGAGCTTACCGCCGCGGCCGTGTTGCTGGTCGTGCTTATCGGCCTGCCGATCGGCCTGCTGACGGGCGCCAGGCATGGCAAGGCGCTCGACCATGTGATGCGCTTCGTCACCGTCAGCGGCGTGTCGATGCCGATCTTCTGGCTCGGCATCCTCATGCAGATCCTGTTCTACCAGCACCTCAAGATCTTGCCGCTCGGCGGCAGGCTGGGGGTGCTCGACATCGAGCCGCCGGGCGTCACCGGCTTCTATCTCGTCGATACGCTTCTCGACGGCGATTTCGAGACCTTCCGCTCGGCCCTGATCCACCTCATCCTGCCGGCCACCACGCTCGCGGCGGGCAGCATCGCGGTGATCTCGCGCATGATGCGCGCCTCGGTGATCGAAGTGCTCGACGCCGACTATGTGCGCACCGCGCAGGCCAAGGGCCTGCCGGCCGGCGCCGTGCTGCGCTTCCATGTCTTCCGCAACGCGCTCATCCCGACGACCACCATACTCGGCCTGCAGGTGGGCGCGCTGCTTGCCGGCAACGTGCTCGCCGAAGTCGTCTTCAACTGGCCGGGGATCGGTCTCTATGCCGTCAACGCCATCAAGAACCTCGACTATCCCGCCATCATGGGCGTGACGCTCGCCATCTCGGTCATCTACGTGTTCGTCAACCTCCTGGTCGACATCGCCTATGTCATGCTCGACCCCCGCATCAGCTTCGACGGAGTGGCCTAGACATGGCTGACGACGCCACGGCTCAGCCGCAGGCCAGGCGCCGCTCGCACGGGCGAAGCCTGGTCCACCGCATCCTCGCCAACCCGCTCAGCGCCATCGGCCTGCTGCTGGTGGTCCTCGCGATCCTGGTCGCGCTGTTCGCGCCGCAGATCGCCCCGCTCGACCCGATCGCCATGGCGCCGCAGAACCGGCTGCTGCCGCCCAGCAGCACGCATTGGTTCGGCACCGACGACAACGGCCGCGACATCCTTTCGCGCGTCATCTTCGGTACGCGCTATTCGCTGGTGGCGGCGTTCGGCATCCTGGCGCTCGCCTCGCTCACGGGCACCATCATCGGCCTCGCGGCCGGCCTTATCGGCGGATGGCTCGACGAACTCCTGATGCGCATCACCGACATGTTCCTCGCCTTTCCGGCCCTGGTGCTGGCCATGGCGCTGACCGCGGCGCTGGGACCCAGCCTGTTCAACGCCGTGGTGGCCACCGCGCTCGTCTGGTGGCCGTGGTACGCGCGGCTGGTGCGCGGCCAGGCGCTCCACCTCAAGCACGAGGCCTATGTCGAGGCCGCCGTCATCGCGGGGGCCTCGCGCCTGCGCATCGCCTGGCACCACATCCTGCGCAACTGCCTGACCCCGCTGATCGTCCAGGTCAGCCTCGACATGGGCTATGCGATCCTCACCCTCGCCGGGCTTTCCTTCGTCGGGCTCGGCGCCCAGCCGCCAACGCCCGAATGGGGCTCGATGGTTTCCGTCGGGCGCGACTATTTCCTCGACAACTGGTGGATGGTCACGTTCCCGGGCCTCGCGATCTTCGTCACGGTGATGGCCTTCAACCTCTTGGGCGACGGCATCCAGGAAGCCCTGTCGCCGAGGGCGCCGCACTGATGTCGCCCGCCAACGCAAAGCCGCCCGAAACGGCGAGGGAAAGCTGACATGCGCAAGATCGTCGTCCGCCAGCCGGGAGGCCCGGAGGCCATGCAGGTGGAGGAGTGCCCCGCGCCCGCTCCCGGCCCCGACGAAGTCGCCGTGGATGTCGCCTATTGCGGCTGCAACTGGGCCGACGTGATGGTGCGCAACAACAGCTATCCGCACCCGACCGAATATCCGGCCGTCCTCGGCTGCGAGATATCGGGCCGCATCCGCGCGCTTGGCGAAAACGTCACCGGCTTCGAAATCGGCCAGCCCGTCGCCGCCTGCCTGCCGGTGGACGGCGGCTATGCGGATATCTGCACCGTCCCGGTCCAGGATATCATCCCGCTGCCGCCGGACATGCCGCTCGACCTCGCCGCCGCCTTTCCGCTGCAGGCGCTGACGGCCTACCTGATGCTGCACGACATAGGGCGCGTGCACCGGGGCTCGACCGTGCTCATCCACGCGATCGGCGGCGGCGTCGGGCTCTGCCTGACGCAGCTTGCCACGAAGGCCGGATGCCGGGTGCTCGGCACCGTCGGAACGGCAGGCAAGGACAAGCGGCCGCTCGATGTCGGTGCCGAGCGCGTCATCGACCGCAGCCGCGAGGATTTCGTCGAGGCGGCGCTGGAGTGGACGCATGGCCGCGGCGTCGACTTCGTCTACGATTCCGTCGGCGCGGCGACGCTCGACCGCAGCTTCGATGCGATCCGGAAATTCGGCCATATCGTCAGCTATGGCGAGGCGAGCGGCAAGCCCTTTGCCAATATCTGGGAGCGCATGGTTCCCAAGTCGGCTTCGTTCAGCCGCTTCCATCTCGGCCATGTCGACCCCAACTCGACCACGTGGACGACGGCCGTCGCCGATGTCGTCGAGGCCATCCAGAACGGGTGGCTGAAGATTTTCATCGAAGAGGTCTTCCCGCTCGAGCGCGCGGCGGACATGCACCGGCGCCTCGAATCCAGGCAGGTATCGGGAAAGCTCCTGCTTCGTGTCGGTGGGGAGCTTTAGCCAATCGCGATGCAGCCCGTTCTCTCCGTTTCAGACCTACGCGTTTCATTCCGCACCGCGGACGGGTGGACGCCGATCGTCCACGGCCTGTCCTTCGAGGTCGCTTCCGGAAGCACGCTGGCGATGGTGGGCGGTTCCGGCTCCGGCAAGAGCGTCACCGCACTCGCCACGATGCGGCTGCTGCCGCCGGCGCGAAGCCGCATCACCGGAGAGGTCCGGTTGAACGGCCGCTCGCTGCTCGACCTGCCGGAGAGCGCCATGTGCGCCATACGCGGCAACGAGATCGGCATGATCTTCCAGGAGCCGATGACGAGCCTGAACCCGACGCTGCGAATAGGCTTCCAGATAAGCGAGGTGCTGAGGCGCCACCGGCAGATGTCCGCCGCGCAGGCGCAGGCCGAAAGCATCCGGCTGCTGGAGCGCGTGCAGATTCCCGCCGCGAAGGCCCGTTTTCACGATTTTCCACATCTCATGTCGGGCGGCATGCGCCAGCGCGTCATGATCGCGATGGCCCTCGCCTGCCGGCCGAAGGTGCTGATCGCCGACGAGCCGACCACGGCGCTGGACGTCACGGTGCAGGCGCAGATCCTCGACCTCTTGCGCACGCTCCAGCAGGAAGACGGGCTGAGCATCCTGTTCATCACGCACGATCTGGGCGTGGTGGCCGAGATCGCCGACGAGATCATCGTCATGCAGCACGGTGAGGCGGTGGATCGCGGCACGGCGCAGGCGATCTTCACCCGGTCCCGCCATCCTTATACACGGGCCTTGCTCGCCGCCGCGCCGAGGATCGGCTCGATGGCGGGCAAGAGCTCGCCGGAAGGCTTGGGGTCAGTACCGGAGAGCGCGACCACCGGGGAGCCGGCAGCCGCCGGCAAGCCGATCCTCGAAGTACGGAACCTGACGAAGCGTTTCGATGTCCGCAAGGGCATATGGGGCAAGGTGACAGGCCGCGTCCACGCGGTCGAGGACATCTCCTTCGACATCCGCGCCGGAGAGACCCTTTCGCTGGTAGGGGAATCCGGCTCCGGCAAATCCACGACCGGGCGCTGCCTGATCGGCCTGACCCGGCCGTCTTCCGGAACCATCGCGATGCACGGCCAAGGCCCATCGGGAGCGGAAGGCAAAGCGACGGCCGGCAAATTCCACGACCGTATGCAGATGGTGTTCCAGGACCCCTATGCGAGCCTGAACCCGCGCATGCGCGTCAGCGACAGCATCGCCGAGCCGCTGGTGGTGCAGGGCAGGATGGGGAAAGGCGAAATCGAGGCGCGGGTCGACGAGCTTCTGGAAAGCGTCGACCTGTCGAACGCCATGCGCGATCGCTTTCCGCACGAATTCTCAGGCGGCCAGCGGCAGCGTATCTGCATCGCCCGCGCCTTGTCGATGCGGCCGGACCTGCTTATCGCCGACGAGGCGGTTTCGGCCCTCGACGTGTCGATCAAGGCCCAGATCATCGACCTCATGCTCGATTTGCAGAGGAAGATGCAGCTCGCCTTCCTGTTCATTTCCCACGACATGGCGGTCGTCGAGCGCATCAGCCACCGCGTCGCCGTCATGTATCTGGGCGAGATCGTGGAGATCGGCGACCGCGCCAGCGTCTTCGGCCGGCCGCAGCATCCCTACACGAAGCGGCTGCTCGCGGCGGTGCCCGTGCCCGATCCGGAGCGGCGCAACATCCGGCCCAAACTCGACAACAGGGAACTGAAGAGCCCGCTGCGCCCGGTGGACTACCAGCACCGCGCGCCGGCCTACAGAAGCGTCGGGCCGGACCATCTGGTGCAGGAATGGGAATGACCGGCAGGCGGTTGCCGAAACTGAAAGGCAGGAATTTCCGATGAGCGGCCATATCGGCGAAACGCGATCCTCCATCCACCGCAACCACGCGCTCATCAGCGGGGACAGCCATGAGCGCACGACGCTTCCCGGCTGGCCGGATTGCGAGGTCACCTTCGTCATCACGCCGCAGATGGGCGCCCGGTTCAGCGAATTCTTCGCCGACCTGCCGCAGGGCGCTGCCGTCGGCCCGGCCCTGCCGGGCATCCAGAGATTCCTGTTCGTGCTGGCGGGCGAGATCGAACTGGCGATCGACGGCGCCTCCCATACGCTCGGCGAGGAAGCCTATGCCCTGCTGCCTGCCGACTCTCGGCATGAGATCAGGGCCGTAAAGGCTTCCCGGCTCGTCGTGCTGGAGAAGCGCCATGTGGGCCTGGCCGGAACAGAGCCTCCGCAGGCCGTGATCGCGCGCGCGGCGGATATCCCCGGATCGCCCATCGAGGACGGCGCGCTGGTGTTGCAGAAGCTCATCCCCGAAGACGCGGCGTTCGACTGCGAAGTCAACCTCATGGACTTCGTTCCCGGCGGCTCGCTGCCTTATGTCGAGACCCATTTCATGGAACACGGACTGCTGTTCCTGAACGGCGGCGGCATCTACCGGCTGGGCGCCTCGTGGTACCCGGTGGAACAGGGCGACGTGATCTGGATGGGCCCGTTCGAACCGCAATGGTTCGGCGCGATCGGCAAGACCAATGCCCGCTACCTCATCTACAAGAACTGGAACCGCGATCCGCACTGCGGCTGAGGCCGGCCGGGCGCCCGGCGCATCTCATTTCGGCCGGCGGATCGCGCGTATCCTGCCGCTGCTTCCGCCGCCGCAGAAAAACCAATCGCCGCCGGCTTCCAGGCCGGAGACGCCCGTTCCCACGGGCATGTCGATCTGCTCCAAAACCTCGCCGGTTTCGGGGTCGACCCGCCGCACGTCGCTCTCGCTGCCTTCCCATGTGCCGTGCCAGAGCTGGCCGTCGACCCAGGTGACGCCGGTGACGATGCGCTTGGACTCGATCGTGCGCAGGATCTCGCCTGTGTCCGGATCGATCTGGTGGATCTTCCGGCCGCGGTCCTGCCCGACCCAGAGCGAACCCTCGGCCCAGGCCAATCCGGAATCGCCGCCATGGCCCGGTGCCGGTATGGTGGCCAGCACCTGGCCGCTCTTCAGGTCGATCTTCTGGATGCGATCCTCGGCGATCTGGAAAAGATGCGTGCCGTCGAAGGCCGTGCCCGCATGCGCGGCGACGTCGAACGCGCGCACCACCTCGCCGGTTTCCGGGTCGAGGGCGTTGAGCTTGTCGCCGCTGGCGAACCAGACGTGCCGCCCGTCGAAGGTGAGGCCGTGGATCGCGCTTGCGCCCGGGAAGGGACCATACTCGCGGATGATTTCTGCCTGGGAGTTCTTCATGGTCAGGATCTCCGTTTGTCTTTGTCTGAAGTCTAGCCGCTCGGCAGGGGACCCGGGAGTAACAATGTTGTCGGGAAGCCCGGCACGGACGGAACCGTCCAGCGCCGTGCCCGGCCGCCGCCGAAGGATCGCACCTTGCCGCCAGCCGCGAGTTGCTCGAGCGCCCGCTGCACCGTGCGCGGGCTGGTGCCGAGCGCGATCGCCAGCGCCGAACTCGACCATGCCTCGCCGTCGGCGAGAAAAGCGAGGATCGCCGCATGCGCCTCGTCGGCGAGCGGCGCCAGCACCGCCACCTTCCCCGCATGGCGCGGCGCCAACCCGAAGCCGCGCTTCGTCGCCGTGATCCTGGCCACCTTGCGCAGTTGCGTGCGCAGGCGCGCAATCTCGACCCGCAGCCGGGCGCGGTGCGTCTCGTCGGCATGCCGTGCACGGAAGGCGCGCGTGAGCAGGACGTCTCGCGAAACATCGGCGGGCCACGCCTCGGCGAGCGCGCGGGCCAGCGCAAGCAGGACCGGCCGCGAGGCGAGCGAAACCATCTCGCTTCCATCGCGCACCAGGTTGCGGCAGGCATCGACGACAAGGACCTGGGAGCCGAACAGCCTCTCCACCTCTTCAAGGGTGACGAGGCGTTCCCCGCCGTCCGCGATGATCCGGCCGGCGGGCATGCCGAGGACCTCGGCCGCGTTCTCGACCTCCGCCATCAGTGCCGGGATGCCGGCCCGGCGAGCGGCTTCGGCAGCCCGGCCAAAGGCGGCCCCGGCCTCGCCGGTCTTCAGGCGGCGAAGGGCGGCGCCGGCGACGGTCAGTTCGTAGGCGGCGCGCGACGGCGGCGGAAGCAGGGACGGGTCGAGCCCCGACAGCAGGCGTTCGGCCGCGTCCGGACGGCCGACCAGCAGCAGGCGGCGCGCCGCAAGGTTGCGCGCATGGGCGGCATTCACGGCATCGCCATGCGCCTCCAGCGTCGCCCATGCCCTGTCGAGTTCCTTCTGCGGCCAGCCGAGGTCGCGCGAGACAAGGGCGATCTCGGCCTCGGCGACAATGCAGCGCGCGCGGGCGACCGCCTCCCTCGGGCCGAAGGCGCGCGCCGCGCTCTTGAGCAGCGCCTTGGCGCGGTCGAAGTCGCCGAGCTGCGCCATGGCGATGCCACGCAGCGCCAGCGCCGGCGGATCGTCGCGCAAGGCGACCCGCTTGAGCGCGCCGAGCAGGTCGCCGGCTGCGAGGGCCTGTGCCGCGGCGGTGATCAGAGAGTCCATGAAAATCCCGTCAAACTTGTAACTCCCACCGGATCGGCGGGCGGCGCTAGGCTTTTACCGAACTCAAGACCGACCCGAAGGAGAAACCCATGACACTGCATACGACAGGAACGCGCGAAGAATGGATCGCGGCACGCATCCGCTTACTTGAGGCCGAAAAGGCCTATTCGCGCAAGGGCGATGAACTGGCGCGCCAGCGGCAGGCCCTGCCTTGGGTGCGAATTGACAAAGCGTACCGGTTCGACACCGACGAAGGCCCCGCGTCCCTCGAGGACCTGTTTCGCGGCCGCTCCCAGCTTCTCGTCTACCACTTCATGTTCGGCCCGGACTACACGGCCGGCTGCGCGTCCTGCTCGGCGATCGCCGACGGCTTCAACGGCATCGTCACCCATCTGGAAAACCACGACGTCTCGCTTTGCACGGTGTCGCGGGCGCCTCTCGCCAAGCTCCAGGCGTACAAGCAGCGCATGGGGTGGACGTTCCCCTGGCATTCCTCCCATCCCGGCGATTTCAACTACGACTTCAGCGCCTCGTTCACCAGGGAGCAGTTGCAGGACGGGCCCGACTACAATTTCCGCCGCGACGATCCGCTGATGAAGCTGGCGACGGCGGAAGCCCTGCCTCCGGTATTCCTGGACATCGCGGCGACGGTCGGGACCGACCTGGCCACCTATTTTCGCGAGCGGGAAGGAATGAGCACGTTCGCGCTGGAGGATGGTGTCGTCTACCACACCTATTCCGCCTACTCGCGGGGCGTCGATCCGATCTGGAGCGTCTACCCATGGCTCGAGCGAGCGCCGAAGGGGCGCAACGAGACGGACTACTGGTGGCGCCGCCACGACGAGTACGACGACGCCCGGGCCAAGGCGGCGCAGACCGCCTGACCGCAGGCAGGACCGATGCCGCGGCCAACGACCAATCGAGGAGAAGCCCGATGACCGAGCTGCATCGCAAAGCGCCTGCCGGCAACGCCAGCCGTCCGAAAAGCCGACGGCTGCCCGGCATGGCCGACTGGCTCCATCTCGCCGCCGCGCCGACCTTCGCCATGATGGCGTTGCTGACGACGATCGGCGGCGCGGACGCCATGACCTGCATGGGCATGGCAGGCCCCTCGCCGCTCGGCGGCATGGGCTTCATGTACCTGCTGATGAGCGCCTTTCACGCCACCCCTTGGCTGAGGCTGGCCTCGCGCCCATGATGCTGCATGCGGCTGCCTGCTGCGCTGGGCAGCCCTCACCCCATGCGCTCGGACACGTAGGAGCCGGGCGACGCCGGGAAGACGACGGTCCGGGTTCCGTCGAGGAACACGCGGCCATGGATATGGGCATGGATCGCGCGGGCCAGAACCTGGCTCTCCACGTCCCGGCCGAGGCTGACATAGTCGTCGGCGCTCTGGGCATGGGTGACGCGAACGATGTCCTGCTCGATGATGGGGCCTTCGTCGAGGTCGGCGGTGACGTAGTGCGATGTCGCCCCGATCAGCTTCACGCCGCGCTCGAAAGCCTGCTTGTACGGGTTCGCGCCCTTGAAGGACGGCAGGAAGGAATGGTGGATGTTGATGATGCGGCCCGACATGGTCCTGCACATTTCATCGGACAGTATCTGCATGTAGCGGGCCAGCACGATCAGTTCGGCCCCTGTATCACGCACGATCTGCATCTGCTGCGCTTCGGCCTCGCGCTTGTTTTCCCTGGTGACCTTGATGCAGTGGAACGGGATATCGTGGCTCATCACGAGCTTCTGGTAATCCATGTGGTTGGAGATGACGCCTACGATATCGATCGGAAGGGCACCGATGCGCCAGCGATAGAGCAGGTCGTTCAGGCAGTGGCCGAAGCGCGACACCATCAGGATGACCTTGCGCTTGGTCGCTTCGTTGAAGAATTCGACCTCGGCCTCGTACTTCTTCGCGATCTCCGCGAATCCGTCGCGCAGTTCCTCGAGGGAACGGCCCTCCTCCGACTGGAAGCTTACCCGCATGAAATAGCGGCCGGTGTCCTCGTTATCGAACTGGGCGCTGTCGGAAATGTTGCAACCGTTGCTGGAGAGATAGCTCGCGATCGCGGCAGTCACGCCCCGGATGGAAGGGCAGGCGACGCGCAAGGCAAAGCGATTGTCTTTCGGGGACATAGGGATCTCCTCCGGGCTACCGCTCAGGCGGCACTGGTGTTGTTGAGGCGACAGAACGCCGTCACCGTATTGGAAAGCAGGCAGGCGATGGTCATCGGCCCGACGCCGCCGGGAACCGGCGTGATGGCGCCCGCATGCCCCGCCTCCTCGAAAGCGACGTCGCCGACGATGCGGGACTTGCCATCCTGCTCGACGCGGTTGATCCCGACGTCGATGACGACGGCGCCCGGCTTGATCCAGTCGCCTCGCACCAGCCCGGGACGCCCGGCCGCGACGACGAGGATGTCGGCCGCCCGGCAAAGCTCGGCGGTGTTTTTCGTGCGCGAATGCACGACGGTCACGGTGCAGTTTTCGGCAAGCAGAAGCTGCGCCATCGGCTTGCCGACGATGTTCGACTTGCCCACCACCACCGCATGCAGCCCCGCGAGATTTGAGCCGAGCCGGTCCTTCAGCAGCATCATGCAGCCGAGCGGCGTGCAGGGAACAAGCGCGGGAGAGCCCGTCGCCAGCCGCCCGGCGTTGGAAACGTGGAAGCCGTCGACATCCTTGTCCGGGTCGATTTCCTGGATGACGGCGTTGGCGTCGAGATGGGCGGGGAGCGGAAGCTGGACGAGGATTCCATGGACTTCCGGATCGACGTTCAGCCTGTCGATCAGCGCCATCAGTTCCGGCTGCGTCGTTTCCGCGGGAAGCTCGTATTTGAAGGAGCGCATGCCGGCCGCGGTCGTCTGGCGGTGCTTCGAGCCGACATAGACCGTGCTTGCGGGGTCGGACCCGACCAGCACGACGGCAAGGCCCGGAACCTTGCCGGTCTTTTCCTTCAGGGTTTCGACCTGGAGCCTGATATCGCCGAGAAGGGCGGCGGCGAACTGCTTGCCGTCGATGGTGGCGGCGCTCCTCGCGATCCTGTCCATTCCCATGGCAATTCCTTTCGCTTGCCGCACAGCGCGAGCGACGCGGCTTGCGGGGTAATTTCTTGAGAAGGGTGCCGCACCACGATCATGGCGCGGCACCCGACTGGGTCGGCTGGACCGCTTGCGCGGCTCAGGAGGCGTAGACGGGGAAGGCCTTGGTCAGTTCGGCCACTTTCGCCTTGGCGACCGGCACGACATCGTCGGCCTTGCCGGCAGCCTCGGCCTCAATGAGGTCGGCGATGATGTTGCCCAGGATGCGGAGTTCGGGTTCCTTCATGCCGCGCGTCGTGGCGGCGGAAACACCGAGGCGCATGCCGACCCATTCCGGCGGGCGCGGGCTGTCGTTGGGGATCGCGTTCTTGTTGGCCGTGATGTTGGCCCGCTCCAGCAGCGTTTCGGCCTGCTTGCCGATCAGGCCCTTGCTCGACAGGTCGACCAGCACGATATGCGTATCGGTTCCGCCGGAAACGATGCGGATTCCGCGCTCGACCAGGGTCTGCGCGAGAGCGCGGGCGTTGGCCGCGACCTGCTGGGCATAGACCTTGAAATCGGGCCGCAGCGCTTCGCCGAGGCAGATGGCCTTCGCCGCCAGCACGTTGCTGTGGAGCGAGCCCTGGACGCCGGGGAACAC
>Ga0182735_1000481_pt1 | contig 32429 bp, 31 predicted proteins | sample eDN5th30CKraftMG_FD_128524 | JGI IMG/M metagenome (GOLD analysis project Ga0182735, IMG submission 128524) | Enriched Miracle-Growth compost microbial communities from Emeryville, California, USA - eDNA 5th pass 30_C Kraft MG (version 2) (version 2) ...
ACCGCGCCGCGGCTGCGGTCGATCCAGCCGTAGCTTTCGAGCATCCGGGCTTCCCGCTCCCGCGACGCGGCCAGGTCGGCGCGCGCATTCACCTGAAGGCGCGGCTGCGGCGGCGGCTGCAAGCCGCGCTCGATGCCGCCGCGCGTGGCCGAGCCGGGGAACAGCCCGAGCAGCAGAAAGGGAACGACGATGACGAAGACCGCGATGCCGCCGGCGATAGCGCCAAGCAATCGAGGATCCGCATCCGATGGTTCGTAGCCATGCGGCTCCGATGCCTGACTCATCGCGCGGTCCCCGGATAACGAGTTCGCCCCGATCCTCAACGGCAAATACCGTTGCAGGTTCCGCGTCGCCGGCAGGCCGATGACAATTTAGCACCGCCGGCCGGAACCCGCATTTTCCTATCCCGTTGAAAAGCCGGGGCTTCGCCATATCGGGCCGGGTCGATGGGCCAGATCTTTTCGCCGGCAGCGGACACCTGGCTGCACCTGTTTCTCGCAAGCGCTGCGTCGCTTGCGTGCGGCGCCGTCATTTTCGCCGTGGGAATAGCGAGGTCGGACTGGGTGACCGGCGCGCGCATCCATCCGCCGGCGCAGCCGGTCCCGTTCAGCCACCGTCACCACGCGGGCGAACTCGGCATCGACTGCCGCTATTGCCACACCTCGGCCGCGAGCGCTCCGCGCGCGGGCCTGCCGCCGACGCACACCTGCATGACCTGCCATTCGCAAATCTGGACCGGCGCCCCCATGCTCTCGCCGGTACGGAGCAGTTTCGCCGAAAACAAGCCGATCACCTGGAATCGCGTCGCCGTCCTGCCGGAATACGTCTATTTCCGCCATGACGTGCATATCGCCAAAGGCGTCGGATGCGTCGAGTGTCACGGCCGTATCGACACGATGGCGCTGACCTATCGCGCCAAGCCGTTGACGATGGAGTTCTGCCTCGACTGCCACCGCGACCCCGCGCCTCATCTGCGGCCGCAAAGCGAAATCACCAACATGGCGTGGAAGCCGGAAGGCGACCGCGCGGCACTGGGCCATGCCCTCGCCCGCCACTACGGCATCCGCGAAGGCCAGCTCGAACATTGCTACGTGTGCCACCGATGAGGCGCGAGCATTCATCCTTCGATCTCTCGCGGGCGCGCGCCGCCGCAGCGGCCGGCGGAAAGCGCTTCTGGACGTGCCTCGAGGAACTGCTGGACGAGGACGGCTTCCGGGCATGGATGGCCGGCGAGTTCCCTGCCGCCGTCCCGCTGTTCGAGGAGCCGGGACGCAGGCAGTTCCTGAAGCTGATGGGCGCCTCGTTGCTGCTCGCGGGGCTGACCGGCTGCGGCGACAACCGCGCGGAGGAAGCGCTCCCCTATGTCAATCAGCCCGAGAACCTGACGCCCGGCGTTCCACGCCATTACGCGACCGCGGTGCTGTTCGAGGGATACGCGCAACCCGTCCTCGCCACGACCTACGACGGCCGTCCGACCAAGCTCGACGGCAATCCCGATCATCCCGCCGCCCACGGCAGGAGCGACGCTTTCATGCAAGCGGCAATCTTCGGGCTCTACGATCCGGAGCGCTCGAAAATTCCCTCGCGTGCGCGCGCCCCCACGACGTGGGAGGCATTTGCCGGCGAGCTCGAGAAGCTCCGCACGCGATGGAACGAACGGCGCGGCGAAGGCCTGCGGCTTCTGACCGGCGACACGACCTCCCCCACGCTGATCCGCCAGATTCGTCAGTTGCAGCAGCAGTTGCCCATGCTGCGCTGGCATCGCCACGAGCCGATCGGCCATGCGAACATTCCCGAGGGCATGCGGCTGGCGTTCGGCCGGCCGGCAATGCCGCAGTACCGGCTCGATCTCTGCGACGTGGTGGTCGGCATCGGGCATGACCTGCTCGGCCCCGGCCCGCGCCAGGTGCTCCACGCCGGTCAATGGACGCGGCGGCGGGGCGAAATCGCCCCCGGCCAGGGACGCCAGCGCCTCCACATCGCCGAGAGCACGCCGGGACTGACCGGCGTCGTCGCGACGACCCGTCTTGCCTGTGACGCTTCGCGCCTGCCGCTGCTGGTGCAGGCGCTGGCCGCCAGCTTCGAAATTCCGGGCTGGCCCGCGCCGGCACTCGAAGACGACGAACGGGCATGGCTTGAACGGGCGGCCGGAGAGCTGCGGAAGAGCGCCGGCAAGTCCCTGCTGACCGTCGCGCCGCAACTGGCCGCGGAATGTCACGCCGCTGCCGCCGCCATCAACGAGCGGCTGAAGAACAATGGAATGACGGTCTGGTACAGCGAGCCCCTGCACGCCGTTCCGGAGAAGGAAGAAACGCTGACGGCGCTGTGTCGTGACATGGCGGCGGGCGTCGTCGATACCTTGATCATTGTCGACAGCAATCCCGTGTACACGGCGCCGGCCGGCCTGGCATTCGCGCAAGGACTTGAGCAGGTGCCGCACCGTATCCATGCCGGCCTGCACTTCGACGAGACGGCGCAGGCCTGCGGCTGGCACCTGCCGCTGCACCATGCGCTCGAGAGCTGGAGCGACGCGCGCGCGGCGGACGGCAGCATGACGATCCTGCAACCGGTGATCCGGCCGCTCTACGCATCGCGAAGCCTGCACCAGGTGTTCGACATGCTCGCGGGCATCCATGATCCGCCCGCCGACGGAGCCGTGCGTGCGACCTGGCGGGATGCGTTCGGAAAGGACTTCGACGAGCGCTGGCGCCGGGCGCTTCACGACGGATTTGTAGCCGACAGCGCGGCCGAACCGCTGACGTTGACAGCGACGGCGGCTCCTCCGTTCAAGGCACCGGAGGCGGCCGGCGGCGAGATCGACATCGTGCTTGGCCCGGATCCGACGATCTGGGACGGGCGCTTCGCCAACGTTGCGTGGCTGCAGGAACTGCCGAAGCCGTTGAGCAAGGCGACATGGGAGAACGTCATCGCCGTCAGCGCGTCCCTCGCCGCGGCGCAAGGGCTGGCGCAAGGCGATCTCGCGGAGATCACGGCAGGTGAGCGCAGGGTCCGCGGCGCCGTCTGGATCATGCCGGGACAGGCCCGGCGCACCGCGTCGCTCGCGTTCGGCTATGGCCGGCGGAGCGGCGGCGAAATCGCCCAATGCGGCGGGTACGACGCTTTCGCGCTGCAATCCGCGGAGCGGCAGGGATTCGCGCGCGGCACGATCCGGCGCATCGAAGGAAAAGCAGTCATCGCGACCACACAGGCGCATCATCGCATGGACGGCTTCGATTTCGTCCGCGAGGTGACGGCGGAAGACCCGGCCCTGCCGAGCGCGCGCACCGCAAAGACGCTCTATCCGGACTGGCCGGCGGCGGATCACGCCTGGGGCATGGTCATCGATCTTGACCGCTGCATCGGATGCAACGCCTGCGTCGCCGCATGCAACGTCGAGAACAACGTTCTCGTCGTCGGCAAGGACGAGGTCGCCCGCGGACGCGAGATGTCCTGGCTGCGCGTCGACCGCTATTACACCGGAGATATCGAAAGCCCGCGCAGCTACTTCCAGCCGGTGCCGTGCATGCACTGCGAGGATGCGCCCTGCGAGATGGGATGCCCGGTTCACGCAACGACGCATTCGCCCGAGGGCATCAATCAGCAGGTCTATAACCGCTGCATCGGCACCCGTACCTGCTCGAGCTACTGTCCCTATAAGGTGCGCCGCTTCAACTGGTACGACTATCGCAAGCGCGACGAAGCGAGCCGGGCCGCCAAGAACCCGGAAGTGACGGTGCGCTCGCGCGGCGTCATGGAGAAGTGCACCTACTGCACGCAGCGGATCGAGACCGCACATGCACAAGCCGACAAGGAAGGCCGCGCATTGCGCCGGGACGAAGTCGTCACCGCCTGCCAGCAGGCGTGCCCGACGCAGGCCATCGTTTTCGGCGATCTCAAGGATCCGGGCTCCGCCGTTTCGGCGCAACGCGCGAGCGGAAGGCATTACGTGCTGCTCGAGGAGCTTGGAACGCGCCCGCGCACGACCTATCTCGCCCGCTGGAACGATACGCCGGGCGAGGGAGAAGGCTGATGACGGACTCCGCCGCCCCGCCGATCCTGCCGCCGCGGCAAACCTATGCCAGCGTCACCGACCAGCTCGCCAGCATCCCGCTCCACTTTCCGACGCGCCGGCGCTGGCTGATCGCGCTCTGCATCGCCTCGGCGCTGTTCGGCCTTCTGTGCGTTTCGGCCGCCGTGCTGTTCACCGAAGGCGTCGGCATCTGGGGCATCAACATCCCGGTCAACTGGGCCTTCGCGATCCATAATTACGTCTGGTGGCTCGGCATCGGCCATGCCGGCACGCTGATCTCGGCGCTGCTGCTGCTGCTCGGCCGCGAATGGCGGAACTCGCTCAACCGGTTCGCCGAAACCATGACGCTGTTCGCCGTGATATGCGCGGGCATCTATCCGGTCCTGCATCTCGGCCGGCCGTGGTTCCTCTACTGGATGTTTCCTTATCCGAGCACGATGAAGGTATGGCCACAGTTTCGCAGCCCGCTCGAATGGGACATCTGGGCGCTCCTCACCTATCTGATCGTCTCGACCGTATTCTGGTACATCGGCCTCATTCCCGATCTGGCCGCGGCGCGCGACCGCGCCCACCGCCGGCGATGGCAGGTGTTCTTCGGAATCCTGTCGCTCGGCTGGCGAGGCTCCGCGCTGCACTGGCTGCGCTGGCAGCAAGCCTATCGCCTGCTGGCGGCGCTGGCGGTTCCGCTGGTCGTCTCCGTGCACAGCGAGGTTTCGCTGCTCTTTGCCGCCGGCACCATCCCGGGCTGGCATTCGACGGTTTTTCCGCCCTATTTCGTGCTCGGCGCCGCCTTCTCCGGATTTGCCGTCGTGTCGATGATCGCCGTCGTCTTGCGCGCGATGTTCGATTTGAGGAACCTCGTCACGGACCAGCATCTCGATATTCTCGGGCAGGTGCTGCTCGCCACCGGCCTGATGACCGCCTACGGCTATGTCTTCGAGATTTTCGACGCGCTTTATTCCGGCGATGCGCACGACATCCAGACGCTGACGAACCGCTTCACCGGCCAATATGCCTGGAGCTATTGGGGCGCGATCGCCTTCAATTTCGTGGCGCTGCAGCCCCTGTGGTGGCGATCGGTGCGGCGAACGCCGTGGATGCTGTTCGCCATTTCGACCTGCGTCGCCGTCGGCATGTGGCTGGAGCGCTACATGATCCTGGTGACGAGTCTCTACCGCGATTTCCTGGTTTCCTCCTGGGGCGAATATCACCCGACGTTCTGGGACTGGGCGACCTATATCGGCACCATCGGATTGTTCCTGCTGCCGTTCCTCCTCGTCATCCGCCTGCTGCCCGTCATTTCCATTTTCGAAACGAAGGAAGTGCTTCACGAGGAGCACAGGGAGCCTGGCCATGGAAAATGAACAAGCCGCGTTCGGCATGCTCGCCGAGTTCGAGAGCGCGGAAGCCCTGGTCGCGGCGGCAAGGAAGGCGCGCGCCGGCGGTTACCGGGAGCTCGATGCCTTCACGCCTTTTCCCGTTCCCGAACTCGCGCGTGTGCTCCGCCTCCGCGAGCGGCGGGTCCTCCTGCTCGGCCTTTACGGTGGCATTGCAGGTTTTTGCATCGCGCTCGCCATGCAGCTCTATGTCAGCTTCGATTATCCGCTGAACGTCGGCGGGCGCCCGCAGTATGCGCTGACCGCCTTTGCCGTCGTTACGTTCGAGCTGACCGTCCTGTTCGCCGCCCTGACGCCGGCGCTGGGAATGCTGATCCTGAACGGCTTGCCGCGCCTGCATCATCCCCTGTTCGCGGCGCGCAGGTTCCATCTTGCTTCCAAGGACCGCTTCTTCCTCTGCGTGCTCGCAAGCGACGGGAAGTTTGATGCCGGCGAAACGGAAAATTTCCTCAGAAAATTGAAGCCCGCCAGTATCGAACTGGTGAAGGCATGAAGTCCGGACTCGCCATAGTGGCTTTCGCGCTGCTCGCCGCCGCCTGCACGCGCTCCGACATGGATTCGCAGCCGAAATACAACGAGTACAAGCCCGGCAGCCTGTTCTCGGATGGCGGAAGCGCGCAATCGCCGCCCGCCGGCAGCATCGCGCGCGACGATGCGGCCGATGCGGCGGAAAAGGCGACGAAGCCTGCCCTGACGGCCGAACTGCTCGCGCGCGGACGGCTCGAGGCCGACATCTATTGCGCCCCGTGCCACGACCGCACCGGCAGCGGCAATGGCATCGTCGTGCAGCGCGGCATGCCGCGCCCGCCCAGCTTCCACGATCCGAAGCTGCGGGAAGCCGACGACCGGCACGTCTTCGACGTGATCTCCGACGGCTACGGCGCGATGTACGGATATGGCGACCGCATCCGCCCGCGCGACCGCTGGGCCATCGTGGCCTACGTCCGCGCGCTGCAACTCAGCCAGAACGCTTCCATCGACGACGTTCCCTCCGATCAGCGCAGCCGGCTGGAGGCCGCGCGATGAGCCGGGAAGCGCATCGCCTGATGATGGCAGGGCTGGTGCTGGGATGCATCGGCTGCGTTTTCGGCCTGGCGTTCGCGCCAAAGGCCATGCTGACCAGCTATCTCGCCGTCTGGTTCGCTTTCGCGGCCGTTCCGAGCGGCGCCCTTGCCGTGCTTCTCACGTCCTACCTTGTCCGCGGCGAATGGACCGGCGATCTCTATCCCATCCTGTCGCGCGCGGCCTTGGCGCTTCCGATCTTCGCGGCGTTCTTCCTTCCCGTCCTGCTCGGCGCCGATCATGTCTATCCGTGGCTCGGGGACGCAGCGCCCGCCGCCGGCTTAAAAGCATATTATCTGACCCTTCCGCTTTTCACCTTGCGCGCGGCGATCTACTTCGCCGCGCTTACCGGACTGGCATGGTGGGCCACCAGGAGCTACGGCAACGAACGCGCGATGAAGCGGGTGGCGTCGGCGGGGCTCATCGCGTGGCCGCTGCTGGTATCCTTCGCGGCCATCGATTGGCTCGAATCGGCGGAGCCGGACTTCCACTCATCGATCTATGGGCTGCTCGCCGTCAGCTTCCACCTGCTTGCCGGCCTGGGTTTCGCGCTGGCCGTCCTGTTCGGATCGCGGCGCAGGCACCGCATGCGCAACGGCGCCTATGGCGCCGTTCTGCTCGCCGTCATCCTGCTGTGGGCCTATCTGCACGCCATGCAGTACATCGTGATCTGGTCCGGCAACATCCCCGACGAGGTTGGCTGGTATCTCGCGCGCATATCGGGCGGCTGGGGCATCGCCCTGCTCGTCCTCCATGCCGGGCAATTCGGGATTCCCTTCTTTGCGCTGCTGTCGTCGCGCATTCGCCGAAGCGGAAACCACCTTCTGCAAATCTCGCTGCTCACGCTGGCGCTGCGCGTGCTCGAGGCCGCGATCCTGATCGTGCCGGCCCAGCACCTGAGCGCGACATGGATATTTGTGACGGTCGGCAGCGCGCTGCTGTTCGTCGGATGCGGCTCGCTGCTCACATGGTCGTGGACCGCCGGCTTCAGGGCGCTTTGGCCCGCCCGCGCAGCGACAGAACCGAGATAAGCCCGCCAAGCAGCAGGAACGACATCGCGCCGACGACCATCAGAACGCGCGAGACCGCGACATTATAGATTCCCTGGGCGGGATCGAAGGACGAGCACAGCAGACGCACGCGGTCCGAGACCGTGCCGGCATTGCCCGCGCTCGCATCGACCAGGGCGAGACGAAGGTCATCCGGGTTTGTCCCCAATCCCGTCATCATCCTTTTCACGGCGCCGCCCGCGGCGAGCACGAACACGGCGGCCGGATGGACGAACTGGTCGTTGTCGGCATCGTATGCGTAGCGATAACCCAATGCTTCCGTCACGCGCTTGATCTCGATCTCGTTCGCCGTCGCAAGCAATGTCGCGGGTGCAATCGCGGCTCCCACCTGCTCCATGCGGACCTTCCTCGCATCGGCGATCCCGTCCCTCGGATCGAGGCCGAGCACCACGAGATTGAAATCGCGACCGGGCCGCAGGCCCGTCTTGTCCAATGACGCGGCGGCCATCGAGAGGATGGGGCTGCACAGCGTCTTGCAGGTGAAGTCCGCGAGAATGAACACCGCAGGGACCGAAAGCCATTTATCGAGAAGCTGCGGCCGCCCTTCCTCATCGAGAATGGAAATTCCCTTCGGAACCGATGCTCCCGCCGGAAGCGTCACCGAAACCTCATCGTATCGGGCGGGAGTCAGCGGTCGCGCCTGCGCGATGGCCGGCGCCAGCACGGCGACGACGATGAACGCCAGTTTCAAGGACCGCGTGAACCCTATCACCGTTGCCTCGGATCGCCCTTTGCCTTGCCCGGGTTGATTAGGCCGCTTTTATGGCAGCACTACGGGAGGCCGTCATTGAAACTTCCGCGGCTCGCAGATGTTCGCCGCCGATCCGGTATCGCGCCGGCTTGATTTCCAAAGGGCACGATTCGCTTCTTTGTGAGTCCCTGCGCGCAAACCGGACAGCTTACGCAGCTCCCAATATAAAAAATTGTACCAGCGCAATTGGCCCGCGCGTTTCGCGCATTGTCGGTGCGGCATGTTGTTGCCGCCACCGAGAGTGACTTGCCGGGCAGCGCATCATTGATAAGATGTATATGAGATACATCTTTTAGAATGAATCAAAATTGAACGGCGGCAAGCTGGTCCGCTCGCATCGAGCGGCGGCAAGGCGCGGACAACCTGAGCACGGTCCCGCGCCACGCGGATCGTCGGACAGCCTTATCAACGGAAGGACGCAGACATGACGAAATCGACAATCGCCGCGATCGGCCTGGCGCTGATCCTGCTGCCCGCGGGCGCACAGGCGCAAAGCCTGATCACCCTGGATACGGCGGCGGTCGAGGCGCTGCCGGCAAAGACATCTCCGGAGAAGATCACGCTGCGGTCGTTTCTGCAGCCCGGCGGCGACGTCGTCGCCGCGCGCGTGTCGCTGCCGGCCAACGCCGAGATCCCGCCGCATCCGCATCCGGCGGGCAAGGTGGCCATCGTCACCGTCCTGTCGGGCGACTTCAAGGTCGGCCTCGGCAACAAGTTCGATGAGGCCGGGCTGAAGACCGTCGCGCCCGGCGGCGTCATCGTCTTCCGCGATACCGACCCGCTGCATTTCGCACGCACCGGCAACGGTCCCGTCGAGCTCCTGCTGGTGGCCGCGCCGAAGGCATCGGTCGCGCCGATCTGGCAAGGCGGAAAATAGGTGACGCCCAAGGCGGCACGCGAGGCCCGGAGGCGATGAGCCGCCTCCGGAAAGACGGACGCATGCGCCGAAGGACGATGCGGCGCGGAATACATCGGGGGCGAGACGATGGCTGCAACGCTGCATGGCAACGTGGCAACGGGACCTTTCCGGCGATTCGCGGGCCGGCGTGACGCGATCCTGCTTTGTGCGTCGGCGCTGCTCCTGACCGGAGCGAGCCGCGTGGCGCTGGCACAGTCCGCCACGCCCGGAGCGAGCATCGTGCTCGATACGATCAACGTGCAGGGCGACACGCCCGATGACGCGCGCGCGGCGCAGGCGATCCGCGAGCGCTTCAACGTCATGCCGGGCGGCGTTGCGCTCGTCGACAGTTCGGAATTTCCCGACACCGCCAACCTGACGGTGTCGAAGGCGCTGAGCAACGTTCCCGGCGTGGTGGTGCAGGATTTCTTCGGCGGCAACGACCAGCCGCGCATCCAGATTCGCGGCTCGGGCCTGCAGCAAAACCCGGTCGAGCGCGGCGTCCTGGCGCTGCAGGACGGCCTGCCGATCAACCGCGCCGACGGCTCCTATATCGTCGGCCTGGCGAATCCCCGCCAGGCCGAATCGATCGAGGTCTATCGCGGCTATACGGCCAACCGCCTCGGCGCGACCGTGCTGGGCGGCGCGCTGAACTTCGTTTCGCCGACCGGATCGAGCGCTCCGGGCTCGCAGGTAACGCTGAGCGGCGGCAGCTTCGGACAGGCGGGCGTCGCCGCGCAGACGGGCTATCGCGGCGAGAACTATGACGCATTGCTGCAGGTCGATACGACGCGCCGCGATGGCTTCCGGACCTACAACCAGTCGGAGCGGACCAGCGTCAACGTCAATTTCGGCGCCAGGATCAACGACAATATCAGCACGCGCTTCTTCACTGGCTATACCGATCTGGGTTTCGATGTGGCCGGGCCCTTGACCAAGGCGGGCCTTTACGCGGATCCGCGGCAGGTCCACATCGGGCCGACGATGACGCCGTCGGGCGCCATCAACCCGGGGCCGAACGTCGTCCGCGACAGGCCGCGCCGCGAGGCGAGCCAGTTCCTGGTCGGCTCCCGCACCACCGCGACGTTCGGCGCGCATCTGGTCGACGTGGCGCTTGGCTAAACCTACACCGACGACATGTTCCGCTTCCCGGTAACGGCCGGCGTCCGCACGACGAATGGCGGCGACTTTACCGGACTGGTGCGCTACGCCTTCAAGCCGGATACGGCCAGCGTGCTGCCGTTGTTCGAAACCGCGGCCCAGTACACCGTCGGCACCGCCGATCGCGGCTATTATTTCAATCAGAGCGGCGTACAGGGCGCGGCGTTCGGCGACAACACGCTGGATGCCAGCACGCTGTCGCTCAACGCCGGCTTTAACTTCCCGGTCTGGCAGGACGTCACGCTGTCGCCCGCCGTCTCCTATGCCTATGCCACGCGCGACAGCCAGGACAACTGGCAGTCGCCGACGCGGCCGACGATGTCGTACAATCCGGCAAATCCGACAATGTTGCTCGCCAACGGCGCGGTGCCGACGGAGAGCACGAGTTATGCTCGCCGCTATAGCGGCTGGAGCCCGAGCCTCGGTCTCAGCTACCGGCTGGCTCCCGACCAGACCCTCTTCGCCGCCGTGAGCCGGAGCTTCGAGCCGCCGACCCACGACGATCTGCTGGCCACCATCAACGGCACGCCGAACAGCAGCCCGGGCCGGCCGACGCCGCCGGTGGCGATGCTCGCCGCCTCGGCGTTCCGCACGCCGGCGCTCGAGGCGCAGACGGCCACGACCGTGGAAGGCGGCTGGCGCGGCCGCCGCGGCGACCTGTCATGGGATGCCGTGCTCTATCATTCGTGGGTGCGTAACGAGCTGCTCAGCCTGCGGGACGTGACCGGGGCATCGCTCGGCGCCGTCAATGCCGACAAGACCGCGCACACCGGTCTCGAATTGGGCCTCGGCGCGCGGCTGAGCGAGCAGTTCACCGGGCGCATCGCCTATACCTATCAGGAGTTCCACTTCGTGGACGATCCGGTGCGAGGCCACAATCGCCTTGCCGGCGCGCCGCGCCACCTCATCCATGCGGTGCTGCAATGGCAGCCCACCGACGCCTGGCGCGTGCAGGGCGCAGTGCGCTGGAATCCCACCCCTACGCCGGTGGACAATATGAGCACGCTGTTCGCCGATCCTTATGCCGTGGTCGATCTGCGCACCGAATACCGGATCGACAAGACCTTCACGGTGTTCGGCGAGATCAGCAACCTGTTCAACAAGACCTATGCGTCGTCCACCCTGATCGTTGATCGGGCGAGCCCCGATCAGGCGGCATTCCTGCCGGGCGATGGGCGGGCGTTCTACGCCGGGATCAAGGCGCGATTCTAAGCAGGCGCGCGCCGCTCCGCTGCCCGGTTGAACCCCGGCTGGCGCGGAATCAGTCGAGCGCGAATTGCGCCGCGCCCGCTCCCGCGAGGCGGCCGAAGACCGCGGCGCTCATCAGGCCGGCGCCGCCCGGATAGTTGAAATAGAATATCCCGCCGACGATCTCGCCGGCGGCATAAAGGCCGGTCATTTTCTCGCCGTCGACGTCCAGCACCTCGCCGCGCTCGGTGATGCGCAGCCCCCCGAAGGTGAAGGTGATGCCGCAACTGACGCCGTAGGCCTCGAACGGCCCGGTATCGATGGTTTCGGCCCAATTGGATTTCGGGATGGCCAGGCCTTCCGTGCACCTTCCGTCCTTCGCCCCGCTCGAATCGAACGGGATGTCGCGGCGGACGGCGCGATTGTACTCGCTCACCGTGCGCAGGAACGCGGCCTTGTCGATCCCTTCCATTTTGTCGGCCAGCGCCTCCAGCGTATCGGCGACGACGCGCGCCGAACGGCGATGCCGGTATTCCTCGTGGAGCAGCGGCGCCGTTTTCGCGTCGTATACCTGCCATGCCGCATGACCGGGCTGGGCCAGGACCACCCGGCCCAGCTTGGCATACGACAATCCGCGAATGTCGGAGCCTTCGTCCACGAACCGCTTGCCGAGAACGTTGACCATGATGCCGAACATGTAGTCGTCGCGCTTGAACACCGTCCCGTAGGCCAGTTCGTTCACGTCGGGAGCGTTGCTGTCCCAGCTTGCCGAATGGCAGCCCGACCAGTTGCCGAACGGCAGCGCACCGGCTTCGAGCGCCATGCGCAATCCGCCGCCCATGTTGAAGCGGCTGCCGCGAACCTTCGCCAATTCAAATCCCGGCCCGAGATAGCGCGTGCGCCATTCGGCGTTCGCCTCGAATCCGCCGCTGGCGAGAACGACCGAGCGGGCGAGGAACGATGTCTCCTCGCGCCCGCGCCTGGCTTTCACTCCGACGATGCAGCCGTCCCGCTCGATCAGGGACAGCGCGCGCGTGCGATATTCGACGCGGATACCGGCCCGCGCGGCGGCGGCGAACAGCGAGTTGGACAGGCCCTCGCCTCCGTCGTAGGTCTCAAGCGCCGATCCTCCCGCGAAGCGGATGCGGCCGTCGGGATAACGCAGGTGCCATGCGTAGAGCGGCATGAATTTCACGCCGTTCCCATGCAGCCAGGTCATCGTATCCCTGCTGTTCTCGACCAGCAGTTCGGTCAGCATCGGATCGGATCGATACTGCGTCGTGCGAAACATATCCTCGAAATATTCTTCGCGGGTATAGCGGCCGAAGTCCGTCCTGGCCCGCTCATCCGGGCCGATGTCGTCGACGAGCCGCTCGATGTCCTCGATACCGTTATAGACGGCGCGCATCGCGCCGTTGGAAAAGCGCGAGTTGCCGCCTCTCTCCGCTTCCGGCGCGGCTTCGAGCACGGTCACGGATGCGCCCCGCTCGCGCGCCGTCAGCGCGGCGGACAAGCCGGCGAGCCCGGCGCCGACAACGAGAACATCGACGGAATCAGACATCGGCCCGCTTCTTGCTGCTTGAAAGGAGATTTTGGATCGAGAACGCGGCGGCGCTAGCCCAGCGGCTCGATATTGGCCTCACGGACATAGATGCCCCACTGCTTCACCTGCTCGCGAAAGAACGCCTGCGCCTCGTCAGGCGTCGTCACCCACGGATCGCTGGCAATCGTATCGAAGAACGCCTTGCCTTCCTTGCTCTGGACAATGTCGGTGATCCAGCGGTTGATCTGCTCCACGATCGGCCGGGGAGTCGCCATCGGCACGAACGCGGCCCACCATCCGACCATGTCCATCGGGAAACCCTGCTCGGACATGCTCGGGTATTCGTTCGCCGCCGCAAGCCGCTTCGCGGTGCTCACGCCGAGAATGCGGAGCTTGCCCTGCCGCGCCATGGCAATCGCCGAAATATTGTCCTGGAAGGCGAAATCCACCGCTCCGCTATCGATGTCATTATAAGAGTCGCTGGTGGCCTTGTAGGAAACCTCGACCGCGGTGAGGCCCGCTTCCTTCTTGAAGGTGGCGCCCATCACCTTCCCGACCGTATTGGAGATGGCGTAGGTGGCCTTGTCGCCCTTCTGCTTCATCGCATCCGCGAGTTCCCGCGCGCTCTTCCACGGGCTCCGGGCGCTCACCACCAGCATGGTCGGCTGGCGATTGAGCGTGGTCGCGATCTGGAGGGCGTTGGTTACATCCACTTTCGGATTCTTGAACAGATACATGTTGGCGGACAGCGCGGTGCCGCCATGGATCATGATGGTGTAGCCGTCCGGCTTGGCGCGCGCGATGGCCTCGGTCGCGATCGAGCCGGAGGCGCCCGGCTTGTTGTCGACGATCACCGGGTGGTTCACCAGCGGCCGCAGCTTCTCGCCGAAGAAGCGGACGATGACGTCGGCGCCGCTGCCGGGCGGGAACGCGCAGATCAGATGAATGTCCTGCGCGGGATAGCTCTGCGCCAGCGCGGGCGCAACAGCCGGAAAAAGGCCCGCGGAGAGCGCACCGAGCGAAAAGCCGCGCCGCGTGATAGGTTCCATTTTGATCGACCCAGAGAGCGTTTCCTCTATCCAGCGTTACGCGCTCGCCGGCCGCGCACAATCCTAAATAATCAAAACAGGCCATTAAGTTTTCGGGGTATAATCCCGGAGGCCCTTCCTGGAGTGCCGCTGCACGAAATCCACGAAGGCAAGTACGGTCGCCGGCGTATGGCGCTGGCGCGGATAGAACAGATGCCATCCCTCGTAGGGGAAGCGCCAGGCGTCGAGCACGGAAACAAGCTTTCCCTTCTCGATCAGGCGCCTGACCCGGGGCTCGGGCGCCATGGTGATCCCCACGCCCTGCACCGCGGCGGCGACCGCCAGCGCGCGGTCGGAGACGATGAGCGGACCATCGACGGCAACGGAAAAACGGGCGCCGTTCTTCTTCTGGAACACCCAGTCGTAGAGCCGGGAGTCGCCCTGCCTTCGCCAGTTGATGCAGCGATGGCGATGCAGATCGGTGGGCGCAAGCGGCGTCCCGTTCTTCCTGAGATAGCCGGGCGAAGCGACCACCAGCTGATCGAGGCGCTCGCCGAGCCTGACGGCGGTGACGTTCCGCTCGAGCCGCTCGCCCATTCGCGCGCCGACATCGTAGCCGCCCGCCACGATATCCCGCAGCGAGTCATCGATCGTCACGTCCAGGACGATCTCCGGATAAGTGCGGTAGAATTCGCCGAGGATCGGCTCGAGGAACAGCGTCGCCGACAGCCGCGTGAAGCAAACGCGCAAGGTTCCCGCAAGACGCACGCGGGCTTCTCCCACGCCGGCAACGGCGGCCTCGAGCTCGCCCATGGCGGGAAGCAGTCTTTCATAGAGCGTCCGCCCGGCATCGGTCGGCGCAACGCTCCGCGTCGTTCGGTTGAGGAGCCGCTCTCCGAGCCTGTCTTCCAGCGATTTGATCGCCTGACTGAGATTGGAGGGCGAGACTCTCAGATGCCCTGCCGCCCGCGTGAAGCTCCGCAGCTCGACGATCGCCATGAAGGCCTTGAGGTCGGCGTACTCACTCCCGCGCATCGGTCCCCTCTCCACAAGCCCAGAGCGTGCCGGAGCTACTCTTTCCGAACTCCCTCGCTTTAGTAAAGCGCCGCCGAAAACACGGCCGCGCGGCCGCCGCCGGGGCGGTGAGGACAATGCGCGCGGCGAGGTGCCGGAACCGGACGATAGCGGTACGGGCGCGCGAGCCTACGCCACCGAGCGGCCATCGGCGATGCCGGCCCGCGTCGCGCACGATCGAAGGGCCTGTATTATTTTCCCTTCAGGCTCGCCAGGATCGACTGGGTCGGCTGGACTTCGGCATATTTCGACGCCATGTCGAACAGATTGACCGCGTGCGATACCTGCGAACGGTCGAAGACCGCATCGTGCGGAACGGCAATCCGGAAATTATACGAGAAGCCGTCGACGACCGTCCCTCGCACGCAGCCGCTGGTGGCGCAACCGGTGACGACAAGCGTATCGACTCCGAGGTCGATCAGGTAGCTCGCGAGCGGCGTGCCGAAGAATGCGCTGGGATGGCGCTTGGGCAGTGTCAGTTCGTCCTGCGCGGGCGCCACCTCGGCGACGAAGTCATAGCCGCGCGGCGATGAAGACATCAGGCCCGGGCTCTTCTCCGAAATGCGCGCGAAATCGCTGGCGATCTTCGGCGCCACGTAAGGATAGATGACCGGCCATTTCCGCGCGCGGAAATGCGCGAGCAGCACCGCGATCTGGTCGACCGCAGCCCAGGCGATCTCTCCGCAGCTCGTGCGGAATTCCTTCATGGACTCCCGGATCGGCACGCGCCGGCTGCCGACCGTCCTGTACTGGACGTCGATGATCAGCAATGCCGGACGCTTGCCGAGCGCCTGCGCACCGCCAAAGCCCGCCTCCCGATAGATATCGAGTTCGGCTTCCGGAATGATCCCGTCCCAGGGGTTCATGTCAGCATCGCCCATTCGGATAAATGCCCTTCTTCATCGACAAGTCCGGCTGCACCCGCGGGATCACGGCTTCGGCACGACCCCTTCCGGCAGATTCGCCACGTGATCGGCAATCGCCCCCGGCGTCGTGAGCCAGATGCGGTCGCGGTGACGGGCGATGTGTTCGAACACACGCCGCATCTGGCGGATGCGGTGCGGCTGTCCGGTCAGGAACGTATGCAGGGAGAGGCAGTAGACCTGCGGATAGAACTTGCTTTCCGAAAGCTGCTCGTCGAAGGCGTCGAGCGCCATCTGGGTGAAGTCGAGATCGCCCGCCTTGCGGTTGACGTAGGCCGGCAGGTCATTGAGCTCCATCGACGGGTACGGAACGGCGAGGATCGGGCCGTTGTCCGTGCGGAACCAGGTCGGCTGGTCGTCGTACCACCAGTCGAGCATATAGCTCCAGCCGAGCTTCTTCAGCAGCTCCGGCGTCTTCGGGCTTTGGGAGATGAAGGGCCCGAGCCAGCCCTTCGGCGGCTTACCCTCGTGGCGCGTCATCGTCTCGCGCACTTCCGAAAGCATCTGGGCTTCCTCGGCCTCGCTCATGTCGATCTGGCGCTCCGAGTTGGTGCGTCCGTGCCCGACGAATTCGTCGCCCCGCTTGCGGAAGGGCGTGAGCACCTCCGGGCAGGCTTCGTAGACCTTGCCGTTGGCCAGGATCGCCAGCGGAATATCGAAGTCCTCGCACAGCCGCAGGATCCGCCAGATGCCGACACGGTTGCCGTAGTCGCGATAGGCATAGCCGCGATGGAACGGCGGCCCCGGCATGGAGGTGAAGTCGGGGCCGGGATTGCGCCCGAATTCGAAAGCCTCGACGTTCAGCGCGATGTAGACGGCGAGCCGCGTCTTGTTCGGCCAGTCGTAAACGGGCCGATCGACGATCGCGCTGAAAGGATAGCGGTCCATTACTCTTTCTCCTGCTCTTCTTGCCGGCACGCCCGCCGCGGCTGGCCCGGGCGTCATTCCGTAAATACTTCCTCGCGCTTCGCCTGTGCCTGCGGCAGGGACGCGATCACGATCATCCCTGCCGCCAGCGCCAGCGTCACCGCGCTCAGCGGATGCGTGAAAAACACCGTGAGATCGCCGCGCCCGACGATCATCGAGCGGCGGAAATGCTCCTCGAGCAGCGGGCCGAGGATGAAGCCGAGGATCAGCGGCGCGGGCTCGCATTCGCTTTTGACGAAGATGTAGCCGAAGAACGCGAAGGCGGCCAAAAGCACGACCTGGAAAGCGTTCTGGCCCGTGCAATAGACGCCGACGGTGCTGAACACGAGCACGATCGGAACGATGATGTTGTACGGGATCGACAGCAGCCGCACCCACACGCCCACCAGCGGCAGGTTGAGGACCAGCAGCAGGATGTTGCCGATCCACATCGACGTCACGAGTCCCCAAAACAGATCCGGACGCGAGGAGATGACGTTCGGCCCCGGCATGATGCCCTGCATGATGAAGGCGCCGATCATCAAGGCCATCACCGGATTCGACGGGATGCCCAGGGTCAGCATCGGGATGAACGAGGTCTGCGCGCCGGCGTTATTGGCAGACTCCGGACCGGCAACTCCCTCGATCGCGCCTTTCGAGAACTGCTCGGGATGGCGGGAGATGCGCTTCTCGAGCGTGTAGGACACAAAGGAGGACAGCACGGCGCCGCCGCCCGGCAGAACTCCGAGGAAGGCGCCCAGCCCCGTACCGCGCAGGACGGGACCGACGATGCGGCGGAAATCCTCCCGCGTCGGCATCAGGCTGGTGATCTTCTGCGTGAAGACGTGGCGCGGCGCATCGCCCTCGAGGTTGCGCAGAATTTCCGCCAGGCCGAAGATGCCGACCGCGAGCGCAACGAAATCGATGCCGTCAAGCAGCGACGTCGTGCCGAACGTAAATCGCGGCAAGCCGGTATACATGTCGCGCCCGGCGAGACCCAGCAGGAGGCCGAGCGTCAGCATGGCGACGGCCTTGAGCAGCGAGCCGCTCGCCAGCGCGACGGCGGAAACGAGCCCGAGCACCATCAGCGAGAAATATTCCGGCGGTCCGAACTGCAGCGCGACCTCGGTCAGTCGCGGCGCCAGGAACGCGATGAAGAACGTCGATATCGTTCCCGCAACGAACGAGGCGATGGCCGCGACCGCCAGCGCGACCCCCGCCCTGCCCTTGCGCGCCATCTGGTGGCCGTCGATGGCGGTGACGACCGAGGAAGATTCACCCGGCACGTTCATGAGAATGGACGTGGTCGAGCCGCCGTACTGCGCGCCGTAATAGATTCCGGCGAGCATGATGAGGGCCGTGGTCGGATCGAGCGTCGCGGTGACCGGCAGCAGCAGCGCGATGGTGGTGATCGGGCCAAGGCCGGGAAGCACGCCGATCATGGTCCCGAGCAGCACGCCGCCGAAGCAATAGAGGATGTTCAACCACGAGAGGGATACGGCAAATCCGTCGGCGAGATTGCTGAAAGCGTTCACCGGGCCCTCACCGTCACAAGGAAGGACCGAAGGCCGGGACCGCGATGCCCAGCCCGACGATGAATATCAGCCAGGTAAGGGCGCCGAGCGCGAGCCCCGACAAAAGCGCGCGGCGCCACGTCATCGTGACGCTGGCGAAGGAGCCGATAAAGGCCAGGACCGCCGCGGCCGGCACCAGTCCCAGCCCGATCTCGATGCACAGGACGAATACCAGCGGAGATGCGACCACCAGAAGAACCGCCCGCCACGGAATCTCCTGCAGCACATCGGCGTTTTTCCGGATGCCGTTTGCGACGATCGCCAGACCGAGGCCGGCGAGCAGCGCACACAACGTGAGCGGAAACAGGCCGGGACCGACCCGCGCCAGCGTGCCGGTATCGTAGCCCGCAGCCGCGATGCCGAATACGGCCGCGACGGCGATGAAGATGGCGCCAGATACGAGGTCCTTTGGAAGGCTCATGCAATCTATCCGCTATGATGCGGCCGACGACGCCGCGGAATGCGCGACAGCGGTCGATCGTGGCTCGCCGCGCAATGCAAAGTGCGCGACATCCCTGCCGACTTCGCCCAGCTGCCAGAGTTCCTTATCAGAAAAATCCGCGCCGACGGACGCCGGGCGATCCAGCGTGTTCAGCCCCGCGCCGAGCGGCGTCGGCCAGCCCCGCAGCGCATGAACCACGGCGCGCAACCCGGTCAGGGTCGCCCCGATGGCCTGCCAGCCGGCCGCGCAGACGACAAGCCCGACGCCGCGGCCGCTCAGATAGGGGCGCTCGTCCTGCGCGAGATCCTCGATATAGTCGATCGCGTTCTTCAGCAGGCCGGGAATGCCGGCATGGTAGCTCGGGCAGGCGATAATCAGCCCGTCGCACGCCCGAAGGCTGGAGATATAATGCTGCGCCGCCTGCATGCGCGGCGTTCCGATCTCGTACGGCGGGAACGCCAGATCGCGCCCAGAGATCATCTGCGTGCGGGCGCCCGCGTCGCGCGCGGCCTTCAGGCTGACCTCGAGGGCGCGCTCGCTCGACGAGCGCGGCCGCAAGGTCCCGCCGATCCCCACAATGAGCGGCGCCGACGACGTCACCGGCATGGATGCTCCCCGAGATCGGCCGCCGCCGTCATGCCCGCCCCGCCAGCGCAAAGCGCTCCGCCGCCTCCGCATGCCCGCGCCGCGGCGCGTCGAGGTGAGGCATCACCTCCTCCGCAAACAGGTTCATGCTCGCCATCGTCTCATCGTGCGGCAACGCCGCGCACTGCAGCATCAACAGCAGGTTGGTGAAGTCCCCCACCCCGTGCCGGAAGTCGCCGATCTGCTCCAGAACCTGGGCGGGCGTGCCGCAGAAAATGACGCCGGCATCGATGTACTCGTCGATCGTGGCCGAGCTGAGGATCACCGGCTTGCCGGATTTCGTCATGGACGGACGCGCCACCGATCCCTGCTTCATGAAGCGGACGTTGTCGGCGACGGACGCATAGCCGGGCGGGTTCTGGAATGCCGGGCCGACACGGCTGTTGGAGGCGATCGTCGCGACGCAATGCGCGGCGCGGCGGCGCGCTTCCGCCTCGGTCTCGCCGATGGCGCACATCCCCATGTAGGCCAGCCGATCCGCCGGCGCTTCGGAGACATGATGCTCGCGCCATGCCGCCCGATACGCATCGAACAGCGGCTTCGTCGCGTAGCCGCTCAGGAATGTCGCGGCAATATACCGGCGCCGCGCCGTGTCCGCCATGCTCCGCGCGCTGGACGACGTGATCCATACCGGCGGGTGCGGCTGCTGCATCGGGCGCGGCCAGATGTTCACGTTACGATAGTTGAAGAACTCGCCCTCGAACGGGAACGGCCCATCGGTGGTGGTCATCGCCTTGAGAATAAGGTCGTGCGCCTCCCACAGGCGGTCCATCATGCGAAGCGGGCTGTTGACCGCGGCCGACGCCTCGTAGGGAACGCCGCGCACGAAGCCCATTTCGAGACGGCCGCCGGAAATGACGTCGATCATCGACAGTTCCTCGGCCACGCGCAGGGGATCGGTCCTGTTGGCAAGCGGAACGCCGAGCGCCAGCAGCCGCGCCTTCGTGGTGATCCGGGCAAGGATGGCCAGGCTGATGTTGGAGGATGGCGACAGGCACGTCGGCGTGCTGTGGTGCTCGTTGATCATGATGTTGAAGCCGAGCCGGTCGGCCTCGACCCATTCATCGTGATAGCGCCGGTAAAGCCGGTTCGCGATCTTCGGATCGCAGTTGCGGTTAGGCAGCGTGATGCGGAGCGACTGGTCGGGCAGCGACCAGGCGTCCGGGTACGATTGCTCGGAGAAATAGAACACGCGCATCAGGCGACACCCTTCATCGTGTTGACACCCGCTTCCGCCTGGCGCCGACGCCAGCCGATCACCTGTCGCGCCGTCGTCTCGGCGCGCTCGATATGCGGATAGTGGCCGCAGCCGGCGATCCCCGCGAACTCTCCATGAGGCAGCTTCCCGGCGAGCCTGCGTCCGAATTCGGCTGAAATGATACGGTCCTGCTCGCCGGAGACGATCAGCGCCGGCACGTTTATCCGGTGCAGCCGGTGAGCGAGCGAGGGATTGTGCATGTAGGGCAGCCAGGCATAGCGCGCGCTGGCCTCGCGCGCGCGCGCGGCCAGCTCCAGGGCGGCATCGTCCTTCGCCTCCGCGTCGGCGCGAGCCGCGGCGGGATCGCAGAAGGCGAGCGCCTCCACGGCCTTGTCGTCGAGGCTGAAAATATCCTGCATGTCGCGCTCGGTGCGTCCCGACATCTTGATCCCGGCCGGCGCCAGCAGGCACAAGGACGCGATACGCGCGCTGCTTTTGCTGGCGATCTCCATCGCGAGCCAGCCGCCGAGCGAGGCCCCGACCACGGTTATGCCGCGAAGGTCGAGCGCCGCCATCAGGTCGAGATAAAAATAGGACAGGTCGTCGACGGACTTGAAGTGATTGGGCGCATCGAACCTGAAACCCGGATGATAAGGCGCGATGACGCGGCCGCCTTCGCTCAGCGCCCGCAGGAACGCGTCGGCTCCGCGCAGCCCCCGCTCGGGATGAAGGAACAGAAACGCCGTATCGCCGGTTCCGCACGATACGATTTCGGTCTTCACCCCGAAGAGATCGACAGGTTCAGAATTGAAGGACGTGCTGCTCAACGATCGCTCCAGCGCCAAAGGCTAATGTTCGATTGACCGTAGCGATAACGGGAGAAGCGAAAAGCAATAAAATCTTTCCGCTGCGATCACGTTGCTTGCATCCGGATCCTTCAGCCGAGCCGTACCCGAGGATGGTTCGCGGACAGTCGCACCGGAGCCCTGCATAGGCTCCGGCGCCTGCATCGTTCGTTACAGGCTGACGTTGGCGTTCCTGGCGATCCCGCGCCACAGCGCGTTGGTATCCTTGATCGCCTTCAGGAACTCATCCGGCGACTCCGCCATCGAAAGGAAGCCGATGTTCTTGAGCGTGTTCTGCATCGCCTGATCGCTCTGCGCCTGCCTGAACGCGGACGAAAGGCGCGTCACGATTTCCTGCGGCATGCCGGCCGGCCCGACGAGACCGGACCATTCGCGCACCTCGTAATCCTTCACGCCCGCTTCCGCGACGGTCGGCACGTCGGGCATCAACGGCGTTCGCTCGGGCGTGGTGATCGCCAGCGCCTTCACCTTTCCACCCTTCATCAGACTGAGCGCGCCGCCGACGTTCGACAGGAGGATCTGGATCACGCCGGCCGAAAGATCGGTAAGCGCCGGGCCGTTGCCCGGATAGGGAACGTGGACGATGTCGATGCCGGCGCGGTCCTTGAAGTACTCGAGCCCCAGATGAACGATCGAGCCCGCGCCGGGCGATCCGTAGTTCAGCGTCCCGGGCTTCGCCTTGGCCAGGGCGATGAGCTCCTGCAAATTCGATACCGGCAGGCCCGCGTTGACGATGATGACCAGCGGGCCGGTCACGAGCCGGGAGATCGGCTGGAAGCTGCTCACGGGATCGTAGGGCGGATTTTTCATGATCGCCGGCGCGATGCCGAGCGTGCTCGTCGACGCCCACAACAGCGTGTAGCCGTCGGGCTTGGCGCGGGCGACGGTGTCGGCGCCGGTGAGCCCGCCGGCGCCCGGGCGATTGTCGAGCACCACCTTGACGCCGAGCGCTTTCGAGAAGGAATCGGCGAAGGCGCGCGCGGCGACATCGACCGAGCCTCCCGGCGGGAACGGCACGACAAGGGAAATCGGACGTGTCGGATATTGCTGGGCCATGGCGCCCGAGGACAGCGCCACCGTCGCGGCCGCGCCGCCTGCCGTTGCCAGAAACGACCGCCGGTTCAAATCCCACCCCATCGCGCCTTCCCTCCGAATGGTTAGTGCAGCCCGGCTTGGGTCCGTCATCGGACCCGCCAGGCCGCGATTGTTGATCGCGGCATGAGGCGATGCCGGGGCGGCGCCCTTCAAGCAATTTTTTCTAATGGCCCCTATCACGCGGCACGTCTTCCGCCGCGGCGGGCGCTTCGGAACCGCTCCGGCGACCTCAGGCGACCTCGAACAACCGGCTCTGCCGGAGGGCCTCGGTGAAGGATTGCACGAGCAGGCTCGCGGCCGGCGTCAGTTCCTTGTGCTGGGGATAGGCCAGCACCAGGGTGCGTTTCAGCGTCGGCTCGACGAGGCGGACGCAACGCAGGCGCGAGCCGAACTGGTTCACCGGAAAGGTCGACGGAGAAATGATCGAGGCCCATCCCGGATGCGTGACGATCTGGAAGACGCTGATGGCGGAGTCCACCTCGATTTCCGGATGGATGGCGATGCCCCGCTTCTCCAGCTCGCTCACCATGAAGTTGCGCTGGAAGTTCCCCGCGGAAGGAAGCACGACGCGCATCTGCGCCAGCTCGCGGCCGGAAATGGTGTCGCCGGTCGGATAGGTTTCGTTGCTGACGACGGCGGTGAGCTCCTCCTCGGCAAGCACGACCTGCTTCACCATCGGACGCGGCTCCGCGCGGGCCACGACGGCGAAATCCAGATCCCCGAGAACGACGCTTTCCAGCAGATGGTGGCTGTAGCCGTCGCGCACGACCAGCTCGACGGCAGGATATTGCTCGTGAAACTCGAGCAGGATTTGCGGCACGATGAGCGGCGGCAACGCCGAGAGAATGCCGAAATTCACCTTGCCGGTGATCTTCCCGCTCGAGTCGGACAGCGCGGTCCGCACCTCGTCGGCCGCCTCGAGCGCCTGCTGGCACAGCGGATAGAGCCTGTGCGCGATGGCGTTCGGAATGACTCCCGTCGCCGTGCGCTCGAACAGTTCGACTCCGAACGACGCCTCCAGCCGCCGGATCTGCTGGCTGACTGCGGCCTGAACGACATGGACGCGCCTTGCGGCGCGGGTCATGTTCCGCTCCTCGTACAGCGCCACGAAATAGCGCATCTGCTTGAAGTCCATCGTGCAACCTTCAACACTGAACGAGAGCCGGCCGGCGCTTTAGCAAAGGCGGAAGCCATCCGCCAATTTAGCATGGCGAAACTGCCTGCGTCAGTCGGCAACCGCTCCCGCCCGCGACGGCGGGCGGCAAAGCGCATCTTGGGACGCGACGCTGAGTTTCCGTTTCCGGAGCTATCAGAAAACGTTTCTTCGCCGGGCGACGGCATTGTCGATAGACTTGGCTTCCACGGCAATCGCACCATCGCGCGCCACCATTGAGGAAGCCTGGATGCACCATCGCGACTACGGAAGCGCGGCCTGCATCGGCGTGGCCGTTCCCCAGGCCAATCCGACTGTCGAGCCGGAGTTTCAGGCGCTGGCGGCGGACGGCGTATCGATACTGACCACGCGGCTTCAGGGAAGCCGGACGGACTCCAGGAACAGGCTGGTCGGCTACCTCGACAGTCTCCAGCATACCCTCGAAGCCTACGACACCGCGCCGCTCGATGCCGTCGCGTTCGCCTGCACGGGCGTCTCCTACATCGTCGGCGACGAGCACTGCGAAGGCGCGCTGGAGCGGCTGTCCGGAAAATTCGGATACCCGATCATTTCGGCGGCCGGCGCGATCCGCCTCGCGCTGAAGCATCTCGGCATCCGGAAGATCGCGGTGTTCGCGCCTTATCCGGAATGGCTGTCGAAGCTGAGTTACGACTACTGGGCAAAGGCGGGGTTTGAGGTCGTCGCCGCGGCCTGCGCGCCGATGGACCCGTCCGATACGCGTAGCGTCTACAAGATCCGTTCCGGGGACATCGAGGCCAATCTCGGTGTCCTGGATCTGGCCACGGCCGAGGCCCTCATCCTGACCGGGACCGGCATGCCGACGTTGAAAGCGATCCCGGGCCTGTCCGAACGTCTCGGCCTGCCGGTGCTTTCCTCGAACCTTTGCCTGGCATGGGCCGCGATGACGCGATGCGGCGTTGCCCTGTCACCGGGGAATATGACCGAGCCGCTGTTTTCCGGGTGGAGCCAGCGGCTCCGGCAGTGATGCAAATGGGCTATCCATACGGACGGTTTGAAGGTCCGGGTTCTCAGGAAATGCCCATTTATCGGCGCTTCTGCCGGTCTCGGAATCCTTTAGGCTGAAGGCGGGTTCGGGCCTCGACAGCACGGCAAAGCCGGACCGGCGCTCCCGCCCCCGTCCCGCGATTCCCGGCCCTCACGCCTCGTCCCTCGTTCTGGTTACAGGATGCCGCCGGCCCCGGGGCTCGTGCGGCTGACCGTTCGTGCCCGGCGCGCGCGGACAAGACTTGCGCCGCAAGCGCATCACGGCATTATGTTCCGCGAACAGGAAACCGGCCGAGGACCGCAATCATCTCGCAGATGAAGTTTCGGGCCTTTGACCACAAGTCAGGAGATCGAGGGATGAACGGAAGCTGGAACACGACGAGACGCGCCTTGATTGCGGCGATCCCCGCTGCCGCCCTGCTCTTGAGCGCAGGCTCCGCGTTGGCGCAGCAGAAGACGTTGACGGTCGGCGTCGTCCTGCCGCTGTCGGGCGTCTTCGCCGACCAGGGCCGTCACTACGAGGACGGCATGAAGCTGTTCCAGAAGATGCACGGCACCGAATCCGCCGGCGTGAAGGTCAACATGGTCGTGCGCGACGATCAGGGACCGGGTTCGGGCGATCTGGCGCGCCGCCTGACGCAGGAACTGATCGTCCGCGACAAGGCGGACATCATTCTCGGCTACAGCTTCACGCCGACCGCCATGTCCGTCGCAACGCTGCTGACCGAGGCCAAGAAGCCGGCCGTGCTGGTGAACGCGACCGGCGCCGTCGTGCCGACGCGATCGGAATATTTCGTCCGCGCCTCGGTGACCTCCGCGCAGCTTGCGGTCTCGCTCGCGAAGTGGGCGGTCGATAACAACATCAAGACGGTCTACACGCTCGTCGCCGACTTCGCGCCGGGAATCGAGATCGAGACCTTCTTCAAGAAAGCCTTTGAAGCCGGCGGCGGCAAGGTCATCGGGGGCGCGCGCACGCCCGTCTCGGCCACCGACTATTCGCCCTTCCTGCAGCGCGTCCTCGAGGCGAAGCCCGAAGCGCTGTTCGCCTTCAATCCCGGCGGCGACGTCTCCGTTGCCTTCATGAAGCAGACGAAGGAGCGCAATCTCGCCAAGGCCGGCATCAAGCTGCTGGTGACGGGCGACGTGGTCGACGACAGCCAGCTGCCGGCCATGGGCGATGCGGTCGACGGTGTCATCTCGTCGCTCAACTACCAGCCCGATCTCGACAATCCGCTCAATGTGCAGTTCGTGAAGGCGTTCCATGAAATGATGGGCCCCAACGTCTCGCCGAGCTACCGGGCCGTCATGGGCTATGACGGCATGGGCTTCATCTACGAGGCGCTCAAGCGTTCCGGAGGCAAGACCGACGCGGACTCCCTGCTCGCCGCGCTCAAGGGCGCCAAGATCGACAGCCCGCGCGGCACGATTTCCATCGACGCCCAGACGCGCGACATCACGCAGGACATCTATATCCGCCGCGGCCAGATGAAGGACGGCAAATGGGTCAATTCCGCCATCAAGACCTATCCCGCCATGAAGGGGGCGGCTGACTGACGCGATGGCGGGACTGCTCACCGTCGTATTCGACGGAGTGGCCTATGGAATGCTCCTGTTCCTGTTTTCCGTCGGCCTCTCCGTCACGCTCGGCCTCATGCGCTTCATCAATCTGGCGCACGGGGCCTTCGGCATGGTCGGAGGCTATGTCGCGGTGACGCTGCTGAACGGCTTCGGCGTGCCGTTCCTGCTCATCCTGCCCATCGCCTTCATCCTGACGGGTCTGTTCGGCGCGGCCGCCGAAAAGGCGATGATCCGCCATGTCTACCGCATGCCGGAGTTGCAGCAGGTCCTGTTCTCGATCGGCTTTGCCTTCGCCGCCGGCGCCGTCGCCAACATCCTGTTCGGTCCGCAACAGCAGCCGATGATCCTGCCGTCCTGGCTGACGGTGCAGGTGAGCGTTCTCGGTCTCGACGTCACGGCCTACCGGCTGTTCCTGATCGGCTCGGGGCTCCTCGTCGGCCTCCTCGTCATCGGTCTCTTCAACTACACGCTCTACGGTGCGAAGGTCCGCGCCGCGGTCGATCTCAGGCGGACGGCCGAAGGCATCGGCATCAACGTCGACCGGCTGTTTCTCGTCACCTTCTCCCTCGGCGCCGCCTTCGCCGGGCTCGGCGGCGCTCTGGCCGTGGGCTTTCTCGGGCTCGATCCGACCTTTCCGCTGAAATACCTGGTCATCGTTCTCATGGTCGTCGCCATCGGCGGCCCCGGCTCGATCGTCGGCTCCTTTCTCGCGGCGCTGGGCCTCGGCGTGACCGACGCGCTCTTCAAATATCTCGTTCCCGAAGTCGGCGGCTTCGTCATCTACGCCCTGCTCGTGATCATGATGGTGTTCTTCCCGAAAGGCATCATGGAGCGTTCGGCATGAGGGTGACGCCCGAAGCCGGCATCGGCGTGGTGCTGCTGGTGGCGGCCGTCGCCGCCTTCTTCCTTTTTCCCGGCTATCTCGCGCTGCTTTCGACCATCTTCATCCTGGCGATCTTCGCGCTGTCCTACGACCTCCTGCAGGGCCACGCCGGCGTCGTCTCGCTCGGCCATGCGGTCTTCTTCGGCATCGGCGCCTATGCGTCCGCCCTGCTCGGACGCCACGGCATCGCCGAGCCGATCGTCTGCCTGCTGCTCAGCACGCTGGCGAGCGCGCTCGTCGCCGGCGTGCTGACCCGGATCGTCGTCGTCGGCAACGATCTGACGCGGCTCCTGGTGACGCTCGGCGTCGGCTTTCTCTTCTTCGAGGCGGCCAACCAGGCCAACTGGCTGACCGGCGGCGCCGACGGCATGCCCGACTTCGAGGTGGCGCCGATCCTCGGCCTGTTCCCCTTCGACTTCCTCGGCCGGACGGCCTATTTCTACACGCTCGCCGTGCTCGTCCTCGTCTATGCGGCGATGCTGCGCATCACCCGTTCCGCTTTCGGCCTGGCGCTGCGCGGCATCCGCGAAAACACCATGCGCATGCATGCCATCGGCGCGCCGGTGAGCCGGCATCTCGCGCTCGCCTACATCATGGCCGGCGCCTGCGCCGGCGCCGCCGGCGCGCTCCTGGCGCAGACGAGCCGCTTCGTCTCGCTCGACATGCTTGGCTTCGAGCGTTCCGCCGACGTGGTCGTCATCACGGCGCTGGGCGGCACCGGCAGCATTCCCGGCGTGGTCCTCGCGGCGGCCGTCTTCGGCTATCTGAAAGACGCGCTGTCATCCTTCAGTCCCAAGTATTGGCAGCTCGGGATCGGTCTCGTCCTCATGGCCTCCGTCTTCGTACTGCGGCAGGGCCTCGCCGGGCTGTTCAACGTCTTCCGCACGGGAGACAGGGAATGACGGTCGCGCTGGAAGCTTCGCGGCTTACGGTAAGGTTCGGCCACTTCACCGCGGTCGACAACGTCGATCTGTCGATCGCCAGCGGCAGCCGGCATGCGCTGATCGGTCCGAACGGGGCGGGAAAGACGTCCCTGGTTCACGCGCTCACCGGCAATGTCCCGATCGCGGGCGGCACCGTGCGCCTCGCCGGCGAGACCATCTCCAACCTCGGGCAGGCGCAGCGCGTGCACAAGGGCCTCGTGCGGACGTTCCAGATCACCCAGCTTTTCCAGAGCCTCACCGTGCTCGACAACGTGTGCCTCGCCATCTTCGAGCGCGAGCGCAAGACGCTCAACTTCTGGCGCAACGCCGGGCAGGACAAGGCCGTGATCGAGGAAGCCCACGGCCACCTCCAATTCGTCGATCTCGACGGGCTGGCGAAGCGGACGGTGCGCTCCCTGCCCTATGGACAGCAGCGGCTGGTCGAGATCGCCGTCGCGCTCGCGGCGCGGCCGCGCGTTCTCATCCTCGACGAGCCCGCCGCCGGCGTGCCGGCCGCCCAGAGCGAAGCCATTTTCGAGCGCATCCAGTCGATGCCGAAATCGCTCACCCTGCTTTTCGTGGAACACGACATGGGCCTGGTGTTCCGCTTCGCCGAGCGCATTTCCGTTCTGGTGAACGGACGCCTGCTCGCCGAGGGCACGCCCGAAGCGATCTCGAACGACCCGCGGGTGCGGCAGGTTTATCTCGGACGGCGAGGCGCCCATGCCTCAGCTTGAAATCGACTCCCTCTCCGCCGGCTACGGCAAGGCCGTCGTCCTCGAGAACGTCAGCATTGCGCTCGAGGCGGGGGAAGGTCTCGCCGTGCTCGGCCGCAACGGCGTCGGCAAGACGACGCTGATGCTGGCGATCATGGGGCATGTGCAGTATTTCGGCGGCGCCATCCGCTGGCAGGGGCGCGATCTCCTGCCGCTGAAGACCTATCAGCGCACGCCGCTCGGCATCGGGTGGGTTCCCCAGGAGCGCGACATCTTCCGCTCCCTGACGGTCGAGGAGAATCTGCTCGTCGCGCGGCGGGAGGGCGGGATCGGCGTCGAGGAAGCCTATTCCCTTTTCCCGCGGCTGCGCGAGCGGCGCGGCAACCTCGGCGACAAGCTCTCCGGCGGCGAGCAGCAGATGCTCGCCATCGCCCGCGCGCTGGTGACCAATCCCAGCATGTTGCTGCTCGACGAGCCGTTCGAGGGCCTGGCGCCCATCATCGTCGATGAACTGGAGACCACGCTGCATCGCCTGCGCGCCGAGAAGAAGTTCTCGACCATCATCGTCGAGCAGCATGCGGAAGACGCGCTGCGGCTGAGCGACCATGCGATCGTGCTCGATCGCGGACAGATCGTCCTGCGAGGCCGTTCGCAGGCTCTCCTCGACGACCTCGACGCCGTGCAGAAGCTCATCGCCGTCTGAAAGCCGGCGCCGGCGGCGCCGGTCCGCCTTGGAACTTGCCTCGGATCGGGAAAATCTGCTTTCCTGTGCGGCAAGCCGAGAAATCGTCAGGCTCGTCCAGAGGGGGATTGCAATGCGGCCGCTGCGTCAGATTCGTTACGTGCTTTGGGCCGCATGCGTCGCCTGCGCCCTGACCATGCCGGCCGCCGCGCAGACCTTCCCGGGCCGGACGGTTCGCATCGTGGTTCCCTATGTGCCGGGCGGCGGCGTCAGCGTCCTGGCGCAGCTCCTCGCCACCAAAATGCAGGATATCTGGGGCCAGCCGGTGATCGTCGACAATCGTCCGGGCGCGGGCGGAAACATCGGCGCCGACTTCGTCGCGAAGTCGGCTCCCGACGGCTACACCATTCTCCTGCACACCAGCGCGCTGTCGAGCGCGCCTTCGCTATACAGCAAGCTGCCGTTCAACCCGGTGAAGGATTTCGTTCCCGTCACCATGGTGGTTTCGACGCAGTTCGTGATCGGCGGCTCGCCGAAGAACCCGGTGAAGGATTTGCGCGAGCTGGCCGCGCTCGCCAAAAGCAAGCCCGGCACGCTCAACTTCGGTTCCAGCGGCCCGGGGTCGTCGCTGCACCTGTTCGCCGAGCTGTTCAACAACATCGCCGGCATCAAGCTGGTGCATGTGCCGTACCGCGGCGACGCTCCGATGGTCACCGCACTGATGACCGGGGATATCGCGCTCGGATTTCTGCCGCAGGCCAATGGAATCACCAACGTCCAGGCCAACCAGATCGTCGGACTGGGCGTCACCGGCACGGCGCGGATGACCGCGCTCCCGAACATACCGACCGCCGCCGAGCAGGGCTATGCGGGGCTCGAGGTCGGAAGCTGGATCGGAATGTTCGTGCCGGCCGGCACGCCGCCGGCCGTCGTCGATGCCGTTCAGAAGGCCGCGAACCAGGCGCTCACCGATCCCAAGATCAAGGAGGTGTTGATCCAGACCGGACAGGACCCGGTCGGCGACTCCCCGGAGGCATTCAGCAAGACGTTCAAATCCGACATCGAGCGCTTTGCCAAAGTCGTGCGCGACGCCAACATGCCGAAGCTCGACTAGCGCCGCTCGAGCGGCGCGCCGGACGCCGGGACGTCCGTCCGCAACTTGTCGATGCCGCCCTGCGTGTGGTTACCTGCAGCGCATGAGGACGGCAGCCCTGACCATGGTCGCGATGTTGGCATTCGCGACCAACTCAATCCTGGCCAGGCTCGCCCTTTCCAGCAGCAACATCGATCCGCTTGCCTTCACCGGCATCCGGCTCGTTTCGGGTGCGGCGGTGCTCGCCTTCATCGCCCTTTTCCGCCAAAACCCGGAAGAACGGCCGCGCCTTGCCGGAACAGGAAGCTGGGCGGGCGCTGCATCGCTCCTGATCTACGCCACCGCCTTCTCCATTGCCTACGTCATGGTCGGCGCGGGACCGGGCGCGCTGATCCTTTTCGCAAGCGTGCAGATCGGCATGGTGACGTGGGCGATCGCCAAGGGAGATAGGCCGGCCCTCCTCGAATGGCTGGGCATGGGCATCGCCCTTGCCGCGCTCGTCTACCTCGTCTCGCCGGGATTGTCGGCGCCGCCGCTTCATGGCGCGCTCCTCATGGCGGTCGCCGGCCTGGCCTGGGGCGCGTACTCTCTCGTCGGACGAGGTTCGCGGTTGCCCTTGACGGATACCGCGGGCAACTTCATCCGATGCGCGCCGATCGGTGCCGTTCTGATGGTGGCCGGATTTGCCTTTCTTCGGCCGAACGCCTTGGGGCTCGTCTATGCCACCGCATCCGGCGCGGTGGCTTCCGGCCTGGGCTACATCATCTGGTACGGCGTTTTGCCGAAACTCACCCGAACCGCCGCGGCCGTCGTGCAACTGACCGTTCCGGCGATAGCCGCCCTGGGCGGCGTGATCTTCATCGGCGAATCCCTGAGCGGCAGGCTGCTCGTCGCCATGGCCGGCATCGTCGGCGGGGTTTCGCTGGCGCTGCTCGCCGCCGAGCGGCGCCGCCGCGGCATGATTGCCGTGGACCGGGCCGATGAACCTCGCGCACGGGATACATAGTCCGCGCTGGTACGGTCGCCCGCACGGCAGCGCTTCCATCGACGATGCGGCGTGCGACGCTTCCAGGCGGGGCTTGCGCTGCAAAGGGAAGCCCGCAGGATCAGGAGACGCGGACCTCGATGTTGCCGTCGACGACACGGACGCAGTAGGTTTTGATGTCTTCGGAGATCGGCGCGCCCTGCCCGGCTCCGGTCTTCACATTGAAGCAGCCGCCGTGCAGCGGGCATTCGACGATATCGCCGTCGAGAAAACCGTCGGTCAATAGCGCGAACGCATGGGTGCAGACGTTGTCGGTGGCGTAGAGCTGACCCTCGACGTTATATACGGCGATCTGGAGATCGCCGTGCTCGACGCCGATCATCGCGCCTTCGCCGAGACCGGTGCTCGAACCGACCCGGATCCACTTCTCATCCGACATGGAAAACCTGCCTTCGCTATTCGACAACGTCGCGGCACATCGCGCGACGCTGGCTCAAACCTTCGTCCCGCCGCCCGGCGATGGCCGGAGCCTCGCCCGC
>Ga0182735_1000483_pt1 | contig 32411 bp, 35 predicted proteins | sample eDN5th30CKraftMG_FD_128524 | JGI IMG/M metagenome (GOLD analysis project Ga0182735, IMG submission 128524) | Enriched Miracle-Growth compost microbial communities from Emeryville, California, USA - eDNA 5th pass 30_C Kraft MG (version 2) (version 2) ...
CAAGAAATCCCGCAAAAAGCTGGTTTCGCGCCCCGACCGCGTTCTGCAGCAGCGACGCAGTCCCCACCATCAAATGCCCCTTCCTGAGGGGAGCTACGCTGAATCAGCCCAGCACGTCCAAGCCAAGTCCCCTTGGCAAGAAGCGATTGCCCCTGCCAGGCCGGCTCGGCAATTGCGCCCGCCGGGCGCCGCTGCTACGTCTTCGCCCATGGAACTCGATCTCGACGAATCCAGCCTCGCCATCGGCCGCATCGAACGGGCGCTGAGCCGGATCGAGAAGGCGCTGGCCGAGCGGGCCGCGCGGCCTGCCCCCTTGGCACCAGCCTCGCCCCCGGAATCCTCTGCGCTGAAGGCCGAGGTCGCGGCGGTTATCGGTGAACTCGACCGGCTGATCGCGGAGGCGAAGCATGGCTGACGTCCGCCTGAGCATTGCCGGGCGCGCCTATGACGTTCATTGCGCCGACGGACAGGAGGATCGGCTCCGCCAGCTCGCTGCCGTCATCGACGAGAAGGCGCGTAGCGTACAGGGCGGAACCGAGGTTCGCCAGCTTCTCTTCGCCGCGCTCATGCTCGCCGACGAAACGCAGGAGGCGCGGGGCAAGGTCGAAAAGGCGACGCCCCAGACCGATTCGCTTCGCGCAGCGGTTGCGCTAGCCGAAAGCCGCGAGGCGGCAGCGAAGGATGAACTTAAGGCCGCACAGCTACGCGAGACGGAGGCACTGGCCGAAGCGCGCGCCGCTGCCGAGCGGGAGGCGGCCGCCCTTGCCGAACTCGAAAAGCTGCGCCAGGGCGCTTCAGTCGTCCCCACCCCGCCCTCCGGGCGTCACGACCGCGCGCTGATCGAGATTGCGGACCGGATCGAGGCGCTTGCGACGAAAGTCGAGCAAATCCCTTGAGGCGCCGCCCGCGCGTCCCTAAATAGGGGGCGGCGGGCACTGCCCGGCACGAGCCGCTGCGAATATCCCTGAGGCGATACATCATCCAAGGGAGCTGTCCCTGCCCGGGCCCTGGCCCGACGTATATGGCCCCCACCTGACGTTACTGGCGTCAGAGGATTTTCCGGCAAACGACCATGGCGGTCCCGCCAACCCGCCGATGGAAAGAGCCAGGAACGGCGATGACCGACATCCCCGCCGACCCTGTCCGGCAAAAGCAGGCTCTGCGCGAACGGCTCCGCTTTCGCCGCCGGCATTTTACGGCAAATCTGGATGGCATGGCACGTCTCGCTGCCTTCCGTACCATCCCCCAGCCGCTCACCCACCTCATCGCGAGCCGCGATCCGGTCGCGGCCTATGTCGCCTGGGGCGATGAGCCCGATATCCTCCCGGCGCTCGCAGGCTATTCGCTGGCTCTTCCCTTCCATCGCGAGCGTAGCGAGACCATGGATTTTCAGCGCTGGGCTCCAGGTGAGGCGCTGGCGAAGGGGCCGTGGAGCACGCATCAGCCTGCTGACGAAGGGCGCCCTGTCGAGCCCGCGCTCATTCTCTGCCCGCTTCTCGGCTTCGACCGGGCCGGGGGCCGGCTCGGCCAGGGCGGGGGGCATTATGACCGCTATTTCGCCACGCATCCCCACATCCTTCGTATCGGCGTCGGCTGGTCGGTGCAGGAAGTCGATGCCATACCTGCCGAATCGACCGACGCGCGGCTCGACGCCGTGCTGACAGAGCAGGAATTTATCGTCTGTGGAGACCGCTTGTGAGTGAAGATCCCGCCAGTCCTGAGCAGCCAAGCTGGCGCAAGCCAGCGGGCATTTTCCTGATCCTGCTGCTGATCGCGGTCTGGGCCGTCCTCATCGTCAGCCTGTCGCCGTGGGTCGGCGCCTGGCCGATCCTTGTCCAGGCGATCTTCTATCTCGCGGCGGGTATCGTCTGGATCCTGCCGCTGAAACCCTTGCTGCGCTGGATGGAACTGGGGCGCTGGCGCAGCTAAGGAGCCGCGCCCGCGCGGGGCCTTGCCGCATGACATGAGCTTCCCAAGCTGCGGTTGCCATTTCGTCCAGAGGGACAAGAAATGGCGCGAGTGACGGGGCTCGAACCCGCGACCTCCGGCGTGACAGGCCGGCACTCTAACCAACTGAGCTACACCCGCGTGTGCTTGGGAGCCGCGCCAATATGCGCCGCGTCGCGGCCTGTCAACCGTCGCTTTCGGTCTTGTCGCGATTTAAACGCGCGCGCATCTCGTCGGCAGTTGTCAGCGTGCCGCGTTCGAAAAGGAATCCTGCGAAATCGGGCGTTCCGGTCGAGTGCAGAATCGTCTGGAGGATGAGCAGCAGCGGCACGGCAAGAAGGGCCCCGGGGGTGCCCCACACCCAACCCCAGAAGCTCAGCGACACGAGAATCAGCAGCGGATTGACGGTCAGTCGTCGGCCGAGAACCAGCGGGGTGATCAGATTCGCCTCGACGAGATGGACGCCGATGAAGATCAGGGCAGGCAGCAGCGCAAATCCAACCACATCAAAAGTCATGAGGCCGCCAAGCGCGAGCAGAATTGCCGCGACAATAGGCCCGAGATACGGCACGAAGTTGCAAATCGCGACGATGCCGCCCCACATGAAGGGCGACGGCATGCCAAGCGCCCACAGCAAGAGCGACACGATGAGCCCCAGAAGCGCGTTGATCATCGAGATGGTCGCCAGATAATCGGCGGTCGCATCGACCACGTTCTGGATGACCCGTGCAGTCTGCATCGCACCGTCAAAGCTGCCGCGGCGGCGAATCGTCCCTTTGCGCAGCCTCGTCCAGCCCGCGAGAAAGAAGAAGACCACAAGGACAGCGAAGAAGAGCTGGATCGCCGCAGCAGGCGCCGCCGAGATGAAATAGTCGACGACTGAGGTCGGCGCGGTTGCCGCCATCGCCTGCGCGGTCGCCTCACTCCCCGAGGCCACCGAAGCGAGCGTCCGATCGACGAATTTCTGGAGGGTGGAATAAAAGTCGATGAGCGGCGCGAGATTGCTCTGGATACGCGGAATCGACTCGGGGAGCCGCGTGAACCATCCGGTCGCGGGCACGACGATGATTGCGAGCGCCGCGTTGATCCCGAGCAAGAAGGCCGCAAGCGACAGAAAGGACGCGAGCGCGGACGGCACACCGCGCCGCTCGAGCCACTCGAGCACCGGAACGAGCGCGATCGCGATCACGATCGCTGCGGTCAAAGGCAAGAAGAACTCTGCGCCCGCCTGAAGCGCGAAAGGAAGGCCGAGGCAAAAGGCGGCCCCGATAATCAGCGTCAAGGCCGCGAGAAGGCGGTCGCGCCGAAGGTCGTCGACTTCGATCTGATGCAGGGGATTGGCGCGAGGGCCGCGAGCCTCCCTTTTCCCCCCGTCGTCCGCCACCTTGCCTGTCTCCCGGTCAATCGCCTCTTCTTACGCGAGCTTTGCTCGCCGCGCCAGCCGGGTGCCAAACGGGGCAGCAGAACCGGCCAACAAAGTAACCGCGATGTTAACCATAAATTACCGTTTCGGTTCCAGGACATCCCGTGGGATCAGCCATCGGAGACGCGATCATTCCAGCCTTCCTGCCTTTCGTGCGCGCCGCCGGCGCGAGCCGGACGCACGCCCTCGCCCCTTCCCTGCCGCCTCGCGCGCTCGTCGTGCGGATGGCCGCCCTCCTTGCCTTCGCGGCGCTCGCGCCAGCGGAGGCGCTGGCTGCGGACCAGATCGCGCTCGATAACAATATATTCGTCGAGCGCGTGACAAGGGACGGCGCTGGAAGGACGCGCATTCGGCTCGAAGAACCAAAGGCCGTCGTTCCCGGCGACAGGCTGGTGTTCGTGCTCAACTATCGTAACGCCAGTGAGCGCGCGGCGGACCGCTTCGTCATCACCAATCCCCTTCCCGCGGCGGTGCGATACGCTGATGCCGGCGACAACACCGCCCTCGTCTCCGTCGATGGCGGACGCACGTGGGGCCGGCTTGGCGAAATGACTGTCGCGCTTGCTGACGGTACGCGCCGCCCTGCGCAGCCCGCCGACGTCACGCATCTTCGCTGGGCGATTCAAAAGCCGATTCCGGCGGGGGCCTCGGGCAAGCTGATGTTCCGCGGCGTGGTCCGCTAAAGACGCGCGCGGGGCGATAGCCCCTCGCCTCACCCTTCCATCACTCAGCGAACAGGAGAACCGGCGTTTCGATGAGCTTCTTGAGCGCCTGCACATAGCTTGCAGCGTCCCAGCCATCGACGACGCGGTGATCGCAGCTGATCGACAGGTTCATCAGCTTGGCGCGGCGGATGTCGTCACCGTCGAAAACCGGGCGTTCGACGATCTTGTTGGGGCCGATGATCGCCACCTCCGGCCGGTTGATGACCGGCGTTGTCGCGATGCCGCCGAGCGGGCCGAGCGAGGTCACGGTGAGCGTTCCGCCCGTCAGTTCCGCGGACCTCACCTTGCCGCTGCGCGCCGCTTCGGCAAGGCGGCTGATCTCGGCTGCAAGCTGCCAGACATTCTTGTCCTGCGCGTCGCGGATCACGGGCACCATGAGCCCGGCATCGGTCTGCGTTGCCATGCCAAGGTGCACCGCGCCGTGGCGCGTCACCACGCCCGCCTCGTCATCGTAGCGCGCATTGATCATCGGAAACTGCGGGATCGTGCGGCAAATGGCAACAATGAGGAAGGGCAGCATGGTCAGCTTGGGACGCTGGCCGCGATTGGCGTTGAGATCGGCACGCATCTCTTCGAGCGCCGTCACGTCCATTTCCTCGACATAGGTGAAATGGGGGATCGCGCGCTTCGATGCCGCCATATTCTCCGCGATCTTGCGGCGCATCCCGATAACCTTGACCGGCTCGTCAGCCCGCGCACGGCTCGCGCCCGGCGCGTGATAGCCCTCGCCGCTATTGTAGCGCAGGAATGCATCGAGGTCCGAGTGTCGGATGCGTTCGCCCTCGCTGTGAACCTGCGACAGGTCGATGCCCAAATCCCTGGCACGCGCGCGAACCGCGGGGGATGCAAGCACCGGCTTTTCCTGTCCTGCGCTCTTTGGGGAGGGTGCGACCGTGTCCGTCTCTCGAGGCGCCTGGGCGGGCTTTTCGGCAGGCTCGGCGCGCACCGGCTCGGGCGCGGCCTTTGCAACCTCGGCCTCGGACACCTCTTCCGCGCCCGGCGTTTGCGCCGCAACCTCTTGCGCTTCCTCGTCGGGGACCTCGTCCACCTCGCCGTCGGTCTCGATCACCGCGAGCGTCGATCCGATTGCAATGAGATCGCCGACCTCGCCCGCAATTTCGACTACCGTTCCCGACACCGGCGACTCCATTTCGACGGTCGCCTTGTCGGTCATCATGTCCGCAAGCTGGGCATCTTCCTCGATGCGATCGCCGACACGCACGTGCCAGGCGACAATCTCGGCCTCGGCAATGCCTTCACCGATGTCGGGCAGACGGAATGAGTAGCGGGCCATGACGTCAGTCCTTCAAAATCTTGGTCAGCGCCGTTGCGATACGAACGGGGCCGGGGAAATAGGCCCATTCGAGGCTGTGCGGGTAGGGCGTGTCGAAGCCCGTGACGCGCTCGACCGGGGCTTCAAGGTGATAGAAACAGCGTTCCTGCACCAAAGCGGCAAGTTCGGCGCCAAAGCCCGAGGTCCGTGTCGCTTCGTGAATAATGAGGCAGCGGCCGGTCTTCTTCACCGACGCCTCGATCGCCTCGACGTCGAGCGGCAGCAAGGTGCGCAGATCGAGGATTTCAGCGTCGACGCCCATTTCCTCGATGATCGTCTTGGCCACATGAACCATCGTGCCATAGGCGAGTACGGTCACCGCCTCACCCTCGCGCACGGTCGCAGCCTTGCCAAGGTCGATGCGGTAATGGCCCTCGGGTACCGCGCTTGCGGCATGCTTGGACCACGGCTCGACGGGGCGGTCATAATAGCCGCTGAAGGGGCCGTTGTAGATGCGCTTCGGCTCGAGAAACACGACGGGATCATTGTCCTCGATCGCGGCGATCAGCAGCCCCTTGGCGTCATAGGGGTTCGAGGGGATCACGGTCTTTACGCCGCAAATATGTGTCATGATGCTTTCGGGCGACTGGCTGTGCGTCTGGCCGCCGAAAATGCCGCCGCCAAAGGGCGTGCGCACGGTCATGGGACAAATATAGTCATTCGCCGAACGATAGCGCAGCCTCGCCGCCTCGCTCACGAGCTGGTCGAGGCCAGGGTAGATATAGTCGGCAAACTGGATCTCGGGCACCGGGCGCAGCCCATAGGCGCCCATGCCGACCGCCACTCCGATGATGCCGCATTCGTTGATCGGCGTGTCGAACACGCGCGTCTTGCCGTGCTTCTTCTGCAGCCCCGCGGTCGCGCGGAACACACCGCCAAAATAGCCCACGTCCTCGCCCAGCACGACGACCTTGTCGTCGCGCCCCAGCATGACGTCCATCGCGCTGTTGATCGCCTCGATCATGTTAATGGTCTTGGTGTCGTGCGCCATCATTCAGGCTTCCAGTCGGGTCCGAACTTCGCTTCCTGTTCGGCCAGCATCTGCGCGCATTGTTCCTTGAGGTGCCATGGCATCTCCTCGAACACGTCCTCGAACATCGTTTCGAATGGCTGGTGCATACCATGGCCCAAAATACCAAGCTTTTCTGCCTGTTTCTGGGTCGTCTTGACGAGGTCGTCGAGCTCCTTTTCCTGCGCCTCGTGGCGCTCGGCGTCCCATTCGCCGAGCCGCTCGAGATGCTGGCGTAGCCGCGCGATCGGATCGCCGAACGGCCAAGCGCTTGCCTCCTGTGCCGCGCGATAGGCGCTCGGGTCGTCGGAGGTGCTGTGCCCCTCGGCGCGGTAGGTGAAATGTTCGATCAATGTCGGGCCGTTATTGGTCCGCGCCCGATCCGCCGCCCACTGGGTCGCCGCATAGACCGCGAGCGGGTCATTCCCATCGACGCGCAAGCCCGCGATACCATAGCCGACGGCACGCGCCGCGAAGGTGGTCCGCTCTCCCCCGGCGAAGCCTGAAAAGCTCGAGATCGCCCACTGGTTGTTGACGACGTTGAAGATGACGGGCGCATTATAAACGGTGGCGAAGGTGAGCGCTGAATGAAAGTCGCCCTCGGCCGAGGAGCCCTCACCGCACCAGGCGGTCGCGATGCGGGTGTCGCCTTTCGATGCCGACGCCATCGCCCAGCCCACGGCCTGCGGATACTGGGTGGCGAGATTGCCCGAAACGCTGAAAAATCCGTGCTCGGGCGCCGAGTACATGATCGGCAACTGCCGTCCGAGCAGATGATCGCCGCGATTGGAATAAATCTGGTTCATCATCTGGATCAGCGGATAGTCGCGCGCGATCAGGATCCCCTGCTGACGATAGCTGGGAAAAACCATGTCGGTCCGGTCGATCGCCATCGTCGAGGCGACCGAGGTCGCCTCTTCGCCGGTCGACTTCATGTAGAAGCTCGTCTTGCCTTGGCGCTGTGCCCTGAACATGCGGTCGTCGAACGCGCGCAGCAGCATCATCGTGCGCAGCATCGAGCGCAGCCGGTCGGGCGCGAGGTTGGGGTTCCACGGCCCCTTCGCGGCGCCATCGAAGTCGAGAACCCGCACGAGCCCGTAGCAAAGGTCACGCATCGCATCGGGCTTGGTCGCTTCGCCGGGGCGCGGTGTCGCTTCGACCGCGGGGATTTCGATGTCGCCGAAATCGGGCGTGTCGCCGGGGCGGTAGCGCGGCTCGGGAATGTGGAGCGACAATGGCGGCAAATTGCTCGCTGGCCGGCTCCCCTCACTGCGTTCGGGGGGCGTTTCGGGCATATCTTCGTCCCTTCGAGGCGCGAATCGCCGCGCCGTTATATTTCAATTTTTCGACATATTATTGCTTTCATGCCGCCAATGCAATGGCTGCACCTCAGACCGCCACGGGCGCCGGAATATGAGCCTGCGGTGCATAATGCTCGACCGCGAAATCTTCAAACCGGTAATCGAAAATCGTCTCTGCACGCCGGAGGATCCGCAACTTCGGCGCGCCGGCGGGAACGCGGGCGAGTTGCGCTTCGACGAGGTCAGCGTGATTGAGGTAGAGGTGCACATCGCCCCCCGTCCACACCAGTTCATGCGCGTGAAGATCACATTGCTGGGCGATCATCCGCGTCAGCAGCGCCGCCTCGAAAACGTTAAAGGCAAAGCCGAGGCCAAGATCGCACGAGCGCTGGAAGAGCAGGCACGAGAGACCGCCGTCGCTGCGAACGTGGAACTGATAGGTCATGTGACAGGGGGGCAGTGCCATCCGGTCGAGATCGGCGACGTTCCAGCCGGTGAAGATGTGCCGGCGCGAGCCCGGATTATGGCGCAGCCCCTCGATCAGCGCTGCAATCTGGTTATGCCCGCGCTCGGCACGCCGATAGAGTCCGCCCTCCACGGGCTCATAACGCGGCCAATCCACCCACTGATGCCCGTAGACGGGCCCGAGGTCGCCCCAGGTCGCGGCGAACTCCTCGTCAGCGAGAATGCGCGCCTCGAAATCGGCCGCGCTGATCGCCTCTCCACTTTCCCGGCGGTAGCGCTCGAGCGGCCAGTCGGTCCAGATGCGCACGCCCTGCGCGACGAGCGGACGTATGTTGGTGTTCCCGGTGAGGAACCACAAAAGCTCGCGCAGCGCGGTTTTCCAATAGACGCGCTTGGTGGTGAGCAGCGGGACGGCATCGTCCGCGAGCGAAAACCGCATTGTTTCGCCGAACAGCGAGCGCGTCCCGACCCCGGTGCGATCAACGCGTTCGTCGCCTTCACTCCAGATCCGCCGCATCAAGTCGAGGTACTGAAGCTCATAATGAGTGGAATCAGGCAAGAATCGCTCCCGGGTTGCGCGACCTAGCTAAGGCCCGCGCGCCGAGGCGGCAAGCTCCGGCGGGCGACGGCCAATTTAAAGGTCGGCTGCGTCCCGGCTCTCCGTCCGGTTTGGAGCCCCGCGTGCCTGCGTCAGCCTTCTTCCACCCGCCTCGAAACGGCAATCACAGCCAATGTGCCGATTGGCGCTTGAAGTTCACGAAACGCGCGTCTAGAGGACCGCCCTGCCTTCGCGCTGGTCCGCCAGCGCAGGATCGGTCGGGGAGTAGCTCAGCCTGGTAGAGCACTGTCTTCGGGAGGCAGGGGCCGGAGGTTCGAATCCTCTCTCCCCGACCAGTTCCTTTCGCAATCACTGCTCTTGTAACCTGCGCGCGGAACACCTAGATTGGTGTCACGCCGTTCTGGTTTACCCCCTTTCCATTACGGCGAGTGCCCCGTCGCATGACGTGGGCGCGTCCTCCCTGGACCCTGGCCACCTCGTACCCTGGTACGAGGTGGTTTTTTATTCAGCGGCAAGCGGGAGCGAATCGTCACCCGTCTCGGCGAGGCGGGCGACAAGATGTGCGAACCAGTCGGCGAGCCACGCGGCCCGGGCGCGATCCGGCACCCGGTCGGAGGCGAGGTAAAGGCGCCGGTCGATCTCGATCTGAACAGCGTGGACGCCGCGCTCGGGCGTCCCGTGCGTCCTGACAATATGACCGCCCGCATAGGGCTGGTTGCGCACCACGGGCACACCGAGCCCCCTCGCCGCCTCCATCACGAGATCGACAAGTTCGGCGTCCGCCGTCGTCCCGAACCTGTCGCCGATAACAATCTGCGCGCCGTGCCCCGGCTGCCCCTCGGGGATGGGGGGCATGCTATGAAGATCGATGAGGACCGCGCGGCCGAACCGATCCCGCGCGGCCGCGAGCTCCTCGGCGAGTGCGGCATGATAGGGCCGGTGGAACGCTTCGAGCCGCCAGTGCAGCGCCGCGCGATCGATGGGGCGGCGCCAGAGCGGGCCGCAGCCGGCAAGCCGAGTCGGTATGACGCCAAGGCCGGCGCGTTCCTTGCGCCCCGGCGCCGAGAACTGCGCGTGCAGCGAGGCGTCGACCTCGCCCGGCGCCATCTGTCCCTCGCCGCGGTTGCAGTCCGCGACGGCGCGGGCCCAGAGAGCCTCGACAACGACGGCCCCGGCCTCGCAGGCCCGCGCAGCAATCGCGTCGCACCAGCTATCCTCGAGACGCTCGAGCTGTTCGCGAGGCACCCGCATCGCAGCCAGTATTTCGGGAGGGTAGATGCGCCCGGCGTGCGGAACCGACACGATCACGCTTCCGTTCGCCGCGGGGCGGTTGACAGCGATGGCAGGCGGCGGAATGGAGCGGCGCGGCATGGAAAGAGGCGTGCCAAAAAAGCGCGCGCGAATCCAGCCGCGCGGGGTCAATTTGTTAAATCTCTCGCGCTATATGGGCCGTCACTTGAAGGCTTCGCCCCAAAGGCGGCAGCACGGGACCAGGGGCATGAAGTTCACATGATTCGCATCTTGCTCGCCGAGGATGATGATGTGATGCGCGAATATCTCGCGCGCGCGCTGACCAGCGCGGGGTATCACGTCACCGCGGTCGACCGCGGCACCGAGGCGGTGCCTTATATCGATTCGGGCACGTTCGACCTGCTACTCTCCGACATCGTCATGCCCGAGATGGACGGAATCGAACTTGCTCAGCACACGGCGAAGGCCGCCCCGCAGACGCAGGTCATGTTCATTACCGGTTTCGCTGCGGTCTCGCTGCGCGCCGAGGAAAATGTCCCGCAAGCGAAACTGCTGTCGAAACCGTTTCATCTCAAGGATCTGGTGCGCGAAGTCGACAATCTCTTCGGCCGCGCCGACCGGTCAAGTCAACAATAACGCCGCCTCGACGTGCGAAGGGCTTGCCAAGCCGCGTCGAGGTGATTAGGGGGCGCGTCACCCCAAGGGATGGGCGTGTAGCTCAGTGGTAGAGCACTGTGTTGACATCGCAGGGGTCGCAAGTTCAATCCTTGCCACGCCCACCATTCAAAACGCCGCCGACCCTTTCGGGGTTGGCGGCGTTTTTGCGTTTCATCTTCCTGCGCCCGGATCAAGCCATGCCGCGCGCGAGGTCGCCGCGCGAGGCGTCGCCGATCTGGCTGCCGCCATCGCAGTCGAGGATCGTCCCGGTGATGTAGCCAGCGGCAGGCGAGCAGAGGAACACGGCCGATTCGGCGACTTCCTCGATCCGGCCCCAGCGCTTCATCGCGATCCGGGCATAATGCGCCTCGCGCGTGGCGGAATCGGGGGCCAGACGTTTCATACCCTCGGTATCGGCGATCGGGCCGGGGGAAATGCCGTTGATGCGCACGTCGGGGCCCCATTCGAGTGCGAGCACGCGGATAAGCTGGTTGATCCCCGCCTTCGCGGCGCAGGCGTGCGCCTGCAGCGCCGAGGCGTTGACCGCCTGCCCCGCCGTGATCGCGATCAGCGAGGCGCCCGGGCGGTTGAGCAGATCATGGCAGCCGCGAAAGACATTGAAGGTGCCGTTAAGGTCAATGTCGACAACGGTGCGAAAGGCGTTCGCCGACATGCCAAGCACGGGGGCGAGAAAATTGCCCGCCGCACCTGAGATGACGAAGTCCAGCGCGCCCAGCTTGCCCGCGACCGTCTCCATCACGCCGCGGATGGCGGCGTAATCGCGCACATCGCCCGAAAGGCCGATCGCATCATGGCCGATTTCGGCGGCCGCGCGCTGGGCCTTGTCAGGGTCGCGGCCGGCGACCGCGACCTTGGCCCCCAACCCGGCAAAACGCTTGGCAATGCCGAGGTTGATCCCGCTCGTCCCGCCGGCGATGAATGCCGTCTTGCCCTCGAACAGATTGTCGCGAAAACTCGTCATGCTGCTATCTCCCCTGAAGCGCACGATCCGGGGTTGACGGATCGGATTCGGTCGCCTTTTGAAACCCAACCAGACAGCAAGGACGAACCGATGGCAAGAGGCCCCACCTCCAACAGCTTCATTTCGCAGCGATTGAAGCTGCACTACGTCGATTGGGGAAATGAAGGCGCCCCGCCGCTGCTGCTCGTGCACGGCGGACGCGACCATTGCCGAAGCTGGGACTGGGTCGCCGAGAAACTTGCTGACCGCTATCATGTCATCGCGCCTGACCTTCGAGGCCACGGCGACAGCGCCTGGTCACCGGACGCCAATTACGACATGGACGCCTTCGTCTACGACCTCGCGCAGCTCATCCACCAGCTCGACCTCGCCCCGATCACGATTGTCGCCCATTCGATGGGGGGCAATATTGCGCTGCGCTACACGGGCCTTTACCCGGACCATGTCCGCAAGATCGTCGCGATCGAAGGCCTGGGGCCTTCCCCAAAGGAGCGTGCAGAACGCCAGGCGGTGCCGGTTGCCGAGCGCTTCCGCAAATGGATCGAGGACAAGCGCGCGGCGGCGGGAAGAATCCCCAAGCGCTATGCGACGCTCGACGACGCCCTCGCCCGGATGATGGCCGAAAACGCGTATCTGACTCCCGAGCAGGCGCGCCACCTCACCGTCCAGGGAATCAACCGAAACGAGGATGGGAGCTGGAGCTGGAAGTTCGACAATTATCTCAACGTCTGGTCGGTGTTCGACATGCCGCAAGCCGATATCGAGGCGCTGTGGTCGGCCATCACCTGCCCCACATTGCTTCTCTACGGTGCCGACAGCTGGGCCTCGAACCCGGAAAAGGACGGCCGGCTCGCCCATTTTCGCAACGCTAAGGTGATCGAATTTGAAAATGCCGGCCACTGGCTGCATCATGACCAGTTCGAACGGTTCATGTCCACGCTAGACGAATTTCTGTAGGCTCAGCCCCGAGGCGCTTGGCCGCCGTGGATGGAACGATGAACTACAGCGGTCAGATTTCGGGCCGGCAACGCGGGATCGCGGCAACTGCCACGGTGCTCGCCGTCGCGGCGGTGGGAACAGGTCTGGTAAGCGGGCTCGATCTCTCGGTCGTCCGTGTCGCGGAGGCCGCGATCAGCGCAATCACCATAGCAGCACCCCCGCCACCCCGCGAGGAGCCTCCATCGGAGCCGCGCTTCGCCGAAAAAGCGAGCGGCAAAGAGGGGGCTGCAAACAAGAGAGCCAAGGCCGCCCCGGTCGCGGCGCCCAAAGCCAAGCTGAAGCCGTTCGAGCCGACAGTCCCCGCCGCGCCAGCACCCGGCGCGGGTAGCGAATCCTCCGCGGGTGCCGCGCCCACCGCCGGAACGGGTTCTGGCGCGGGCGGCCGCGGTGACGGACTCGGCGCCGGCGGATCGGGCATCGGCACCGGCGGGGGAACACGTCCGGCCTGGATTAGCGGTACGATCCGCGATTCCGATTATCCGAGGCCCGCGGCCCGCGCGAAGGTCGGTGGCGAAGTTGAGGTTCGCTTCACCATCGAGACAACAGGGCATGTTACCGGTTGCCGCATCGCTCAGTCCAGCGGCGATCCGTCGCTCGATGCGACGACGTGCCGCCTGATCGAAATGCGCTTTCGCTTCAAGCCCGCGACCGATGGCCGCGGAACGCCTGTAGCGACCCCTTATGGCTGGCGCCAGACTTGGTGGCTTGAGCCCCGCCGCTGATCTCACCTCCCCGGCTGCGACTATATCGCGAACGATTCTCAATTTCATTGACACTGCGATCGATTCGCAATAGCGGCCCTCTGGTCAAAGGACACACTCGAAATAAAAGGGGAAATTGATGTCGATCTTGCGTTTGCGCGAAACCATGTCCGCGGCGGCGCCGGCCTATCTGGCGCTGAGCTGCTTCGGTGTCGCCATCTATCCTGCAACGGCGCAAGAGAGCGGACAACAAGCCAAGCATCCCGTGCTCGGCGGCGTCACCGTTGTCGACACCGCGATCGAGGAAGACGGCTACAAGGTCGACAAGCCCTCCTCGCCCAAATTCACCCAGCCGCTGCGCGACACGCCGCAGACGATCCAGATCATCGACAAACAATTGTTCACCGAACAGGGCGCGACGACGCTGGCCGAAGTGCTGCGCAACAGCCCGGGCGTCGGCACCTTCTATGCCGGTGAGAACGGCAACACGACGAGCGGCGATTCGATCCGCATGCGCGGCTTCGACACGTCGAGCAGCATCTTCGTGGACGGCATTCGCGACCTCGGCTCGATCTCGCGCGATGTCTTCAATACCGAAGCGGTCGAGGTCGCGAAGGGGCCGGCAGGCACCGACAACGGCCGCACCGCCCCGACCGGGGCGATCAATATGGTGACCAAGCGCGCTTCGCTGGAAAACGCGCTTTCGGGGGCGCTATCGATTGGGACCGACAGGCAGAGGCGCGTGACGGCGGACGTCAACCAGACGCTCGGCGCCTCCAGCAACAACGCGCTGCGCCTCAATCTCTTGTGGCAGGACAGCGACGTTCCGGGGCGCGACCATGTCGAGAACCAGCGCGTCGGCCTTGCCGCCTCGCTCGGCCTCGGGCTGGACACCTCCACCCGCGCCTGGCTCAATCTTCTCTACGTCGATCAGGACAATATTCCCGACGGCTATGTCCCGACGATCGCCCTCCCCGGCTGGCAGCCGCAACCTGGACTGGAGCCGCTGGCCGGCCATCCGGTCCGTTCGGAGAATTTCTACGGCACGCGCAAGGATCACGACGATGTGACAGCGAGAATGGCAACGCTCATCATAGAGCATGATTTTTCCGACAGCGTTCGGCTTACCAATATCGCACGCGCCGGTGAGACCCGGCAGGACTATCTGCTGACCGCCTTCATGTCGACAGGAGCCAATATTAGTGGCGATCCAGCCAATCCTGACGACCTTTCAGCCTATCACATGACGCGCGGAAACCCGACGATCCGCGACAGCAGAAATCGCATCCTCACCAACCAGCTCAACCTTCGGGCCGATTTCGCGATCGGAGCGATCGAGCATAATCTCAGCATCGGCGCCGAGATCACCGGCGAGAAGCAGGTCCTCTACAGCCACAGCTCCACGGGCACACTGCCGGTCGCCAATCTCTATAATCCCGACTGGAACGACACGAGCGACTACACCCATTCGCGCAACGGCGCCGCGGCGCGGGGTAAGACGAACACCCTCGCCTTTTATGCCTTTGACACCGCGAAATTCTTTGACGGGCTGTTGCTGGTCACCGGCGGCGTGCGGGTCGACCATTTCAAGACGACCTATTTCACCAATGCGGTCTGCAACAACGGAACCGGCCGCGGCGCCGTGCCTTGCGGCACCGCGCCAGTCGGCACGATTGTCACCACTGCCGACCTGAAGGCCAAGGATACGCTCTTCAACTGGAAGCTCGGCGCCGTCCTGAAGCCGAGCGAGCCGGTCAGCCTCTATGTGAACTACGCGCTGTCACAGCAGCCCCCAGGCGGCGAGACCTTCACACTCGCGACCGGCAACAACGCCAACAACCCCGACTTCGCTCCCCAGAAAGCCAGGACGATCGAGGCGGGCCTGAAGTGGGACCTCCTCGATGGCGCACTCGCGCTTAACGCGGCCGTGTTCCAGACCAAGGTTCTGAACGAAATCAACGCCGCCGACCCCTCTGACATCCAGAGCGGCTCGAAGCGGGTGCGGGGCTTCGAACTGTCAGTGGTCGGCAATATTACCGACGCCTGGTCGATATCCGCCGGATACGCGCATCAGAAGACCAAGGTGACCAACGGCGACGCCGTCGCGGTCGACGGCAGCAGCGGCCTGACCTATGCGCCCGACGACAGCTTCTCGTCGTGGACCAGCTACCGCACGCCCTTCGGCCTCGAGCTGGCCGGCGGCGTTCGCTACACCAGCGGAATGCGGCGCGGGACTGATGGCGCGGTCGGGACGCCGCCACGCACCCAAGGCTATACGGTCGTCGACGCGATGCTCGGTTATGCGATCAACGACAACGTCAAGCTGCGCGCGAACGCCTATAATCTGTTCGACAAAGATTATGTCGCCGCGATCAACAAGAGTGGCTACCGCTACGTCCCGGGGCAGCCGCAAACCTTCCTGTTCAGTGCCGACTTCCGCTTCTAGGCAGGAAGGGCACCGGGGCATGGCGGGGGGCTTGCCTACCGCCTTTGCCGTGTGAAAGATATTGGAGACCGGCATGTTGCTGCACATCCCGAAAGTTCTGACGCCCGACGAGGTGGCCGAGTTCCGCCGCCGCCTCGACGGTGCCGACTGGACCGACGGGCGTGAAACGGTCGGGGCGCAGGGTGCCAAGGTCAAGCGCAACGAACAATTGCCCGACACCTCTCCGCTCAAGGTCGAACTCAGTGCTGCGGTCCTTGCCGCATTGAAGCGCAATCCGACCTTCTTTGCCGCGGCGCTTCCGCGCAAAATCCTGCCGCCGCGCTTCAATCGCTACGCCGGCGGCGGCGAATATGGGTTCCACGTCGATGGCTCCGTGATGCAGATGGCGAACGGCGAACATCTGCGATCGGATTTGTCCTGTACGCTCTTCCTCTGCGATCCGGAGGAATATGACGGCGGCCGCCTGATCATCAGCGGCAGCCCCGGCGGGCGCGGGATTGCGCTGCCAGCGGGCGACGCCATCCTCTATCCTGCAAACAGCCTTCACCGTGTCGAGCCGGTGACCCGCGGCGCGCGGCTCGCATCCTTCTTCTGGATCCAGAGTCTGGTGCGCGACAACGAACAACGGCGGATGCTGTTCGAAATGGATACCGCGATCCAGAAACTCACGCTCGACGGAGCCGACGACGATGCTGTCCTCCAACTCACTTGCGTCTACCACAACCTCCTTCGGCACTGGTCCGAGACCTGACGAGGTCGAAGCGCCGCGTCGCAGCGAGGCCGGGGGAAGCGCTTGCGCGACGCCCGCCGGCACGCGCCTGGCGCCAGGCCGCTATGGCGAGGATCGCAAGCCGAATCTGCCCGCAGCCACGCTAACGCTGCTGTTGTCGGCGATATTGCTCGCGGCGCTAGCCCAGACGAATTATCGACGCGCACAGACCGGGGCTGCAAAGTTGGCGGTGGTCAACCTGTCTGCCGTCCTGCCCCCGCCGCCGCCCGCACCACAGGATGTGCCGCAGCAACAACAGGCGCCGGTCGCCGCGCCCCGCCCGCTCGTCACATTGCCGAACGAGCAGCCGCCGTTGCTGGTCACGCCGGACCCGACCCCGGCCCCGCCGGTGCCGGTCGCCCTTCCCCCTGCTCCTTCGGCCCCTCCGGCGCCACCCGCGACGGTCCAGACAGACGATCTGGGCACGCGCATGATCTCGGGAGCACCGCCAAGTTATCCGCGGGAAAGCCGGCGTCATCGCGAGGAAGGCACGGTGGTTCTCGCGCTGACGCTCGATGTCGATGGTTCGGTTGCGGCGATCTCGGTTGCGGAAAGCAGCGGCTTTCAGCGTCTTGACGAGGCGGCCCTTCGGGCTGTCCGGAAATGGCGCTGGGCGCCGACGATACGGGGCGGACAGGCCGTGAAAGTCAAGGGACTGGTCGAAATCCCCTTCATGCTGCGCGGGAAAAGCCCCTAATCGAGCATCGCACGCCACGCGCGCGAGATATGTTCCCGCCCCCGCGCCAGCACACAGGCGGCGAGCCCTTGTTCATCGGCGAGTTTGATCGCGGCCTCCGGGCCTACCACCGTGAGCGCCGTCGCCCAGCCGTCGGCCATCATGCAGCTGCGGTGAATCACCGTCGTCGAGCGCACGCCGTTGACGATCGGCCGGCCGGTGCGCGGGTCGAAGCTGTGCGAATAACGCTGGCCATCGACCTCGAAGCCGCGGCGATAGTCGCCCGAAGTCGCTACCGAGAGGTCGTGCAATGCGATCCGCCAGCCGGCGCCGGACCAGGACGGCGGCAGCTCGACATCGACCCACCAAGGCTGGCCATCGGGCCTTATGCCTTCGCCGCGCAATTCTCCACCGACTTCGACGAGGAAATGGCGCGTGCCCCCCGCCAGCAGCCATGCAGCCACTGCGTCGACGCCATAGCCCTTGGCGATTCCCGAAAGGTCGAGTAGCGCGTCCTGGCTTCGCCGCGCTCTCCGTTGCGCGGTATCAAGCTCGATCCGGCCGGTTGCGGGGGTGTCGTCCGGCGCCTGATCGACCGGCCCCGTGCTTCCAAAACCCCATTGCTCGGTGATCCGGCCCAGCGCGGGCTCAAACGCGCCGCCGCTCAATCGTCCGATCGCGAGCGCAGCTTCCAGAACATGGGCAAGCTCCGCCGGCACGTCGCGCCAGGCGCCGGGCGCGGCGCGGTTGAAACGCGAGAGGTCGGACGCCGCTTCCCACTGACTCATCTGCGCGACCACGCGGTCAAGTACCGACTGAACGCCCTGCAATACCCCTACCGGGGGCGAGACAGCCTGAAGCGACCAGCGCGTCCCCATGGTCTCGCCGGCGAAGGTTTCGATCACCGCGCCGCTGTCGCGGGCAGTGAAAGCGGCAGGCGTCAGCGCCCGCGGGATCAGGATACGGTCGGTCAGGGCGCCATCACTTCGAGCGTCGTGACATAGCTTGCCCGCCGCTGCGGCTCCGCCGTCTCGGCCGCCCCCTCGTCACCCCCGGCGCGCGGCGTCGTGACATTGAGCCAGTAGAGGCCGGCCTCGGGCCACGTCACGTCTACCTTGCCCTCGGCATCAGTCGTCAGGTCGATCTGGCCGAGCTGGTCACGGTAGCGGATACCGCCCGGAATTACTGTCACGGGCAGCCCCGCGGCCGGCTTGCCGTCGAGAAGAAACTGGAAGATCGCGGTTTCGCCCGCGAAGAGGTCGTTGGGGTGAGTGACCGGCGCCAGCTCGATGCCCTTGCCGGTGGGCGTGAACAAACCGGTCGTCGGCTCGCCCACGGTCACAAAAATCTCGTTTCGGCTGTTCGATTCCACCGTCTTCACATTGGTCGCGCCTGCGGGAAGTCGCTCGGCGAGATTCGCACCCGTCGTTCCACGCGGCAGCCGCTCGGTCTTGCCGCCAAGGTCATAGCTGCCCATCAGCCCATCGGAGACCGAGGCAATCCGCCAGGTTCCCCTTTGCGTGAGATGCACGTCGAAGGTGCTGCGATAGCGCCCGGTTGAGGCATTCTCGATCGGCGCCTCGCTGCCGTCAGGTGCCCACGCCTTCACCGCATTGAGCCGGAGCGGCTGGTGCTCGAAATAGAAAAGGTCGTTCGACACTGCCGCATCGACCGTCACCCAGACGTCGTCGCCCGACACGATGGTCGACGAGGGCAGTAGCCATTGCCGGTGCGCGCTTGCGGGCACCGCCGCCAGAACCGCCAGCACGGCCGTCGCCGCGAAACCAATAATATGCTTCTTCATTGCTTATTCCTCTCAGCTTAGCGGAAGGAAATGGAGACGGCGCCGAGTTCGGCCTTGCCCACTGCGCGGCCGCCGGCGCCCGCCTTGCCGGGCCAGCTGAAGGGGATGCGCAGCAGTTCGCGCCCGCCAACCTCGCGAGCAGCCTCTATCGCGAGAATATATTGACCAGGCGCCAGCGCGCCGAGTTGCGCGCGCGAAAAGGAGATTTTGTGCGTCCCCGGCGCGCGCGTGGCCCCGGTGATGCCATCGGCGGGGAAACGGAGCGACCGGCCCGACACACGCCACCATTGGCGCACGTCGCGGAGCCATTTGGTCCCCTCGTTGTTCTTCATGTCATAATCGTACCAGATAGCGACACTCTTCGCCGCCCCCCCGGCCTTCTCGACCCAGATCGCGACATAGGGGCGGTGATATTCGGCCACCTTCAGCCGGGGAATGGTGACGGTCACGTCCATCGTCGCGGGCTCGGCCGCGAGCAGCGGAGCCGCGAGCGTCCCGCTCAATCCCAGCGTGAGGCCAGTGAGAGCGGCACGGGAGAGGGGCTGCATGCGATATACTCCTAATGGATGAACAGGATGGCGAGCGCGGCCGGGAAGGCAAAGCCGGAGGCGACCAGTGGCCAGGTGCTCTTCCGCTTCGCTGCGTGAAGCTGGAGCAGCAAGAGTCCGGTGAGCGCAAAGATCAGGCAGGCGCCGGCAAACACGTCAATGAACAGGCTCCACATGGCGCCCGAATTGCGGCCCTTGTGAAGGTCGTTGAGATAAGAGATCCAGCCGCGATCGGTGATCTCCGCTGTCACCGCCCCGCTCGCGCGGTCGATCGCAACCCACGCATCGCCGCCGGGACGCGGCGCGGGGAGATAGACTTCGCCTTCGGACCATTCAGCCTCTGCCGACGCCCGGAGAGGCAGCGCCTCCTCGACCCAGGCGGCAACGGGCCGCGGCAGGCGTGCCCTGCCTTCGGGAGGACCCGACGCGACGGCGCGGACAAGTGGCGGGGGGAGCTGCGCCGACCGCTCGGCGATAATGGGCTGCCCTTCGATATCCGCGGCGTGATTGAGCGTGAGTCCCGTGATCGCGAACAGCAGGAGGCCAACGAGGCTCACGGCCGAGCTCGTCCAGTGCCACATGTGCAGCTGTTTCAGCCAGAAGGCCTTCCGGCTCTTCCTCTGTGCCGGTCGCGGAGACAAGGGTGCATGCATCGGATCGTCTGACTGAGATGGGAACGAGCTGCCTCTATCGCGAACGATTATCAATTACAATAATAAATGGCGCGAGCGATCGAATGTCCATGAGCGGACCCTCAAAGGAGAGGCGGCGCGCCGGAGCGAAGCACCCCGGCGCGCCGCAGTTTGGCCGGCGCTTTTGCTGGAGGAGAGGCGCCTTCGCGCCGGCCTCATTCGGTCAGGCAGGCTCGTAAGTGACCGCCTTTTCCTGCCGCACGGTCCGGCTGCGGCGACCATCGATCGCAACGGGGGCCTCGCCGTGGATGGTGGCCCTGCGCAGTGTCCGGCGCTGGAGCCCGAAATCGGCGGTCGCGCGGTGCTGCGTTGCCTGATTGTCCCAGATCGCAACGTCGCCGGCACGCCAACGCCAGCGCACGACATTCTCCGGCTTGGTGATGTGGTCCTGGAGCGTCTGAAAGAGCCGGGCCGAATCGACCGCATTGAGACCGACGAACTGTTTCACGAAATGGCCCAGCAGAAGACTTCGCTGCCCGCTCACCGGATGGATACGAACCACGGGGTGCTCGGTTTCGTAAACCGTCGAGGCGAAGACGCTGCGGTGCTGCGCGATCCGCTCGCGCGCTGTCTCCCCATCGGGTGCCGACTGGAGGATCGAGGCATAATCGTAGAGATTGGTGTGCGTCGCCCAGAGATTGTTGACGAGCTGGCGCAGCACCTCGGGCAAGCCTTCATAGGCCGTCTCGCCATTGGCCCATTGCGTATCGCCGCCCGCCTCCGGGATGGTGATCGCGCGCAGGATCGAGGCTTTGGGATAGGCATCGACGAAGGTCACGTCGGTATGCCAACTCGACGCGGCGTAGCCTTCCTTGCTGTCGAGCTCTAGGAGGTAGCGTGATCCTTCCGCGACGGGAACGGTCGGGTGTGCGACGGGATCGCCAAGCAGGGCCGCGAAGTCTTCATGTTCCTGGTCGGTGAGATGGTGCTGGTCGCGAAAGAACAGAACCTTGTGCCGAACGAGCGCCGCCTCGATCGCCTGCACCACCGCCGCGGGCAGGTCACCGGACAACTCCACACCTTCGACGATCGCGCCGATGGTGCCGGTCACCGGGGTGATGTCGAGGGGGATGTTCTTGTCGCGTGCATTGGCGTAGCTATTGTGCAGATCACTCATGTCAGTCTCCTTTGGGGTTTGGTAGGCGGGGTCATTCGGCGAAGGCGTAATCCGGGGGTGCGGAATCGAGCCGTCGGCGAATTTCGGCGTGCGTCGCCTCATCGAGCGGAAAGCGCGCGATGAGGGCAGCGGACAAGGTGTGGGCGATGGCGGGGCCAGCCGCGAAGACAAGCAGCAGGCCACCGAGCGCGTCAGGGCCATTGGCCGACTTGGGGTCAAAGCCGAGCCAGCTGACGAGGGGAAGCGCGATGCCGACCGCGACCGCGGTCGCAGTCTTCCCGGCAAGGCTGAACACCGAATAATATAGGCCGGTGCGGTCCTCGCCGCTGTCGAGCCTGTGCTTGTCGGCGACATCGGCAACGATCGCACGCAGCATCAGATTGCCCGACCCTTGCGCGAGCCCCTGCGCGAGCGTCAGCGCCAAGAGCAGCGGGAAGGTCTCGGGCGTGACGAGCAGCAGCGCGAAGTTGATCGCGACCTGCAGCAACTCGCCCGCAACGGCGGTGCGATGCTTGCCGTAACGCCGACCGACCCTCAGCCAGATCGGCCCTGCAAAAATGCCGAAGACGAACTGGAAGAGGAACAATCCACCCGCCCATTCGGGCCGGCCCATGTAAAAGGTCACGAAGAAGACGATCAGCGCGGCGCGAATATTCTGCGCGAGGGTGACCGCGAAATCGGACGCAAGGACGCGAAGGAGGAGGGGCTCACCGATGATCGCGCGAACGACGACGCGAAGCTCTGGCTTGCTGGGCGGGCGCGCGGGCAGCGGCGGTTCGTCAAGGGCGGTCAGCGACAAGAGGAGCGCAGGGCCGATCGTCAGCAGTACAAGGCCGCCCATCAGGCTGAGCTGCAAGCGCCCATCGCCGGGGCGAAGCTGGTCGGCGATCGTCGGCAGAACGAGCGTCAGCAAGAGGGCGCAGGCCGCCACGACCTGATGATAGGTCGCGATGCGTGTCCGCTCGTGATAATCTCCTGAAACCTCGCCGGACCAGGCCTGGAACGGGATCTGAACTGCGGTCCAGCCAAGATAGAGGAAAAAAAGTACGATCCCGAGCGACAGCGGCGTCACGCCGAAGGGGGGGAAGAAAAGGAAAGCCGCCGAAATGGCGAAGATGACCCCGCCTGCCGCGATCCAGGGCTTTCGCCGGCCAAATCGGCTGCGGGTCGCATCGCTGAGGGAGCCCATCACCGGATCGGCGAGCGCATCCCACAGCCTTCCGATGAGGAAGATTACGCCGATCACCGTCAGCGAAAGGCCGTAGTCGCGCGCATAAATGGCGGGAAGATAGACGCCGAGCGGCAGGCCAGCGGCGGCAAGCGGTACGGCCAGCGCCGAAAAGCGGATGAGCTGGCCAGCGGTGGGCGGAGCGGCGCTCACAGCTTCGTCCTCAGCGTGAGGCCAAGGGTGCGCGGCTCGCCGATCAGCGCTGTGACGAGGCCGGTCGCACCAGGCGACAAGGTCTGGAAATATTTCTTGTCGAACAGATTTCGCGCCCAGATTGACAGATCGAGGAGGCCGTCCTCGGTGCGCAGCCCGATCCGTGCATTGGCGATGCCAAAGGCGGGCACATCGGCATAGGCGCTGTTGCTCGAGGATGTGTTGAAGCTCGAGCGGTGCGAATAATCGGCATGGCCATAGACCGCGAGGTCCCGTCCGCCGAGCCGCCCGAGCAGCGCCGAAATGTCGCCGCCCACCGTGTAGGTGAATTTCGGGACCCCCGGCAGCTTTTCGCCCGTCAGGTCCTGGAGCCCGCCCTCATTCTGGCGTTCGGGCGCCTGGGGGGCGTTGGGATAGCTCAGATATTCGGTGTCAGCGTAGGCAAGCGAGACATAGAAGCTCGCCCGCTCGGCGGGTGCCACCGAGAGATCCGCTTCAAAGCCGCGCGAGCGAACGCCGGGGATATTCGCGATATACTGGCGCGATATCGAATCCGAGACCCGTTCAAAGATCGCGGTCTGGTAATCGCGGATCCTGGTCCAATAGGCCGCGGCATTCAATGTGATCGCCCGGCCCCATAGCTGGCTCTTGACGCCAATTTCATAGTTGTCGACGGTTTCGGGCGCGACGTCGAGCTCGACATCGGCGGGCAGGTTCGTGAGATTGAGGCCCCCCGACTTGTTGCCGCGCGCATAGCTTGCGTAAATCAGCGCGTCGTCGGTGACCTTCCAGGCGAGGGTCACCAGACCCGAGAGGCTGTTGTCGGCAAAGCTCGTCGACCGACTGGTGACCGGATTGAAATTGCCGCGGATCGCGATCACTGCGGCGGCGAGCGTACCCGGCAGGGTCCCTGGGTCGATACCTGCGGCCCAGAATTGGTGGAACGACCCAGCCTTCCTCTCCCGCGTATAGCGAAGCCCCGTGGTGAGGCTCAGCCGGTCGTTGATCTTCCAGTCAAGCTGACCAAAGAAGGCGAGGCTCTTGGTCGATGGATCGGACGTGGAATGGGCCTCGAAGCCGACGAGCGCGGCCTGGGCACCGGCCGCCGGCACAGAGGGTATGAACCATGCCGGCGCAGCACTGCCATAGCCGGTCTTCCCATAGCCGCGGATTATCTGCCAGAAATAATAGGCGCCCACGACATAATCGAGAGGACCATCGCTGTCCGAGGCGAGGCGGAACTCCTGGCTGAATTGCCGCTGCCGGTTCGATTGCTCGGCGAGCGTGACCACGGGAAGCGCGGTTGAATCGCCATCGTTGGCGGGGTTCCAGTTCCAACCGCGGTAGGAGGTGATCGATGTCAGTTTCGCGGGGCCGACATCCCAGTCGACCTCGGCCGACACACCATAGCCGTCCATGTTCGACTGGTAATGACCGTCGGCCTCCCCGAGCCGGGCGAAGGGGGCGATTGCAGGGAAGGCATATTCTGGAAACCGGGCGGCGCGCTCGGCAAAATTGTTGGGGATGGCAGCGCCGTTCGCATAGGTGCCAAAATAGTCGGCGAAGACATTGAGCACGTGGTTCTGCTTCTGGCGCGAGAAATCCCCGATGATCCGGACTTCAAAGTCGGGCGTGGGCGTGATCAGCAGCTGCCCGCGCACGCTCCAGTTCGAATAGTCCTGCGCGCGCGCCTTCTGGACCGTATTGTAAAGAAAGCCGCGGCGGCCCGTAACCGCACCGCTGAGCCGCACGGCCACAAGCTCGTCCACCAATCCGCCCGACGCCGAGGCGCGCAGTTGATAGTAGCCGTAGTTGCCAACGCTCGCCTCGCCCGCGAATTCCGGGTCGAAACTCGGCCGCCTGGAGGTGATGTTGATCGCCCCCGACGTCGTGTTCTTGCCGAACAGCGTCCCCTGCGGCCCCCGCAGAACCTCGATCTGCGCAAGATCAACCAGATCGAACTGGGTCTGGCCAACGCGGCCGTAGTAAACACCGTCGACGTAGAAGCCGACGCCATTTTCGAGCCCGTCGTTCGTCAGCGACACGTTGCTGCCGAGCCCGCGAATATTGATATTGGTGTTACGCGGATTGAAGCTGAAGACCTGAAGGCTCGGCACGATCTGCTGAACCTGGGCCAGCGTGTAATTGCCTGTTGCCTCGAGCGTTTCGGACCCGACCACCGACAAGGCGATGGGCACGTCCTGCGCGCTTTCGTCGCGGCGGCGCGCCGAGACGATGATTTCGGCCTCGTCATGGCTTGCAACCGCCGTATCCGCGGCGGCTGCCTCGGCCCGAGCGGGCGCAGCCGGGACCATCAGCGCGGCCCCCAGCAAAAGCGTCAAACGATGATCGGGAGAGACTCTGGACATCATGAAAATTCCCCGGGCGGCAATCCCGCCCCCTTTTTTGTGTGATGAATGGCGGCGCGAGGCGCCGGTGCGGACCGGACAGCCGCAAGCTCTGCCCCCCACAGCGCACGGGCGGCGCTGCGCAAGGACGCAGGGTAGCGGGCCAGGTCCGACAGGTCGGATCGGGTCAGCGAAGGCATGATTCACCTGCTGCCGGCGCACAGCGGCGCCGGACACAAAACCGCGCTATGCTCGCGTGAGGAGGCGCAGCCTGGATGAGGGACAGGCCGATGAAAAAGGGCCAGGCGCGGTGGGTCCGCTACCCGGCGCCCGATGCCATCGGCATTGGATTAAGAACTGGTGCTACACATACGCATCGCAATACCCCTATTGGGGGAACGCAATGCCTGGCGCTGTCGCCCGAGCATCACGCGCTTTAGCCGTTGGTAACGCGGAGCAAGCTGCTTCCCGGTCAAAAGCCGCGGGTCGAAGGAGGAGAGCCTGTCATCGATATCGACCATTTCCCGATGACAAACTCAACTTAAAAGATAGATATTATCCGCGTCAACCCGGCACCGCGATACGTGCGGTGAAGAAAATCTTTCTCGCGACGAATTGCGCCTAAACATCGTTTCAGACACACTGATTTCGCCCCGGTCGCGTCGCAACGCCGACGTTGAGACGCCGCGCCCTGTATAACCGTAGAGAGTCGCAGCGCGGCTGGTCTTGTCGAAATTGACGGTCGGCAGCCAGTCGCGCGGCACGCCGAGATAGCCGCCCCACGCGTGCGTGAAGGAGAGGTCGGCAAGCTGCGGCCACCATTCGCGCACACAGCCGCGCATCCATTCGAAGACTGGCTCGTCGCGGATCGCATTTTCCGGCATCGCGGACCCGAAAAGGTAGGAGGCGCCCCGGCTTCCGTAAAGGATGCGTCCGTCGCAGGTCCGGGTGAGGTAGTTTTTCGTGTGTACCTGCGAGCTCACGCTTTCGCCGCCGTGCCAGCCAATGTCAGCCCACTGGCTCGGCGTGAGCGGCTCGGACAGCACGATCATCGAGGACATCGGGAGCAAGGAGCGCCGATGGCCCGGGAGGGTAGTGCGATAGGCCTCGCAGGCCACGACGACCGCTTTACGGGCTCTTACCGTGCCGCCCCGGGTGAGAATGGCAGCGTCGGGGGCGGGGCGGACCGCGGTTGCCTCGCTGCCCTCGCAGATCACCGCCCCAAGCTTCTCGACCGTGCGAGCAAGGCCGCGCACGAGCTTGCCGGGATGGACATTCGCGCCGTGACGCGACTGGAGCGCGCCATGAAGGCGGGTCACATTGATGCGCTCGCGCGTCTCGCTTTGCCCGAGGAGGCGGTTGCCGTCCTGAAGCCCGAGCGATTGGTAGGTTGCCAGGGTCGCTGCAAGGCCGATCAACTGCTCTTCGCTGCGTGCGAGGCTGAGGAGGCCCGTTGCGCGAAAATCCGCGTCGATCCCTTCCTCATCAAGGGTGCGGCCGATCTCGTCGACGATCTGCTGCTGAGCGAGGATCGTCTCGCGCGCGCGCTCGGCGCCGAAGCGCTTGACGAGCGCGCCGGGATCGACCGGGAAGCGGGGCGAACACCAGCCGCCATTGCGGCCCGACGCGCCGTAGCCGCATATTTCGCGCTCGACGATCAGCACCGCCTGCGCGCCGCGCTCGGCGAGGATGGGAACAAGCATGTCACCCATGTCATGAACAAGGCGGGGTTCGCGGCTGCCTGACGCAGGCTCGCCGCGTTACGTTCCAAATGCACCATTGTCGCGGTCGCTGGCGCCATCCTGCCAGCGACCGCGACGTCGCGTCGGGCGCGCGCCCGAGCCCCCGACTCGCGACAAAAACCCTAAAGTTTCTAACCTGCAGCAAGAACAGGAACAGGTTACGAAGAGCGTGCGCTTCGCCCATGTGAAGGAGAAGCTGCCATGTTCATGCATAACAAACGTCTGCAATATACCGTCCGTGTTTCCGAGCCCAATCCCGCGCTGGCATCGCTGCTGCTCGAACAATTTGGCGGTCCGGATGGGGAACTTGCCGCCGCGATGCGCTATTTCACGCAAGGCCTCGCCGAAGACGACCCGGGGCGGAAGGACATGCTTCTCGACATTGCAACCGAGGAGCTTAGTCATCTCGAGGTGATCGGCTCGATCGTCGCCATGCTCAACAAGGGCGTAAAGTCGGAGCTATCCGAAGCCGCGCTCGAGGAAGCCGATCTTTACATGTCGCTCAACGCCGGCGGAAACAGTCACACCCAGTCGCTGCTCTACGGCGGCGGCCCATCGCTCACCAACAGCTCGGGCGTGCCGTGGACCGCGGCCTATGTCGACAGCCGCGGCGATCCGACCTGCGACCTTCGCTCCAACATCGCGGCAGAAAGCCGCGCCAAGATTATCTACGAGCGGCTCATCAACATCACCGACGATCCGGGCATCAAGGACGCGCTCGGCTTCCTGATGACGCGCGAGGTCGCCCATCAGAAAAGCTTTGAAAAAGCGCTCTACTCGATCGCCGACAATTTCCCGTCAGGAAAGCTGCCGGGGCTCGAGCCTTATGCCAATCTCTACGTCAACACCTCGCAGGGCGAAGGTGACACGACCGGCCCCTGGAACGAGGGCGAACAGTGGGAAAGGCTCGATGACATCGAAGCGAACCTGCCGCTCGACGGCGGCGACGGTCTTGCGTCAGTCGACGTTTCCAAAAAACAGATGAACGCGCTCGAGGCCATGATGACCCGGCTCCAGTCCGTGCCGGAGGCGAACCCGACAACGGGCGCCGATCTCGGCGCCGGCCCGGGCGCGGGCAAGCTCACAGACGAGGATATGGGCGGCGCTGCCGATATGGCCGACGCGAAATCGATGGCGGACGGCAAGGCGCCCAAATGACACGGAAAGCCTCCCGTCATGGCGTCTCGCGCCGGCGCATCCACCCATGATCGCAGACTCGGTCGTGCTCACCGGCTTTGTCGCCAGCCTGCTCGCCGGGCTGGCGACCGTCCTGGGAGCGCTTCCCATTCTCTCTATCGGCCGTCCGACCGAGCAGCAGCAAAATCTCATGCTGGGCTTTGCCGCCGGCGTCATGCTCGCCGCCTCTTTCTTCTCGCTGATCATACCCGGCATCGAGCAGGCGGAAGCACAGGGCGCAAACCGGGCGATGGCCTCGGGGATGGTTGTTCTTGCGATCCTCATCGGCGGGTTCAGTCTTGCACATGTCAATGCTCTCGTTCCGCCGCTTGACCGCTGGGGCCTTGGGCCGGAAGGGATCGCCGACGCCCGCTTTCGAAAGATCTGGCTCTTTGTTGCAGCGATCACGCTCCATAATTTTCCCGAAGGCCTTGCTGTCGGGGTCAGCTTCGGCGGGGGCGGTCATGCAACAGGGGTCGCAACCGCGATCGGCATCGGCCTTCAGAACATTCCTGAAGGTCTCGCGGTCGCGGGGTCGCTCGCGAGCCTTGGCTATTCGCCGCGCGCCTCGATCGGCGCGGCGCTCGCCTCGGGCCTTGTCGAACCCGTCGCGGGCATTTTCGGTGCCGCGCTCGTCTCGCTGGCGGAGCCGCTCCTGCCATGGGGGCTCGGCTTTGCCGCCGGCGCGATGATCTGGGTGGTCGCCTCAGAGATCATTCCCGACACACACAGCCGTCTCGATGGGCGCAAGGCGACCGCCGGGCTGATGATCGGTCTCGGTGCCATGCTGTTCCTCGACACGACTTTGGGCTGACGATCGCCCGGCAGCAGAGCCCTTTTCTTTCGTAAAAGATTGTCGTGCAAATTTGGAAACCTAGGTTATCGCCCGAAGAAGAGGATGGTGCGAAGGTGGGCCGGGGGCTCAGGAGAAGACCATGCCCCTCCCCTCCGCTTCGCTCCTTGACACCGTCCCCGGTACCGCCGCGAGAGCGCATTTTCGCAGCCGCAGCTTTCTTGCGCATCGCGGCGAGCGACCAAGGACGCTCTGGCTGATCGAGGAAGGCTGGGCGTCGGGCTACAAGCTCCTTCGCGACGGCCGGCGCCACATCTCGCGCTTCTATATTCCGGGGGATCTGTGCGATCCGAGCTGGCTCGCGGCCGACGGTGTCGATCAGCTGGTCGTGTCGATCACACCAATCAAGGCTATTGCGCTCGATCGGGCGCGGATCGAGACGCGACTCCACTCAGACCCCGCCTTTTCGGGCCGATGGGCGCTTGAGGGTTTTGCGCGGCTCAGGGCTCAGTCCGAATGGCTTGTCACGCTCGGATGCAAATCCGCGACCGAGCGGCTCAGCCAGCTCATCTGCGAACTCTTCTGCCGGCTCGCCGCAAGCGACCGGGTCGAGGAGGATCGCTGCGAATTCCCCCTGTCACAGCAGGACATGGCAGATTTCACCGGAATGACGCCCGTGCATGTCTGCCGGACGCTCAAGGAGCTCAAAGAGCACGGTCTCATCGAGTTGCGCCGACGCCGGCTGCGGGTTCTCGATTTCGATCGTCTCGCAAAGCTTTGCGGGTTCGAGTGCGCCTATCTCGCCGCCGAAGCCGCCGGTCCCCTGCCCCGCCTCGCCGCCGCCGCATAGCTCCAGGGCAGGCGAGCTCTCCTACGCGCGAGTGGAACGGCAACGCCCATCACGCGTGCGTAGGATGGCCGCGCATCCCGCGCGCGCGGGACACGGGGAGACCTACATGGAAAAGGACCGCATCTATGACTGCCTCGTGGTCGGCGGAGGCCCCGCCGGCCTCACCGCCGCAATCTATCTGGCGCGCTTTCTTCTCGACATCCTCGTTCTCGACGCGGGTGACAGCCGCGCCGCCCTCATCCCTTGCACCCGCAACCACGCAGGCTTTCCAGGAGGAATCAGCGGCAACGACCTCCTCGTCAGGATGCGCCGTCAGGCCGAGCTTTACGGGGCGAGGATCCTTGCCGAGAAAGCAACCGCCTTGAGGAAGCGGGGCGGCCTATTCGAAGTCGAGGGCCCGTCGGGGCCGCTTCGGGCGCAAACTGTCCTTCTGGCAACCGGCGTCGTCAACCGTCCGCCGCCGATGCTCGGGGAAGACGAGCAGCGTAAGGCGCTTGCCGCAGGGCTGCTGCGCTATTGCCCGATTTGCGATGCCTATGAGGTCACCGACAAGGCGATCGCGGTTCTGGGGAGCGGGGAGCGGGGGCTGAAGGAGGCGCTTTTTCTGCGTGGCTATTCGGCAAATGTCACGCTCGCATTGCCTGAGGGTGCAGCGCCGCTATCCGAAGCGCACCGAACTGAAATCGAGCGCGCGGGAATTCGGCTTATCGAAGGCTGCGATACAATCAGCGTGAAGGACAAGGAAATCGAACTGGGTTTCGGCCCCCTTACCGAACGGTTCGATACCCTCTATCCGGCGCTCGGCTCCGATGTGCGCTCCGAACTTGCAGGTGACGTGGATGCGGGACGGAGCGAGGAGGGCTGCCTCCTCGTCGATGCGCACCAGCGTACCGATGTCGAAGGCCTCTATGCCGCAGGCGACGTGGTACTCGGCCTGGACCAGATCAGCCACGCGATGGGTGAAGGGGGCGTGGCCGCGACGACGATCAGGAACGATCTTGCTCACCGCCGCCCCCTGCTGCGCCCCTCGATATAGCCGATGCGCAAGATGCCGGCGGCCACTGGCCGCCGGCAGGAAAGCTTAGAGATGATAATGGATTTAGGGCACCCGGCGTCCGCCGCGACCAAAGATCAGGCCGAGAACAACGAGGGCGACTGCGACGATTAGGAGGATTTTTGCAAATTCGGCCGACAGGCCGGCGATGCCGCCGAACCCGAGCAGCGCAGCGATGAGCGCGATGACGGCAAAGATTATGGCCCAACGAAGCATGACTATTCTCCCTTTCACGAGAGCGTGCTCCATCCTCCCCGCACATGGCGTGCAGGAGCGGCGAGGAGACCCGCCCGATCATCTTGTTGCAATGGAGAAGAAACGCCGTGTTTCGGCGAAAGTTCCTCCCCTCAGCCTGGGCAAACAGTGTGCATCCGCAAGCTAGAGGGGCTTGACGCCGCCGCCTTCCGGCCAGCTGCTGTCCCCGATACGCTTCAATTCCATGCGGAAGAAGGGCGTCGGCGAGCCAGCTCCCACCACACGCACGCCAGTCTCGGTCCACACCCCGTCCTGAAATGTGGCGGTGTAGCGGATCGTGACGGGCCCCGAGGCTATTTCCCAGCTATAGCCCGACGCTGTAGGGACAAGGGGGAAGCTTCCGTACCGCCCCTCGGCATGGCTTGTCAGTCGATAGGATCTGGTATCGGGGTCAAAGCTCAGCATAGCGAGGGCATGAAATGCGGTCGAGCCATCGGCCCGGTAGCTGCGCCCCTCTATCAGGCGCACCGAACCATCAAGCGTAGAACCCACGCGCTCGGTATGAGTAACGCGTTGCTCGCCCGCAGGCGTTTGTGTCACTGCGACGCCGCGCCACTCGCCGTCCATCCAGGAAAATTTTCGCATCGCCTCCCGCTCCGCCGCGATCCGGGCAGCAGAACTCTCCGGTCCAGCCACAGCGCTGGCCGGAATTGGCGCAATCAAGAGCATGGCGATCGATGCAGGGATAAGGCGTCTCATCTTGTTCCTCTTCTCTTGCAATGTCATGAGGCCCTCATGACTGAGGGTGCGCGCTTCAGGGAAAAACAACAGGGTAGGGTCGGCAATCGCATTTTCGCGAACCGGGTCCTTGGCTTCGTGAACCGCGCACGCAACCTTCCGGGTCTTCCGATCTATTTCGCGGGCGGCGCGGCGGCGATCTTGCTGATGACGACGTCAGGCGCCTTTGCAACACTCGACCTTCCCCTCCCGATACGGCTCGCATTCTGGTCGCTGCTCATTGGGACCAACCTGCTCTTGTGGATCGGCTGGTTCGCATGGCGCGTGCGCTCCCCGCGGGACTGGTGGCCCTCGGTTCTTCTTGGGACGCTCGTAATCAACCTGCCGCTACCGGTGGAGATCGCGTTCTTCGGCCGCCTACTCGGGGTCCCGATGACACTCGACTGGGCAAGGTCATGGACGAACGCTGGGCTAATCAGCCTTGCGCTCCCTCGACAACCCGTTCGGCGCGAGGTTGTAACATGGTGTAATTGCGGGCTTAGTGGTTCGCGCGGTGATGCCAGGAGTGGCTGTTCCCCAGTATAATGGAAGTACGGGCTCACGATTTGACGCCGGGCCCAACATCAACGGAGAACAGCCATGGACGAGTATATTGGCCTTGACGTTTCGATGAAAGACACTGCCGTTTCCATTCGCCGGGCGGGGGAGCGGATCTGGCGCGGAAAGTGCC
>Ga0182735_1000485_pt1 | contig 32318 bp, 28 predicted proteins | sample eDN5th30CKraftMG_FD_128524 | JGI IMG/M metagenome (GOLD analysis project Ga0182735, IMG submission 128524) | Enriched Miracle-Growth compost microbial communities from Emeryville, California, USA - eDNA 5th pass 30_C Kraft MG (version 2) (version 2) ...
CGCTGTCCCAGTGGTTCATTGGGTGGGCTCGGTGGGGATCGGCAGGCGTCGGGTGTCGTCGCCATGTCGAAAGAGGGCGGTGCTGCCTTCGATGCCCTCCAGCCGCCAGCCCGCTTCTTCCTCACCGGGATGCAGCAGCTGTAGTTGAGTGAGACTGTCGTTTGGCGTGTTGATCGGGAGCAGAAGAAGGAACTGCTCGCCAGCTCGTTGCTCGAGGCCAACTATCTGGAACGGCGCCTTGGACTTCCGTGGTTTGGCCGGAGCTGGCCGGTGGTGCTGGACTACGACTGGAGGCGTGGCGCGTTGTGCAGCCAGCTGTCCCTCCAACTGCTCAAGGCGGGCCTGCAATGGCAGCAGGCTTTCTGCTGCGGAGTGACCGTCGAGTGATTTCTCAAGGATTCTCAGCCGCTGTCCGAAGGCCTGGCTGTCTGCTTCGTAACGGGATAGGGAAAGAACATCCGACGGCGGTTGATACTCGTCGATCAGTTGGCTGAGGTGGGCTACTTGCTGATGCAACGCCTCGACCTGCTGTGCCGTAGCGCGCGTATTGAGCTGTGCAGCGAGTCGAGCCTGCGTCCTGTGTTCGATCCCCAGGACCGTGGTGAGCGACAACAGCCAGATGACCGCGATCATGTCCATCAGCCGGAGGGGACGGCGCTGTTCTGGCCTTGGCAGGATCATGGTTGCGTCTCCATGGCTGATGCCGATGGAGCGCTGGGAGTTACTGGGGCAGCAGGTATTCCTGAGTGATTCGCGTGGGTGAAGCAGACGTGGCGGGTACTGTCGTCGGCATGCATCGACCAAGCAGGGCCGACCAGGGTCAGCAGCGCCTCGCGTAGGGGGAGGGGGCCCAGGTGATAGTGCGGTGCCGGCAACGGCAGGCTGTCCAAGAGGTGGGTTTCGCTCGTGTTGCAGAGCTGGTAGCCGGAGCGGAGCAATGCATGCCGTAGGCCGTCACCGACACTGGCATGCAGTGTGTCGGGGATGCTGAGGTCGACCACTTGCTGCAATAGGTCCTGTTGTGCAACCGTTGGTGCCAGTTCGACCAGGCTGTAGCGGCCATAGCGCTCGACCGGAATCTGCCGTGGTACTTGCTCTGTTGTTGCCACTGGTGCCGGCGCCGATGGCGGAGAAGAGGCGGAGCATCCCGACACCAGAGCGGCCAGCAGCAGAGCGCTACGGTAGATGTATTGCGTGATGGGCATGGGATGACTCCCGGCTGGGTCTAGCCGGGAGCATCACCATTCTGCGAAGAGCTATCTGCGAACAAGGGGAATCTCCATGTTGCCGATTCCTGGGCGGTGGAAAGATGCCGTGGACATCTCAGGTCGCTGGAGCTGTTTCCGAGGTTTTGGGCTGACGCCGCCGCGCGTGATAGGCACGGACTCGATCGCGCCACTCCCTGGACTGCTCGGGTGCCAGCTCCAGGTAGCGAAGTGGGCATGTGTAGTAGTAAGGGTGCATCGACTCGTCCAAGGGCTTGTAGCCCCACTCGTTGCCATGCCGCTGCAGCAGGTCGCATCGGATGTAGCGGAGCGATTGCCCTGGCGCGAGATTCGGGGACACGCCTTCCACCTTGGCGGTCACTTCTATGACGGACCATAGGACGTTGCCACGCAGTGTGTGAGCGATGACCTTGGCGCTTGCGCGTTCGGTTTCCTGCGGTTCAACCAGTTCTGCGATCAGCTCGGAGCGGGACTGGAGGGAGAAGAACCAACCCATGATGAGATCTCCAGTAAATGGCTGGAGACCGCCCCGAGGGGCGGTGCCCCAGCGGGTGAGTTGATGCCGCTACTGCGGTGCGAATGGTGTTGCTGACGCTCAGGCCTTGAGCCGGCGCATGCCTTCGGCCAGCAGCCAAAGCGCGCGATTCAGGCGGACGTTCTGGTCGATGCCCTGGACCGGCCGGGTTCGTTGATGGTGGCCGTTGGCTGCACGACCGGAAAGACCGCCTTTGATGAGGTTTTCCTGGACCCGATTGAAGATCGACCAGAGGTCGGCATGCCGATCTTCGAAGCGCCTTGGTGCGAGCACCTGGTCCTCGGTGATCGGCTGCGGCTTGTTGGGATCGTCGTACTTGAGCGCCAGGGCGGAATGGGCGAACAACGCTGCTTCATCCGCGTCGAGAGTAATGGCGCGCATGGCGTCACGAGAGTCCTGGACCTGTTCGAAGCCTTGCAAGACTTCGTACGCCCCTTCGATCACCTGCTGGGCGACATTGCCTTTGTGAGGCACTCGAACATCGGCCACGGTGTCGCCGTAGACCAGGCCGTTGTGGCAGACGAACCTGAACAGGCCGGCGAGCATCTGGTAGCTGCTGGTGCCGTCGTGCGAGTTCAGCAGGATGATTTCGTTGGCCTCGTCACCATTGATCTGGCTGGCATGGCGAAGACGCAGCATGTGCTTGGTGAATTCGCGGCGGTCCTCATGGCGCACTCGGGTCTGGCACACCATGAAGGGCTCGAAGCCCTCCTGGCGAAGTTCGGCGAGGATGGTAGCGGTCGGGATGTAGCTGTAGCGCTCGGACCGACTTTCGTGCGGTGTTTCCGCAAAGATGGAGGGGGCCACCGAGCGAATCTGGTCATCCGAGAGCGGATGGTTCGCGCGCAGGATCGGGGACTGGGGGGCAAAGTGAGAGGCGAGTTGCATGATCGTTCTCCTGGAATAATGCGCAGTCGCCCACCGAGGCAGAACCTTGGGGGCGATTGCGAGGGATGACGGAGAGCCCAGGGCGTGGGCTGATTGCAGCGCAGGAGGTAGCCCGGGCATGCCACCGACACCGAGGTGTCGGGGCATGGGGGCAGGGGAGGAAAGCAGGCTTGGAAGGCCTGTGGCTTAGAACGAAGCCGCTAGTGCGGGGGCTTCAGGCGCCTGGGAGGGCGCGGCGGTTTGTGAGCCATCACAGTCTGTCGGGACAGAGTCGGTCGCTTCGGTTTCAGGGGCGTCGGATTGAGAGGGATAGACTTGCTGCCCGTCGATCTTGATCAGGCTCACGTGGATCAGCTTTGACTTCAGGCTTGCGCCGACTTCACCGGCATGCTCGCCCTTGGTGCGGTTGTAGGCCTCGGCTCGCATGTCGTTGAGCTTGAAGGCAAGTAGCACCTTCTGCTTGGCGTCAACGGCCTGGACGCAGCGCTGGAGCAACTCCTGGGCGCTGTCGTCAGCGACGACGGTCTCGATGTAGCGATACTCGGGACTGTCAGTCGGGCCGGCCAATACCGCGAGGGAGCAGGACATGAGCGGAGCACTATCGTTCGACAGCATCCTGGGATTATTCAAATAGCCGATGCCGTTGGTGTGCAGCTCATGCTGCTCGATATCTCGCAGCACGCTGCGGTCCAGCAGTTCAGCCTTGAGCAAGCGGGCTTTCATGCTGGCCGCCGGTTCCCCCGATGAGGGACGGCGGAACGGGTCGAGCCACAAATCGCCGAGGCGAAAGCGAATCAACGGTCGTTGCTGACGATCCTCGACACCGATGTAGGGTTGGACCAGTTTCTTGGCTTCGGCGCCGGAGACGCGCACATCGAAGTAGCGCAGGATGGGATCCCTGGCAGGCCCGACCAGTGCGGCGATGGTGCAGGCCAGGAATGGCTGGGCTTTACGGCCGCCCTTGACGGGGACCTCGCGGACACGCTGAAGGTAGCCGATGCCAGAGGTGTGAATATCGAAGTACGACTTCTGCTCGGAAGAGGTGTCGTTCATGGCGAGTCTCCAATGCTTGAGGACAAGATGGCGGAGACACGCTGACCCTGGGCGGGGGCGTAACCCCGCGGCGGGTTGAGGAGCATCTGCATCCAACCACCGATGGTGGTCGTTCGCGTGAAGGATGCGATGCGAACGGGCTTGGTCACGCAGCTGTCGCTGCGCGGCAACCTGGAGGACCGTGGTTGCCTGGCATGTCGCTGACGAGATCAGCAGAACATGACGCCAGCGTGCGGACGGGGTTTCTTAGTGGCTAGGGGGAATCGGAACTGATGACGAATCGTATTTGTATGACTCGGGTGCTGGCGTTCTGCCGCTCTTCTTCGTGGGCTCCCACAGATAGCTGCCATTTGCTACCGACTACTTTCGACCGAGGTTGTTGGCTTTCATACTCGGTAGTATTTTTATCTCTTTTTATTTTATACATATCATTTTTAATTCCTTTAGGTTTTGTTTTTCGCCGAGATACCCTCCTATTAGCCGTACGGCGGGGCGCACCGGACCAGTGGACGCCGATATGAATTGAACGCTGCATAGCCTTCCAAGGTGTCGCGCAGCTATCGACAAGCGTGATCACCATGACGGTCTCAGGGATAGGAAATCGGGAGCAGATCGGCCAACTGTTCAAACTCAACTATGCGTGGCTCTGCGCCAGGGTGCGGTCCAGGCTGGGCTGCCCGCACAGCGCCGAAGACATCGCCGCCGAAACCTTCGCCCGTGTGTTGTCCTTGCCGGATCCCTCGGCCTTCCGCGAACCGAGGGCTTTGCTGACCACGATCGCCCAGCGGGTGATGTACGAAGGTTGGCGGCGGCGTGATCTGGAGCAGGCCTATCTGGAGGCATTGCGCGGGGTACCAGAGCCGCTGCAGCCCGGGCCGGAGGAGCATCTGATGCTGATCGAGAGCCTGGTGGCCATTGACCAGTTGTTTGACGGACTGCCCAACCAGGGCAAAACCGTATTTCTGCTCAATCAGATCGAAGGACTGACCTATATCCAGATCAGCGACCGGCTGGGCCTATCGTTGGGCGCCATACACAAGTACATGGCGCAGGCGCTGCGTTGCGTCTACCAGGTGTGCGAGCCATGACTTCCTCGGTGAAACGCCCACTGGACGACGCCGCAGCCGAGGCTGCGGTGTTGTGGATGGTGCGCCTGCACTCCGGCGAGATGAGCTCGCAAGAGCGCGAGGCCTTTGAGGCCTGGCATGCCAGTGACAGCCGCAATGCAGCCGCGTTCGGCCGTATCCAGCGCAACTTGGGAGCTGCACCTTTCTCGCAGTGGAGGGGGCGTGCGACCGATCCATTACTGCAGGCACTCAACGCACCCAATGGGCGCCGTCAGTTCCTGCGCAACAGCCTGGTATTCGGTGGGCTGGCGATCTCCCTCGGGCTATTCGGCCGGGCGGCGGACTGGCCCTGGTTGGCGCCCGGTAACCTGCAGACTGGCACCGCCGAGCGACGCCGCTGGCAACTGGAGGACGGCAGCCTACTGCAACTCAATGCTCGCAGCCGGGTCTCCACCGACCTGGTCGATGGGCACCGGCAATTGCAATTGCACCAGGGCGAATTGTTACTGGAAATCCACCGAGGTGGCGTCCGGCCGTTCCAGTTGGAAACCCAGCAGGGCACTGTCAGTGCCAGTGGGGGGCGGCTGGTGCTGCGCCAGGGCGACGAGGCTTCGCGCCTGACCACTCTCGACGGGCCATTGCTGTTGCGGCCCAAAGGTGGTGCGGAAATACAGATATCCGCTGGTCAGAGCGTGTTGTTCGACCGATACGCGGTCCTCGAACAGCAGCCGATGAATAGCAGCGAAACCGCCTGGCTGGATGGCTGGTTGGAGGCGCGTAAGCAACCGCTGGGCGAGGTGGTCGACACACTGCGCAGCTACCGGCCGGGCATCATCCGCCTCGATCCGTACCTGGCGGCCTTGCCGGTGAGCGGCCTGTATCCACTGGACAACAGCGACCAGACACTGGAAATGCTCGAGCGCCAGTTGCCGATCCGGGTCCACCGATTCAGCGCCTACTGGATCAGTATCGAACAAGCGTGAGGCGGTTATATGCATAGGCTGCATCAATCTAACCGGGCGTGAAAATTCGAGGCTGTCGCTGCACAAGGGGGGAAATGACCTGCCTACATAGTGACTAGCCCATGCCCACACCGAACCGTCGTTTCCCCTTCGCTCCCCTGGCTTGCGCCGTGCTCCTGGGGGCAGTGACTTTGCCACCGCTGTCCGTCGCCGATCAGTTGCAGCATGCCTTCGCTATTGAGGCCGGCCCGCTGGCCGATACCCTGATCGCCATTTCGCGGCAAACCCATACGCCGATCTCTTTCGACCAGGCCGCCATTGAGGGCCTGAATGGCAAGGCTATACGCGGTACGCTCAGCCGCGACCAGGCTATCGGCCAGGCACTGCAGGGTACGGGATTGCGCGCTGACTACACCGCCAGTGGCGCCGTGATGATCAGCAGCGAGGGCGTCCCGTCGACTCAGGTCCTGCCGGCAGGTAACCCACCGGTGCATGCTTCGCGGGTGAGTGGTTCCAATGACCCCGTCCTGGATACGGTGGTCACTCTGGGTACCCGCCGTCAGGATGTCACGGCGCTGCAGAGCCTGGCACCGGTGGAGCTGATCACCCCCGAGCAATTGCAGAACTCTGGTGCAGTGACGCTGAACCAGGCGCTGAGTCAACTGGTGCCGTCCTTCAACTTTCCCCAGGGGCAGAACGCGTCCAAGGGCACCAGCGCGGTGCGCTCGGCATCGCTGCGTGGCTTGAGCCCCGCATATACCCTGGTACTGGTCAACGGAAAGCGGCGTAATCCGACCGGCCGGCTGTCCGGCGTGGATCCCTGGGGAGCCGACCAACTGGTCGAGCTGAACAACATCCCCATCAGTGCCATCGAGCGGGTGGAGGTGCTGCGTGACGGCGCCTCGGCGCAGTACGGTTCCGACGCCATCGCCGGGGTGCTGAACATCGTGCTCAAGGAGCGCGACAGCGGCGGCGCTTTGCAAACTCGCTACGGTCAGTACAACAAGGGCGACGGCGAAACCCGCAACGCCAGTGGCTGGTGGGGTACCAGCCTGCCGGGCGATGGCTTCCTGACTCTGAGCGCCGATGGGTTGAGCAACAACCCGGTGGACCGCAGCGGCATTGACCATCAGTACGTCAACGCCGGCCCGGCCGGCGACCTGCGTACGGGCCGCTGGGGGCAAGGTGGTCGCGAGCAGGGCTCGCTGCTGGCCAACGCCGAGCTCGGGCTCAACGACCAGGCCAGGCTCTACACCACGCTCAACTATGGCTATTCGGACAACTACAACGACGTCAACCCGAACTATTCCAGCTCCAAGGACAACATCAAGGCGATCTACCCTAACGGTTTCCAGCCGCGAGTCAGTGAGCGGCGGTACGATTTTTCTTCGGTGGTCGGGCTCAAGTACACCGACCTCCTGCTCGGCAACTTCGATCTGTCGGCGTCCTACGGCAGAAACGAGGTCAAGGGCTACCTGGACAACAGCCTGAGCCCCAGCTATGGACTGGACAGCGCCACGCATTTCTACCGCGGCGCCAGCCAAAGCAAGACCTCCAGCCTGACCCTGGACTGGGACCGCGAGCTACCGCTGAGCTGGGCTCCCTCGCCCTGGACGGTGTCCGGCGGCATCGCCTACCGGCACGAGGACTTCGCCACCGACGAGATCGGTGACGAACAGTCGTGGAACTATGGCGGTGGGTTGATTCCGGCCGGCCAGCTGAATGCCGGGCAGCCGGCACGCTTCGGCGCAGTCGACATCGCGGGTATCAATCCTGAGGATTTGGGCAGCCTGTCACGCAATGTCTACGGCCTCTATGCCGGGCTGGAAGGGCACCTGACCGAGAAACTGGAGCTGGGTACCGCGCTGCGCGCCGAGAACTATTCGGACTTCGGCGACACGGTCAACGGCAAGCTGTCGGCACGCTATACCTTTACCCCGCAATTCGCTGTGCGCTCCACGTTCAGCACCGGCTACCGCGCGCCGAGCCTGGCCCAACTCGATACCCAAACCACCACCTACACCGGCAACTGGTCGTTCGATGGCGGCCAGGCAGCGGCCGGGCGCACCCGGTTGTTCCGCCCTGGCGACAGTGCGGTAGCAGCATTCGGCGCCAAGGACCTGGATCCGGTGAAGGCCAAGAGCCTATCTCTGGGATTCGTCTGGACGCCGACCGATCGGACTTCGCTGACAGTGGATGCTTATCGCATCGACATCGACGGCAACATCCTTTCCACCTCGACCCTGCAGGACCCGGCCAACAACAGCTCCACCGCAGTGCGCGACATCCTCGCCGCGGCTGGTCTGAGCAACTTTACCGGCGCGTCGTTCTATACGAATGGCTACGACACCAAGACCCGTGGCGTCGACTCGCAGCTCAAACACCGGTTGGACCTGGCCGGCTACGGCAAGCTCGACCTGGGCGCTGGGCTGAGTGTCACCGACACCAAGGTCAGCAACATCAAGCAGGGGACGGTACTCACCCGTACCGGTACCTCGCTGTTCACTCGAGACGTGCTGCGCAACCCGGAGAATGGCACGCCGGAGAACAAGCTGATCCTGTCCGGCGATTACAGCATCGGCAAATGGGGCGTCAACGTACAGGCTACGCGCTTCGGCGAGTACACCTACAACCACCCGACGCTGGCCAGCCAGGACCAGACCTTCAGTCCGCAGTGGGTGGTCGACCTCGATGTGCGCTACCAACTGACCAAGGCCCTCGGGCTCAACGCCGGGGCCAACAACCTGTTCGATACCTACCCGGAGAAGTACAAGTCCTACAACCAGGTCAACGGCATCAACCGCTACGGGTTCATCCCTCCGGCCGGGGCTTCGGGCGGCTTCTACTACGTTGGCCTGAACTACCAGTTCTGAGCCGGGAGCGACACGCATGCGAACCTTTGTCGCCGCTCGCCGGCGTAGCCTCACCCGGGTGGCTTGGAGCCTGCCGTTGGGAGGGATGATCCTGGTGCTGTTCGTCTGGCCGCTGGTGATGCTGGTGGCCGGGGCGTTCCGCAGCCAGGCGCCGTTCCTGCCCGGCGAGTGGACCCTGGCCGCGTGGCGGGTGGCCTTGTACAACCCGGGCATGCTTGCCGCGGTGTGGGCCTCGGTCAAACTGGCGCTGGTCAGCACCCTGGCGGCACTGCTGCTGGCCGTGGGCCTGGCCTTCGTCAGCGAGCGCACCGACCTGCGGGTACGCCGGTTGATCATGCCCAGCATGCTGCTGGTGTTCGTCACCCCGGGCATCTTCTACGCCGTCGCCTTCACCCAACTGGCCAACCCCTGGACCGGCCTGGTCAACGATGCCTTGCGTTACGCGCTGGGAATCGATACCCCCTGGCTCAACATCCAGGGCTGGTGGGGGATCTACACGGTACTGATCCTGAAGAAGGTGGCGCTGACCTACCTGTTCATCGCCGGTGCCTTCCGTGCCCTGGACAGTTCCCATGACGAAGCTTCGTACCTGTCCGGCGCCGGCCCGCTACACACCTTTGTACGCATAAACCTGCCGAGCTTGGCTCCTGCGCTCACCAGCGTCGCGCTGCTGGGCTTGATCGCCGGGCTGCAGGTGTTCGAACCGATACTGATCCTCGGCGGGCCGGACAATATCGTGGTGATCGCCACCTTGCTGCTGAACCTGCTCGGCGGTGGCGCGGGGCCTGCAGATTACGCACAGGCCAGCGTCCTGTCGAGCCTGTTCGTCGCCTGCGTAGCGCTGGTTTACCTGGGACAACTGCGCCTGCTGGGGCGCAAGGGCTACGTGTCGATCAGCGGCAAATTCTCGCGGCCGCGGTTGTTGTCGCTGGGAGCGCTGCGGCTCTTGGTGTCGATATTGGTGCTGCTGTTTCTGCTGGTGTCGTTCGTCATGCCACTCGGTGCCTTGCTGTTTTCCTCGCTGCAACCGTACCCAGGCGTCTACAGCGGTTTTTCCTTCGATCGTTACGTCACCGTGCTACAGCAACCGAGGGTCCTGGAGGCAATCCGCGTGACCCTGGTACTGGGTGTGATAGTCGGCGGCGTGGTGATGACCCTGGGCTTCGCTGTGGCTGTGCTGTCGCGCAGGCTGGGGCGCCGCAGCCAGGCGGCGTTGCGCTTCGCTACGCTGATTCCGCTGGCGATGCCTGGTGCGGTGACCACCGTGGCAATTTCCTGGGCGTGGCTGAGCATCCCTGCGTTTGCCCAGCTGTACGGCTCGATCTGGCTGGTGGCGCTGGCGCTGATCGTCACTGCCATGCCGTTCGCCAGCCAGATCGCCCTGTCGGCCACCGCGCAGATCGCCCCGTCTCTATCGGAAGCGGCGCGGATGAGCGGGGCGGGGCCGACGCAGACCTTCGTCGAAGTCATCCTGGCGCTGGCCGCACCGAGCTTCATCGCCGGCTGGTTCATGACCGCGCTGATGGTCTCGGGCAACCTCGAAGTGCCTCTGCTGCTCAAGTCACCGGGAGTCAACACCCTGGCGGTGATCACCTACAACCTGCAGAGCGCGGGCGACTACAGCATGGCGGCGGCATTGCTGATGGTGCTGATGGGCGTCTCGCTGCTGCTGTGGGGCGCCAGCCAAGCCACCCTCTGGCTGTTCCGCCGCGCCCGCCACCTCAACCATCAACGTACCCGGCAACGGGCCCTGGCCTTGGCCGCCGGTACGTCTGGAGGCCTACGACCATGAGCCGAGTGATCCTCAACGACCTGCGCAAGGCCTTCGACGGCCGCGTCAACGCCATTCGCCAACTGGACCTGCAGATCGAAGCCGGCGAGTTCTTCGTGCTGCTTGGCCCCAGCGGCTGCGGCAAGACCACCACTCTACGCTGTATCGCCGGCCTGGAAGAGCCCGATGGCGGCCAGGTACGGCTCGGTGAGCGGGTGGTGGCCGATGCCGGGAGCGGGTTGTTCGTGGCGCCCGAACAGCGGCACATCGGCATGGTGTTCCAGAACTATGCGCTGTGGCCGCACATGACGGTACGTCAGAACGTGGCCTACCCCCTGAAGACCCGGGGCCGGCTCGGCGAGGAGGAACAGAGGCGCATCCTCGAAGTACTGCAACTGGTCGGTCTCGATGGGCATGCCGAACGCTATCCGGCGGAGCTCTCCGGCGGTCAGCAGCAACGCGTGGCACTGGCCCGTGCGCTGGTGGCGCGGCCGGGGCTGATGCTGTTCGACGAGCCGTTGTCGAACATGGACGCACAACTGCGCATCCGTCTGCGCCAGGACCTGCGGCGGATCCATGACGAACTGGGCTACACCGCGGTCTATGTCACCCACGATCATGCCGAGGCTCTTGCCCTGGCCGACCGCATCGCGGTGATGAATGCCGGCCGGCTGGAGCAGGTGGGTACGCCAGGGGAAATATTCCTGGCGCCACGCACTCGCTTCGTCGCCGATTTCGTCGGCATCGAGAACATCCTTCCAGGGCGGATCGATGCGCTGGACGGCGACCAGGCCCAGGTCAGCCTGGAGCAGGGCGGCTTGCGCCTGGTCGCCCGCAACCCCAGCCGGTTGCCGCCGGGAACTTCCGTATGGGTCGCGCTGCGTGCCGCGCAGTTGCAGGCCTTGCCTGCCGGCCATGGCGCTCCGGCACAGGCGCTGGCGTTGCACGGGGTGGTCAGCGAGGCGACCTATGCCGGCGACCGCTATACCGGCCAGGTCGAGGCCCTTGGCCTGTCACTGGCGGTGACCCTTGGACTGGATGCCTGGGGGAGCCCGCTGCTCGGTCGCGATGCTCTTGTCGGCCAGGCGGTGCGGGTGGCGCTGCAACCCGGAGCCGCCCTGGCCATCCCGCGCGAGGCGGCGAGTGAGCCGTTACCAGCGATGCGCCGGCCCCAGGAGGCGCTGGCATGAGGCGCATTCCCTATGGCCTTCGCCTGGTGCTGCTGGGGGCCGCATTGGCCGGTGTGTTCGCGCTCGGTACCCGGCAGGCAGCCTTCACCGACGAGGTGGTCACCGCGCGCAGCCGCGCACTGAGCGGTAGCGAGGGGCAGCAACAGGCCATGGAGGCGCTGTATCGCGAGGCGCGGCAGCACGGCGAGGACCAGGTGGTGGTGTACCAGGCGGCGATGGACTATGAGTGGCAACCGCTCTGGTCGCGTTTCGCCCAGGTCTTTCCCGGCATCCGGGTGACCTACATGCATCTGTCACCCACCGGGGTGACCGACCGCCTAGACATCGAAGGCGTCACTGGGGCGCATTACGGCGACCTGGTCAGCCAGCCGGTCAACGTGGTGCTGGACATTGCCGACCGCGGTTATCTGTCGGCCTGGCGCCCCGCCACCGCCCAGGCCCTGGATCCGCGTTGGCAATACCGCGAGCAGGTCTACTTCGTCTTCAACAAGGTCTATGGGCTGGGCTACAACACCCGGCGCGCCAGCGATGCCACCTTGCCCCGGGACCTTGGCCAACTGCTCGCTGGCGACTGGCGCAATGCCTTCGAATACGGCGCCCCTGGCGGCGGTGCCGGCACCACCGACGTGGCGCTGCTGCAATTGCTGGGCCAGCAACACATCGACCAGCAGCAGCTGCGCCAATTGCGCATCCAGGGCGGTGCCGGTGGTGCGCAGGAGGCGGGGGTGATCAGCCTCGCCCAGGGCCGCCGTGCGCTCAATCCCTGGGCCTACCTGCCACCGCTCATGCGCCAACAGCGCCTCGGCGTGCCGGTGGCGATGGCCTATCCACCGGACTTCACCCTGCTGGTGCCCTTCGGCCAGGGGCTGGTGCGCCAGCCGGCCCATCCCCACGCAGCGAAGCTGCTACTGACCTGGCTGATGAGCCCCGACGCCCAGGCCTTGCTGGCCAGTGAAACATTCGCGCTGGGCAACATGCCCGGCGCGCCGCTGCCGCCTGGACTTCCCGCCGAGGCGGAACAACGTGCGCGGCAGGCGATGCTGGCTCCACTGGAAACCGCCCGCGCGCTCAAGGAGTGGGTGCCGAAATTCCGTGCCCTGTGGCAACAGACTCTGTGAGGTTTCTACCATGAGCGATGAGTGGGCTCTGCCCAAGATTGATCTGCACAGTCACTGGTTCGCGCCCTCGACGGTGCGTCTGCTCGGCGGGCGGCGCACGGGCGTACGAATGGACGGTGTAGCCGAGGGGCGGCCGGTGCTGCTGCGGGGCGTACAGGACGGGTTGCCGGAGCGCTTCGAACTCGGCCCCCAGTGGTTCGACCTGGAACTGCGCCTGGCGCACCTGGACACGGTGGGCATTGTCCATCAGTTGCTGTCCTGGCCGACCACCCTTGGGCTCGATCCGCTATCCGCTCCTGGCGAACTGCTGGGGCTGTGGCAGGCTTACAACGATGATCTCGGGCAGTTGCTGCGTGCCCACCCGCGGCGCTTTTCCGCGCTGGCCGCGCTGTCGACGTCCGACATCGCCTGGTCGGTGCGGGAGCTGGCCCGGGCTCACCAGGAACTGGGCCTGATCGGCGCGGTGCTGCCGGTGGGCGCGTTCGCCTCGCGACAGGCCGCATTGCACTTGCGCCCGTTGCTGGAGGAGGGGCAGCGTCAACGTTCGCACCTCTACCTGCACACGGGCCTGGCCCATGCCAGCGTGCCCGGACAACCGCCACTGCCCGCCGATCCGGACCTGCCGGGGATCCGTTCGGCGTTGGCCACCGCGGCGGTATTCGCGAATGCCGTCTTCACCCTGCTGTACACCGACGTGCTCGACGACTATCCGGACCTCACCGTGCAGGTCGCCATGCTTGGCGGATCAGGCATCTTCGCCAACCTGCTCGAACAGTTCCTCGCCGCGCCGCAGCGCTACGACAACACCGACGTGGCCCGGCGCCTCGCGCGGCTGAGCTTCGACACGGGCGCGGCCGGCAGCGGCAGTGGGGCGATCAGCCAAGTGGCCCGCCTGATCGGTTCCCGCTACTTGGTGTTCGGTACCGACTACGCGCCGCTCGCCGACACCGCTGCAGTGATCGGCAACCTGCTCCATGCCGAGCTGGATGCCGCCGAACGTCGAGAGATCTTCTTCGATAACCCCGCCCAGCTGCTGCGCAGCAAGGGCGTTTCCCTTCCCATACCCGTTACCCTGAACGAGGCCTAGCCATGACCCAAGCTGCATTGTTGCCCCCTGTTCCCGACGTGCCGGCGCAGATCGATGAGATCGTCGCCTGGCACAGCCATATCTATTTTTCCGAGGAGACCCGGCGTATCGCCGAGCGTTTGAACGAGGAACTGCAGGACCGCTTCAAGATCTGGGATTACCGCTGGCTGGATCAGGCCAATGGCCTGCATCCTTCGCCGATGTTCCGCTTTGCCCTCCTCAAGGAGGACTTCGAGCGCTACGTGTACTGGATCCTGGAGGCCCGCCAGGGGCTCAGCGTGCTCTTGCATGCGATCACCGAGAACGTCTACATCGACCATTCCTACCTGACCCTGTGGTTCGGCAAGCAGCTCGACCTGGGGCTCGAGCGCATGCGCGAGCAGGAGGCGCGGCGTCTCGCTGGCGAGCCTACCGAGGTCAGCGGTGTACTTCTGGTCGGCCAGCAGAGCCACCTGGCCGGCACGGTGCGCTACCGTCCCGGCGACGACACCTACAAGACCCGCGACTTCCCACCCGTCAGGGCGCTATGAGCCGGCGCGCGGGGCCGCTCCGGCAACGGCCCCGCGCGTCCTCTTGAACCTTTTCCCGTCGTCGCCCGCACCAGGACCGCCATGATCACCCCCTGCTCAGATTTCGATGCCCACCCCCCCGAGCTGGCTTCCAGCCCGTTTCGCTTCACCTTGCAGTTCGCCCGCCATTTCCTTCTCTGGTACCTGATGATCGTGACCTTGCAGGTGCTTTCTTCAGCCTGTGGCGTCAGCGTTTCGCTGGCGCTGGGACAGGTGGTGGGGGCCATCAACCATGACCCGGGCGGGGCTCGCCTGCTTTCGTCGGTGTGGCCGCCGCTGGCGCTGTTCGTCGCCCTGAACCTGGGTGAACTGGTGTTCGGTCGCATCGCCGGCTTCGCCCGGGTATATGTGGCGCCACTGCAACGTACCCGTGTCACCGCGCAGTTGTTCGCTTACCTGCAACACCATTCGCAGCGCTATATAGGCAGCAACTTTGCCGGCTCTCTGGCTAACCGCATCTCGGAAACGTCCATGGGCGTGAACATGACTCTGTGGGCGCTGATCTTCGATGTGTTGCCGGTGATAGTCACCATGAGCGTGGCGGTCGTCATTCTCACGACCGCCAGCAGTTTGCTGGCACTGTTCACGCTGGCCTGGTCGGTGCTGTTCGTGGCCTGCTCCTACTGGCTGGCGCGCCATTGCCAGCAATACTCCCGGGCTTTCTCTGCCGCCCGCAGTGAAACAACCGGCCGGGTGGTGGACGCAGTGAGCAACCTGACGGCGGTACGCCTGTTCGCCCGCCTGGGCTACGAACGTGCGCACCTGCAGCGCTTCCTCGGCCGCGAGGTGGATGCGGCGCGCCGTTCGTTCGGGTTCAACGAGAAGATCGTGCTGTTCCAGCTGGCGGCCTCGCTGGTACTGAAAGTGGGGCTGCTCGGTTTCGCATTGTGGCTCTGGCAGCAAGGTCGGATTGGCGTGCCGGAATTCGTGATGAGCACCACACTGTCCTTCGTGGTGATCTCCGAGGCCCGCAACATCAGCCGGCGCTTCCTCGATCTGTTCGAATACATCGGTAACATCGAGAACGGCGTGCGGACCATCGTCGTGCCCCATGAAATCACCGACACCCACCAGGCGCGAGCGATCCGTGTGACCCAAGGGCGTATCGTCCTGCGCGACGTGACCTTCGGCTACCAGCCCGAGCGGCCCCTGTTCCGCAACCTCGACCTGGAGATAGAACCGGGCCAGCGTGTCGGTCTGGTCGGCTACTCGGGGTCCGGCAAGTCGACCTTGCTCAACTTGCTGATGCGCCTGTACGAGCCGCAGCACGGCAGCATCAGTATCGACGGCGAGGATATCCGCCACTTCACCCAGCAATCGTTGCATTCGCAGATCAGCCTGATTCCCCAGGAGCCGGGGTTGTTCCACCGCAGCCTGCTGGAGAACATCCGCTACGGCAAGCCGGAGGCGTCCGAAGCCGAGGTCGAGGCGGCGGCGCGCAAAGCCCATGCCCATGACTTCATCGAGCGAATGGAGCAGGGCTACCACTCGCTGGTAGGCGAACGCGGGGTGCGCTTGTCCGGTGGCCAGCGGCAACGCATCGCCATTGCCCGGGTGATCGTCAAGAACGCGCCGATCCTGATCATGGACGAAGCCACCTCGGCCCTCGACTCGGTCACCGAGAAGGCCATCCAGCAGACCCTCACCGAGGTGATGCGCGGCAAGACTGTGATCGTCGTGGCGCACCGACTGTCCACCGTTGCGCAGTTGGACCGCATCTTGTTTTTCGAGAATGGCCGGATAATCGAGGATGGCAGCCATGAGGCGTTGCTGGCTCGGCCGAACGGTGCCTACCGTCGTTTGTGGGAACGCCAGGTGGGGGGGATTTTTCCGCAACGACCTCTTGCATCGACATTACAGGACTGATGTTGAGCTCGTTGACGGGGGCACCTGGCTGCTCGGATGAGACACGGCACTCACTGCACGCTTATCCGAGGGGGCAAGCAGAGCGGTTGGGGCGGTGTGATGCAGGTCGCCTTGTTATCGGCGGATCGTGTCGATCGGCAGAGTCCAGTGGGATTCCTATTGAACGAAGCAGGCATGGGGGCCCACGAGAAAAGAGAACGCTCCCGAAGGAGCGTTCATGGCCGCGGTCAGGATTTCACCTCCAGCAGTTTCCCTTCGCTATCGAAGGCCAGTTGAACGACTGCCTTGGCGAGCTTGGGCTGGGAGGCGAAGCGCAGCGCGCGAGGTAGTAGTGCTTTTACGACTTCACTGGGCACCTGTGAGCAGCCTACGGCGATGAAGGTCGACAGCGTCTCGTCATCCTCCACTTCGGCATCCTCGTCGTATCGATCATCGAAGATGTAGTCGGATACGAGTGGCGTCACGCAGTCGGCGCTCGGTGTCAGGTAGAGCGTATCGTCCTGGCGGAGTGCCTTCACCGGGTACTGGCCTGGCTCACCTTTCAAGCTGACGTTCAGCGCTTCGACCAGGACCAGTTCGAGGGCCTCGGCCAAAGGAGGCGTGTCCTCGCGATAGAGTATGGCGCCATGGTGGACGCACACCTGATCAGATGTGGTGGTTCGGCATACCTGCCGCAGCCAGTGCTGTTCATCGAGACGAGGTTCTTCCAGCAGGAAGGCTTGCCGCGCGGCGAGGTAGCTTTCCGCTGCCCACTCCTCGCGGCCATCGCTCTCGATGGACCAGACGCCTTTCTCCTCCAGCTCCAGGCGGGTCACGATCCCACTCAGCGGATGATGGTCCCAGAAGCGACGATAGCCAGGTGGCTCGCCCTCCCAGTTGCGGAACCATGCACGGGGCACGAAGGGGACGTCATTCAGTAGGTCCGCATTCGAGGATGACAGGCAGGTCTCGGCATACGACGACACGAAGTCGCTGCCCGACAGTTGCTCCTTGGCTTCGAACAGTGCCTGCCGGTAGGCGGCGTTGATGGCGTCCCGTATCCGCCGGTTGTCCGTCTCTTCGTTCAGCAGGTGCTGGCGATCGGGCAGGCGAGCGATCATTTCATCGCGCAACAGTACGACCTGCTGCCTGGGATCGGTCGAGTAACGGCCGCCAAGGGGGAGCCCCTGAAGGAAGCAGCGCCACCGTGACGGTGGGGTGTCGAGGTTGAGTAGAACCTTACCCACGGCTGCTTCACGCCAGGGCAAGGTGGGGTCGGCCAAGGGCCGAGGAAGGTCGACACCGTTGAACGAGATGGGCACGGGGAATGCCTCGCATAGACGCTCTAGCTGTGCCGCTGCCCATTGCGACAAGGTGAGCGTAGCCTGCGGTGATTGCACGCCCTCCAGCTGTATTTCACTACCGAGGCGCGGTATGGCGGGATGAACCTCGATGGCATCGCCGTGGATGATGGCTGCAGTGGCCGCGCGGAAGGCCTGGTCGCGCGAATGTACCGACAGGTATTCGGCGAAGTAGAGGGTCGACAGGACACCGAGGCCGAATGCGTTCTCCCGCTCTTTCAGCTCTTGGTCCCAACCGGACTCGGCGATGAAAATCAGGGTTTGCAGGTCGGCAATGCCGGTACCGTCGTCGCGCACGATGAGCGTGTTGTTGTCGACGATGACCTCGATGTGCTGAGCCTTGGCCCGGCGAGCGTTCTGCAGCAGCTCACCCAGCATGGAGGCCGGCGTGAAGGCATGTCGCAGGTTGGCGATCAACTGATGCTGGTTGGTCTTGAGACGAATCATGCTCATGGCGTAGCTCCTGATTGAGGGCCCGTAGGGGCGTGAAAGAAGAGGCCCGTGGGGCAGCGCGAGGGCGCTCCGGATGATTGAGGCGCGGAAGTAGATGGCATCGACGCCGAGGGCTGGCGTATGTCCGCAAAGGCGATGCGGGCGGACGGCTGTGGTCACTACGGGACGTAGCGCAACCTTGAAGACCTTGGTTGCCGGGGGCGCTGACGATCAGCGATACCTGCGGCAAGACTGGGGAACCTGGTCTGGCGTGTCGTGGGATTATCGGAAGGTGGGCGTGTCCGGTTCCTGCCGGTCACTGGGCTGAGCCTTCAATTGGTTGCGTGAGCAGCAGGAGAAGGCCGCCGAAGGCTGTGCCTCCGGCGTTTGAGGAAGTCGCCACAGTGGGCTGGTTGAACGGTCTGGCTGTCGTCAAAGCCATCCGTTGTCGCAGCAATCGCACTCGGCCCGTGTCGTGGCTGGGGCCGATATCCTTCGGCACGCATCCGCGTACAAAAGGAACCCGTTGTTTCGCCGGTAGGCGCCGGCGCCGATTACCGTTCGACCCGGATGGGTCTCCTGGCAACTCGCTGGTAATTCGGCAAGGTACCAGGGGACCCATCGCGGGCAACGGAAGAGACTGATCAGCTGAAGGGACGTTCCGCGATTCTCGGAGGAGTGACCTTCGCACCGCACAGAGACAGTTGCAGGCTGGCGGGGGCACACCATTGCGGAAGGGAAGGTGTGCTTGGGAGGTCCCACCGGGCCGGCGGGACGTCTGCCGCAGTGCCGAGTAGTGGCACGACAGAGGGGTTCAGGAGGTCTTAGCGCGAGACCTTCGTACGTGGCGAGCCTTGTCCGGCTGTCGACGGCTCGATGGGGCGGGAACCCTTGCAGTCTGGGTAGCGACTGCATGACCAGAACGCGCCATTCTTGCCGGTGCGTTGGCGCATCGGTGCCTTGCACTGAGGGCAAGTGGGGGCTTTGGGTAGCAGGATGGCCAACGTGCTGTTGCGGTACTGCTGGACCAGTTGCCTCACCCATGAGGCCTGTCTGGAGATAAAGCTCTCCAGCGTCATCTGCCCGGTTTCGATCATATCCAGCGCCTGCTCCCAGAGTGCTGTAGTGCCAGGATCAGCAATCGCCGCAGGTACTGCATCGATGAGCGTGAAGGCGGCACCGGATGCGCGCACGGCACGACTTTTCTTCAGCAGGTAACCACGCCCGAGCAGGCCGTTGATGATGCTGGCACGCGTCGCCTCGGTGCCTATACCCGCAGTCTCCTTGAGCTTCTGCTTCAGGCGCGGATCGGTGACGAACTTGGCGACGCTCTTCATGGTCTTGACCAGTTCACCCTGGGTATAGGGCTTGGGCGGCTGTGTCTTCAAGCTCTTCAGGTCGACCTTGTTGACCTGGCAAGAAGTGCCAGCATGCAAAGGCGGCAGCACTTGGTGCTGTGCCGTTTCCTCGGTCTGCGCGTCCTCTTCTGGGGGCATTGCCAGCGCTTCGCGCCAACCCATTACGGCAACCTGTTTACCAACGGCAATCAGCTGTTGCCCAGCACAGGTCAGCCGGACCTCTGTGCGATCGAACTCGTGGTGCGGCAGAAACTGCGCGAGGTAATGCCCGCGGATCAGGCGGTAGACCGCGAGCTCCATTTCGCTCATGGCCGACAGATTGGCGGGCTCCTGCGTCGGAATGATGCCGTGGTGAGCGGTTACCTTGCTGTCGTCCCAGGCGCGAGATTTCTGTGCCCTGTCCAGGCGGCCAAGCACTGACTGCAGGCCGGGATCGGTGGCGAGCAGGGCTGCAAGAACCGCTGGCGCTTCAGCGAGCATGTTTTCGGGCAGGTGGCCTGAATCTGAGCGAGGGTAGGTTGTTGCCTTGTGCGTTTCGTACAGGGCCTGCGCGATATCCAGCGTCTCCTGGACACCCAGCCCCAGCTGCTTGGAACACACCTCCTGAAGCGTCCCGAGGTCGAACAGCAGCGGTGGACCTTCGCATACGCGCTCCGTCTCGGCCGACTCGACGGTCGCACTGCCAGTTGTGCGAAGGCGCTCGTAGGCCTGTTGTGCCGTTGTCGGCTGCAGGCAGCGGCCGGCTTTGTCCACCGTGCTATTGGGAGGCGTCCAGGTCGCGATGAAGCTCTTTCCGCCATGGGACAGCTCGACATCGATTGCCCAGTAGGGGACAGAGACAAAACACGCGATCTCACGGTCGCGATCCACCACCAGCTTTAGCGTTGGTGTCTGCACCCGGCCAACCGACAGCACATCGTCATATCCGACTTGCCGACCGAGCAGGGTGAACAGTCGGCTCAGATTCATGCCGATCAGCCAGTCCGCCCGGGCGCGGGCGAGCGCAGAGTGGTACAGCGGTAGCGTTTCGTTCGCTGGCTTGAGTGTACTCAGCGCCTTGCGGATGGAGGCATCGTTGAGGGCTGACAACCACAGTCGCTGGATGGGACCGCGGTAGCCACACAGCTCGATGAGCTCGCGGGCGATCATCTCGCCCTCACGGTCTGCGTCCGTGGCGATTACCAGTTCGGAGGCCTTGGCGAGGAACTGTCTGACGATCTTGAACTGCGCGGCGGTTGCCGGCTTGGGCTCGACACGCCATTGCTCAGGGATGATGGGGAGTTGGTCGAGCCTCCAGTGTTTGTACTGCTCACCGTAGCCTTCTGGCGGAACCGCCTCGACCAGGTGGCCGATGCACCAGGTGACGACGAGTCCGGTGCCGGTATAGCACCCAGCTCCGCGTTGCCTGGCGCCTAACACGCGGGCGATGTCCTTACCTTGGGAGGGCTTCTCGCACAGGAACACACGCATAAGTTCTCCAGGTCGCTGGCGATCATGGAATGACTGCCAGGGTTCCCGGATACGATGTACAGAGCAGCAAACTAGGCGGAGACAGTGAGCCCGCTTTCAGTAGAGAGAATGGCGAGTAGCTCGGTTGGCGAGTGCAGGGGTCAAAGGATCTTGGTCGAAGCTTGCTCCGTCATGAAAAATCCCACTCCGATTGCCAAGCCAACAAACATGTGCTCGTTGACGAGGAGAGGGATCTCAACTCGTCATGTTGGATTGCATGAGTATCTTTATATTTTATATGGTTATCTCTTGCTTTTACTCTGGCTGCCATTAGGTTGGCTGTCTTATAATAATTTTGTTTTCCCTCTACCTAATAATAGGAGTCCAATATGTCCCGTCTGGCAGAGTTTCGTGCCGCCGAAAAGGCTCTTGCCGAGCAGCTTGCATACCTAGAGTCGCTCAAGAACGACTCGAGCCTGAAGAAGGAAATCGAGTTCGAAGAAAAGCTAAAGAAGCTGATGAGCACTTATGGCAAAAACCTGAAAGATATCATTGGGATCCTGGATCCGGCAGCTGGCGCTATTGGCCGTAAGGGCACCCACAAGGTCGATGCCCGGCGCAAGGCGCGTGTCGTGAAGGTCTACAAGAACCCTCACACCGGTGAAACTGTGGAAACCAAGGGTGGGAACCACAAAGTGCTGAAGACATGGAAGACCGAATACGGTAACGATACCGTCGAGTCCTGGTTGGTCAAGTGATGGGAGGACCAGTGAGTGGTCCTTCCGAATGGGGCTTGGTTGTAGGGGGCGAAATCGTGCCCGGTGCTGCTGACTAGTGAATGTAGGCCAAGGCATCCAAGGATGTGGGACTTTCCGGCAGGAGTGCCTTATGACCAGTAATATCGTTCAGAGAGCCCGCTGGAACTCCATGGATCTCGGTGGAACTATCCCCTGGGGATAGTTCCACCGAGTTCTTCGACCTTCAGTTATTCGCCTGCGGTACCTGCGTCAGCTGTCGGTTTCGGGCTCAGCACGACCGACTCCAGCCGATAGGGCAGTATCCCGACCCGTCGAGCCTCGATCTTGAAGGTCACTCGTTCATTCTCGTCGGCATCTTCCCACTCGTCACGTGCAGTGCGTCCCTCGACAAGAACGCGCATGCCTTTCTGGTACAGCGACCGCCAGTGCTCGACGTCACGATGCCACAACTCCACAGGCGCCCAGTAGCCACCACGGTCCTCAAAGCCGTCCTTGGTCGGAACAGGATTGTCGAAATAGACGTTGAGGCGCAGTAGGCGGCGCGGCTCGTCGTTGCCGTTAGGAAACTCCCGGTATTCTGGCGCCGAGCCGATATTGCCCTCGCCAACGAAATGAGTGCTCATGGTGATTCCTCGGGGTGGGTGGTGCGGATGGGCAGGTCGTGCCGGTAGACACGCTGCAGGTAGGTCGATTCGGCGCGGGCTACCTTGTTGGCGCATTCCTGGGCTTGGCGGCCCAGCGTGTGCAGCAGGCTGATTTGCATGTTGAGGACGATGCGCTGGACTTCCATCGCATGGAGGTCGTCGATCAGCGATTCGGGAGTGGAATGGCTAGTGATCAGTTCTTGCCACAGCGCCACGCCCATCGCCGAACGATCGGACTTGCGCCAGCGCAGAAAAACGGTCCCTGCGCCAGTCGTCTGCTGGGCCAGTTGTACGGGCAACAAGCGGAAGGGGTAGGCGTTGGCCTGCGCCAGCACGCGCCGCTGCACCAGCGCGATCAGTTCGTCACGTAGCGCGTGGCACTGGCTGGCCCACTCAGTCAGCGTCCCCTTACCTTTAAAAGGAAAAGGACGTAAAAGGCCTTTTAGAGAGGCTGCGTGTTCCAGACTCTGGAAGTCAGTCTGTTCCAGGGGGATAAAGCGGCGGGCTGCAGCAGATGCCGAGGTGTTTGTCATGCTGGCGCATCTTCGCTGTCGTTCGCCCCAGTCGCCGGCTCATCAGCGCTTTCAGCCGGGAAGTCGTCATCGCCAGTGGCAAGTCCTGCAAAGGTCGTCAGCGCCGAGCGCCGGACGATGGGTGGCGCATAGCGAGAGCGACGGACACCTTCGAGCACGTCCTGCGGCAGTTCGCCGAACTTCTCGATCGCCGCTCGGGCTGCGGCATTTTTCGCCGCGAAATCGTCCCTGGTGCAGCCGGAGAATCGGTATTGCTGGGCCAGGCTGAACAGGCTGCGCAGCGCGTGGGCGCCCTCGTTGAGCCACCGCTCCAACGTCGAACGGTCGATCAGCGCGGTGTGGTGCGCAAGGATCAACTTGCGGGCCAGGTTGTCGTAGTCGGCCAACAGATAGATCGCCATGAAGCCCAACTGCGCATTCACGAACAGCTGTAGCCGGACTGGCTGGATATTCAGATTTTCCCCTAGCGAGATGGCTGAGGGGATGTCGGCCAGGGCCAGGTCGATCTGTTCGCGCAGGGCCTGGAGGGTTTCCTTGGTCTGCGCCAACTTTTCCTCGATTCGAAGCATCCACCAGTCGCTATAGGGATCGTCCTGCTCGGCGCCGCGCTTCATCTTGTTCATCACGGCGATGAAGCCATTGAGGCCGACGATACCGGGCCGACCTTCCGCGGGGGCGCGGCCGTGCCAGACCCGTGAGGCATGATGGGTATGCAACGTCAGCGACATCGGTGCACGAAGGGACCCAAGGTTCAGTTGCAGGGGGTCGTTGGCCATGAGCTCGACTCGCTGTCAGGGGAACGAGTCGTCAGCGTGCAGGGGGAAGGGAAGGCCGTCAGTCAACTAACCGTACCGACACGTAGCCAGGTTTGTTGGTAGAGGAAGGCCCCCTGTTCCACCTATCCCCTGGGGATAGCGCTACTGAGTTCTACTGGGCTTTCATCTTTTTCGCCCAAGTAGTGCATGCAACTGCGCTAGATGCATTTGGGCAACACCGGGAGAGGCTGGCTGCTGATCTGGAGACGCGACATTTTCATCGCTTTCGGACGTGTTCCTACCCTGTCCAGCCCAGGCCTTGAATTCACCACGAATGGCTTTTTGGATGATGCCGAACAGATAGCCGGCCGGCTTGCGCACATCATTGCCACGGCAACGCGCCGCCCACTCATCCAGAACGGCTTGTCGCAGCTCGGCTTCGACTTGTTGCAAGGCCACTAGCGCCCCGGCCTGTTGTTCATCCTTCAAGGCCAGGAAGCGTTCCGGTAACCGCAGGTCCTGGTGAGCTCGCGCGTACGGCTCCGTACGTACAGATCTTTTTATACGAGTATTCAGTACTTCAGTACGGTCCTGCTTCGGATGCCGAAGAGGGCCGGTTTGACGGGATTTGCCACCTACTTCGGAATCCGAAGAGGGACTTCCACCATTCCGAAGAGGGGATTCGAGGAGCTCATCGGACTCGTGTTTGTCCGCCTCTTGGGGAAGGACGTTGCCTGCTTCGACTCTGCTTTGCGCCATGCGTTGGGCCAGCACCTGCAGTCGTGTCGGCAGAAGGCGGCCACTGAGCAGCGGATCTTCGGCGAGCTCCCGAATGGCGTAGTACCCGACCTGTCGGATCGCCTTGCTGGCATGGTCGAGTGAGTGGCTGACCAGGCCCAGATACTCTGGATCGAGCTGCATGGCTTCGTAGGGGGTCAGGGGCTCATCGTGTAGAACGTAGAGGTTGCCGAGGAGGCGACCACTTTTGCTGTCTCGCCGCCGGCGCACGAGGCTGAGCCAGCGGGTCAATCGCAGCAGGGTCAGCGTTCGGGCTACCGTTTCGTGCGAAGCCTGCTCCGCACAAGGGGTCGAGGCTAGGTACAGGCGTAACTGGTCGTAGGTTGGAAATGCGGTCACGCCGTCGGCATTAAGCAGGAGTCGAAACACCTGCCAGGCATTGCGCTCCAGCGGGGTCAGACGTCGGTCGAGGAGTAGGGCGCGGGGGACGCTCTCCTGGCGGTTGCCACTGTAGAGAAAACCATCGCCGACTGGCGACGAACTCTGAGGTGGCGCCAGGCCTCGTAGCGCGTCCTCGAGCAGAGCGGCTAGAGGTGAGGGACCGACAGGTGGCCAATCGGACGAGGCCATGGTTACACCAAGCCTTGGTCGATCCAACTCCGTATCGCGGCCCAGATGACCGACATGGGCAAGGACAAGGCTTCGGCCAGATCCATCGTCAACGCCAACATGGCACTGTCGTCTTCCAGCGGAATACCACGTTCACTGATGCCAGATTTCCAGTGTTTCCACAGGGACGTTTCCTGCTCTTCGCTCAGTACCGGATGACGCCCCCTGCGCTTGGGCAGGCCGATGACGTCACGACGTAGAGCAACCTCCTGGTGGGTCAAGCCGTAGAATTTGCTGACCATCTCAGTGCTGGCACCCAGGCGTAGCATGCGGTCGACCGTGGCGATCTCGTGCTCGATGTCGTCCAACTGACCGACCAAGCGCCAAAGGATCTCCGTATTGACCTTCACGGTGCACCAAGGCACCTGGGCGTTGGTCAGCAGGCTCACCAATGCCGGCTGCTTCAGAACATCCAGTTCACGCTCACCGAACCCCATGGACAGGCAGCGGCGAAGCTGGCCGTTGCGTAAGTCGTGCAGAACCTGCGCAACAACAGCCTGGTTCAGCGGATGAGGTGCCGACATGCGTGTGTCCCTCCAGCCTCATTCAGTGGTCAGGGTCGTCAGGCTTGGTCTCCAGGTCGAAGAGGCGGCGCGCGAGCCGAATCAGGCGGTACAGCTTGACCAATCCATTGTCACTCAGGCGGGGAGATGGGCCCGAGGTCATGTTGTTATCCCCCAACAGCAAGCTCCCAAGATGGTTCTCCAGATGGTGGTATTCCTGATCTATAAGGGAGGACCCGAGGGGGTTGCCAAGGGCATGCATGAGCGCTAGCAGTGCATAGCCAAACGCGGTCACCGAACTGACCGCCGAAGGTGACATGCAAATGAAGCCAATGCCGATGTCCGCGGCTTCAATGAGCTCTGCCAGACCGGCCTCCGCAGCGATTTCACGAGCGAACTGAGCAATGTGGATGCGTAGCCGATCAGGTGTGTCCAGACTCGTGTCGATGCGCCAGATATCGGTGATAGGGAAGAGCCCCCCGGCCTGCACGGGGATAGCCTGCAGCACGTTGTCATCAAACACGGGCACTGACTCTCCTGTGTACTCCGCGACCAGTTGCTGGATAGTGTGTAGGCGTTCCGTATTGGGGGCTGGGGACACAATGCTTTCCTGAAGACGCTGCCGGATGCTGTCGTCTGACGGTGGTGTCTCCTGTTGTGCGTGCGCAGGTTGAGGAGGCGCTGCGGGTATCTCGGCTGATGCTGGGGGCGTCGCCGAAGCCGGCTCTCTTGTGCCTCTATCGCGTATGGGCGATGGAGTAGGGTGGGGAGGGGCAGGCTGGCTCGGTGGTTCCATGAGCTCAGCTGGCGACGTGACCACTGGGGGACTGGCAACGACCTGTTGACGATGCTCGATGCTATCGATATCCAATTCCAGCGCGTTGTAATCGACGCCGAACAACTCGGCCATGTGGCCGATGAGTTCATCCCTGGCCCGACTGACAGAGAAGCTACCGGGCATTGCATCGAAAGGGATCAGGACATCATGAAAGAGTGCTTCGAATTCGATACCAGGTGCTTGTTTGCCAGCTTGTTTCTGCCAGGTGATCTCGGCGGCCTTGCGCAGTACCGCCAGCTTCTCCACCTGGTGTCGCCCTAGGCCGCTGTAGAGGATGTTGGGTATCACCGGTAGCAGGTAGCGTACGGTGTCCTGCATGCGGCTGATGTGGGACTGCTGGATTGGGTAGCCATCGGCGCTTAGGCGACGGGCTAGTTCGGACTGTGACAGGGTCTTGCTATCTTCCTGCTCGTAGAGCTCTCGGGCTTTTTCGACGCCGAGCGCCCGCTCAATAAAGGTCAGTCCTCCATGCAATTCGCTTTCTGCCAGGTGTCCGGTCAGCGCGATGATTTCGCCGCGCTCGGGCCATGGACGGAACAGGCAGAGAATGCGGAAGAAACGCTCGTCCTTCGTCTCGGCCCAGAGCTCGCGCAGAATGGCCAGGCGGGTATTGCCGCCATTGCGGATGATGTAGTGAGTTGTTCCAGGACGCTGGGTAATCGAAGGAGGAGCATCGAGGCCGCGTTTCTGGATTGAAGCCTTGATCGCATCGTATAGAGGATTCCGGACGATCCGCGGGTCGAGTTCGTAGGGACGTAAATCGTCCAGAGTGACCACCATCGGTGTCTCAACGACAGGGGCGCTCAGACTTTGTGCCAGTGGGCCTGTGCGTGAGAAACCTTCGGCCATGAGCTTGCTGGCGATTTCCTGCGATGTGAGGTTAGCCATTCCAACCTCCCGACCGGTAGCGCTTGCTGCTGGTTCGTAGGAGGTAGGAAGTCTTGCCCATTGCCATGCAGGTAAAAATCAATGGTAGGCCGTGCTTACGCAGCAGCAGTCCTCCATTCGGGCAATGGCGTACCTCCCAGCCTTCATCCAGCGCGAATTCAACGAGCTGGAAGGGCCATTTCTTACACTGGCAAACGTCATGAGCGCTTGGCATGGGGAGGTCTGCCAGTGACTCGGCCGGTCACGCCAAGAAACCGTTCCTGCCATTGTGGGCAAAGTTCGCTAGCCAGGGCTCGCATGGTTTCCAGTGCAGCGGGCGCCTGGCGCCCCCATGGCCGCCGATACTCGATCCGGTGTGCTGGTTGGCCGGATGTTGCAGCACGTGGAAAGGTCTCGGTGGCAGGTATCTCCGTATCCAGTACCTTGACCTCGCTGTGCTCGCGGAAAATCAGCCGCAGTGTCTGCTGAACCAGCCTTGCGTTCGATGAAATGGCAGGAACTCGGTTGATCAGCAACTGCAGTGAAGGGGGCTCAATGCCCAGATAGCGATACGGGGCAATGGCGTCGAGCAGTTGCAGCGTTCCCCGCTGTAGTTCGCGTGCCGCGAGAATCTCCGGTGTGATAGGGGAGATGGCCATATCGGCGGCCAACATGGCCATCTCCAATATGACGCTTCGTGCGCCTTGGGTATCGATCAGCAGCAGGTCGTAGTGCTGCTGGAACAGCGGAAGGAGATTGCGCAGGCGCAGCCGGCCATCCGCGGCGTGGAGCAACAAAGATCCCAACTGCTGGTGCTCGTCGTTGGACAACACCAGGTCGAGACCTGTGATGGCTGTGTTCGATACCAGTTGCGGCAAGGCTCGCTCGTTGAAGGCAAGCAACTCATAGATGCCGGCGGCGGCGCGGTAAGTCAACTCGTAGTAGGAGGACAGCGTGGGCTGTACGTCCAGGTCGACCAGCAGTACGCGCAAGCCGGCATCGGCAATGAAGCCGCCCAAGTTGGCAGCCACTGTGGTTTTCCCCACACCGCCTTTGGTCGAGATGATGGCGATCACTTGCATGGCACGCTCCTCTTAAATCATGGAGCGGGATTAAGCGCGGTCGTTGAGGCGCTCAGCGATCCAAGCGTCGATTTCGGCAGCGTCCCATCCCACGGCTCGAACACCCAGGCGCATGGCCTTGGGGAACTTGCCTTCCTTCATCAGGTTATAGATGTGCGCGCGTTTGAAGCCGGTTTTGGCCTCGACTTCAGGGCGGCGAAGGATGCGGTGTTCCGCAGTTGTGGTCAGTTCAGTAGACATGACGGTCACTCCTAAATGCTTGGTAGCACTCAATGGCGTGACCTGCAGTAGATGAGCGTCACTCCCTTGAGCGCATCAAACAATCGGATCCTGTCGAACACCGGATTCAAGGTGTACCCGTGATGTTTGGTTGTCTTAGGTGTTTCTTGATTTTCTTATCGGCATTGTCCAGGTATTCCCGTACTCTCCACTATTGAGGGGTGTTGGATGACATTCAAGATTGGAGGAGTGCAGATATATTTCGAAGGCACTACGGATCCTTTGGCTGGTAACTTTTGTCTTGCTCCTGACAAAAAATGTCATGGTGTAACTAGGTGCTGGACTGACCGCAAGAGCGCTGAGGAGTTGTTTTGCTGCTCAGTTGTGAGCCTGTGAAATCAATGAGCGGGATGACTTTTCATGTCAGGTTTTCGGCGAAAATAGAGCGTTTTTTGGCTTGCGCCGGTACGCAGTCTCACTGTTTGTTTCGGGATTGGTTGAGGCTTATGCTTTTCCGATCTCACAGGCGCGATCAATAAAACGTCCTAGCTCTTCTGAAGTTGTTTTTCCCGGCGTGGAAATAATGATTTCTACACTGGGTACTTCGTCGGTGAAATGGCGAATGATGACATCAGGATGGTGGTAAAGAGTTATTTGTGACTCTAAGCCTACGCCAATCCCATAACCTGCAGCTACTAATGTCATCATGGACTCATGCCCTGAGATGTATTCAGATATTACGGGGAAAGGCAATGTGAATTTGTAAAATCCACGGCAAATGGCGTCGTAGGTTCCAGGGCATAGTTCAGGATGGTGAATTAATAATGAGTGGCGAGTTATTTCATTGGGTGGTATCTTTTCAAAAGAAAGAAGTGGGTGGTTTTTTGGGATTGCTACAACTGGGCGGTCGGTCCAGACTACTTTTTTGGTGAACTCATTAGAGAATTCAGTTTGTATGGAGAGTGCGGCGTCAATCTGGTCATTTCTCAATGCATTGACCATCTCTTTTGCCGTCATTTCAATGATTCTAACCTCTGTGAGAGGCTCTTCCTCGCGGCATCTGGCTAATAGTTTGGTAAGCTGAGGCTGGGCAAGCCTTTCTATTAATCCAATACGCAGCCGGCCCCGATACCCTCGTGATGCGGCTTGGACTCGAGTACGTGCTCCTTCCAGGAAGGTAAGCATTCGACTGGCTTCTTCCCGAAATACTTCGCCTGCCCAAGTCAATCGGATTCGGCCATTGGTACGCTGAAGAAGATGTACCCCCAAGTCGACTTCCAGCTCTTTGATTGCGCGAGAGAGGGGGGAGGGTTCGATATGAACTTTGGTGGCTGCTCTTGAAAAGCTTAGCTCTTCGGCTACTACCAAAAAGTAGCGCAAATGACGTATTCTCATGAAGAGCCCTCCTTGCTCGTTAGATTATTGCCCTTGTGCAGCGATATAGTGTGTTTCGCTCATCCTAAGCATGTATAGCATCCTGGTGGTGTCCCGGGAGTTGACAGCCTTAAGCTTGTTAATGGCTATTAGACCTCTTGGGTAAATAAAGGTTCAGTACATTTAGGTGTGATGTGGGAGTGCGTGATGGTCAGGCCTAAAGATTGATGAGTGTTATGAGGGGTGCTTTCAGTTGGTTGGTCTAAGTTTTTATTGTTCAGTTGCTCAGGATGTTGTTTTTAATTATGGCTGATCCGCCGAAGCATAGAATACAGTCACCCCTCCTGGGATGAGAAATAGATAGGCGGTTGTATTTATGATTGCAAGAAAAACCAGTCTATCTAAAGTCTTTATCAAAAGGGCTCCGGATGCTGGTGCATTGGAGAGCACTAGCAATGGTGTATGACACTCTGATCGTCGAGGCTAAGCGTCAAGGTGGGGCGCTTGCCAACAGCCCTGCTCCGTTGGTTCGCTGACGCAAGCTCTACTAAGACTGCAGTCTGTCGCCATTTTGGTGTGGCGGATTCACATCTGGCACCTCCATTCAACACCTACTAGGAGCCTCGTAGGCGCCAAACGCACGATGATGATGTTGCCCTATCCGAACAGTGCCGGTAGGCCGTTGGTGTACGGCCCTTCTGTGGCTCTTGCCGAGCCAAGGGGGTGTGGCATCGATAGCCTGGAAAAGTGCGCTGCACCCATGTTGGCATCAGTCATATTCCAACGCGTTGCCCGAGTGGGCTCCGCCATGGTGGTGGGCAGGCTCATGGCACCGTGTGGGCATGGTGACTGCACGCTTTGATAGGTAATTAGCTAAATGATGTGTTTCTTTGCTAAGTTACCATTCATCTAATCAATCTCCCTGCATGGTGCATTGGCTCCGTGCGTCCTATCTAGAGATGGCCTATCCATGAGTAAATTTGCCTCAAGCAACAGCGGCGGAATCGCTTCCATCGGCAAGCAGAAGCAACCTCTCCATGTGCCCAAGGCGCCACAAATCGTTGCTGAACGAATCAAACGCATGATAGTCAGCGGTGAGCTTAAGGAAGGCGATCTGCTGCCTGCCGAGGTCAAGCTGATGGAGGAGTTCGGGGTGTCCCGGCCTACGTTGCGCGAAGCCTATCGGATCCTGGAAGCCGAGCGCTTGGTCACTGTTGCCCGTGGAGCCAAGGGGGGCGCGGTCATTCATGCGCCGGATCCCAAGCTCATCTCCAACTACGCCCTGATGGTCCTGCAGGCCGAGGCCACCACCGTCGCCGATGTCTATAAGGCTCGGATGGCGTTTGAGCCGGCGGCAGTACGGCTGGTGATCGACAATGCTCGCGAAGAGGCTGCCTCTGAGCTGAGAGCGGCCCTCCAGAATGAAAAGGACGTGATTCAAGACCCAATGGCATTTGCGGTTGCCATTGCGCGTTTTCACCGGCTGCTGGTCGAGCTTTCTGGAAATCGCCCGCTGATACACCTCTGGGATGCCATGAATCAGGTGGTGGAGCGGCATCAGGCCAGAGTGGTTTCGGTTTTCCGGCGAGGACAGACTACCGAGGAAATCGTCGCATCCGTAGGGACGGGCCTGCGCTCCCAGGAAAAACTGATCAAGCTGATCGAGGCCGGCGACGTGGATGGGGCGGAAACCCATTGGCGCAAGCACATGGAAGCGGCCTACAAAACCTGGATTGCCGGGTACGAAGATATGCTCATTTCTGAGGTCATCGAGCCGTAGCGATCGGTGTCGATGCCTGGGGGCGTGTCGATTTCAGCGAAACGCGCCGTACCAGGAGGGCGAGTAGCTTTGTTGGCAAAGGTACGGTTCCGAGCAGTTCGTCAGCGCAGCATAGTCAGATCTAGCTGCGGGGGGACGGCTACCTACGTCCGAGCAGCTGCAGATGAAAATGAGCATGCTGTAGAACAGAGCTCGTTTCGCGCTCATATGTGCCTCCGTTTTTATTTTTGTGGACGGCCATTTGTCTGGATGGATGCCTAAACATTCTAATCATATAGATGTATTTGGCAAATCCTGATGCCACCATTCGTCGCGATAAATAGAGCGGTATTCAAAGCAAAAGCCCCGCGCGGAGCGGGGCTTTCCTGACGCCGAAAGGCTTAGGCTTGAACGACCGGAATCTTGGCGTTCGCAGCAGCTTCCTTGAACTCGGCAATCTGGTCGAAGCTCAGGTAGCGGTAGATATCGGCAGACATGCTGTCGATGTCCTTCGCGTAGGCCATGTACTCCTCGACGGTCGGCAGCTTGCCGATGATCGAAGCCACAGCGGCCAGCTCCGCCGACGCCAGGAACACGTCGGTGGAATCGCCCAGGCGGTTCGGGAAGTTACGGGTGGAGGTGGAGACCACGGTGGAACCGGTCTGTACGCGTGCCTGGTTACCCATGCACAGCGAGCAGCCCGGCATTTCCATGCGCGCGCCAGCCTTGCCGTAGATGCCGTAGTAGCCTTCCTCGGTCAGCTGGTGGGCGTCCATCTTGGTCGGCGGGGCCAGC
>Ga0182735_1000487_pt1 | contig 32165 bp, 26 predicted proteins | sample eDN5th30CKraftMG_FD_128524 | JGI IMG/M metagenome (GOLD analysis project Ga0182735, IMG submission 128524) | Enriched Miracle-Growth compost microbial communities from Emeryville, California, USA - eDNA 5th pass 30_C Kraft MG (version 2) (version 2) ...
CAGATCAACGCCCATGCCGCCGAACATGGCTACGAAGGGCAGGCCATGCGCCGCGTCTCTTTTTTCGAGACGCGCAAGCCCAAGGAGAAGGTCGGGCTGGACGAGCTACAGGAGCGATGGAGCAAACGCGCCGGGCCTTATCGCGAGGATCTCGACAAGCTCCAGGCGGCCGCCCGCGAGCGCGGTGAACAGACGATCGAGACCGATCCGCGCGTTGCCCGCCGCGCCGCCCTGTTCGGAATACGCCAGAGCGAGACGCGCGAAGCGGTCAACAATATCGGGCGGCTCTATCGCACAGCTCTTGCATCGCATGTCGGCGAAGTCCGCTTCGGCGACATACGGCCGTTGTTCGAGACGCAGCAAGCCAACCGCAAGCTGTTCGTCACCGTCCGCCAGACCGGCGATCAGCCGCTCCCGCGCGGACGCACGTCGCGCCGGACCGCCAAACTCGAACTGGCGCTGTCCGAACATATTTCGCTCGCGATGCGCGACGCCTCTCCGGCCGCTACCGCTGAGCGTCTCGCCGAAGTCGCTGCGGCGCAGGGCCTCAACGCCGAACAGACCGCGGCGCTGATCGCGATCGGCAGCGGCACCAACCGGGCGGTCGGCGTCCATGGCGCTGGCGGCGTCGGCAAATCGACCCTGGTCCGCGCGCTGGTCGAGGCGACACGCGACGATCACATCACCGTCGCGCTTGCGCCCACTTCTTCGGCGGCAGCGGAACTCGGCCGCAAGGCGGGCATCGAGTCCCGCACGCTCGCCTCGCTCCTCGCCGGCGGCGGCCATGGCCTCACCGACCGGCATATTCTCGTGGTGGACGAGGCGGGTCAGCTCGGCAACCGGCAGGCGATGCGCGTGCTGGAGATCAGCCGCGCGACCGGCGCACGCCTCATATTTCTCGGCGACAACAAGCAGACCGGCGCCATCGAACAGGGCAAGGCTTATTGGTTACTCCAGCAACTGGGCCTGCCGACCAGTCAGCTCAAGGAAGCTATGCGCCAGAAAACCGGCTCCACGCAGGAGGCCGCCGACCTCGCGCGCAAGGGTGACTATGCCGCCTCGCTTGCCGCCCTCGACCGCGTGACGACGGGCGCCAGCGCGGAGGAACTCGCGAAGAGCATGGTCGCCGAATGGACCCGCCTCAAACCGGAGATGCGGGCCGACACTAATATCCTCGTTCTCGACAATGCGACCCGGCTGACCGTCAACAGCCATATCCGCGAGGTGCTGAGGCGCGAGGGCACGGTCGCGGCGGAAGAGCATCGGCTCGAAGTGCTGACGCCGGCCGGGATGACCGATCAGGAAAAGCAGATGGCGCGCTTCTACCGCGAAGGCCAGGTGCTCAAGTTCTCACGCGACAATCAGGGGCTGGGTATCGCCCGCGACGCCGACTATCGCGTCGTAGGGATCGGCCGGAACAACCATGGCCGTCAGGTCGTGCGTCTTGCCGACGAGCATGGTCGCATCATCGAATGGCGTCCGGGGCTCGGCAAGGCCGCCCATGTCAACGTGTTCCTGACCGAGGACCGCCAGCTTGCCCAGGGCGACCGCATCCAGTGGCGGCTCCTCAACAAGGAGATCGACGTCAAGAATGCCGAACGCGGCACCGTGCTGGCGCTCGACGGCCACATTGCGACCATCAAATGGGACCGGGGCGAGCGCGTCCAGGAGGTCGACCTCTCGGTTCATCGGACCTGGGATCACGGGTATGCAGAGACCGTCTATTCCGCACAGTCGAAGACCTATACCCGCGTCTATGCGCTGGCCCCGGTGGAATCGGGCCTGGTCAACGGTCAGAATTATTACACCGCCATCACTCGCGCCGCCTATGGCGTGAAGCTCTGGACCGAAGACCAGAAGCGCCTCGCTGAAAAGCTTGCCTCACGCTCGGGCGAGAAGACCTCCTCGCTCGAAGGTCTCGGCCGGATCAAGGCCGACAGCCACAAGATCCGTGGCGCGCGGCACAAGGACCGGCACGATCGCTCCCGCGAGGCCAACGCCCGTGAACGGGATGCCCGTCAAGCGGAGCGCGAGCAGCGCGAACGCGAACGGCAAGAGCGCGCCGACCGTCCGCTCGGCTTTGCGGAAACCCTCGCGGGCCGCGCGCAGGGGGCCGCTTCGCTGGTAGACAGCTTCCTGCGCGGCACCATCGAGCGCGATCGTGCCCACGCGGCGCGCACTCCAGACCGCACTGATACCCCCGAACCTGTTCACCAGCCCGAACCCCAACCGCAGCATGACCATGGCGGTCATGGCGGCGGACATGATCGATAGGAGAGTCCCCGATGAACCTTGCGCTTTTTCTGATTCTCTGCGCTGCGATCCTGGCGCTTGTCTATCGCCATTATCGCGTCCCGATCCGACACCGCTGGCGACGGCGGCAGGCGCGCACGATGTGCGAGCAGTTGCGCGGGCGCGATCGGGATCAGCCCGCCGCGCTCCACTATGCCCGGCTGCGCGCCATGGATCCGCTCGCCTTCGAGGAACTGTTGCTCGAAGCCTTCGAGCGGCGTGGACATCGGGTCATACGCAACCGCCGCTATACCGGCGACGGCGGCGTCGACGGCGAAGTCATCATCGACGGCGAGCGCTGGCTGATCCAGGCGAAGCGCTATCGCGAGGCCATCCGACCCGAACATGTGCGAAACTTTGCCCAGCTTTGCGCCACAAGAAGGCGTCGTGGTCTGTTCATCCATACAGGCCGCACCGGCGGGATGAGCCGCGCAGTTGTCGATGGCGCGACCGGCATCGAAATCGTGTCTGGACAACGCCTGCTCGCCCTGTTGACCGGAGGGCCGTTCCATCCGGAACCGCCGCCGCAGCGCTTTCCTATCGCTCCGGGGCGCACCGGCTATCGCGATCGGGCACCGCAATGAGCGTGCATCGATCACGGCTCGCCCGCCGGCCGAACTTCCGGATGCCGCTCGCGGCCATCGCGATCCTGTCCGCCGTGCTAACTTCCACGCCCGCGCTTGCGAAGCGCGCCACGCCCGGCGAGGCGGCCGAGATCGCGCGCTGCATTCGCATCGCCGCGCGCGGTTACGGGTGGCTCGAAAAGACGCTCTGGGGCCTGCGCGAGCAGGAGGCGGGCTGGATCGGCGCGGAGGTCGCCAACACCAACGGCACGCACGACTTGGGGCCGCTCCAGATTAACACGTGGTGGGTGCCGCGCATCGCCCGGCTGATCGACAGGCCCGAGCATCAGGTTCGGTACTGGCTGCGCTACGACGCCTGTTTCAACGCCGAAGCCGCGCGCTGGATTTTCCTCTCCGGGTTGGAGGCGAGCGGGGATTACTGGAAGGCAGTCGGCGTCTATCACAGTCCCACCGCTTGGCGGCAGCGAACTTATGCGGCGAAGGTCGCTGCAAAAATGGGCATAAGATTTCCAAATACCCCCCACAAGTTGTCCGCGACGAGGCCAAAAGTTGTCCCAAAAGGTGAATAGCCCTCGCATTTTCGGGCTTTTCGCGGGACAACTTTCAATCGCACACGGATGCACAAAGGTTCAGCCGAAGCGGCTTGTGGCGCGGCGGCGGCTGTCCAATTCATTCTTCGACCTTACCCCGCGAGCAGACGTCCGAATAGATTCCTTGTGATCTTGTTATGATCTATGTATGTATTTCATCTGTTCCAAACAGCGAAAGCGGACAGAATGGGATTTGCATGGCCTCCTGGCATTGAGATCTCACCGGTTCCTGTTCGGCAAACCATCCATCGATCGTCCGCCATCTCGAATGGCTACAATCGAACCAATCTCCATCCTGGCGGCAGAGCCGGCTTCATCGCCGGAGAGTCTACGGCGGAACTCTTCTTTCTCATGCTCGCCGAACTGGACCCTAATGTCACAGCCGTGGCGGCGCAGCCAGTTACCATGTGGCGAGCTCGACGGGGGTCTCTTCAAGACGACGCCGGATTTCGCCGTCCTGGTGAACGGCAAGGGTGAGATCCACGAGGGCAAGGCCGACCGAGCCTACGCAAAAACCAAGGTCCGAAGGCGGCTGACCAGCGGACCGCATCGACCTACACTTCGGGGCGACTAGCGCGGCTCAGGACCAGGGCGCCGGGCTCTTCCTGCCCTTCTGCAACACCGAAACGATGAACCTGCATCTGGTCGAGATCGGCCAGGCCGTAGCCGTCAATGCCCATGCCGTGCTGCTTATGGATCAGACCGGGTGGCACATGACTGACAGGCTGATCGTTCCCGACAACATCAGCATCGTACCGATCCCGGCCAAATGTCCCGAGCTCAACCAAGTCGAGAACGTCTGGCAGTTCATGCGCGACAACTGGCTATCCAATCGCATCTTCCAGGACGAGGACGACATCCTCGATCACTGCTGTGGCGCCTGGAACAAGCTCATCGCTCAACCGGCACGATCAAATCCACCGGCAGTCGCGAATGGACCCACGGGTCTCGATACCGCAGGTTGGTATAAGATTGGTATAAGAGGAGCATTGCGGCGGAGCCACCCGGCCGTCTGGTTCGGAGCTCCAACATTTCACGGCATAGCCGTTCCCTATGGCAGCATACTCACGTCGTGCTTCTTAAGCCAGTGGCTGAAGAATATCATAGTCACTGACCTTTACGCTGGAGAAGAAATGATTAGCGATTCGTCGCCGACCGGAGCGCAGCACCGAGATCCGGCTCGACAACCTGGCCGTGAAGATCTTGTGCCGGACTGGACCGAGACACAACTTGCGCTACGCGCGGGCCTGCGTCGCCTAGCAAAGGCCGTGGTTGTTATCACGTCCCGACACGAGGGACGACGTTATGCGATGGCTGCCACTGCAGTGAGTGAACTAAGTATGGCGCCCCCCTCTCTTCTGGTGTGCGTGAACAAATCTGCTTCGATCAGCGTGCCGTTGGGGGCGGGTGCAGACTTCGCGATCAATATCTTGAACAGTTCGCATCAAGCTGTTTCCACGCTCTGCAGTGGCAAGGTTAAAGGCGAAGAACGTTTCGCACTAGGGAGTTGGACGACTGGTGCGCTAGACCTACCGATCATCGAGGACGCACAGGCTGTATTCCACTGCCGCAGCGTGGACACATTCTCCTATGGCACACACGATATTCTAATCGGTGAGGTCGTGGAAACGCGGACATACGGTGCGGTCGATCCGCTTGTCTATGTCGATGGCAGCTACACCACAATCATGGGAGTTCCGCTGCAATCATGACCTATCCGATGGAAGGCCTCGTCGTCATCGACCTGACTCAGATATATAACGGACCTTACGCCACCTATCTTATGGCATTGGCCGGTGCGACGGTAATCAAGGTTGAGCCACCGGGCGGCGAACCATTACGCCGGCGTGCGGTGGTCGGCGGAGCTGGGCTACCCTTCGCGATGCTCAACGGTTGCAAGCAATCGATCATGCTTGACCTCAAGACGGAAGCCGGCAAGCTCGCACTCAAGGCACTCGCTGCCGACGCCGATGTTATAGTCGAGAATTTTGCTCCAGGGGCGATGGATCGGCTCGGCCTTGGAGATACCGAGCTGCAAGCGGCGAATCCGCGACTCATTTATGCTTCCAGCTCGGGGTATGGTCGTGACGGACCTTATGCATCCTATCCGGCGATGGATTTGACGATTCAGGCCATGTCAGGAGCCATTCAGGTAACTGGCTTCCCGGATCGGCCGCCGGTCAAGGCAGGGCCGGCAATCGCCGACTTTTTCGCAGGCATCCACTTATATGGAGCGATCGCCACGGCTCTTTACGAGCGTGAACGCACCGGTGTCGCGCGGCGCCTTGAGGTTGCGATGCAGGATGCCATATACGCCTCTCTCAGCTCGAATATCGGCATGCACTGGTTCACGGGCGGAAAGGCCGAACTGACGCGCACCGGTAACCGCCACGGGGGCCTCGCCGAATGCCCTTATAACGTCTATCCTACACGCGACGGCTATATCGCACTCATCTGTGTCGGCGATCTCCACTGGCGTGCGTTATGTGCGGTGATGAACCGTCCCGATCTCGCTTACGACGAGCGTTACAGAACCCTCAAACTTCGCGTCGCGCATATGGATGAGGTCGACGATATCATCGCTGATTGGACCGTAGCGCAGGATACGGGAGCGTTGTTCAGCGTATTGATGGCAGCCAAGGTTCCCTGTGCTCCTGTGCGCGGGCTCGATCAAGTGATGGAGGATCCCAACATGCACGAACGCGGTGCGCTGGCTCGCGTTGACCATCCCGAATATGGTTCCATCGTCGTCCAGCGCTCTCCATTGAGGTACGATGGCGTGTCAGATGTACCCCTTGAGCCCAGTCATAAACTCGGGCAGGATACACGAAACGTGCTCGAACAACGCACGAAGCTCGATCGCCATATGATTGCGAGCCTTGTTGATGCCGTTGGACCGAGTCGTTGAGTAAGGTCATCGTCAGCTGCGCGATCACAGGATCGATCCACACCCCTTCGATGTCGCCGCATCTGCCGGTGACAGCGGCGGAGATCGCCGAGAGCGCGCTGGACGCAGCGGAAGCGGGGGCGGCGATTGTGCACTTGCATGCGCGCAACCCCGAGGATGGCCGACCGGACCAGAGCCCGGAAGCGTTCGAGCCGTTCCTGAAGGTGATCAAGCAGGCCTCGAACGTCGTAGTTAATCTCACCACCGGCGGCTCGCCCTATATGTCCGTCGAGGAGCGAGTACGCCCGGCGGCGGTGTGGAAGCCGGAGGTCGCGAGCCTCAACATGGGATCGATGAATTTCGGCCTGTTCCCGTTGCTCAAGCGCTACAAGGAGTTCAGGCACAAGTGGGAGCCGGCGATGCTGGAGGGCAGCCACGACCTCGTCTTCCGCAACAGCTTCAAGGATATCCGCTACGCGCTCGACACACTGAACGAGAGCGGCGCGCGGTATGAATTCGAGTGCTACGACACCAGCCACCTGCACAATCTGTACTATTTCTGGCGCGAGGGCCTGGTCCAGGCGCCGCTGTTCATCCAGACCTGCTTCGGCCTGCTCGGCGGCATCGGTGCGCATCCGGAAGAGGTGTTGCACATGAAGCGCACCGCCGATCGCCTCTTCGGTGAGAACTACCGCTGGTCGGTGCTGGGCGCCGGCGCCGCGCAGATGGCGGTGGCGGCGCAGGCCGCGGCGATGGGTGGCCACGTGCGCGTCGGGCTGGAGGACAATCTCTGGATCGGCAAGGGCCAGCTTGCGCCCAGCAATGCCGCGCAGGTCACCAAGGTCCGTAACATTCTCGAGGGCCTTGGTCTCGAGGTGGCGACGCCCGACGAAGCGCGCGAGATCCTCGCACTCAAGGGAGCCGATAAGGTTGGTTTCTAGGCAGCAGTTTATTACGGCATCTGAGTGTGACCGGCATCGAGAAGAATGCGCTTCGCGGCCTTGAGATGTGGGATATCATACATATGGCCATCGATGCTGAGGGCACCGGCATCTGGCTGTTCCTCGAATGCCCTCACGATCCTACGGGCATGCGCGATCTCGTCTTGGCTCGGACTGTAGCAGTCGTTGATAACTGGTACCTGGTCCGGGTGAATGGCTATCCTGCCAGTGAAGCCGTCGCGGCGAGAGATAGTGCAATCTCTTGCCAATCCTGACACATCCCGGAAATTTGAATAGAGCGTGTCAATCGCGACAACGTCTGCGGCGGCGGAAGCGAAGAGACACTGGGCGCGCGCAAGCTGGTAGGGGAAGGTCCAGGCTCCGTCTTCAGCCTTGTTGGAAAAGGCGCCGATCGCCGCGCTCAGGTCCTCTGCACCCCAAGTCAGGCCGAGCAACCGCGGATGAGAGGGGACGTAGCTGCCGAACGCGAACATTGCTGTGGGTGTTTCGGTCGCAACCGCCAGAATGCCGATGTTGGCCTCCGACCAGCCGATCCTCGTTTCGAGCGCTTCAAGATAATAGCCGACACGCCCTATGTCGCCAGCGCCGTTACTCTTTGGCAGCAGTATCGCATCAAGGCCTGGCCGAACAATAGCGGCGAGGTCCTCGACAGCGAGACCGCTGTCAAGGGCATTGATGCGTACGATCAATAACGGTCCATCGCCGCTCGCGGCGTGGATCCAGGCGCTGACTTCAGCACGCGCTTTAGCCTTTTGTGTGTGGGCTACGGCATCTTCCAAATCCAATATGAGTGCGTCAGCACCGGACTCGAGCGCTTTACGATATTTTCGTTCGCTGTCGCCAGGTACGAATAGTAGTGAACGTATTTGCGGAAACTTTTTTTTCATCCGCGCCTCCCGTCAGTAAGTGTGGTTCTGTGCTGTGGCGCCGCGATGGCGATCAAAGCGTCCGCTCGCTCCTCTACCGTAAGGAAACGAAGGTCTGCGGCACCATGTTCAGTGACGATGATATCGATCTCGGTTCGCGCGAGGGTAGCGATGGCGGGTGCTGCAAGGCGTGATACGATTCGCGACCGCTGTTCGCGCCCAGCAGTCGCGGGGAGCGCAACGACACTGAGGCCATCACGGCAAAGGCGTGCCGCGCGTGCGAAGTCCGGCGCGCCACCGGCGCCGCTCACGCTCTGGCCAGCGACATGCTCCAACGCGCATTGGCCGAACAAATCGACCTCTATCGCGCTGTTAATCGCCACAAAGCGCGGGATTGCACAAAGCGTCGCCATGTCGTGAGTGAGTTCGCAGCCGTCGATCCTGAATTCGCCGCGACCAGAAAGCCAGTCGTAGAACTCCGGCGAGCCGACCGCAACGCATGCGCGATGCTCAGCGATTGGATCAAGCGCGCCCGCCTCGGCGAGCACACGAACGCCACCGCCGTACATGCCGCTGTGCAGCCTCAAGCCGCGTCTATCGCACAAGCAGCGGAGCAGTCCGGTGGGGATTTTCCCAAGTCCGCTCTGCAGGGTCGCGCCGTCAACAACGAACGGAGCGATATGTCGAGCTATCCTGTCTGTGACGTCGTCGATATCCCCGTCGATATATGTGGGAAGTGCCGTACCGGTCTCGATCATGGCTGCGAATTGATCAATTCGTACCCGTGGTGACCCCGGAAGGTCCGGCATGTTGGGATTGAGCAGTGCCACCGTCCGTCGCGCACGTGTCAGGACGCTCGGCATGAATTCCGCCGCAAGGCCCATTGAGCAGCATCCGTCGTTGCCGGGCAATGCAACCTGCACCACTGCCAGATCGATTGGCTTGGGATCGATGGCAAGCATGGTCGCAAAGCCCGAATAGCTGACAGGCAGATTGCGGTAGACCGCGCCACCGACTTCACCGCGATGCGGCCGGCCAAACAGTCCAACAATGTGCGCGGAGGAATCCCATCGGTCGAAGTCAAAGCGATTTATGCCCGGCACGAAACTGGTGAGTATGTTGAGGCCAGCGGAGCGGCTTGGGTCGCAAAGCACGGCGTCGAGCAATGCGGTCGGCTCCGCCGTCGAGCCGGGCAGGAATATACGCATGCCGGGTTGGAGCATGTCGAGCAGCAATGTCATGGCTGAACTATCCATGGTCGGGATCTAGCAAAAAGAGTGGGCAGTGATCCCATAACAAGCGCGTATCTAGCCAGACTAAAAAGCTATTTTGCGGACGTTCGCCCGTTCTTCACAGTGGGCCATCGTTCTCCATCTGCTGATGGACGACTCCCCTCGCGCGGTGACTAATGATGACCTATCACCCTTTTCTCGACGGCACCCCCAAGCGGCTATTCATCGACGGTGACTGGCGAGAGTCGATTACAGGGGAAACCTTCGATTGTTTCAATCCGTCAACCGGTGCCGTGCTGACCCGTGTCGCTCGAGGTGGAGTCGCTGACATAGATGCAGCAGTGGCCGCAGCAAGGCGCGCTTTCGAGGGTGACTGGGGAAACTGGAAACCCTTCGAGCGCCAGTCGCTGCTACTCAAAGTCGTTGATCTTATCGAGCGGCGTTTCGATGATCTTTCTCGTCTCGAAACACTCGACATGGGCGCGCCGATCGCGCGAACATCGTTGTTCAAACGCTGGATCCGGCAGACCTTCCAATACTATGCCGCGCTCGCCGTAGGTAACCGCGGCGAAGTGTTCAGCAACTCTGTGCCAGGCGATTTCATGAGCTACTCGCTCAAGGTGCCTTTAGGTGTCGTCGGGGCGATCATTCCCTGGAATGGGCCGCTCATAACCCAGCTTTGGAGCATCTGTCCGACACTTGCTACGGGTTGCACTTTGGTGCTGAAGCCTGCCGAGGAGGCTCCGCTTTCGGCGTTGATGATGGCGGAGATCTTGAAGGAAGCGGGTGTCCCGGATGGTGTGATCAACGTGGTTCCGGGACCCGGAGCCACGGCAGGGGCGGCGTTGGCGGGACATGTGGGAGTCGATAAAATCACATTTACGGGATCCACCACAACCGGGCGCAAGATCGTCGAAGCATCTGCGGCAAACATGAAGCGCGTATCTGTCGAACTTGGCGGGAAATCGCCCGACATCGTCTTCGAGGATGCTGATTTCGAGGCTGCCGCGCTCGGCGCGGCAATGGCATGTTTCAACAATACCGGTCAGATTTGCTATGCCGGTACACGGCTCTTTGTTCAGCGTTCAATATACGAGCGCTTCGTGCAACGAGTGGCCGAGGTCGGCAATACGCTGAAAATTGGTGACAGTCTGGACCCGGCGACCCAATTGGGACCGCTCGCCTCTCAGGCCCAACTTGAGCGTGTGAAGCATTATTTCGATGTCGCGAACGCTGACGGGGCACGCTTGGTTTCTGGCGGCGTGCAGTTGGGTGGCGATCTGGCCGGCGGCTATTTCGTGCCACCGACTGTGCTCGCCGACGTGCACAACGACATGCGTATCGCACAAGAAGAGGTGTTCGGCCCTGTACTGGCGGCGATCCCGTTTGACCATGAGGACGAGGTGCTTCGCCTTGCCAATGAGACCGGCTACGGGCTCGGAGGCGGAGTCTGGAGCCGAGACGTTGGGCGTGTCCATCGCATCACGCGCTCGCTTCGCTGCGGCATGGCCTGGGCGAATTGTTATGGCGTAACGGATCCCAGCGTCACCTTCACAGGCGCGAAGCTAAGTGGATATGGTGTGAAAGGCGGCCCGTGGCATTTGGACGAATATCTGCTCAACAAGACGGTCTGGTTGAATCTGGGCTAGCACCAGCCCGACGTAGATTGAACCCGCCGCTATAGCGCCGTCATATGAGCGGCAGTCGCCGATCCTTGTTTCAGTTCGCCGAGTGCCGTGACAGGATCGAAGTGGACTTCAAGACTTTGGCGATCAGGTGGCGAGCCCGTTGTGCCAAACGCCCGATGTGGATTCTTGGGCTGCTTACAGGGAATAGAATTGATGACTAAGCTCAATTCCTTGCACGAGGAAAGACAAGCCTTCGATGTGATTGTTGTCGGTGCCGGATTCTCCGGCCTCTACCTACTTCACAAATTACGGGAAGAAGGTTTCTCGGTCGTAGTCCTGGAGGCAGGTACCGATATTGGCGGAACCTGGTATTGGAATCGCTACCCGGGTGCGCGTTGTGACATGCGAAGCGTCGAATATTCCTATTCCTTCTCGGAGGACATCCAGCGCGATTGGAATTGGACCGAACGCTTCGCGACGCAACCCGAAATTCTCTCTTATCTCGATTTCGTGGCGGAGCGGCTCGACCTTCGGAGCGGAATTGAATTCAACACGAGCGTGACTGCAGCACATTTCGATCCTGCTGGCGCAATGTGGACGGTTCGGACGCAGGACGGAGTCGAGCGGAAGGCCCGCTATTGCATCATGGCGACAGGCTGCCTGTCCGCCTCCAAGCTCCCGGAAATTCCCGGAATCGACGAATTCGCCGGGGAGATTTACCACACCGGACGCTGGCCGCACCAGCCCGTGGACTTCGCAGGCAAGATCGTCGGCGTAATCGGCACGGGCTCTTCGGGCATCCAGGCCATTCCGTGCATCGCTGAGCAGGCGGGAAAGCTCTTCGTTTTCCAGAGAACCCCTGCATATAGCGTGCCGGCCCGCAACGCACCGCTTTCCGAAGACTTCGTCGCGAAATGGAAGGCCGAATATCCTTCGTTGCGCGCGAAGGCGCGCGAGACCCGCTCGGGCGCGCTGTGGGACTACGGGACAAAGTCTGCGATGGAGGTTTCCGCAGAAGAGCGCGAAGCCGAGTTCGCGCGTCGCTGGGCCGATGGCAGCGCCAACTTCCTTTATGCCTTCAACGATCTCGTGAGAGATCCGGACTCCAATGAGGCGGCGGCGGCCTTCGTGCGTGCACGCATCGCCGAGATTGTGCACGATCCCGCGACCGCTAAGAAACTGACCCCGGTTAATTATCCGATCGGGGCCAAGCGGATTTGCGTGGATTCTGACTATTTCGAGACATTCAATCGCGACAATGTCGAACTCGTCGATGTCAAGGCCGACCCGATCAAAGCGATCACCAGAGCGGGTGTGAAAACGGCTGCGAAACTCTTTCCCGTCGACATCCTGGTGTTCGCGACCGGCTTCGACGCCTTCACCGGCGCGCTGGGCGCAATCGACATCCGGGGCGTCGGGAACTTGTCGCTGCGTGCAGCTTGGGAGCATGGGCCGAAAACCTACCTCGGCATGACCGTTGCTGGCTTTCCCAACCTGTTCCTGATCACCGGCCCGGGCAGCCCTTCGGTGCTCGGCAACATGGTCGTCTCAATCGAGCACGATGTCGAATGGATCACGGCGTGCATCGCGATGATGCGCAAGAAGCACCTGAGCGTGATTGAGGCCAACCCCGAGGCGCAAGAGCAATGGGTCGAGCACGTCAGGCATGTCGCCGACGGTACGCTTTACTATAAGGCCGACTCGTGGTTCATAGGTGCCAATGTTCCCGGAAAACCACGCGTTTTCATGCCCTACGTCGGCGGGGTGGACGCCTTTCAGCGCGAGTGCCGCGAGGTGGTCGCCGAGGGCTATCGCGGCTTTCATCTAGCATGAACGGCGCGCGGGACAGGCGCAGATCGTGACCGGACTAGACTACGCTGCAGTCGTCGATCCCGACTTACGGCCGGCGCTCGCCGTGATTCCGGATCTCGGTGATCTGTCGAACGAAACCGTCTCGGAGGTGCGAAACCTCCTCGCGGGTTTGCCGCCCAGCGTCGGCCTCGACAATGGCGTCGAGGTCACCTGGGTGTCGATCCCGGTGGAGAACGGTCCTACCCTGCCTGCCTTGCTATACATGCCGGTGGGAGCGCCGCTTCCACTCCCCGCCTTGCTCAACATCCATGGAGGCGGGTTCGTCGTCGGTTCCGCCGCACGCGATGACGACATGGTTCGCACGCTTGCCCGCGGCCTGGGCTGTGCGATTCTCTCGCCCGATTACCGGCTCGCACCCGAGTATCCCTATCCCGCGGCGCTCGACGATTGCCACGCCGCGCTAGCGTGGCTAGCCGCATTGCCGCAGGTCGATCCCGCGCGGATTGGCATCCGAGGCATCAGCGCGGGCGGCGGGCTCGCCCTGGGTCTGGCGCTTCGGGTTCGCGACGAGCGCGCAACCACATTGTGCTGTCTTCACCTCGTCTATCCGATGCTCGACGACCGCACTGCGGAGCATCCCTTTAACGGTCGCTTCGTCTGGACCGCGTCCGCCAACCGTTTCGGTTGGCAGGCCATGCTCGGCGACCATGACCGCGATCATCCCGCGCCTTATGCCGTGCCCGGCCGCGCGCATGACCTCGCGGATTTGCCGTCGACCTTCGTCGCGGTGGGATCGATCGACCTGTTCGCGGACGAGGCGTTGGCTCTCGCCTCGCGGCTGATGGCCGCGGGCGTTCCGGTCGAGTTGCATTTGTATCCGGGCGCATTCCACGGATTCATTCTGGTCGCGGCAAGCCGCGTCGCCAAGGCGTTCGAGCGCGACAGCCTGGCGGCGCTCACAAGAGCATTCAACGATTAACCGAGGAGCGGATAATGGAAGCATGGATGGTCGTCGAGCCCGAGCAGCCGCTCAAGCCGCTGGAAGAGCCGACCCCGGTCCCGACCGGCACCGAAGTGCTGATCGAGGTCACCCATTGCGGCGTGTGCCACTCGGACCTCCACTTCTGGAAGGGGGGGTACAACCTGGGAGGCGGCAAGATGCTCAAGCTCGCCGATCGGGGCGTCACCTTGCCGAGGGCGCCGGGGCACGAGGTTGCCGGGCGTGTCGCGCAGCTGGGTCCCGATGCGGAGGGTGTGGCGGTCGGTGACGTTCGTGTGGTCTATCCCTGGCTCGGCTGCGGCGAATGCATCTATTGCCGCACCGAGCGCGACAACATGTGCTCGACGCCGCGCGCGATCGGCGTCGTCCGAAACGGCGGCTTCGGCAGTCATGTCGTGGTGCCGCATCCGCGCTACCTGGTCGATCCCGGCAAGGTCGATCCGGGTCTCGCGGCGACCTATGCCTGTTCGGGGATCACCGTCTACTCGGCGATCGACAAGATCATGCCGGTCGATCCCGACCAGCCGGTTCTGCTGATCGGTGCGGGCGGCCTGGGGCTCGTGGCGATCGCCATGCTGCAGGCGCTGGGCCATAGGAACATCGTTTCGGTGGATCTTGACGCGACCAAGCGCCAGGCCGCGCTCGAGGAAGGCGCGACGCTGGTCATCGACGGTGCGGGCGACGACCTGACCGAGCGGGTCATCGAGGTTTGCGGGCCGGTCGCGGCGGTGATCGATTTCGTGGGCTCGGCTTCCACCTCGCGCAGTGGCCTCGACGCGCTCGCAAAGGGAGGGGTCTACGTGCCGGTCGGAGTGTCCGGCGGCGAACTCACGGTGTCGCTCGCATCGCTGATCTTCCGGGCCCAGGCGATCCGCGGGAGCTTGACGGGAAATCTGAAGGACCTGCGCGCGGTGCTCGCGCTGGCGAATGAGGGGAAGCTGAAACCCACACCGATCACATATTGTTCGCACGATCACACGAACGAAGCGATGGTCGATCTGCGCGAGGGGCGGGTGACGGGACGCATCGTCCTGGTGCGGGAGTAGATAGGGCCATTTGACGGACAGCCTTTTGCATGCCATCCTCTCGGCCAAAGCCGGCATCAATGCTTCCCATGAGAGAAGCGGGTGGCCGATCAAAAAATGACGGAGAGGAACCGGAGAGATGGATATTCGGCATTTGCGCTATTTCGTCGGTATCGCTGACTGTGGCAGCCTGATGAAGGCCAGCGAACGGCTACATGTGGCGCAGCCTTCTCTCAGCGTTCATATCAATAATCTCGAGGTCGAACTCGGGGTCAAGCTGATGCAGCGGAGCAATCGCGGCATTGAGCTGACTCCCGAGGGGCATGACCTCTATGACCGCGCGCAGACACTTATCCGCTATTACCAAGAAACCGTTGCCACGATACGCGATCGCCGAACGCAGCCGAGCGGGACGGTGTCGATTGGGATCCCGTCGACAAGCTCTGAGCTCATGGCTGCCGAACTCTATCGCCGCGTACGCGACGAACTGCCGGAGGTGACGCTTTACATGGCGGAGGCCAGCACGGCGATCCTATACGAATGGTTGATCGACAGCCGGGTCGATTTCTCGATCCTGTTCAGCCTGCCCGAGACTTCGAGCCTGGAAATGGCGCCGCTGCAGGTCGACGAATTCTGTCTGGTCAGCCGCCCCGACCGGACGAGCCCTGGCAGTTGCATCGATTTCGAGGAACTCTTCGATCAGACGCTGGTCATCTCGTGCCAGTCGACGACGTGGCGCAAGATTCTCGACGACGTGGCGGAGAAGCACGGCAAACGTTTCTATGCGCCGATCGAAACCGAGTCGCTGGGCGCGATCAGGGCAATCATCCTTTCCGGCGAGGCGAACGGATTGCTTCCCTTGTCCTGCGTACGAAAAGATGTCGAACGCGGAACCTTGCGTGCACAGAGGTTGACCAACCCCGAGATGAGAGGCGTGTTGGCGCTCGCAAATTTACCCTCTGCGCAGATGACGCCTGCCAAACGAGCCGTTCGCGACATCGTAGTCGATGTCGCAAAGCAGTCCGCCTACAATGGGGCCGAATTGTTTGCGCAACCCACACCAATTCTTCGTGTAGTTCCGAGTAAGCTCCTTCCGGCCGAACCCATGCCTTCCCGGATGGTCCGTGGTTAGCCATTGCGGTACAAACCAGATGCCGCTCGGCGAATAGCATTGACTGAAGGCGATGGAACAAGAGCGCCGTCCCGGCTCTTGTTTGTCCGTTGCGCCGCATGTCTAGACGCTGCAGATGCCGCCCGCATATTCTGATTTGATCCCGCCAGCGTGCCGGGTTTGATCGTGATCATCGATGCGTCTTTCTTCTCGTCAGCAACGAGACGCGTGTTCCGACGAGTTGGGTTTGCATGCGCAAGGTGCGCGAGATCATGGGGTTGCATGTCGATGTAGGGTTGTCGACTGGCGCGTCGGGCCGATGAGGCGTGCATAGACCATCCCGATCGGATCGTGCTCAATGCGCGTTGCATCGAGCCTGGAGGTGACCTCCCCGCGTCGCACCAAGCCGGTTCTCAGCGTGGTGGAGGCAGCGGCCAGCGTCAACTGACGATCGCACGAGACCGAAAGGCAACGACGGTCAGGGCTCCACATGGTGAGCGGTATCAAACCGGAATATGCGGGCGCCGTCGACACCCGTGCGCCGAGCGACTGCTCTGACTTGCCGATCGCTAGCCGTGCGCACTCAAGCCTCTGGGAAAAGCTCGGACTATCACATTCGCCTATAATGGCAGATGCAGTTCATAGCTTACTTTCAACGCGCCGTGCCGTAGAGCCGCATCATATTGCTAAAAACCATAAGCCATCACTTCTAAACTGCCACCTCACATCAGGCTGATGCCCGCTCGGGTAGATCGAGCGCGCGGGTTGTGGGCAGCTTTCGACCGGTGGCGAGAGTGGTTTGTAGGCAACAAGCATAGGGGAGGGAATTATGCGACAAGGGAAGTTTGCGTCGATACTGGCTTGCTCATCGTCATTGCTCGTGGGTATGGTGGGTGCAACGGGTGCTTGGGCACAAGATACGTCGATTGCGGCGAACGACCAAGGCAGCGGTGTCGGAGCGCTTCCGACGTCACCACAAGATGCAAGGGCCGTCGAGCCTAACCCCGCGCCTCCCTCCGCAGGCGACGCTGCCGGCATCGGTGAAATCGTGGTTACGGCAAACAAGCGCGTCCAGAACATCAACGACGTGGGTCTGTCTATCACGGCTGTCAGCGGCGATGCGCTCGTATCGCGCGGCATTTCTTCGCCCACCGATTTGGCCAGGATCGTCCCTGGTCTGACTGTACAACCTTCACCCTTCAATACGCCGGTCTACACGTTGCGCGGCGTCGGCTTCTATGAGACGACGCTGTCCGCTGCTCCTACCGTGGCGATCTACACTGACGAAGTGCTGCTGCCGTTCAGCGCGACATCCAGGGGCGCAGCGATCGACATCGAACGGGTCGAGGTTCTGAAGGGTCCTCAAGGAACGCTGTTCGGCGCGAACACCACGGGCGGCGCAATCAATTATATCGCCGCGAAACCGACCTCCGATTTTGCTGCCGGCGTCGATGCCAGTGTCGGCCGCTTCTCAACATTTGATGTTCAGGGATTCGTTAGCGGCCCTGTGACCGACCGCCTCAAGATGCGCCTAGCACTGCGCACTGTGCAGGCCGGTCCATGGCAGAAGAGTTTCACGCGCGAGGATGAACTGGGAAAGAAAGATCAGTTTCAGGGCCGGTTCATCACGGATTGGGAGCCGACAGATCGGCTCAAGCTGCAATTCATTGCCAGTGGATGGACCGACAATGGCGATACCCAGGCGGCACAGGTTCTGGTTGACTCGTGTGGAACATCCACAGCGGGCAACTGCGGCAATCCGGAAGCCGCCGCTTTCCACAACTATCCGAAATCGCCCCGCAATGCCCGAGCGGCGGACTGGGGCGATCAAAATTCAGGCTTGCTTGGAGACGATGCGACCCACCGCAACGCCCGTGATGACTATTTCTGGCAAACCAGTCTTCGGGCAGACTATGAGCTGAGCGATGACGTCACACTGACCTCGATCACGGCATACTCGAAATATAAGACGAGCGCCTATCAGGATTATGATGGCACCACGCTATCGGGTGCTGATATTCACTCGAAGGGGCATCTGACAGACATCTCTCAAGAGCTTCGCGCCAACGGAAAGTTCGACAAATTGAATATAACCGTGGGCGGCAATTTCAACCGCTCCAAGGTCTTCGACTATCTCTTCTATAATTTCTCAGAGGCCACAGCGTCGAACGCATTTTATATGGTTCCTGGCGCACCGAAGGGAATCTCGAGTTTCAATTATAGCCGCCAGCGGATCAAGAATTACGCAGTTTTTGCAAATGCGGAATTTGAACTGACACCCAATCTGACGGTTATCGGCGGCGCTCGCTATACGGAAACGCGCCGTAAGTTCGAAGGATGCACTAATGATGGAGGCGACGGCACGCTCAACACATTCTGGCAGTTCGCGTTCGGGGTGTCGCCCGATCGCCCGGGCGGTTGCGTAACATTCACACCGACATTTCCGGTCCTGTACAACCCTGCCCTGTTCGACCAGCTCAACGAGCACAATCTGTCGTGGAACGCAGGCATTAACTACAAGACCGATAGCGACATGCTGCTCTATGCGCGGGTCAGCAAGGGATATAAGTCGGGTAGCTTTCCTACGATCTCCACATCCGGTTTTGCCGGCTATGTACCGGTCACGCAGGAGTCCGTTCTCGCCTATGAGGCCGGCGTAAAGGTACCGCTGCTCGACCGGCGTCTGCTCGTTACCGCTGCTGCATTCTATTATGACTACAAGGACAAGCAGCTTCGTGGCCGCGTTCCCGACATCGTGTTCACCTCTCTCGACGCTCTGGTCCAGATCCCCAAAAGCAATGTTCAGGGTATAGAAGCCCAGATCACGGCGCGGCCGATTGAAGGACTGACGCTGGACGTGGGCGGGACACTAATTAAAACGCGCATCAAGGATTATACGGGTTTCGATCAGGCCGGATTGCTTCAGAACTACGATGGCCAAGCTTTTCCCTACGCCCCGAAGCTGACGCTAACCGCCGATGCGGAATATTCGTTCGATATCGGCGGCGGCAACAAAGCCTTCCTGGGCACGTCGCTAACGCACAACAGCAAGACATCGGCCACGCTCAGCAATCGCGACACCGCGACCGTGACCGCGGATGATCGACTGTCGATCAGAGCCTATACTCTCGTGGATGTCAGGGCAGGCATCGATCTTGTCGATAGGAAGATCAGGATCAGCGCGTTCGGGCGAAATATCACCAACAAATATTATTGGACCAACGCGCAGGATTCCCAAAATACGGTCGTTCGTTTCACGGGCATGCCTGTCACCTATGGACTGCAACTAAGCTGGCGATACTGAATCCCGTCTTATTTCTGAACCTGCCACCACAAACAAAATCCCATGGAGCGACCTTGATGACATCGTTTGATCTGACTGGAAAGATAGCGGTTGTCACTGGTGGCGCCAAGGGAATGGGCGAGGCGCATTCGCGGCTTTTGGCCAGCCGCGGTGCGCATGTCATCATCGCAGACATTGATGAGGCGGGCGATGCCCTTGCTGCGGACATCGTGGCTGGCGGCGATAAAGCGAGTTTCGAGCGGCTGGATGTCTCTCAAGAGGAGAGCTGGTCAGCTTTGATGGATAGGCTCCTGAATCGCTTCGACAAGCTTGATATTCTCATCAACAATGCGGGCATTGCGATCGTCCGAGCCATCGATGAGACAAGCGTGGCCGATTTCGATAAGCTATTTGACGTAAACGTGAAGGGCGTTTTCCTGGGATGCAAATCTGCTCTTAAGGGCATGCGCCAGGCCGGCGGCGGTTCGATCGTCAACATCTCGTCTCTGGCTGGCCTGAAATCTGGGGTTCCGAAGTCCAGTCTCTACGGCGCGACAAAAGGTGCGATCCGGGTGTTCACAAAGTCGGCCGCGGTCGAATTCGCTCCTTATAAAATCCGCGTGAACTCGGTTCATCCGGGCCTCATCCTCACCGAGTTGAGCCGACCCTATCTAAAGGATCCTGTCATGTTCCGCACGTTCTTGGGCGGGACCGCCTTTGATCGCGCCGGTGAGCCGTCGGAGGTGGCGGAGGTCGTCGCCTTCCTGGCTTCAGGCGCGTCTTCCTATGTCACGGGCGCCGAAATCTCGGTCGATGGTGGCTGGGCCGCGAATTGAGAAATCAGGATCAACCGATCGGAGATGGAGTGCCGGTTCGATATTTTCTTGGGAGCACGTCTGATGAGTAGCGCCGCCTCTTTAGCCAAACGTCCGGGTCATGTACCTGCCGACCGCGTTGTCGACTTCGATTATTATGCGCCACCCTCGGTGGAGCATGGATTTCATGCCGCATGGAAGACTTTGCAGGCGCCGGGCGTACCTGATCTTGTCTGGACGCCTCGCAATGGCGGGCATTGGATAGCAACCCGCGCACGGCTCATCATGGAAGTGTTCTCCGACCACACGCGTTTTTCCAATCGCGTGGTGATCGTCCCCAAATCCGTAGGTGAACAGCATCGGATGCTACCCGAGGTGCTCGACCCGCCCGAGCATCGGCCGTTTCGCACGTTGCTCAACGGATGCCTCTCTCCAAAGGCGATCAACCCGATGGAGGCGGTGATACGGGGCGTCGCTGCCGAATTGATCGAGGACCTGCTCCCGAAGGGCCGGTGTGAATTCATTGAGGATTTCGCGGCACATTTGCCGATCAGGATATTCATGAGGCTGGTTGACCTACCTGTCGAGGATGTTCCCCGGATCAAGCTATGGTCCGAGGAAATCGTTCACCCGAGCGGTCGGCTGACCTACGCGGAAGCGAAGGGCAATTTCTATAGTTACCTTGAGCCACATATTGCGGAACGTCTTGGGCAGCCAGGGTCCGACATGCTGAGCACGGTCATAAATGGTCAGGTCGATGGCCGCGATCTCAACAAGGAAGAGATGCTAAGCCTTTCGATGCAACTATTGCTCGGCGGACTTGACACCGTCTACAATTTTCTCGGGTTCGCTTTCCATTTTCTTGCGGGCAATCCAGAGCACAGGCGTCAGCTTGCATCGGACACGACCTTGATACCAGCGGCCGTGAACGAGTTGCTGCGTCGATTTCCGGTGGTTACCATGGCGCGCGAGGTTCGCGGAGACATCACATTTGACGGGGTGGAACTGAAGGACGGAGAAATGATCTTGGTCGCAAGCCCCTTGGTCGGGATCGATGAACGGCTCAATCCGGAGCCGCTTGAGGTCGATTTCCAGCGTCGGGGCGGCGAACATGCCACGTTCGGAAAGGGCCATCATATCTGCGCTGGAGCCCACCTTGCGCGATTGGAGCTACGCATCGCTATCGAAGAATGGCTGAGACGGATTCCGGATTTTGAAGTTGCTCCCCAGGAGGAAGTCCGTTTTCGGGGCGGCATTGTCGGTGCGATCGTGCGACTGCCTCTCGTCTGGGACGCCCGGAGTTGATGACCGGATCGCAGCCAGGAGCCTAAGGGGTGAACACTCCCTTCTTGGGACAGATACGACGAAACAGAGCCGGCTTGCTGGCCATTGCCTAAGGACGGGATATGTTGACTGGCAAGGTTGTTATTGTAACGGGAGCCGGCTCCGGTATCGGTCGGGCGACCAGCCAGATTCTGGCACGTGCTGGCGCGAAGATCGTGGTCGCGGACATGTCCGTGCCCCATGTGCAAGAAACTGAGAACGCGATCCGGGCAGCTGGCGGCGTCGCAAGTTCCTTTAGGGTTGATGTCGCCGAGGAGCTGGCTGTCAAGGCGATGGTGCAGCACGCAATCGATACATTCGGTCGCCTCGACGGGGCTTTCAACAATGCCGGGATATTGATGCACGGGAAGACGCCTGACCTGCTCGAAGGCACAGAATGGAACAAGGTGATCGGCGTCAACCTGACCGGCGTGTTCTATTGCATGAAGTATGAGATCGAGGCGATGAGGCGATCCGGCGGCGGTGCGATCGTGAACACGTCATCCGTCAACGGGATCGTCGGCAACCCGACTTCGATTGAATATGTTGCGGCCAAGCATGGCGTGATCGGCGCGACGAAGGGCGCTGCTTGCGACGCGGTGACAACCGGGGTTCGAGTGAACGCCGTGCTGCCCGGTTCGATCAGAACGCCAATGACCGAGGACCTGGTCAACAACCCTGACTTTGCTGCGTTCTATGCCACCGTGCTTGATCGTCACACGATTGGTCGGCTCGGTGAGCCCGAGGATGTCGGATACGCAGTGAAGTGGCTCCTGTCGGATGAGGCCGCCTTTGTGAATGGCGCGGCGATACCCATCGACGGTGGTTATACATCGAGATGAACCAGCCACGAGGCCGCGGCGACTTCCGCTCGCTGAACGGTCGTGGCGCAGTGTGAATTAGGAGAATGAGAAATGGTACAATCACGCCTGCGCTTCGGGACATTTATTCCCCCCTACCACTTCCCGGACGAACATCCGGCGCTGGCGATGGAGCGCGATCTCCAGTTGGCTGAATGGGTCGACATGCACGGCTACGACGAGGTCTGGGTAGGAGAACACCACAGCGGCGGTTGGGAGATCCAGGCGAGCCCGGAACTTTTCATTGCAGCCGCGGCGCAGCGCACACGGAACATCCGGCTCGGGACGGGTGTCTCGTCCCTGCCGTACCATCATCCTTACGTACTGGCCGAACGAATCCGCCAACTCGACTATATAACGCGTGGCCGTGTTATGTTCGGCGTGGGACCGGGATCACTGCCGTCAGATGCATTCATGCTGGGCATTCCCGTCGCCGAGGCGCGCGACCGGATGGAAGAGGCGATTGAACCGCTCGTTCGCCTGCTGAACGGTGAGACGGTCTCGGCAAAGACGAGTTGGTTCGAGCTTCAGGACGCCCATCTCCAGTTGTTGCCTTATAATGATCGAGGCGTTGAGATCGCGGTCGCTAGCACTGTGTCGCCAACCGGCGCACGGGCAGCCGGCCGCTTTGGCCTCAGCCTGTTGTCGATCGGCGCAACGTCGACTGGAGCGTTCAATGCGCTGGCGTCGAATTGGGCAATTGCGGAGGGCATGGCGCGGGACCACGGCCAGGTGGTGGACCGGTCTGGTTGGCGGCTAGTCGGACCAGTACACGTGGCCGAGACGCGGGAGCAGGCGCGCAGGAACGTTCAGTGGGGACTCACGCGCTGGATTGATTACATCACCAAAGCCGCAGCGCTTCCCCTCGCGCCACCGCCTGGTGTCGACCCTATAGATTTCATGATCGACACCGGCTTTGCGGTGATAGGTACCCCCGATGATTGCGTTGCGCAGATCGAGCGCCTCAAGGCGCAGTCCGGCGGATTCGGCTGTTTCCTGCAACTGGAGGTGCCGTGGGCGGATTGGGCCGAGACCAAGCGCTCCTATGAGCTTATCGGGCGCTACGTGATCCCCAAGGTCAACGGGCTCAACCGCAACCGCGAGAGCTCGGAAGCTTGGGTGCGCAGCAAGAACGACCACTTTCGGGGTGAGATGAACGCTGCAATCGGAGCGAAGGTTGCCCAGCACGCCGTCGAGAAAGGAGTGGAGACGCTCTCGCCGGATGTCGTCCAGGCCTATACCAAACAGCCGTGATAGCGTGGACGGAAGGACGATTATCGCCGAACACAAGCGGATCACAAGGCAATACATAGGAAAGAAGACATGGAGCGAAGCGAAATCGCAGCAGACACGAATGAGATCCGCATACTTATCGAGCGATATGCGGATGCGGTCAACCGCCGCGACCCCGCAGCCCTGACCAATCTATGGGCGGACGATGGTCGGTGGAGCGTGCCGGAAAGCGAGGCATTGCGGGAGGTCAACGGCAGGACAGCAATCGGCCAAGCTTGGGAAGGGCTGATGAGTCTCTTCCCGGTCGCCTTCTTCCTTTGCATGCCAGGCCACATCGCGATTGACGGGGATGAGGCAGAGACGCGAGCTTACGGCCAGGAGGTGGTACGGGATCAAGATGGCAAGCTCAGCACAGCCGTTGGCTACTACGATGATCGCTTCATCAAGCGCGATGGCCAATGGCTTTTCGCGGCGCGAGAATGGCGCACTATCTGTCGCTATCAACCTCAGGAACTGTGATCCGTCATGATCAGGGTCGTCCATTTCCTACGACGAAAGACTTCGTTGGGTTTCGAAGAGTTTACGAGATATAGCCTAGAGCAGCACGGGCCGATGGTCGCCGCGCATCAGACAAGGCTGGGCATGCTTCGTCATGTTCGAACCTCTCGGGATCCTTCGGCAGAGGCATTGGACGATGCAGCGCGTATTGCCCGCGGTCAGATGGAATTGCCCTTTGACGGCATCGCGGAAACCTGGTGGGCATCGCAACGGGTTCTGGTCGACGCACTGGAAACCCCCGCCGGACGCGACGCGCTGGCGGCTTTGGTCAAGGACGAGGACCGCTTCATAGATCTTGCCGCATCTCCCCTCTGGGTTGCCATCGAGTATCCGCAGGTCAGTGTCCTGCGCGATCGCCCGAGGGCTGCATCAAAAAGTGGTATCGTGAAACTAAGCTTTGCGCTGCGATCCCCATCGACCATGGACCGGACTAAGGCCCAAGCTTACTGGCTCACCAATCACGGTCCGCTTGTTAGATCGCATGCGATCGCGCGTGGCATGATCTGTTATCAACAAGTACATGCGTGCGAGCGCGAGACCTCATCTGAATTGCACGCAGCGCGTGGTACGCAAATTGACGATTATATTGGTCACGCGGAAGCGTGGTTCGATCGACTCCTACCACGTGCTGGGCCTGAGGTGGATCGTGCTGCAGCGGCTGCCATTGAAGATGAGGCCAACTTCATCGATTGGTCACGATCATCTCTTTTTACGGGGAAAGAAGCGATCTTTGTTGATCGGGATTGGTTGTAGATTCGCTCATTGCTCGGTGTTCAACAGGTTTTCGTCCGAGAAGAGACGTGACGCTACTGCGAAGAATATGGGAGCAATAGAAACGGCTATCGTGGGCGTTGTTAGGTTGAATCACCCGAGCGCAAACCTTCAATATTATGCCTCCTTGGCTGTCGGACTGCGCGGGAGGTGATCAGCAACTCAGTCCCGGACGATTCCATGAGTTCACTCAAGACCCCGCTCGGTCGCCGGTGCAATAATTCCTTGGAACGGCCGCCCATTACCCAGCTGTGAAGCATCTGTCCGACACTCGCGACGGGTGCTGAAGCCTGCCGAGGAGCCGCCGCTGTCGGCGCTATGGCGGGGCAGGAAACATGAAGGAGTATCCGATATCGAAGCCTTGGCGAGACGCGCGGGTCATGCGGACTTACGACGAAACCTCCGAGATCATGAAGAAGATAATCGGTCGCGGCCTCCGAGCGGATAGAACAAATATACAATTTATGGCGCTACTTCGCAGTTCAACCGTAAATTTCGGACACAGAAAACACTTAAATCTGTTATTTGACCTCGCCGTACCTATCTCACTCAAAGGAAAGCAAAAATAAAGCCAAAAGGATCTATGCCTTAGACGGTCCATGTGCTTGATCGCACATAACGGATGCCGCTCTGTTCTCGCATGATGATCAGAACGGCAGAGGGAGTTTGTATGAATAAAGAGGCTGTTCTGCGTTGTCGTTTTGCCAGTCGAGTGAGAGAGAAATTGGAGCATACAGGGCTAGCGCCAGCCGATCTAGCTATGTTGTGCAGGCTACCAAGAAGGCGTGTCGAACGGATTTTAGAAGGCAGCTATCCGCCTACGACCTTGCACGCCGCAGCTGTGAAAGGGGTTCGCACATAACCCCTGCCCAAATCTATCGCGTTCTCGATCGCCTGGAGGCGAGTGGCAGAATTCAGCGCATTGAGTTGCTCTCCGCTTGGCTGCCAAAGCAGAATGGCCAGCAAGGATTCCTGGTCTGTCGGTCGTGCCGTTCAGTACAGACATTTCAGATCGGCTCGTTTCAGCTAGCCGTTCAGAGGATTTGCAGAGCGGCGGGCGTTTCACCCTCGCGCGGCGTCTTCGAAAGCTGGGGCCTGTGTGCGGATTGTAACGGTCATAGGGCTGCCTGCGATGGCCCCGCCTACATAAGAAGGAAACAGACCATGCCGATCAAGATGAAGAGTATGATGGCATTGCCGCCGCTGGGGCTGGTCGCCGATCAGCTGGTTCCATCGCTCACGTCCGACCCTGCCGCATCGGAGAACGGCATGCACGACTGATTCAGGAAGGCGTGAGCGGACGAAGATCCGCGCCCGCAGGGAGGAGGAAACCCATGTATGTCGGACCCCGACTACGCGAAGCGCTCTCCCGCCTCAACACGGCGTCTTCAACCGAGGTACTGCGCGACGGACTGGCCGACGCCGCCCAACAGACGGGCTTTCCCCATGTCGCGCTGGTGCAGCATGGCGGCCTTCCACGGCTGGTCGAGCACTCGATGGTCATCACCAACTATCCGGCGGAGTTCGTCCAGTTCTATACCGACAACCACTACTTTGTCATCGACCCGGTCTATGAAGTGAGTCAGCAGTTCGACCGGCCATTCAGCTGGGATGAGATCACTAACTTCGTTGAGCTTGCCGACCACGAACATGCTTTGTTCGAGGAAGCACGGCGCTACGGGATCGTTCACGGCATTACCGTGCCACTGCACATACCGAGCGAATCCTATGCGTCCTGCACCTTTGCCCGTCCGGAGCCGATCGAAATCACACCGTCGCTGATGACCATGCTCCAGATCGTCGCGGGCTTCGCGTTCAAGGCGGGCCTTTCTCTTCATCACGCCATGCACGGTCGCAATGTTCCCCGGCTCACACGCCGCGAGGCCGAGTGCACGGCGCTGATCGCGCTCGGCAAGACCGACTGGGAGATCGGCCAGATCCTCGGCATTGCCCAAACCACGGTGCGGTATTTCATTTCGCGAGCCAAGCAACGCTACGGCGTCTTCAGGCGCTCGGAACTGGTTGCGCGCGCGATCGTCGATGCTCAGGTCATCCGTGATGACTACCGCGGAGATAGCAAGGTGCCCCATAGCGCACCCGGTGAACAGGAGCGTAGATGACACCCCTACCGCAGTTCTACCGCATGGAGGCGGCAGACTTATTCACTCCAGATACGGCCCCTGGACGTGTTTGCGGCGAGCAGCGCGGAAGGGTGGAGGTTTGTTGTGAAGGGGGAGTAGAATCGGAAAGGTGGGGAGCGGTGAGGCGCTGCTTCCCACCGCGGACCTGCGTAATGCGCATCGGTTCCATTACCGTGAAGCGATAGCGGCGTGCGCCTGACCGCGACAATTTCTGTTCCGAAACGACAGCGACGCGCGCTATCGCGCCCGGTGCTCATGCCAGACAATGTCGTGACAACGCGCGCACTTTTTGATAAGGTGCGGGAAATTGGAGACTGAATCATGGTAGCGACATCCGTTCGATCCGAGAAACTGGACCTGCGCTTGACCGCAGCCGCCAAGCGGACACTCAGTGCCGCCGCAAAGGCAACGCACCGCTCGGTGAGCGAGTTCGTTCTTGAAAGCGCGCTGGCACGCGCGCAGGAAGCGTTGCCCGATCGGCAGCATTTCGGGCTCGATGCGGCACGCTGGAAGCTCTTCCTCGAGGCGATGGATGCTCCGTCGCGCCCGATCCCGCGCTTGAAACGCCTGTTTGAGACCTCGAGCGTATTCGAGGCAGAGCAGACCCGATAGCTTCATGGCGCTTCACATCGAGAAGCTGCGCCGCGATCATACGGTCGATGCTTTTGATTGCGGCAAGGAGCCTCTCAATAGATTTCTCAGCCGGTTTGCGTATCAGGCGCAGCTTTCCGGCAGCTCGCAAACCTACACCGCTCTTTCGAGCGAGGAGGTCGTTGGATATTACACGTTGGTGTTCGGTGACGTCGGTTTCGAGGATGCGCCGGAGCGCTTGCGCAAGGGCATGGCGCGTCATCCCATACCGCTGATGGTGCTGGCCAGGCTGGCCGTATCGACCGCTTGGGCGGGCAAGGGGCTCGGCTCGGGTTTGCTCAAAGACGCCATGATCCGCACGCTTGCGGCCGCCGATATCGCAGGCCTCCGAGCCTTTGCGGTTCACGCAAAGGATGAGGAGGCACAGTCGTTCTACCGGCACTTTGACTTCATCCAATCCCCGAGCGACCCTATGCACTTCTTCCTGCTGTTGAAGGATCTGCGCTCGCTCGTGGGCGCCGAGCCGTGACATCGCCCCGAGTCCACAACGTCGATTGACGTGTATCCGGGCAGTTCGCAGAGATGGAACAAAGTCAACGGGCTCAAGTCTTTTCCGGTGCAATTTCCAATACACACCGGATCGCGAATGATGGAACAGTGACAAGATCTCTGCTATAGTCGCCTGCGAGGAATTTCCGATGAATACCGCAGTCGACGTACACCCAACCGAACCCGCAGCGCCAAGGCTGAAAGCAGCCGATTGGCTGTGGCGTCCGTGGTACGCCAAGGCGTGGTGGGCCGCGATCCCGATCTGGTGGATCGGCATGGCGGCGTCCACGAAGGTCGCTCCGCTCGTAGCCTTCTACGACAGCGCGCTTGCCGGTTTTCTCAATGTCCTGTTCTTCCCGATGACCGCGCTCATGGTACTGGGTGTCGGCTACGCGCAGAATTGGCTGGCGGGATTTGCATCGCAGGGTGAGGGCGGTCATCTATCCGATGAGGCAGCGGCCAGAATTGCCCGTCTGTGGGAGGAACATGATCGGGCCATGGAAGATATCCATGCGAGCAGCGATATTCACGATCCAAGGTCCGGCCCGTTGTGGATCGGTAATCCCTTGAGTTCTCATTGGCCGAACAGGCGATTTTAACGCTTCTTGAAGCTGCTATCGCCGTCACCAGGACTGTTATCCAAATCGGTTGAGAACCTCCCGCTTTTTAGGACGGAGTTCTGCTCGATGGAAGTCAGCGGGCCGGTCATATCGAACGTCGCCCGACCGGAATCCGCGTCCTGAAGGTAGCGGTTGCGCATGCCGTCAGGACCAAGGATGCGGTCCGACAGTTCACGGGAAAATGTCGCTTCCGGATTGCTGGAACGCGCAGCAGCACGCTCGGCTGCGGCAATTGCGTCGCGGACGTCATAGTTGACGATATCAATCGACGACTGCGCCGTCTCGGACGTGCTTCCGATATCACGGCTTTCGAAACCCAAACTCCCGCCAACCCGTCCCGAGGCGGCCCGACCCTTTTGCGTGGTCGGACTTTGGTTCGATTGCTGCCCTTTTCCGCTGGGTTGTCCGCGTCCACCGATGGCTTCGGATTCATGGGTGTCGACACTCCCACCGATGTGGCCACCGATCGTTGTGCCTATCGTGACCTGATCCTGCGCCGACCGCGACAGACCGCGCTGCCACCCAGTTTGCGCGATGATCGCTTGCACATCGCGGGTCAGCGTATCCGCGACCTGTGGGTTAAGCCGCCAGTTGCCGTGTCGATCCATCTCGAACCCGCCCCGCAGCCAGTTCTGCATCATAGCCTGTCCCTGTTCGTCCCCGCTCAGGAAGTGCTCGATCGTATCCGGCCCGGCCTGTTTGCCGGCTTCGAAGCGCGTGCTGGTGTCATTGCGTGCTGACTGTTGGAACCCGACCGAACTCGAAACAAGGACGTCGTTGTCAGCGAACGAAAAGCGCGCACGTCCGCCATTGGCGATGGCGCCGAGTTGGCTCTCGTTGATCAGACCGCCGCGCCACATCTGCGCGGCGGCCTCGGGCGTGAGGTTGAGGCTCAGGTCGCCATTCTGCGCCATCGCGATCTGCCGCTTCGACATCTGCACGCCATGCTCGCCCAGCAATTGCTGCATGCGGGTCAGACGTTCGTTCTCGACGATGCGGGTCAGCCGCTCGTTGCGGGCGCGATCGGCGATACCTGCCGCGCCGCCCTCGGCCATATCGACCTGATTGCCTGCGCCCTGGCTCAATGTTCGGATGAAGCTATCCAGGTGGGCGGCCTGCCGCACCGACATGCCGGCCGCCGCCGCGCCCTCGGCAAAGCCTGCATTGTCAGCCTGTCGCCGCTGCTCACCGATCCGCGCGGCCGAGCGGGTGCCGTCGTGGCCGACTTCGCGCTGCGCGTCGAGCTTGCCCGACCGCTCGGCAAAGTCATAGCCCGCCGCTTCGCGCGTGCGGCCATAGACGCTCGTGCCCTCGCGCGCGGCCTCGGCCGTTGCGCCGTCGGCGGTGCCGACCTGCACGGCGGCATTGTAGGTTTCGAGTGCCCTCATCACCTGCGCTTCATTACGGCCAGTTGCGCGGGAGAGTTGGGTGATGGCGGAGGAGCGGGCTTCGCCCGAGAGGGCGTTGATGAAGGCGATGCGGCGCGAGGTTTCTTGAACGGGGAGGCCGAGCATGGCGGAGGCGTTGCGCTGGCCCTCGTTGCTGCCCGTCCGGTGCGCCTGTTCGGTTGCGACATTGCCGCGTTCAATGCGAGCGACATTGTCGCCCGCGAAATCCCGACGGCCCTCCATCGCGCCGACCTGGACCTGCGCCGCGGTCAGATCGTTCCGTAGCATCTGCTCCTGGTCGAACGTGTTGGCGATCAGCTTGGCGAAGGTCGGATCGGCCGAGGCCTGCGCGATCACCGTCGAGGCTTTCAGCGCCGCGTCCTTCTGGTCATAGCCGTTCCGCTCAAAATGCCGCTGAGCGCCGGACATTATCATGTCGTAGGCGCGCGTATCGCCGAAGGCCTTCCATTGGACCATCCTCTGCGCGAAGGCGGCAAAGGCACTTTCGCCCGCCTGTCCCTGGCCGAAATAGCCCGTGCCGAGCGCGCGTAGTGCATCCTTTTCCGCGAAATTATGGATCGCCGTCGTCGTCGCATTGTCACGCACGGCGCGCACGGTCGCCGGATCGGTCAGGCTGCGCCCGGTGAGCGCGGGCGACAGCCCGCCGAGCTCACGCGCCGCATCGAGCTTGCCCATACCGAAGGCGGCCGTCCCATTCGCTCCGCCGCCATGTTCGGCAAGCACGCGGCTCGCGGCGCCGAACGCCCGGTTCGCGCCGAAGGTCGAGCGCTCCCCGAAGTCCCCAAAGTTCGAGGCCGCGCCGCGCCGCGCCATGGTGCCGGCGGCCGTCGCCTGCGCCTCGAGCGCGCCGGCATAGCCCTCGCTGGTGGCAAGCGGTGCGGCCGCCGCTGTTCCTTGGCCCTGGACACCGAGCGCGCCTGAGGTGAACGAGGTGAAGACATTGCCGCTGAACCGGAAAACGGTGAACACGAAGGCGCCCGCGAGGCCCGCCGCGGCGGTGCGGAAGCTGCCGAAGATCGCCAGCGCCTTCATCGCCGAGGAGGGCGCGAGCATCCATGCGTTCGCGGCGACATTGTTCGAGCGCATCTCTGCCAGCACGTCGGTCGCCCGGCCGAGAGTGAGCTGATAGATTCCGGCGTCGATAACCCCCCAGAGCGCCACAAATACGAACAGGCCGAGCGCGAAGCTTGCGACGCGCAGGTTGATCGGGGTGAGGATGAACAGCAGCGCGATAGGCATCATGAACAGCATGATGCCGAACACGGTCGCCCTGATCGTCGGCATCCACTCATTGGCCGTCGACATGGTGGCAAGCCCGCTCGAGACGACGGCGCGATTGGCCATGACGCGCGCGGCGGTCGCCGGACTGTCCTCGAACAACACGTCGCCCACGGTGCTGCCGAGCATCACATTGGTCAGGAACTGCTGGAGCGACTGCGGCGTGTCCATCATCATCTGGCCGAGCTCGCCGATGTTCGTCCGGCAGCGCTGCAGCTGGGTCGCATTGGAGATGTCATATCCGGTGCGCGTGCAGACCTGCGCCACATAGTTGTCGAACAGCGCGGGTTCGGAGAGGCGCGTCGAGATATGCTCCCAGGCCTCGTTGCAGCTGACCGTCGTGCCGCCCTTGTCGGTGGAGGTGAACACCGTGCTGAAGGTCGCCGGGCCCGCCATCCCGGCGAAGGCGGCGGGCAGATCGCTCGCGGTGCGAAACAGCATGTCATCGTCGACGCCGTAGGCGGGCGAGACCCGCGCCACGGGATAGCATTGGCGGACATAGTCCTTGATCGTCGCATCGAGGAAGGTGTCGGTCATCGGACCGCGCGGGGATGCGGCATTGAGGAAGAGATCGAGGGTGTGGCCGCCAGCGCCGAACTCGAGCTTGGCATGGGGATCGGTCGTATTGTCGTCGATCACTTCGGCGAGCGCGCGCTCCATCATGTTGGTCACGCCCGCGACCAGCACGATGAGGTTGGGGACGTCGCCCACCGGCTGATAGGCGTTGCGCACCCGGTCATAGACG
>Ga0182735_1000488_pt1 | contig 32155 bp, 36 predicted proteins | sample eDN5th30CKraftMG_FD_128524 | JGI IMG/M metagenome (GOLD analysis project Ga0182735, IMG submission 128524) | Enriched Miracle-Growth compost microbial communities from Emeryville, California, USA - eDNA 5th pass 30_C Kraft MG (version 2) (version 2) ...
ACGTTGGAACTATCCAAGTCATCGAATGCCGGTATCGGCGTTCAGGCGGCCCTGCCCTCTGATGAACTGCCGGGTTTGTGCCACAGCACATGGAGGTGGTCAAGAACGCGCAACGCAGCAGTGCCCGGGGAAAGGCTGGCCCAGACTATAGGGTATCCAGCCTCCGGGGCAGGATCAGTGGCTGTCTCCTCGCTCACGAGGCACCAGCAGCCTGCCCGATCGATCAAGTTCCTCGACTTCAGACGGAACCCAACTCTCATTATCCTCGCGCAGGTAACTGATCGCTTCCAGCATCTCGTCGTCAGCTCCATGCTCGCGGACGAGACGTTCGATCCGGTCGAGCTGTTCGTCGATCCAGCGTGCCGTTTCATGCTCCTCGATGTCATCGAGCGTTATCGTCTGTCGACCCACATCGTTCATTTGCCAGTTCCTCCTGTTCGATGAGGAAGATGATGCCGAACCACCGGGCAACGCAAGAGAGCTTTGCGGGGCCGGGACAAACCTTAGCCCAGGCCATTGCGCTGGAGTTCCCCGGCGGAGGCAGGGATCACTCGGCCACAACTCCATCGAGCAACCTCGTGAGGGCGGCCTCCCTGTTCAGCAGGCATCCGGAATCCTTAATCGCGCCTGCGGTTAGCAGCGCCGTCTCGAAAATGCCATATTGAACTTTGTCGAGATACAGGACGACCGCCCTCGTTTCGGGATCGATCACCGTGCCCCGAAGCAGCATTTTCAACTCATGGGCAGTGACGGTTTCCGCCAGCGCCAACCATTTCTCGACATTGTCGGCATCCACATGGGATGCGAGATGCGCCAATTTGGTCCAACCGATCTGCCTCAGCCGCTCGGGCGCTATGCCCAGATCGTGGAATCGGCGATCGATCCGTACAAGCTCATAGGCTTTACGTCGCCCGACCTTCAGCTTTTTGGCAACCGATACAAATTCCTTGGGATAGGCGTCCTGTATCTCGCGCAGATAACGGGCCGCTTCCAGAAAATGATCGCCGACCAGATCGACAAGCGCCTGCGGCACTCCGGGCGCCTTGGTTTCAGTCCCTTTCATTGCATAAACCTTTGAAGTTGTTGGGACTTATTTCCTATGGAAAAGACACACCGGAACAATGGGTTATTGCCGGAAAAGCGCCAATTCCTGCGGATCGAGGTGCGACCGCTCATCAATACAATCAGCCTGATCCGCCCTCTGCGGGAACAGCAACTTTCCTTCACTGCCGTCTTTGGCTAAGACCGTCCTGCTCTCGATAGGTCGGGAGTGGGGCGTGGAAACCCCAGAGCAAAGCAACCGGTCATCGATTTCGGCGGCCGGATGGCTGTCGCGCATGTCCAAGGCTCTGCCCAAAGGCGGCAGCGCCTTGTGCTTTGCCGAGGTTTCCAACATCCGGCTCAGGCCGTCGCCCCGATCCATTCAGGGCGACGGAGGGTAACATCGAACACGTATCAATTTCTACGGCACGCGTTTTCGGCACCACGGAAGTGGTCGAGAAGGTGTCACAGGCCGCTTTCGGCAAACCGCTGATCACCAATATCCTGAGGGGGCATGTCGCGGAGGCGATCATCGCGCTCGCGCTGGAGCCGGAATGGACATGGTGCAGCGCTGATTATGCCGGGTGGGATTTCGAACGATCAGACGGCCTGCGTCTGGAAGTGAAGCAATCGGCGGCCCGGCAATCCTGGGGAACGGACAAGCCCAACAAGCCCAGCTTCGATGTCGCGGCCCGGACCGGTTATTGGGAGGGCGGTACGAGGTGGATCGAGAAACCCGGGCGGGCGGCCCATCTCTATGTCCTCGCCCATCACGGTATCTACGACGACAGCGCCGATCATCGCGATCCCTCCCAATGGGAGTTCTTCGTCATCCCGTCCGGCAGCTTGCCTGACATCAAGCGGATCAGCCTGAAGACCGTTCAGGGCCTGGCCCCAGCCGTGAATATTGCAGAGCTGGCGAAGGTTGTGGGTAATATCGCCGGAGGCATCACGCTTCCGGTTATCGAATGACCTTGTGCCGGTGAGACGGCGCAGAGTGGATATACTTATTATCCGCTCTTTTCCGCCACACAATCTGTTCATTCCTGATCATGACTGCTCATCACGGAGCATGGTTTCGAAATCCTGCCCACCAAAATAGAAGCCGATCACCACAACCGCAGCCTCCTCGACCATGAAGGCAATGGTCACGCGGCGCCGATAAGCCAGAGTACGCAATCCGGGCCGCAGATCATGGCGTGGTGAACCTGTCCGGGGATAATCGGTGAGCATCGCCAGACGATCGACAATGCCATCGGTAAATTGCCGAGCGATGTCGGGAGTGGCTGCATAGGCGATATAATCATATATCGCATCAAGCTGGTCACGCGCTTCCGGCGTGACGACAATGCGATAACCCATGGTCAGCTGCGATTGGCAGTGCGTTCATGACGGGCGGCAAGCCCAGCTTTCACATCATCCAAGGATACGCCCCTTTGAGGGTCGGCCTTATAAGCATCATAGGAGGACAACGCTTCATTACGCAGCCAGTTATCAATCGCGCGGTCGCGAGCCTGAAGCGCCCGCAGACCATCGCGAATGACCTCGCTCTCGCTGGCATATTCACCCGATGCCACTCTAGCGCGCACCTGAGCGGCCATCTCGTTGGGCAACGTAACGCTGAATTGTTGAGTCGATCGCATGGCTACATCTCCTACAATAGGATTTAATCCTACTCGATGGAGTTTTCAACCGGTTCAACCGTGCGACATCAAGCGGCTCCCCCATCGCTGAAGAGATGTCTGCGATTGGGACTTTCGCGACGGTCGGGTTCAGGGAAGCGATCCTAGGAATGCGGACATTCCAAGCGACATCCTGTAATGACCGCTGCCGCCAACACAGCAGCCGTTCGAGATGAGCTACGACCTCCCTGAAAGCTACCGTCGGTTCAGCTTTCCCGGCGGAGGCCGCGATGTGAGACTTGAGCGGACCTCTAGGCGCCGTCCGAAGGAGATCATTCGTTCAGCGGCAGCCGATGGCAACGGAGTGACTGGAAATTTTTGCGATGGTCATTCCGGGGACCGACAATTGCACTCGCTACTGGTGCTAGGGGCAAATCTTGGCATTACTGACGTTCGAACAGGCGATCGCGGATTCAGAGCAGTTCTCGAAGCGGCACCTGCTGCTGGGCAACGGCTTCAGCATCGCGTGCCGGGGCGACATTTTCCACTATGGCTCTCTCTACGATCAGGCCGATTTTTCCGGTGCTCCCGAGGTGGAGGCAGTATTTGCGGCCCTCGGCACCAAGGATTTCGAGGCGGTCATCCGCACTCTGGAGAGCGCCGCCACTACCCGTTTGCGTTCCTCGAACATCGAACGGAACAGGCGGTTTCCATGGCGCGGGCAGCGCCGATTTCGATATGCATGACAGCCTCCTTTGGTGAGGCGGTCAGTCGATCAGGCCCGCGTCCTTTCGGTTATCCCCAGTCCTGGGGAGATCATCGGCCGAAAACATCTGCAAAGCTGATCTGTCCATCAAACAAGGCGCGGATCGCCAAAAGTGTGCGCTTCGTCACGCCGTAGCGGTCGCGCGCATCCTTTACATGCTGGATCGCCGTTTCCTGCCCAATGCCGAGGATCTGACTGATCTCCCAGTCGGTCTTCCCGCGCGCGACCAGCGCCACACATTCAGCCTGCCGCCCAGTCAGGCTCGGGCCTTCGCATGGAGCTTGGGTTGTTACGCCGGATGCGCGGAGGATGACGATAGCAATGTGAGTGCTCCAGACAGAGCTTACCGTACGGTACGGTCCATTGCGACGGTGGCATTTCTCATCAATAGCGTGGCGCCGACGATGCAGAACGATCCTAAAGCGAACATCGTCGAACCCAGCGGCAAGCCCCAGGAATGGGTAATCCATCCGGTGAGCAGAGGCCCCAGGCTTCCCGCGACGCCGGTGACGATGAGCGTGAACACACCGATCGCCCGCCCCTGCATGTCGAGCGGCAACGCCAGTTGCAGCGGGACGATCATCACGGCAAGCACGGTCGCGGTCAGGAAGGCGAAGGCCGCATAGATCGGAATGATCGCCCAAATCCAGGGCACGAGCGGCAGCAGCACGGCAATAGGCACCAGCAACGCAACGGATCTGGCCAGCCAGCCGACGACCTGGGAAAGGTCTCTCCTGGTCTTCATGCTGGCGATCGTGAAGACGGTCCCCGCCACGCCGCCGATCATGTACGTCGCGCCCGCCATCGCCCCGGTCCCCGCCAGTCCCAAGTCGAAGCCACGAATGAGATAGGTTGGGAACCATGCGACGTAGATCGATAGAAACGCCACGAACATCGCCATGCCGAGCTGATAGCTCATCAGGAAACCACGTCGGGCAAAGAGCGCGCCGAACACGGGTGCCCAAGCCGGTATGGCGGCGTCTCCCGCGCGGCGGACAGGCGCGCGCCGGCGCGTATCCCGCAATAACAGCGGGAGCAGCACTCCGAGCAGGACTCCTGGCGCGCCGATCATCAGGAAGATGAGCCGCCATGTCCCATCATATCCGAACTGGGCTGCCAGCGGCCAGTGTGGCAAGAGTTGGCCTACGCCCGCCCCACCGATCATTGCGACGCCAGCCCCCAGGAACGGTGCGAGCATATAGATCGCACTGGCGCGTGCGGCCTGGCCGGCTCCGATCCGGTCGCTGAACAAGGAAAATGCTGCCGGAGCCAATCCAGCCTCGAAAAAGGCGGTGACCCCGCGACACATCACCAACGCTTCGAAACTATGTGCCAAACCCGACAGCGCGGTTGCGATGCTCCATATGGTGAGGCAGATCGCGGCGATATGGACCCGATTCCACCGGTCGACCAGCCAGCCCATTGGCAAGCCGCCGAGCGAGAAGGCAATGGCGAAGACGGCGCCCTGCAGGAGGCCGATTTGCGTGTCAGTGATATGGATGTCTTGCTGTATCGCTGCGACGGTCAGGCCGAATGCCTGCTTGTCGGCCTGAGCTATAATATAACACAGCAGAAAAAGCGGCACGGTGCGCCTGACGGTCTTGGCAACAGCCGTGCCCTGTTCCGCGATCGACGCGTCAATAGAGGAAGTGGCCATTAATTGGCCATGATGCCACCGTCGACCGGCAACGGAACGCCGGTGACGAAGGTGGCACGGTCGGAGCAGAGCCAGGCGGCGGCGTCGGCGATCTCCTGTGGTTCCGCCAGACGGCCCATCGGTCCGCGCATGATGCGCGCAGCACGCTTCGGGTCCTGGATGGCGATTTCCATCATCGGCGTCCGTACACCGCCCGGGCATACCGCGTTCACACGAATATTGGCGGACGCATATTCCAGGGCGGCCGTCTTCGTCAGCCCAACGACCGCATGCTTGGAGGCACTGTAACCCGGAAGGCCCGGCGCACCAAGAAGACCTCCACCCGAGGAGATGTTGACGATCGAACCGCCCCCTCGCTCGATCATCAACCGAAGCTCTGCGCGCATGCTCAGCCAAATGCCGCGCACATTGACGGCATAAATGTGATCCAGGTCCGCCTCGTCGACGTCGAGGGTCGACGACATCCTTCCAGGAATCCCCGCCGCGTTCACTGCTGCATCGAGGCCGCCGAAGCGCTCCCTCGCCAATGCCTCCATCTGATCCACCTGCGCCGCGCGTGACACGTCGACACTGATGAACGCCGCATCCGCGCCCAGATCCCGCGCCATGGCCACGGTCTCGAGCCCGCCCGCCTCCGTCATGTCGGCGGCAATAACTGCGGCGCCATAACGGGCAAAGGTCAGAGCGCAACTGCGTCCAATGCCGGAGGCCGCGCCGGTGACAAGTACGACCTTGCCGGTGAAGTCGATCACGACACTTCTCCTGAAATTCCACGTCCCATTTGTGCCATACAGGCGGGCAGCATTTCGCTGAGCGCAGGGACGAGACCGCCCAGCCTGTCGGGTGTGCTGCCATGAAGCAGTATTTCATCGGCGCCCGCGGCCAGATATTCGCACAGCCGGCCCGCCACATGCACAGCGGTACCCGCAGCGGTGCCTTGATCGAGCCATTCGGCGGGAATGGCCTGGCTCGCTTCGACCAGCTCGTTGCGCATCAATTCCTCGGAAATGCTGCGACCGGCAAATCGGGCGATACTGGGATGAGATCGCAGATTTTCGACCGCGCCGATGTCCCAGCCGTTGACCCCGGCCAGCAGCGGACCCATTGCCTTCGACTGCAGGTAGGTCACGGCGCGGCCGCCGATGACCGCTGCTTCCTCATCCTTGGGCAGATCGGGCGCTACCACGACATTGGCCACCACCCGCACGGCGGCCGGATCGCGGCCGGCCTCCCGCGCAGCGTCGCGCACGATCGCTGCGGATCGCGCGACCGCCTGGGTCGTTAGCAGCGGATGCAGGAGCACGCCGTCGCAATGTCGACCGGCAAAGGCGAGCGCCTTCGGACCGACGGCGGTGAACATGATCGGCGGCGGCGGACCCTCGTGGCGATCGGTCAGCTTCAGATTCGCAAATGTGCCGAGGGGTCCTTCATAGTCAATGCGTTCGCCCGCTATCAGGGACCGGAACAAAGCAACATAGTCACGCAGACGCTCGAAGGTCAGCGCCGGCACGTCATAGCCGGTGAAGTATGCCGGCACCGCGCGGGCCAGCACCAGGATGAACTTGTCCCCGGTCAGCGCCTGCATCAGGTTGGCGACGCTCGCCGTCACGACCGGATGACGCATATGGGCATACATCGTGCCGCCGATGCGCAGGCCGGGAACCGATGCGGCCACCATGCCGGACAATACGGCGGGTTCCTTCAACGCGAAGCGTTCCGATATCCAGACACCCCCCAGTCCCGCTGCGCGGGCCGCCTGAGCCTCAAGGATTATCCGTCCAGGATCGAGCGTGCGCCCGGGAAGCACATAAGCGCTCAGGACTTGCGAACTCAGAACGGAGCCTTCACTTTCGGCCATCTCTCACTCCCATCGTCGGATCCAAGGCCCGCATGGCACTTTCCTAACGATTATCGATTATTGACGTCCAGCGATATTTTCGGATAGCAAGCCGAATATAATTGGAGGGCAGCATGAATGGCAGATCGTGAGGGACATGTGCTGGCAGCGTCCGCACTCCCCCGTATGCGCGAGTGGCTGGACGATGCCAGCCTGGAACTCGCCGATATTTCCGCCAGCGCTAACGGATTCTCCGCCCAGACCGTCATCGCGTCGCTGCACTCGGCCGTCACCGGCCCGCGCGAGGTCGTGCTGCGCTTCGAGCATCCGGGCATGGAAATATTCCTTGGCACCGACATCGCGACTCAGGCTGCCGTCGCCGACGCCCTTCGCCTGAACGGCATACAGGCGCCGCGGGTGATCGGCACCGAAACCGGTGGGAACGGCCGCCGATTCATGGCGATGGACCGCATCCAAGGGTGCGGCTTTCCGCAATCGCCCAGCTATCTGGTGGCCGGCTGGGTGAAGGAGCTGCGGCCGGAAGAGCGCAGCCGGCTGTGGACCAATGCCCTCACCGTTCTGGGCCGCATCGGCCGGCTCGACTGGCAGGGCTTCGCGTTCCTCGACCACCCGGAATATGGAAAAACCGGCATCGACCAATATCTCGGCTGGCTTCGGGCGTGGCGCGACGATGTCCTGCGCGGTGACCGGCATGCCATCATAGATGCGGGAATCGCCTATCTTGAACAGAACCGCCCCGTCGGCCTACCGGTCAGCCTGATCTGGGGCGATTCCAACCCCGGCAACATGCTTTTCAACGCAGACCTGACAGTCGAGGGCGTGCTCGACTTCGAGGCGGCCGCGCTCGGCCCGGCGGAGGTCGACCTGGGCTGGTGGCTCTTCATGGACCGGCGGCGGAGCAGCGGTCATCCGCCCATGGACGGCAAGCCCGACAGGGAGCAGTGCATCGCCATAGTCGAAGCCAGCCTTGGCCGCCCCCTGCGGGCCATGGATTATTTCGAGATCATGGGCGGCGTCCGCATGTCCCTGGTAGTCGCGCGCACGATCGACCGGCTCAAGCAGAACGGCAAATTGCCGGCCGACAACGACGCATCCCTGTCCAATCCCATCGCGGGCATGCTGGCGCGTCTTCTCGGCTTGCCAGAACCGCAGGCAGGCGACAATTTCCGACAGTTCGTAGCCGCAGCATCTCACCGCTAATTCTGCCTCTTTCAAGGAATCGACCTTGTCCCAATATCAATTGCCTACTGATGATCCGATGCTCGACCGCCTGTTCAGGCAGGCACGCAGCCACAATGGCTGGACCGACCGGCCGGTTGCCGACGAAACGCTGCACGCGATCTATGATCTCATGAAATGGGGTCCGACGGCGGCAAACAGCACGCCGGGCCGCTTCGCGTTCGTCCGGTCGGCCGCGGCGAAGGAAAGGCTGAAGCCGCTGCTGTCGCCCGGCAATGTCGACAAGGTCATGCAGGCGCCCTGCACGGTTATCATCGCATGGGACAGCGCGTTCTACGATCTGATGCCCAAGCTGTTTCCTTCCCGCGACATGAAAGCCTCGTTCGTCGGCAGAGACGACGTCATCCTGGATACGGCGACGCGCAGCTCGACGCTTCAGGGTGCCTATTTCATCATGGCGGCGCGAGCCCTGGGCCTCGACTGCGGCCCGATGTCCGGCTTCAACCGGGCGGCGACCGATGCGGAGTTCTTTCCCGACGGACGCTGGAAAAGCAATTTCCTCTGCAATATCGGCTACGGCAAGCAGGAGGAACTGTTCCCCCGCAATCCGCGGCTCGACTATGAGGAGGCCTGCCTTGAGTTTTGAGACGGAGCAGGACGGCGAGACGCTGGCCCATCGTTTCTTCGACGCAATCTCGGCCGGCGACAGCGCACTTGTCTCATCCCTCGCAACCACCGGCTGCGTCATATGGCATAATTACGACGGGCTGGACAAACCCTTCTCTCAGATGGTCCCGAAGCTCGCGGCGTTCCGGGAAGCATTGGCGGAATTCGTCTATGCGGAGCGGGACTACATGTCCCTGCCGGACGGCGCGCTGGCGCTTCACACACTGCACGGCGTGCGCCCGGACGGTATCGGAGTGGATGTCCCGGTGGCGGTTCGCCTGCGATGCATTGACGGCCGTATCCATCGCATCGAGGAATATGTGAATCCCGCCGCGCTAGCGCCCCTTACCGGGCCCGAGAAGGACACCTCGCAAAGCTGAACGCCCGGGACCGGCAGGAGCCCTCAGGCCGCCTGGGCTTCCCCCGCGCGGCGGATCACCATGCATTCCCCGCTGTCGACATACTCCTCGATCCGTTGCACCAGCCCACGCTCGGAAAAGAAGATCCGGAGCATGACGTGCAACGCCACGGCCTCGCCCAATATGGTGCTGCCCCGGCAGATATATTGCGCGATCACGCTGCCGCGCGGCGCCTCGAAGATGTCACGGTCGATATATTCGATCTCGGGCATGACGCGGATCATCATCTGCAGCGCCCTGACGGAGGTCTCGATATCCATGTCAACTTGGTTGTAGCTGTGCCACAGGGTGTAGGTCGGTTCGCAGAGCGCGCGGTACGCATCCAGATCACGGGCAGTTACCGCGTCCATGAACTTGTGAACCATATCAATGTTCGACATCGTGTTCTCCTTCAGCTTGGGGTCTCGGCCAGGCGATCGACGGCCGTGGACCAATAGGCAAATTCATCCATGATCAGGGCGTGATAGTCCGACACCTCCCGTGCATGCTCCGGGTGGGTCAGGATCAGGGCGCGATCGGCCACCACACCGCTCAATATGATCCGTGCCGCCTGAGCGGGTGTCATCACCTTGTCGTCGATGTCGTCGGGCAGGTTGGATACCTGCGGCCCGGCATGCGGTGCCAGCAAGGCTGAATTGCGCCGCAGATCACTCCAGACGCGTCCCGGGCACACCGCCGAAACGCCGATATTATAGGGCGACAGAGCAAGCCGCATACCGAAAGACAGTGGAATGACCGCCATCTTGCTGGCCGCATACAGGCCGATGTGCCAGCCCGGCACCATGAAAAGTCCCGCCATCGACGACGTGTTGACGATATGGCCCCCGCCTGCCCCGTTCGCCTTCAGCTTCGGGGCAAATGCGGCCATGCCATTCGAGATGCCATGGACGTTGACTTCGAACATCCAGCGATAGGTGTCCTCGTCGACCTGATCCAGCGGCGTCCCGACCTGTGCGATACCGGCATTGTTGGCCACCAGATGGACGGCGCCGAAATACTTCTCCACCGTATCCGCCGCATCCACCACCGCCTGCCTGTCCGTTACATCCAGCGGAAGGGCGATGATCTCGGCGCCGGTATCGCGCAAACCGTGAGCCGTTTCCTCGATCGCTTCGGCGCGCACATCCGCAATCGCGAGCCGTGCCCCCCGCTCGGCCAACAAGCGGGCAAGGCCATGACCGATGCCGCTGGCCGCGCCCGTGACGAAGGCCACGCGCCCAGCGAAGTCGTCGTCCGCGAACAGCCGTTTCGTTTCCACCATGGTCATCATTCTTCCGGCGCGATGTGAATGGTCAGGTCTTCGGGCACCGAGGCGAGCGGAATCTGACAAGCCAGGCGCGAGTCCGGGCCATAATGCTGCAGGAATGCTGCGAGCTCGCTCTCCTCCTCCGACGGGGGAGAAAACGCCGCCTGCTCCGACCGGGCGATGTAGACATGGCAGGTCCCGCAAATGCAGAAGCCGCCACACTCTCCGGCGATTTCGAAACCTGCCTCATCGCGCAGCGCCAGCATCAGGGAGTCGGATCCCTGGAGATCGACGCGCCGGGAAATCCCGTTTCGATCCACCACAGTGACCGTTACCATGACCAGTTCCCTCGCGTGACCGGATCAGCGCAGCACAAGGCCGCCGTCGACGCCGATGATCTGTCCGTTGATCCATTCCGCCTCGTTGGAAAGAAGGAAGCTGACCATGGCAGCGATGTCGCGGGGCTGGCCCAGCCGGGTGCTCGGGGTTTCCGCCTGATAGCGGGCGTAAAAGTTGACGCGCTCGGGCGGGAAGCTGCCGTCCGGCAGGAGGCGCGGCACGAGGCCGGGGACGATGACATTGCACCGGATGCCATTCCGGCCCCAATTCGATGCGACGTGCCGGCACAGCGCATGCAGCGCATATTTCGTCACCGGATAAGCGACCCGAGTCGGCGGACTATCAAACGAATCGGAGGAGGACGTGAGGACAATACCCCCTCCCCCCGCGTCCAGCAGGAACGGGAGTGCATTGCGCATCGCCAGGAGATAGCCGGTCAGGTTGACATCAAGGGACCGCCGCCAGGCGGCAAGATCGATATCGACGATATTCCTGTCCTGCGAGGAAGCAACCGGATCATAGGAATTTACGAAAAGACCGTCGAGCCGACCGGTGAACGCTGCCGCATCCCGGACTCCGGATTCCACACTCTTCTCGTCGCTAAGGTCGATGACGACGGGCAGCGCCTTCCCGCCGGCGTCGGATATCTCTCCCGCGACCCGGCTGGCGGCATCGTGGTCGATGTCGGCAACCACGACGCTGCCGCCCGAAAGCGCCAGAGCCTTCGCCGCCGGTCCACCGAGCAAGCCTGCTCCGATAACCAGGACAGTCTTTCCCTCCAGGTCCATTGCAGCCACTCCTTCCGTTATCACCGCATTCCGCCGAAGCGCAGCGTCAGCTCGACACCAACCCTGCGCGGTTCGCCATAGACCACGGCATTGAAGCCGAGGGCGCGGTCGGTGGCAATGGCACCGCTCGCATAAGATTTATTCAGGATGTTGCGGCCATAGATTGCCACCGTGCCGTTGACCGAGTCGAGGTCCAGCGCCACGCGGCCATTCAGCAAGCCATAAGCCTTTTGCGTGACCTGGTCGTCGAACTGCGCCTCCGGCGCCAGAACGGTCTTGCTCTGCCAGTCATAGCTGAGCTGGGCATTCAGGGCGCCCATGGAAGTCGGCAGGTCAATCTGGCCATGGACCGACGCCATCCACTTTGGCACGCCGAAGGTTTCATCGCTGCGATCACCGATGACGTCGATGAACTTCTTGTACTTGGCGCCGGTGTAGCTCGCGTTTCCGCCGAAGCTGAAGACCGGGTTCAGCTTCGCCTCAACCTCGGCTTCGACACCCTTTATCCGTCCGCTCGCCGCGTTGGTGACGATGGTCGAGGGCGAGGGCCGAAGAGTGAGCACGGTCACCGATCGCTGGATATTCTTGTAGTCGTCGTAGAAGGCGGCCAGGTTCACACGCAGGTGCCTGTCCAGCAGATCCGCCTTTATGCCCGCCTCATATTCGGTGACCGTCTCCGGCTCGAACGGCTGGAAGGCCGTATCGACATAGCTGCCGCGCAGATTTTGTCCCCCGGTGCGATACCCCCTTGCGACCTTGGCATAGGCGAAGAGTTCGGGGGAAAAGCGATGATCGATCGAGATCAGCCAGGACGGGTCGGAGAAGTCGTTGGAGAAGGTCCGGGGGCATTGCGAAGGACCATTGGCCGGGTTGCCCGGCGCTCCGGTGAGTGCGCCAGCCGGGACCACGCACGCGCCGGTGCTGTCGTGGGTACGCGAAACCAGGATCCGCCGGTCGCTGGAATAGCGGATGCCGCCCGTCACCCGGGTTTCCGGCGCGAAGGTCCACGTCGCTTGCGCGAACGCCGCCAGCGATCGGTTGACGATCGTTCCGTCAGTGACCAGCGCCATAGGATTGAGCAGCGGAATGGCGACGGAAGTGGAAACCTCGCTGCCGCTCTCACGTCCGTAATAAGCGCCCAGCACCCACTGGAGCGAATTCATGTCGCCCAGCAGTTGCAATTCCTGGCTGAAATATTTCTCACGCGTGCGCTGTTCGGCATTGAGGATCGTGAAGGGCGTGCCGTCGTCGTCGGTGTTGTTGCCCCGCGTGAAATGCTGATAGCCGGTCAGGGACCGCACGGTCAGGGTATCGTTCAGGTCTGCCGAGAGATCGAGATTGACCTCCTGGGATTCGAACGTGGAAAATGCTTTGTACAGGCTCCCGCTTTTGCGGCCGCTGCCGCCTAGATAGGATTCCAGCGCCGCTTCGCCGGCGGCACGCTGCGCCGGATTGGCCAGACCTGCCAGGCCATAGAGTTCGGCCACGACCTGATAAGTCGCGATACATCCGTCCAGGCCGCGAGTGGGGCACGAGGAGGCCGGAGCGAGGCCGCCGAGCTTGAGCAACGCGCCGCCGGTATTCACCCGCGAATAGACCCCGGTGACGGTGGCATGGATGCTCCCCATGTCCGCCTTGATCTTGCCGCGCACATAGGTCCGGTTTTCCGATGCGACATCATTGCTCAGGCCGTCACTGCCGAGGCCGTCCTGCTCCCCATGCTGCACGACGAAGCGGGTCGAGACATTGTCGCTGAGCGGAATATTGGCGATCGCCGTTCCCTCAAAGGAACCGTGGTCACCGCCCTTCACGGCGATCGAGGCACCCAGTTCATCTGTGGGCTGCGCGGAATATATGCTGAGTGCGCCGCCCGTCGTGTTGCGGCCATATAACGTCCCTTGGGGCCCGCGCAGGACTTCCAGACGTTCGACATCGACCATCGCACTACGCATTCCATAAGTGCGCGGATGGTAGAACCCATCGACATAGAGGCCTACGGACGGATCGACCGTCAGGATGAAATCGTTCTGCTTCTGCCCGCGCATGGCGATCGTCAGGCCGGCCGCGTCGATCGCGCTGTTTTGCAGGTAAAGATTGGGCACCTTGCCCTGGATGTCGAAGACATTGTTGATGCCTGCATTCTTCAACGCCTCTCCGGAAAACGCGGTAATGGCGACGGGGACGGTCTGGAGGTTCTCCGAGACCTTGCGGGCGGTAACGACGATGTCGCTCAAGGCACCGCCCTGATCATCCGGGCTGGCGGCCGCGGCCGCCTGATCCTGCGCGATCGCCGATCCACCGCCAGCGAGTATGAAAATCACCGCAACGGCGCTTGCCATGGACAGACGACGTGATTTTTCCTTGGACATAATTTCCCCTCCCAGAATATTTGTTACTTTTGGCGGATCATCCGCAGTTGCCGAAAGGCCGGTAAGGCCGCGTTCAGTGGGTCAGCATCGGCAGGCTGACGATCGACATTGTCCCGACGCTGCCCGAATAGACCGGCGTAAAATCCGGGTCGGAAAGACGCAGGCCGGGAAAGCGCTCGATCAAGCCGGCCAAACCCATTTGCATCGCCATCTTTGCCATTCTGACGCCGATGCAATGATGGGGCCCGGTGCCGAAGGACATGATCGATTTCGGCTTGCGCGATAAGTCGAGCCGTCCGGGATCATCATATTCTTCCGGATCGTAATTTGCCGCCTGGGGCGACACGAATACGGGCATGTCCTTGAGGATTTGCGTGCCACCCACTTCGGTGTCAGCGGTTGCAAAGCGCGTGAACGAGAACAGGCCAGGCCCGTGGATGCGGGTACATTCGTCCAAGGAGACCGCAATCATCTCGGGATTGCGCTTGAGCTTGTCGAATTCCGCCGGGTTCTTGCCCAGAACATACAGTACTGCACCCAGCGCCCCCGCCGTCGAACCGATGGCAGCACCACATATCGTGTTGATCTGACCATAAAGCTCCTCATCACTGAGCTTGCTGCCCTCGTCGCGGGCCGTAATGAGGCTGCTGATGAAATCATTGCCCGGCGTGCGCCGACGCTCCTCGATGACCTCGGCAATCACCGTACGGACGGCGATGACGGCGTCCGTGAATTCCTGCGGTCGCGCCTCCCCCGGCCGAAACTGGGTCGCCATCGCGATGCTGTTGTGCATCCGCTCGAATGCAGCCTGCTGCTCTCGCGTCAGATTGAACGTCGCATCAAGCAGCGTCCGCATGATGAGCGTGTTGCAGAAATCGGCCATGGCGTCGAAGGCCGGCGCGCGTGCCGCGATGGCGTCCAGGCTTTCCGTTACGATCTTCTGCATCGCCGGACGGATATTGGTCAGCCCAACGGGAGAGAATGCAGGATTCATCAGGCGCCGCACGCGGGAATGGCGGTCCCCGTCCATCTGCAACACACTTTCCAGCCCGCCGAACACGTCGAACACCTCATAGCCGGGCAGGCCGGGCGACTTCATGACAAAACGGTCGGTGTCCATGTAGACAGAACGCACGTCGGCGGCGCGCGTGCAAAGCACCCCCGCGATGCCGTTGCGGCGCACGTAGAACGGCGCGCTCGTGGCCCAACCGGGAACATAATCACGCAAAGCCACCTGCCTCAGGCCATCATCGGTGAGGTCCAGCGGGAAAAAGGGCTTGGCCGAAAGGACGTCTTCTATGCGTTCCAGTCCGTCCTGCACCAGGGTTTGCGTCAATGCGCCCTCCTCAATCTCATATATTTCGCCCTGAGTGCCCCAGCGAAAAGAGGCTGTCAATCGATTGTCGATTTTTCGTGCAATTGTTCACGCGCATCCCTAAGACTGCACCGTGCAGGCGGCTTGCTGGCAGCCTGCGTCAACCAGACCGGGAGAGAGCAGTGATGACCGACGAGTCCAAGGCACAAAGGCATATGCAGGCGTGGAAAGACCTTCAGGAGGTACTTAATCGCGGCGATTTCGATGCCATGGACGCGTTCTTCCATCCCGATTTCGAATACAGCAACCCGTCCCGTCCAGACCTTACCGGCTACGCAGCCTGGAAGCAGTCACCGGTGGCGAGCTACAGGACGTTCCAGCCATCGCATTATTCGGTGGTGCGGATGACGGCGGACGGCGACGACGTGTGGGCGCTCTGCCGTCAGATCGGAACCCACAGCGACGGTCAGTATATGGGCCTCGATGCCAGCGGCCGCACATTCGACATCGAATGGTTCTCGATCATCAGCTTTCGTGACGGGAAGATCGTCAAGATCTTCAGCATCGCCGACGTTCTCGGCAAGTTCGTTCAGTTGGGCGTGCTCGACGCCAAGCTGAAGCCCACCGCCGCTTATAACCGATAAGCATCAACAGGCCCCCAAGGACAAAGTCATGACAGCCGAAAGCATCACCCTGGAATCGTCCTATTGGGATACCGCGGATAAGCCGCCCTTCGACTTTTACGAGGAGGTCCAGTCCATGGGCGGGATTGCCTGGGACGACCGCATGAGAAGCTGGATCGTGGCGAATTACAATCTCGCCCAGGAAGTGCTGAAGGACGATGAACTGTTCCAGCACCCCTATATGTCGATGAAAGCCGGCGGTGATTACATGAAGATCCGCTCCGATAACCCGCGGTCCTCCATGTTCCTGAAGGGCGAGAAGCACCGTGCCTTCCATAAGTGGTGGCTGGTGGAGTTGCTGTCGCCCAAGGTCGTCCGGGAGTATCGCAAGGATCTTGTCGATCCCTGGATAGACCATCTGATCAAAGGCCTGGAAGATCGACCGGCCTTCGACCTCGTCGAGGATTTCGCCGAACGCGTCCCCATGGGCATCTTCGCGCAGTTGCTTGGCCTTCCGCAGCACGATCACGCATATCTGGATCATGTAAAGGCCCTCAATGACGCCATCGGCCGGTTCGCAAGCGTCGCCAATGCGCTGCAGCTTGAGGGAGAGGCGTCGGCCGAAGCGCGCCGCGTGGCCGACGAGGCCATCGCCGCCGCCGAAGAACTGAACGACATTCTCAAACCCCTCGTATCGGAACGCAAGAACGGAGAAGGCTCGGATTTCATCAGCCAGCTCTGGCGCGGCGGCCATCGGGTATTTGACGACTGGAACGAACTGGACACACTCGACGCCTGCCGCCGCCTTCTCTTCGCCGGCGTAGACACGACGACGCACGCAATAAGCAATGCCTTCCACATGCTGCTGACCGACGACAGCCTGATGGCGCAGGTGCGCGACGAAGGCAGTCGCTATCTCGACCGGTTCGTGGAAGAGGTGCTCCGGCTGAACGGCAGCATTCAGTTCCGTCCGCGTCGCGCCAGCGCCTCGACCGAGTTGAATGGCAAGTCCATCGCACAGGGCGACATGCTTACCGTGGCTATCATCGGCGCCAATCGCGATCCGAGGCACTATGGATGCCCGCATGCCGTCGATCTGGAACGCGCCAGGCCCCACGATCATCTAGCATTCGCTTATGGGCCGCGTACATGCCTTGGCGCCCATCTCGCCCGTGCCGAGATCGCCAGCGCCGTGTCGAAGATGCTGGCCCGCTTTCCGGCGATGCGCCTGGATCCGAGCCGTCCGGCTCCCGCGTTCAGCGGCTTCCTGATGCGGTCCTGGCGCCCCCTCCATGTGCTGGCAGGCTAAAGCTTTCCCATCTTGCGGAGCACCGCCTCCGCAACACGAAAGCCGTCCGCCGCCGCCGGCAGTCCGCAATAGGCGATGGTCTGGTACAGGACCTCCTGTATCTCGCCGACGGTCGCGCCGTTGTTGATGGCCGACTGGACGTGCGCCTCCACCTGCGTCGGACGATTGAGGGCAATCAGCGTGGAAATGAGGATCAGGCTTCGCGTTTTCCGTTCAAGGCCGGGGCGCGTCCAGACATCGCCGAAGCAGTTCTCGTCGATGAACGTCCGCAACGGCCGGTTGAAGTCCGTGATCGATGCCTGACGCGCGTCGACATAGGCCTGGCCCATGACCTCCGCCAGAACCGCGCGGCCGCTTTCGCCTTTATCCGACATGGGATGCCCTTTCCTGAAGCAATAAGATGAGTGTCGAGGAGACTGATGGATGAGTGAAACCGCGATCGGCCTGCTCGGCCTTGGCAACATGGGTGCCGCAATAGGCGACCGCCTGCTGGATGTCGGCACGCCGCTGCTTGTGCACGACCTTGATCCCCTGGCCATGCAACGGCTGGAAGAACGTGGCGCGCGTACCACCTCTTCCGCCCGAGAGGTCGCCGATGGCGCCGCTGTCGTGATCGCCAGCCTGCCAACCGTCAAGGTCAGCCGCAGCGTTGCGGCCGAGGTCGCCGCGGGATCGCGGGTTCACCATTATATCGAGACGTCCACGATCGGACCTGATGCGGCCAGGGAGATCGCGGGGATCATGGCTACGCAAGGAGTAGAATTCATCGATGCGGCCGTCTCGGGCGGTGCGCCGGTCGCACGTCAGGGCGCGCTGGCGATCATGCTCGCGGCGCGCGCCGAAGCGCGTATCGCCGTACGACCGGTGCTGGAACGACTTTCCACGTCGATCTTCGATATCGGCGACCAACCCGGTCAGGCCCAATTGATGAAGCTCGTCAACAATGTGGTTGCCGCCGCCAATATGGCCAGCGCTTTCGAAGCATTGGTCATGGGCACCCGACTGGGTCTTGATGCCAAGGTCATGATCGATGTCCTCAACGCGGGCAGCGCCCGAAGCATGGCACTTGTCGATCGGCGGGCGTCCGCCATTCTGAGCGGGCGGTTCGACAGCGGCCCCAGGCTCGGCCTTCTGCACAAGGACGTCCAATTGGCAGTCGAGGCGGCCGCGACGGTCGACTTTCCGCTCGACGCGGCTCCGACCCTGATCGGTGCGGCCCAGCTTTGGGAGAAGGCGGTTCAGGCGGGCATGGCCGAGGACGACGTATCTGCACTCATCCGGGTTGTGGAAGAACAAGCCGGTGTCGAGGTTCGAAATGGCGAGAGGCATTCCGGCGACGCCTAAAAAGCGTTTACGGTCTCGTCCGCACCCCGTTCGTCGTGATCGCTCCAGAAGACGAGGCTGTCCATATCTTCCAGCGCATCCAGAAAACGCTGCGCGTTGCGTTCGAACTGAACGGCCATGAGCTCGGAAGCGCGATCGCCGTCCCGCGCGATCGCCGCTTCGGTGATTTCCCTATAACCGGCGTTAATCTGGTCGAGCGAAGGGCTTCGCGGCACGCAGAGCTGGCGATAGCGCTCCGCCTGCAGATTGCAGGTATCGCGCATCTTGAGCAACCAGCGATTGTCGCACGCTGCTACGAGCGCCTGATGAAAGTCATGATGGTCCGCCATGAACTGCATGTTGAGCCGGCCGCCGGCATCCGACATCACGACGCTGGAGAGAACTTTGTCACGCGCCTTGATGAGTCGCTGCTCCCAGCTTTTGTTTCCCTGTTTTAGCGACTGGCGAATGCATATGCTGTCGATGGCAATCGCCGCCTCGGTGAGGGCAAGCAGATCCTGCCGTGACAGCGGCGCAGCACGGAAGCCGCGCTGCGGATCGGTCTCGACCAGTCCGTCCGCACTCAGCCGCGACAGCGCCTCCCGAATACCCGAAAGACTGACGCCGAACCGCGCACTCAGTTCGTTCGTCCGCAGACGCTCTCCGGGCTTGAGTCGACATTGTAGCAACTCCAGCTTCAGCTGCCGGTAAATCTGCTCTGTTATGCTTCTCGCAGGCTTCATGGCTACGCTTATAGAGGTGTGCACGCATCAGTCCAGACCAAAATATCGATAATCGTTGACAATACGCTTGGCGTGCTGGCAAAGCCAATTTTATGCTGGAAAACAGGCAATATCAGGAGAATTCGATAAGGATGTCGAAAGAGAATCAGTGGCAGGTCATCGGATTGTCTGAATCTCTGCCGGCGGACAAACCCGTTGGCGTGCACTGCGATGGCGTGGAATATGTGCTGTTCCGTGATGCCCACGGGGTCCCGAGAGCGTTGGAGGATGCATGCGCGCATCGCCGGGCACCGCTTTCGCTCGGATGCATCACCAATACGGGTTTGATTGAATGCCCCTATCATGGCTGGCGCTATGACGGTAGCGGTGCGTGCAAGGTCATTCCGAACCTGTCGGCGGACGAGAAGGTCCCGCGCAGCTATCGGGTGACAGGCTATGCCGTTCATGAACAGGACGGCTTCCTTCAGCTGTGGACGGGCGGCCTGGAGCCTACGGCGCCACCGCTCTCGCTCGCCATGTCCCCGATGGCGGCGGAGTGGTTCGGCGAACGCCTGATCGCCTATCCGTTCCGCGAGTTTATCGACCTCCTTCTCGATGCGCCCGGCGCGATTCTCGACATCAATGGCCTTGCCTCGCGGGACGATCATCGCTTCGGCGATCCGATCCTGGACGCCAAAAGCATATGTGTCGAATATGGCGTGGCATCGCGCGCCACCGCGCGATCCGGTCGGGTCATTTCCGATTTCCCCTATTCCCTCGTCCTCAATGTCCGTCGGGATGGTCGTCAATCAAAGCTGCAGCTTCTGGACAATTCGCGTAAGCTGCTGTCCGAAACGATGCTTATCGCCCGCCCGGTCGAGCGGGCACTGACTGCGGTGAAGTGGCGCGGTACGGGGACGGCGACGCAGCGCGGATTGCTTCGGATCACGGCCAGGGACAGGATCGATCCTCATGCGGTCATGAAGGCCAAGGATTATTGTTCAAGGCTGTGCAGCGCGTCGTTCGCACCCACCGGAGAAGGAGAATTCGCATGAATGTTCTGGAACAGGCGGCCGCCCGCACCCAGGCCATCACTTCGCCCTCGGCGGATTGGCGGCCGGGCGATTTCATTCTCCGAGACGCTTGGTTCCCGGTCGCGCATGTGCCGGACGCCCGGCGTGGGCCGATCATGCGGATGGTTCATTCGACGCCTTATTATATCTGGCTGGGCGACGATGGCTGGCACGCCGAAAGCCGGCATCCGTCCGATCCTACTGCCGGCCCGGTGACGGTGCATGCGGTCCACGAGCTCTACGGGCATGTCTGGGTCTGGTACGGCGATAGCCACAACGCCGACCCGACGCTCATCCCCGAAATTCCCTTCCTATGGCGCAACCGATCGCAACCTGCCCATGCGCGGGGCGTGAACTTCTTCCATTGCACCTATGAGTTGGTGCTGGAGAATATCCTGGATCTCACCCACATCGATTTCGTGCATAGCAGCATGACGGGTGCCGCAGAACATGCGGAGGAGGATGCGATCACCTTCCAATCGACATCGGAAACGGTGACGATGATCCGTACCGTCAAGGGTCGGCTGACGTCACGCTTTCAGCGGGAGGTGCTCGGCGTGGAGGAAAAGCTTCAGGATCAGACGGTGTTCACGCACATCTTCATCCGCAGCGGTGTATGCTTCCTGCACTCCCATTATTCGACGGCCCCGTCGATTCCGCTAATGCAATCGAACACACCGGAATCGCGGACGCTGACCCGCGCGAACTTCGCGTTCGGGATCGAGCAGACCGACAATATGCAATTTCGGCATGCCTGGCCGGCGACCGCGCCGATCATTGCCGGCCAGGATGAGTTCGTGCTCAATCCGCAGAACCCACGCTACTATAACCGTCCCCCCCGGCGCGATTGCAGCACACGCTTCGATGCCGCCGGCCTGCATTACCGCAAGCTGCACGGTGAACTGGTCGCACGGCAGGAGGCTGGAGACATGTCCTACCGGAACGACTATCGCGAGGGAGCGGATGTCGCGTCGGTCCTGAAGATCAAGCGCCTGGATTGAACCGAGCGGGGTGTGGTCGCGCGGCTATCGCGCCGACCAGCCCCCGTCGACGGGCAAGTTGTGCCCCGTGATCATGGCTGCGTCATCCGAACATAGCCAGGCGATCGCCGCCGCCTGCTCACTCGTCTCGATGGCCCTCTTGATCGCCTGGCGGTCCACCATCCGGGCGATCTGCTGCGCTGCCGCTTCCGGTCCCCGCTTGTAATAGGCCCGCGTGGGCGTGACCCCTGGAGCGATGCAGTTCACGCGCACGCCGCGGTCAGCGTAGGTGACGGCCGCGAAGCGCGTCAACTGGATGATGCCCGCCTTTGCCGATGAATAGGCAGCGCCCGACTCCGGCACATACACCATGCCTGCCAGCGAGCTCACATTGGCGATCGCTCCCCCGCCATGCCCGATCATATGGGCGATCTCATGCTTCATCGAGATGAAGGCACTGCGGATGCTGATCGCGAAGGTCGCATCCCACCCTTCCACGCTCTTCAGATGCATGTCCGGACCGTTCGCGTCACCAACGGAATCCCCCACGACATTTGCCGCGAGATGAAGGCCGCCAAACATCTCGACCGTCCTTGCAACCAACCACGCCACCTCCTCTTCGGACGTGGCATCGGCGGGCGTGAAATCGGCCTGAGCGCCGGAAGCCCGCAGACTTTCGGCCATTGCCTCCCCGCCCTGCACGTCGATATCGGACAGCATCACGCGGGCGCCGCCTTCGGCAAATGCCCGTGCCGTGGCGGCGCCTATTCCCGCCGCCGCCGCCGTGACGAGCGCCACCTTGCCTTCGAAACGACCCGTCATGTCTTCAACTCCCGAAATAGATGATCAGGCGACTTCGATGCGCCACTCGGCGATCTTCCAGTCGTTCCCGCGCTTCACGAAAACCGCCCGATACATCCCGCGCGCGCCGACCTTGTTGTCGACGCCTACGGAGATGAAATTGGCAACGCCCGTCGCCTCGTCGGACTGGATGTCCAAACGCAGGTTGGCCACCATGTGATAGCCCGCCGGCATGGAGCGGCCGGCGAACCAGTCATGAAGGTCCGCCGGCCCCTGGCCCTGAACGGTGCCGTTCAGGATCAGAGCGCCGTCGTCCGCGAACAGTGCCGCCCAGGCGGCGACATTTCGCGCATCGGCCTCCAGGCTGTAGGACGCCACCAGATTGCGGATCGCGTCCGCGTCATTCATCTGTATCGCTCCTTCTAGAACCGGAACGTCGCCTTCGCTCCATAGGTGCGCGGTTCGCCCGGAGTGACCGATGCGAAGCCGAGCGCCGGAAGCTGAAGCATGTATATGTTGTAATATTTGTCCGTAAGGTTGCGGACATAGGCGCTCACCTCCAGCCCAGGGATCGCGTTCAGGTCCACGGCGACCTGAGCATTTGCAAGGCCATAGCCCTTCTGGAATATCGTGTCCTGCGGCGCGAAGTAGAATTTTGTGCGATAGGAATAATCGCCGCCGATCCGCACCTTGCCAAAGCCGGTCGCGAGTTCGTACTGTCCGCTCACGCTGACATTGTACTTGGACACCTCAATGAAGGGTTCGCCGCTGCGGTCCGTGAACGGCGCTGCGGTATCGCGATAGTCGTCATAGACCGGCTTGAGATAACCGCCCGACACCGTCACGCGCAGGCCGCCGATCTGGCCGGTCAGTTCGTTCTCGATGCCGAAGATATGTGCCTTCTTGGCGTTCGTCGTGAAGTTGGCGGAGGGATTGGGCCCGGCGGGCGTCGCGACCTGCAACGTGCGCTGCATGTTGCGATAGTCCGAATAGAAGACTGCCAGGTTATTGCGGAGATGATGGTCGAAAAGGTCGGCCTTTACGCCCACTTCATAGTCGGTTAGCTTCTCCGGGGCGAAGGGCGCGAAGGAATCGGGCACCGTGGTCGAACGGATGTTGAACCCGCCCGCCTTATAGGACCGTCCCGTCCGGGCATAGATGAGCACATTGTCGGTCAACTGGTGGTCGACGCCCAGCGTATAAGACCAGTAGCCGAAGTCCGCGTTCAAGGTGGCCTGGCAGACCGCAGGATTATCGCGCACGACGGCTACCAGGCTGCAGACCTCCGACGTGACCGGCCCGCCGAAGGTGGCGCTCCTGAAGCCCCGATTGCGACTGATGAGCTCACGGGTGTCACGCGTGTAGCGAAGCCCCGCGGTGATCCGTGTGTTGGCGAGCACTTCATAGGTGGCCTGAGCGTAGGCTGCATATGAGTCGTTCTCGACCTCCCCATCGGTGATCGCGCGCGTGAAGGGCGGCGGCGCCAGGCCGATGAGATAGTCGTTGCGGGTGATGTCCCGCGCATGCTCGGCAAAGTAGAACAAACCACCGGTATAAGTGAGCCGATGATCGAATGCCGATCCGTTCAACTGGAGTTCCTGCGAGAACTGATGCTGCCTCAGGTCGACGCTGTTCGCCTCCGCGATCACATAAGGCGTGCCGTCATAGTCGAACGCGGCGGTGCGCTTCAACTCGCGATAGGCGGTGATCGACTTGAGCTGGGCGTCGCCCAGGTCGAGGGTCATCGTCAACGACGTTCCCCACAACCGCGCATGATAGGCGTTGTCGAGTTGGCTCTGGTTCGCATAGGGGTCACCGCCGATATAGGAGGACACGGCACGTCCCCCATCGACACCGGGCTGCGCCGCCGGCAGCAGGTTGAGCGCCGCCCCGGGTGTCACGGAGATCAGCTTGAAGGCGGCGCCATTGCCGGTGATGTCGCTATAGTCCCCGGCCAGCAGCACGGTGAAGGCATCCGTCGGCTGCCATTTGAGCTTCAGCCGAGCGACATCGACATTGTTATCGAGCAGGTTCTGGCCGTTGTAGGTGTCCTTGAAATACCCCCCGCTCTGCGAATGCTGGAAGGCGCCGCGCACTGCCAGCTTGTCATTGATGGGGATGGTGAGCGCACCGCTGAGATCGAAGCTGTCGAATTTTCCGACGCTGCCGGACATGAAGCCTTCGAGCTTGTCCGAGGGATCCTTCGACACGATGTTGAGAGCGCCGCCGGTGGTATTCCGTCCGAACAGCGTGCCCTGTGGCCCGCGCAGCACTTCGATCCGCTCAAGGTCGAGGGTGGTCAGCGAGCTGCCGTTGCCGCGCCCCAGATAGACGCCGTCGAGATAAACGCCGATCGCGGGGTCGCTCGTCGCTACAAGGTCGGTTTGGACCTGGCCGCGCATCTGGATTGTGATCGAGGACGGGTCCCCCGGATAGGTGGCGATGTTGATGTTGGGGGCAGAATATTGCACGCCCTTCAGATCTGTGATCTGGCGCCGTTCCAGATCGGTGGACGAGAGAGCCGTGATGGCGATGGGCGTGCGTTGCGCCGATTCCTCGGTCCTCCGGGCGGTGACAACGATGTCCTGCAGGCCGCCCGAATCAGTGGACTGCGCCGCCGTTTCAACCTGCGCCTGGACGGGCTGCGCGAACGCGATCAATCCGACATTTGCCAACAGGGCAAATCGGAGCCCCGAGCGTTTGAAACGATATCCCTGGTTCATGTAACTATACTCCCCCTGCGTAAAATCCGGCGTTAGCAGCCGGTTATTGTCGTTGATGCCGAAGCCTGCTCGCTGCCTATGAAAGCCACATCGGCAGGGATGCGATGGTCAATGTCCCGACATTGCCTCCGTAGGTCGGCCTGAATGCGGGATCTGCCAGTCGAATGCCCGGGAACCGCTCCAATATCGCGCGCATGCCGATGCGCATGGTCATCTTCGCCAGCAGGACGCCGATGCAGTGATGGCTTCCCGCGCCGAAAGTCAGCGGCTTGGGCTTACGGCGGATGTCCAGCTTCCCGGGCTGTTCATATTCCTCCGGATCGAAGTTGGCCGCCTGCGGCGAGGCGAGTATCAGCATGTTCTCCAACACCGGCGTGCCGCCGATCTCGGTGTCGCAGGCGGCAAAGCGTGGGAAAAAGAAGAAGCCCGGGCAATGCATGCGAAGGCATTCTTCCAATGCGTCATCGATGAGCGAATGATCTTGCTTCAGCATGTCGAACTGGTCGGGATTGCGGCCCAAGAGGTAGAGCGCGGCCGCCAGGCTGGTGGCGGTCGATCCCAGCGCGGCGCCGCAGATCGTGTTGATCTGGCCGTATAGTTCGGCATCGTCGAGCTTACTGCCCTCGTCCCGCGCACTGATGAGTTTGCTGATGAAATCGTCGCGCGGATTGTGCCGGCGGTCCTCGATAAGATCGGCGATCACGGCGCGCGCGCCCTTGATCGCTTCGGTATACTCTTGCGGCCGTGCCTGGCCGGGACGGAAGTTCATCGCGAAGATCGCGCGATGCACACGCTCAAACGCCGCCTGCTGCGTGGGATTGAGTTGGAAGGTGGCATCGAGCAGCGAGCGGACAATCAGGTGATCGCATAAGTCCTGCATCGCATCGAAGTGCGGTCCGGTTGCCTCTATGGCATCCAGCCGCTCCTTGACGATGCGTTCGACCGCCGGGCGGATCGCGGGCAGCGATGCGGGCGAAAATGCAGGGTTCATGAGACGCCGCACCCGCCCGTGGCGGTCGCCGTCCATCTGGAGCACGCTTTCCAGTCCGCCAAAGATGTCGAAGGACTCATATCCGGGCAGCTTCGGCGCCTTCATGACGAACCGGGAGGGGTTCAGCATGACTTCCCGAACATCCCTGGCACGGCTGCATACGACGGCAGGTATGCCGAGGCGCCGGGCATAGAAAGGCTGCCGGGTGGCCCATAGAGACGCGTAGCGATCTACCGCATTCTGGCGGAAATCCTCGTCGCCCAGATCCAGCTCGAAAAAAGCCTCGGGTGCAATGAACCCCTCAATCTCGGCCAAGCTCGCCATACACACTCTCGATTATCGATTATCTACAAAACGTGGTTAGCGCGACTGTTTCTTCGCGTCAAGGAGCCCCGTTGTCACTGGGTGGCGCCATGGCCGTAATCCCGGCGCAGCGACCGCGAAGCAATCAGGAAATGAATCGATCCCCATAGCAGGAACGCCGACAGCGCCATGAGCGACCACCGCAACCCCTGCCCCGACGACTGCTGGCAAAGCGTTGCCAGGGCGGGCTGGGAGCCGGTCCCACATTGGGCATAATCCCTTCCTCCCGTGGCCATGGCGAAGCTCAATCGGGTGAAATGGTCGCTGACGAGGCCGATCAGCAGGGATCCCAAGCCCAGGCTGATCACATGGCTCATGGCGCCGTTCAGCGCAGCGGTCGTCCCCCGCATCGTTGGTGGCACAAGCCCTTGGATGGTTGCCGCGATGGTCGGGGCGAAGGCGGACGCGACCGCCGACGGTATAAAGAGCAGCATTGTCGTTATGAGCCATGAGGACTGGAAGAGCGACGCCAGATAAACCGGGAACGTCATCAGCATGGCGATGGCGGGCGTCCATCCGTACCAGCGCACGTCACGGCTACCCAGATGATCGGACAACAGGCCCCCCCCCAATATGCCAATCGTCAGGGAAGCCCCGTTCAGCAACCCCACGGCCAGGCCCGCCTGCGCGTAATTCACTCCGAAGTTCCGGGTCAGATAGGGAAAGAGGAAAAGTGCGATCGCATAGGAAACGATCTGAACAAGGCCGCCGCCGAGCGTCAGGTGGAGAAATGCGGGCTTACTGGCCAGCGTCCTCAGGACGTCTGCTATGGTTGGAACATTGCCCGCGGGCGCCGCGCTGTCTGAGGACCCGCGTTGCGGTTCGACTACCACTTGCCGAACGATCAAGGCCATGAGCAGCCCCGGCGCGCCGATCACCATGAAGGCTATATGCCAGCCATGACGCGCGGCGACCCAACCGCCGACGATGGCGCCGATCATGCCGCCCAGGGGAAGTCCAAGCACGATGGTCGAATAGGCCGAAGCCCTGCGGTTGGGAGGGAAGTAATCCGAGAGAAGCGACAGCACCGCCGGGATGAAGGCGCCCTCGCCCACGCCGACGGCCGCCCTGCACAGCGCAAGCTCGGTGAAATTCCGCGCAAAGCCGCACGCGACGGTGGCGGTCGACCACAGGCCTATCGCTATCCACATGATGGTCGCCCGCCTGTGGCGTTCGACCAGCCGCCCGACGGGAAAGCTCACCAGCACGTATAGGATTGTGAATGCCGTGCCGCCCAGCATTCCAACTTGGGCATCGCTCAATGCCAAATCGCGCTTGATCGACTCTCCCAGCACGGAGATTGTCATTCGATCTGCGTAATTCACCATATAGGTGACAAGCAGCACGGCAAGGAGCTTGGGACGGGAGAATTGCCCCACCGCTGTCATGGCCATCAATGCTACCTCTCTCCCGTCTCGTTATCCAGCCAACATACCGATTGTCGATAATTTGGAAAGCAGTGTTCGCGTTCGCGAAGAAAAAAGCTGGCGTGTAAGACGGTGAACTTGAGACCGATCTGAAAAGTATGTTCGAGACCGGCCGCTTGGGACATTATTTGTTAGTTTTTGAGAGCTTCTCCCGACCCACTGCCTCAATTCTGCCAGGATGGGCGAGCAAGTGCCCTCTACCTCGAAGATCGACAAGGTCTGATCATGTCGGGGAGCGCGGCGGCCGAACCTGATCCCCTGGATGTCACGGCGCGCACCCGGAGCTGGGGCACATAGCGCCGGAGAAGCCACGCGGCCGCCACGGTTTCCTGGGTCGGGATGTCGCTGGCGCAGGCGAGCACGATGTCGGGCGCCTCGGCGCCGTTGCTGTACATGTCCCAGACGCCCGCTCCGTGCGCGCAATGGGCCTCGGCCTCGTCGATGGTCAGCCATTGGAGCTGGGGCTGCTTGTCGATGACGATGAGGTTCAGATAGTTGCGGCTTCGCAGGCAGTGGTCGGCGACCGAAAGGAGGCAGTTCGCGTCGGGCGGCAGATACCAGTGTCTGGCAGTTGGCGTTCTTGCCCAGCGCGCCGGCATATTGCGGCGCAACCCCAACCGAACTGCGTCCCTTCTTTGGCAAGGCCGTATCATCGACGATCAGCCAGGCGTCCTCACCGCCGACCTGCTCATCGGCTTTGGTCAGCAACGCCGCTTCCAACGGAGCCGCATCCCAGACGCCGCTCGCCACAAAGTGATGAAGCTGGTCGTAGCTGACTGCACCGTCGCGCGCGGCCATCGGCTGAACACTCTTGCGGTCCCCCGGGCCGATCAGTCCTGCAACATACGAAGGGCACATCCGACCGCGCGTCTTATGGCCGAGCGCCGTCAAAAACGGCTTCAACCAATCCTCAAGAGCAGTCCGCCAAGCCTCATTGAACCGCACCGGGTCTGCCGGACCGCATCCTGACGCGCCCGCGCCGACAGGCGTGTCGGATCCTGTCGCTGCGCGACGCGCTCGTGGTAGGTGGATGGGGCGATCGGCAGGACGCGGCAGATCGACTCGACCCCATAGGCATCGCGGTGATCGTCAATGAACGCGATCATCGCCGGAACGGGCGGTCGAGCTCCGCCTGAGCAAAATATGCTGACGCCTTGTGCAGAATCTCGTTGGCCTGCCGCAGCTCACGGACCTCGCGCTCCAGCGACTTCACCTTGTCGGCAACCTCGGTCGGGACACCGGCGCGCTTGCCGCTGTTCACCTCAGCCTTCTTCACCCACTCATGCAGCGTCTGCGGAACGCAGCCGATCTTCTCCGCGATCGAAACCACCGCAGCCCAGCGAGAGGGGTAATCGCGCTCGTGATCGGCCACCATCCGCACCGCCCGTGCGCGAACCTCGGGTGCAAACTTGTTCGTTGTCTTGCTCATACAGGCTCCACCTTCTCAGGAGTTGGAGCCTCCGGCAAACCCGGCGCGGTTCAAACCCCTGACTGATGGAAAAGTCCAGCAGAAGAGGACTAATGGGCCGCAGCATGCAGCCTATTTATCCGAAATATTAAAACTTTTCCAGGCGGGCTTAGTCAATTTCGGCAGCGCGCCTATCTGGTCGATACTCGATATTGACCCGCCCAATATGCGCCTACAAGGCTTCGGTGTTCACCTCTATGACCTAATGGTACTCAGCGATATTCCAGATAGTGACCTCGACCCGATACGTTTGGTTTTTTCTCACGGTCAGTCAGACAGTCCATTGCCATCTTAGGCGCTGATGAATGTAAGACCGCTCTATCGGCGTTTCTGTTCCTCCGACCTTCGATCGCGAGCAGGGCCGGCAGAGTATCATGAACTCCAGAATTGGTGGACCTCGCCAACCGGGGGAGATAGATCGATTCTATGGATATGCGGTTCAACCTGATCAAACGTGATCTGTTTCAGATCAAGGTGATGATGTACGCGACAATCGTGCTTACGGTGATAGCGTTACTGAACTCCTGACGTTGCGCTACCCTGGCTTGGTAGAATGCTCATGCTCCGCACTTATGTCCCAGATGAGGGCGCATACAGGAACGACAAGTCCAGCCCCGCATAGCCGATCTTCTCGACATATTCGGCATGATGATCCGGGTTGCCAGGATCGCCATAGTTGTCACTGACTGCCTTACCGGAGGGCGACCAGCCCGTCACGGCCAATAGGGTCTCAGCAGGCGCTTTCGCCCGGCGTAGGGCATCGCGGACATTGTGTCGCAAGGAGTAAAGCGACTGCCGCTCCTCCAGCGTCATGGCAACAGGCAGGAACTGCTCGTTGAACCGCTTGACCGGATACCAGGCGAGATTGCCATATTTATTCGGCTTCAGGGTCGGGAACAGGCGCGCGGATGCACTTTGCTGCTTCTGCCGGTCCACGAACTGAAGGAAGCCGATCCGTATCAGTTCGGAGTGAATTGGAACTCTTCTGCGGCTGGCTTGGGTCTTGAGGCTGTTTCCGACCTTTTCGTCGGTCATGGACACATACCAGATGCCCATCGGTGTCCGGGCGATATCATCGACGTGAAGCTGGCATATCTCATTGGGCCGGGCACCGCTGAACAGCATCAGCAGCGGCAGCCAGAAGCGCCAGTCGCGATCCTTTCCAGTATATGGCTTCGTGGCCCCCGGTGCACAGGAACGGTAGAAGCTGCTGCCCATGAAAAACTCGCGCAGTTGCTGGTCCGTCCACGGCCTGCGCTTCTCGGCAGCAGTTACACCATCCTTCTTCAGCGGCTTGACCTCCTCGGCAGGATTGGACGTCAGATATTTCTTCCGCACCGCTACCTTCAGCATATCCCGCAGGATTTCCAGATAATGCGCCTGCGTGGAGGAGGAGAGACCGGGCTTGCCGTCCTTCTTCGCGCGTTCGATCGCCGCACCAAGAGGTAGGCCCGGATAGAGCTTGGTGCGATTCGACGGCATCTGCGCGAGCAGGCTCCGCACCCGCTGCACGACATCATCATCTATCGCATGGACCGGCATCTGCCCGTCGATCATCTCGCACAAGACGGCCACGCTGGCCTTGATCTTGTCCAGTCGCTTCGGGCTGACCCCGTTGAGATGATAGTCCTCTTCCTTCTCGGCCAGATAGGTCTGGGACAGTTCCTCCAGCGTCACGCTGGCCGGTCGTGCCGGATCGAACAGGCTGTCATAATAGGGGCGGTCATAGCGGTCAGCATAACGATCCAGCCTGCGGCGACAGAGTTCGATGAGGCCGCGTCGGACAATTTCCTCGAACTTGGCCGCTTTCGACAGGTCGGGGATATCCGCGCCGATCTGGTCCAGCAGTCTTTGCCCAGCGCGGCCTATCAGTTCATGCTGGCGCGGATCGGCGGGGTTGGTGAGGATGCCTAGCTCATATTCCGCGTCGGCTTGCCTTTCCTTCAGGCTGGCCCGGTCTACCGGAGGTTCCTGGAGCAATTTATTTGCGGCCTGGCGATCCATGACGGCGATCATCGAACGAATATGCTCGGTCAGCGTCGCCAGCGGTAGTACGGGATGTTTCGATCCTTTACCCGAACCGATCCCTTCCTTCTCGGCCGCCATGAACAAAGCGTCCGAGTTCAGGTCATGGATGGTGCGAAGCCGCTTCGCTTCGGTAAGGCTGGACGTTCCCAACGACTGCTTGATGAACTGCTTTCCGATGGCCGCAACGAGCGCCTTGGGCACACGCCGGAAATAATACCAGACGCCGCCGCGCTTTTGCAGATGAAGGGTTTCCGCCACGTCTTTCATGCCCTGCTGTATACCATTGGTGTGACTAAATGGCAGGCATAAGTGGCTGATTTTCTAGCTAACCGCCCATAATCAAGGCGTTAGAAGAGAAATGGTGGAGCCGAGGGGGATCGAACCCCTGACCTCGTCATTGCGAACGACGCGCTCTCCCAGCTGAGCTACGGCCCCAAGGAGCGCAGCCTATAAGCGAGCCTTCCACGCCATGCAACGGTCTTTTTTGCGAGAAGAATCGGCATCTTCCATTGATCTCGATCAAGCCTTTGCCGCCTTTCGCGCCGCCCGTTCGGCAGGCTGGTGGAAAGAAGCGATGTTACCCCTGCGTAACACCCGGAACGAAGGATCGCGCCGCTCATTGGTGGGATGACGGCGCTTGCAACAGGCAAGGTAAAAGCCGCCGCAACAGCAGGCAAGGAGAAGGACCATGGGTTACCAGAGCGGACGCCGCTACGGTGACGATCTTTATACCGGGCAGCCGCGCTATACCGGCGCCCGCGAGTGGCGCGATGATCGCGGCTATCGCTATGGCGCGCGGGGCCAGTTCGGCGGCGGGCGATCCTATCGTTCGGCGCCAACCGATTATGATCCCGACGAACGCGGCTTCTTCGACCGGGCGGGCGATGAAATCCGCAGTTGGTTCGGCGATGAGGAAGCCGAACGCAGACGCGACTATGACGAATATTACAACCGCCCCTATGGCGATCCGCGCGACCAGAGCAGCCGCGTGGGCTATGCTTCCGCTTCGGGCAGCGACCGTTATCTGCCGGGGCGGGGCTATGCGCCTTATACCGGCGA
>Ga0182735_1000495_pt1 | contig 31805 bp, 29 predicted proteins | sample eDN5th30CKraftMG_FD_128524 | JGI IMG/M metagenome (GOLD analysis project Ga0182735, IMG submission 128524) | Enriched Miracle-Growth compost microbial communities from Emeryville, California, USA - eDNA 5th pass 30_C Kraft MG (version 2) (version 2) ...
AGGACAAATATATCGGCCCGCTGGTCAAGACCATCATGACGCGCTGCATCCACTGCACGCGCTGCGTCCGCTTCACCACGGAAGTCGCCGGCATTTCCGAGCTCGGCCTGATCGGCCGCGGCGAGGACGCCGAGATCACCACCTATCTCGAGCAGGCGATGACCTCCGAATTGCAGGGCAACGTCATCGACCTGTGCCCGGTGGGTGCCCTGACCGCCAGGCCCTACGCCTTCCAGGCGCGGCCGTGGGAACTGACCAAGACCGAATCCATCGACGTGATGGACGCCGTCGGTTCGGCGATCCGCGTGGATTCGCGCGGCCGTGAGGTGATGCGCATCCTGCCGCGCAACAACGACGCGGTGAACGAGGAATGGATTTCAGACAAGACCCGCTTCATCTGGGACGGCCTGCGCACCCAGCGCCTCGACCGCCCCTATGTGCGCCGCAACGGCAAGCTGGCGCCGGCAAGCTGGTCCGAAGCCTTTTCCGCGATCCGCGATGTCGTCGCCAGGACCGCGCCTGAAAAGATCGGTGCGATTGCCGGCGATCTGGCCGCCGTCGAGGAAATCTACGCGCTGAAGCTGCTGATGGGCGAGCTCGGCTCCAAGAATATCGACTGCCGCCAGGACGGCGCGGCGCTCGACCCGGCGCTGGGGCGCGCGAGCTACATCTTCAACTCGACCATCGAAGGCATCGAGCAGGCCGACGCCATCCTCATCATCGGCTCCAACCCGCGCTTCGAGGCCTCGGTGCTCAATGCCCGCATCCGCAAGCGCTTCCGCGCCGGCCCGCTGCCGATCGGCGTGATCGGCGATGTCGGCGACACCCGCTACGACTACGAGCAGCTTGGGGCCGGTCCGGAGACCCTCAAGGATCTCGCGGAAGGCAACGGAAAGTTCTTCCAGGCCTTGAAGAAGGCCAGCCATCCGCTGATCATCGTGGGGCAGGGCGCTCTGGCGCGCGCCGACGGCGCCGCTGTTCTCGGCCAGGCGGCAAAGCTCGCCACGGGCGTGGGCGCGGTCGGGCCGGAATGGAACGGCTTTGCCGTCCTGCATACGGCGGCCGCACGCGTCGGCGGCCTCGACCTCGGCTTCGTGCCGGGCGAGGGTGGCCAGAATACCGGCGAGATGCTGGCCGGGTCGGACGTCCTGTTCCTGCTCGGGGCGGACGAACTGGACATGGCCGCGATCAGCAGCTCTTTCGTCGTCTATATCGGCACGCATGGCGATGCCGGCGCTCACCGCGCCGACGTCATCCTGCCGGGTGCGGCCTATACCGAGAAGTCGGCGACCTACGTCAACACCGAGGGCCGGGTGCAGCAGACCAGCCGCGCAGGCTTCGCGCCGGGCGAGGCGCGCGAGGACTGGGCGATCGTCCGGGCGCTGTCGGACGTGCTTGGCAAGAAGCTGCCGTTCGACTCGCTGCCGCAACTGCGCGCCAAACTCTACGGAGAGTTCCCGCACTTTGCGGCTGTGGACGTGATCGCTGCCGGTGATCCCGCCGATGTCGCCAGGGTGGCGAAGCTTGGCGGACGGCTGGGCAAGGCCGTGTTCACCTCGCCGGTCAAGGATTTTTACCTCACCAACCCCATCGCGCGGTCCTCGGCGGTGATGGCGGAATGCTCGGCTTTGGCCAAGGGCGGCTACAAGCAGGCGGCGGAGTAAAGCATGGAAACCTTTTTCTCCCTTTACGTGCTGCCGGCGCTGATCATCCTTTTGAAGTCGGTCGTGCTGATCGTCGTCCTGCTGATCTTCGTGGCCTATATCCTCTACGCCGACCGCAAGATCTGGGCGGCCGTGCAGCTTCGCCGCGGTCCGAACGTGGTTGGCCCCTGGGGCCTGTTCCAGGCCTTCGCCGACCTGTTCAAGTTCGTGTTCAAGGAGCCGGTCATTCCGTCCGGCGCCAACAAGGGTGTGTTCCTTTTGGCGCCACTGGTTTCGGCGATCCTGGCGATCTCGGCATGGGCCGTGATTCCGGTCAGCGCCGGCTGGGCGGTCGCCGACATCAATGTCGGCATCCTCTACGTGTTCGCCATCTCCTCGCTCGAGGTCTATGGCGTCATCATGGGCGGCTGGGCGTCGAACTCCAAATATCCGTTCCTCGGCGCGCTGCGCTCGGCGGCGCAGATGGTGTCCTATGAAGTCTCGATCGGCTTCGTCATCGTCACCGTGCTGCTGTGCGTCGGCTCGCTCAACCTGTCGGACATCGTGCTTTCGCAGCAGGACGGGCTCGGCACCCATCTCGGCCTCTCGAATTCCTTCCTCGATTGGCATTGGCTCGGCCTGTTCCCGATGTTCATCGTCTTCATGATCTCGGCGATGGCTGAAACCAACCGCCCGCCCTTCGACCTGGTCGAGGCGGAGTCGGAACTGGTCGCCGGCCACATGGTGGAATATTCCTCGACGCCGTTCCTGCTGTTCTTCCTCGGCGAATACGTCGCGGTCGTGCTGATGTGCTCGCTGACCACCATCCTGTTCCTTGGCGGTTGGCTGCCTCCCTTCGACTTCGCGCCGTTCACCTGGGTTCCGGGCGTGATCTGGTTCGTGCTCAAGGTGTGCTTCGTCTTCTTCATCTTCTCGATGGCCAAAGCGGTGCTGCCGCGCTATCGCTACGACCAGCTTATGCGGCTGGGCTGGAAAGTGTTCCTGCCGATCTCGCTGTTCATGGTCGTGGCCACCGCCGCCTTCCTCAAGTTTACGGGGCTTGCCTGATGTCCGCGTTCGCTCAAGCGGCCAAGTCGCTGCTGCTCAAAGATATCGTTGCCGGCTATGTGCTGGGCGTTCGCCAGTTCTTCGCGCCGAAGGAGACGATCAACTACCCGCACGAGAAGGGGCCGATCTCGCCGCGCTTTCGAGGCGAGCACGCGCTCAGGCGCTACCCCAACGGCGAGGAACGCTGCATCGCCTGCAAGCTGTGCGAGGCGATCTGTCCGGCGCAGGCCATCACCATCGAGGCCGGGCCGCGCCGCAACGACGGCACGCGCCGCACGGTGCGCTACGACATCGACATGGTGAAGTGCATCTATTGCGGCTTCTGCCAGGAAGCCTGCCCGGTGGACGCCATCGTCGAAGGCCCGAATTTCGAGTTCGCGACGGAAACGCGCGAGGAACTCTACTACGACAAGGACAAGCTGCTGGCGAACGGCGACCGCTGGGAGCGCGAGATTGCGCGCAACATGGAAATGGACGCGCCGTATCGGTGAGTTGGAATTACATTCTTCGTTCCGTTGCCGGGTGGCAAACGTGGATGAAGGGCAGGGGGCGGCATTCCGCATAGACGGATTGCGAACGCTTCGATAAGAACCACGCGATTTCGCGGCCGGAGGCGGCGCGGAGTCGGGCTGTGCAAGAAGGCGCAAGCCGTCCGGCGCGGCAAGAAAGGAACCCGGGGGAACCCCATGCTGAACGGAATAGAGGCGGCTTTCTTCTACCTCTTCGCCCTTGTCGCGGTGGCGTCGGCCTTCATGGTCATCTCCTCGCGCAACCCCGTGCATTCCGTGCTGTTCCTGATCCTCACCTTTTTCAACGCCGCCGGCCTGTTCCTGCTGGCGGGGGCCGAGTTCCTGGCGATGATCCTGCTCATCGTCTATGTCGGCGCGGTCATGGTGCTGTTCCTGTTCGTCATCATGATGCTCGACGTCGATTTCGCGGAGTTCAAGAGTGGCGCGCTGCAATATGCGCCGATCGGCGCGCTGGTCGGTCTGATCCTGGCTGCCGAGCTGATCGTGGTGACCGGCGGCTACATCCTGTCGCCGAAACTCGGCGCGGCGGCCGCGCATCCGATACCGGATCTCGCGCAGCGCTCGAACACGGCAGCGCTCGGCGACATCATCTACACGGACTACGTCTACTTCTTCCAGCTCGCGGGCATGGTACTCTTGGTGGCGATGATCGGCGCCATCGTTTTGACGCTGCGCCACAAGCCGAACGTCAAGCGCCAGAGCATCCCGGCGCAGAACGCCCGCACGCCGGAATCGGCAATCGAAATCAAGAAAGTCGCGTCGGGGAAGGGCATCTGAGATGACCGTCGGCATCGGACACTATCTGACCCTCTCGGCCGTGCTGTTCACGCTCGGCATCTTCGGCATCTTCCTGAACCGCAAGAACGTCATCGTCATCCTGATGTCGATCGAACTCCTGCTGCTCGCGGCCAACATCAATTTCGTGGCGTTCTCCTCCGTGCTCGGCGATCTGGTCGGGCAGGTGTTCACGCTGTTCGTGCTGACGGTCGCTGCCGCGGAGGCCGCGATCGGGCTTGCCATTCTCGTCGTATTCTTCCGCAACCGCGGCTCCATCGCGGTCGAAGACGTCAACATGATGAAGGGCTGAGGAATGTATCAGGCCATAGTCTTTCTTCCCCTCATCGGGTTCCTGGTCGCCGGCCTGTTCGGCACGGCGATCGGCGCCAAGGCGTCGGAATACATCACCTCCGGCTTGCTGGTGATTTCGGCCGTCCTGTCCTGGGTCGCCTTCTTCTCGGTCGGCTTCTCGGACGTGGAAGTGTTCACCGTGCCGGTGCTGCGCTGGATCCAGTCCGGCGGCATCGACGCCGCCTGGGCGCTCCGGATCGACACGCTGACCGTGGTCATGCTGGTGGTGGTCAACACGGTGTCGGCGCTGGTCCACATCTATTCGATCGGCTACATGCACCACGACCCGAGCCGGCCGCGCTTCTTTGCCTATCTGTCGCTGTTCACCTTCGCCATGCTGATGCTGGTGACGTCCGACAACCTGATCCAGATGTTCTTCGGCTGGGAAGGCGTCGGTCTCGCCTCCTACCTGCTGATCGGTTTCTGGTACAAGAAGCCGTCGGCCAATGCCGCCGCCATCAAGGCCTTCGTCGTCAACCGTGTCGGAGACTTCGGCTTTATCCTCGGCATTTTCGGCGTGTTCGTGTTGTTCGGCTCGATCAACTTCTCCACCATCTTCGCCAATGCGGCGACCTACCTGCCGGCCGAGGGCGCGCCCGAAGGGGCGACCGTGCTGAACTTCCTCGGCTACCTGCTCGACAAGCAGGCGGCGATGACCATCGTGTGCCTGCTGCTGTTCATGGGCGCCATGGGCAAGTCGGCGCAGGTGCCGCTGCACACCTGGCTGCCGGACGCGATGGAAGGCCCGACCCCGGTCTCGGCCCTCATCCATGCGGCTACCATGGTGACCGCCGGCGTGTTCATGCTGGCGCGCCTGTCGCCGCTGTTCGAGCTGTCGCACACGGCGCTCCTGATCGTCACCTTCGTCGGCGCGATCACCGCCTTCTTCGCGGCCACCGTCGGCCTGGTGCAGAACGACATCAAGCGCGTCATCGCCTATTCGACCTGCTCGCAGCTCGGCTACATGTTCGTGGCGCTCGGCGTCGGCGCCTACGGCGTCGCCATCTTCCACCTGTTCACGCATGCCTTCTTCAAGGCGTTGCTGTTCCTCGGCTCCGGCTCGGTCATCCACGCGGTGTCGGACGAGCAGGACATGCGCAAGATGGGCGGCCTGCGCAAACTGATCCCATCCACCTACTGGACGATGATCATCGGCACGCTGGCGCTGACCGGCGTCGGCATCCCGGCCACGATCATCGGCACGGCGGGCTTCTTTTCCAAGGACGCTATCATCGAGGCGGCGTTTGTCGGCCAGAATGCCGTTGCGGGCTTTGCCTTCACGCTGCTGGTCATCGCAGCGCTCTTCACCAGCTTCTATTCGTGGCGGCTGATCTTCATGACCTTCCACGGCGAAGCACGTGCCAGCCACGAGGTCATGCACCACGTGCATGAGTCGCCGCCGGTGATGCTGGTGCCGCTTTATCTTTTGGCTGCGGGCTCGCTGTTTGCCGGCGTCCTGTTTGCCCACTACTTCATCGGCGAAGGCTATGCCGAGTTCTGGAAGACGGCGCTGTTCACGCTGCCCGAGAACGAAGTCCTGCATGCCATGCACGCGATGCCGCTGTGGGTGAAACTCGCGCCCATTGTCGTCACCGTCATCGGCTTCCTGCTGGCCTACCAGTTCTATATCCGCAACCCGCAGATGCCGAAGGACCTGGCCGCGCAGCACCGTGGGCTTTATGCCTTCCTGCTCAACAAGTGGTACTTCGACGAGCTCTACGACTTCCTGTTCGTGCGCGCCGCCAAGCGCCTCGGCCACTTCCTGTGGAAGACCGGCGACGGGCGCATCATCGACGGCATCGGCCCTGACGGCGTCTCGGCGCGCGTCATCGACGTCACCAACCGCGTGGTCAAGCTCCAGACCGGCTATCTCTACCACTATGCCTTCGCCATGCTGATCGGCGTTGCCGCACTCGTCACCTGGATGATGCTCTGATGACCGACTGGCCCATTCTATCGACGGTCACCTTCCTGCCGCTGGTCGGCGTGCTGTTCCTGTTGTTCATAAAGGACGACAGCGACAGCGCCCGCCGCAACGTGCGCGCCATCACGCTGACGACGACCGTCGTGACGTTCGTCGTCTCGCTGTTCATCTGGATCGGATTCGACAATTCGCAGGCCGGTTTCCAGATGGTCGAGAAGCACGACTGGCTGGATTCGGGCATTTCCTACCACATGGGCGTGGACGGCATTTCGATGCTGTTCGTCATCCTGACGACGTTCCTGATGCCGATCTGCATCCTGGCTTCGTGGGAATCGATCCAGAAGAACGTCAAGGCCTACATGATCTCCTTCCTGCTCCTGGAAGTGCTGATGGTAGGCGTATTCTGCGCGCTCGACATCGTGCTGTTCTACGTCTTCTTCGAAGGCAGCCTGATCCCGATGTTCATCATCATCGGCGTCTGGGGCGGCAAGAGGCGCGTCTACGCCTCGTTCAAGTTCTTCCTCTATACGCTGCTCGGCTCGGTGCTGATGCTGCTCGCCATCATGGCGATGTTCTTCCAGTCCGGCACCACCGACATCCCGACGCTTCTGACGCACGCTTTCCCGGCGACGATGCAGACCTGGCTGTGGCTCGCCTTCCTCGCCTCCTTCGCGGTCAAGATCCCGATGTGGCCGGTGCATACCTGGCTGCCGGACGCCCACGTCGAGGCGCCGACGGCGGGCTCGGTTATCCTTGCCGGCATCATGCTGAAGCTCGGCGGCTACGGCCTGATCCGCTTCTCGCTGCCGATGTTCCCGCTGGCGTCGGAAATGTTCGCGCCGCTGGTGTTCACGCTCTCGGTCGTCGCCATCATCTACACCTCGCTGGTGGCGCTGATGCAGGAGGACATGAAGAAGCTGATCGCCTATTCCTCGGTGGCGCATATGGGCTTCGTCACCATGGGCATCTTCGCCGCCAACCAGCAGGGCGTGCAGGGCGCGATCTTCCAGATGCTCTCGCACGGGCTGGTGTCCAGCGCGCTGTTCCTGTGTGTCGGCGTCATCTACGACCGCCTGCACACGCGCGAGATCGATGCCTATGGCGGTCTGGTCAACAACATGCCGAAATACGCGGTCGCCTTCCTCATCTTCACCATGGCCAATGTCGGCCTGCCGGGAACCAGCGGCTTCGTCGGCGAGTTTTTGACCATGCTCGGCGCCTTCCGGGTCAACACCTGGGTCGCGGTGCTGGCGGCCATCGGCGTCATCCTGTCGGCGTCCTATGCGCTGTGGCTCTACCGCCGCATCATCTACGGCGCGCTGACCAAGGACAGCCTGAAAGCCATGCTGGACCTGTCGGCGCGTGAAAAGGCGATCCTCTATCCGTTGGTGATCCTCATCGTGTTCTTCGGCGTCTATCCGGCGCCGGTTCTCGATGCGACCGCCCAGTCGGTCCAGAACCTCGTCACCAACGTTACCGCATCCATCGACGCCGCGCAGACCGCGGCGGCGAACTGACCGGGGGAACCATGACGCCGGAGCTTTATTCCAGTCTCTCGCTTGCGACGCCCGAACTGATCGTCGCCATCGGTGCGATAGCGCTTCTGATGATCGGTGTTTACTCGCGCGGCAATTCGAGCACGCTCGTCACCACGCTTGCCGTGCTGGTCATGCTCGCGGCCGGCGCGTGGATCGTGCTGTTCACCGGTGACGGCTATGCCTTCAACAACGCTTTCGTCAGCGATCCTTTCGCCCGCTTCATGCAGGTGGTGACGCTGGTCGGTTCGGGCGTCACGCTGATCATGTCCGTCGGCTTCGCCCGGTCGGAAAAATTCGATACCTTCGAATATCCGGTGCTGGTCATGCTCTCGACGCTGGGCATGATGCTGATGGCCACGGCCAACAACCTTATCGCGCTCTACATCTGCTTCGAATTGCAGTCGCTGGCGCTCTACATCGTCGCGGCCGTCAACCGCGAGAGCCTGCGCTCCAGCGAGGCGGGGCTGAAGTATTTCGTGCTCGGCGCGCTCGCCACCGGCATGATGCTTTATGGCATCTCGCTCGTCTACGGCTATACCGGCTCGATCGATTTCGCCACGATCCGCGACGCGGTCGGCGCGGAACGCCAGGTGGGCGTGCTGTTCGGCCTGGTCTTCATCCTCGCCGGGCTCGTGTTCAAGATTTCGGCTGCGCCCTTCCACATGTGGACGCCGGACGTCTATGAAGGCGCGCCGACCCCGGTGACCGCCTTCTTCGCGGTCGCGCCGAAGGTGGCGACCATGGCGCTGATCCTGCGCCTGGTCATGACGCCGTTCGAGCCTGTGGCGGCCGACTGGCAGCAGATCATTGTCTTCGTCTCCATCGCCTCGATGGCGGTCGGCTCCTTCGCCGCGATCGGCCAGCGCAACTTCAAGCGGCTGATGGCCTATTCCTCGATCGGCCATATGGGCTTCGCGCTGGTCGGCCTGTCGGCCAACAGCCAGGAAGGCGTGCGCGGCGTCGTCGTCTACATGCTGATCTACGTGGCGATGACGCTCGGCACCTTTGCCTTCATCATCGCCATGCGCCGCAAGGAAGGGTTGGTGGAGAAGATCGACGATCTCGCCGGGCTGTCGAACACCAATCCGGTGATGGCGACGATGCTGACCATCCTCCTGTTCTCGCTCGCCGGCATTCCGCCGCTCGCCGGTTTCTGGGCGAAGTGGTACGTGTTTTTGGCCGCCATCAACGCCGGGCTCTATGCGCTGGCGATCATCGGCGTGCTGACCTCGGTGGTGGCGGCGTTCTATTACCTGAGGATCATCAAGATCATGTGGTTCGACGAACCGGCCGGCGGCTTCGTGCCGATGGCGGGCGAACTGCGGGTCGTACTTGGCCTCTCCGGTGCGTTCGTCCTGTTCTATGTGCTGATCGGCGGGCCGATCGGGACCTTGGCGCAGGCCGCCGCCAAAAGCTTCTTCTGACGGCATGGCCTTTCGGCTGGCCCCGACTGCCGAAGCGCAAGGCTTCCGGCTGGAGGCACACGAGACGGTCGGCTCCACCAACGCGCTGGCGCTGGAGCGGGCACGCGAGGGCGACCCGGGCAAGCTGTGGGTCGTCTCCAAGCGGCAGGAAAGCGGACGCGGCCGGCGAGGTCGCGCATGGGCGACGCCGCACGGCAACCTGGCGGCGACACTGCTGCTGCGGACCGAGGGCGAATTGCGGTTCGCGGCAACGCTCGGCTTCGTCGCCGGGCTGGCATTGGCCGAAGCGCTGGATGCCGTGGTGCCGGCCGGTCGTATTTCGATCGGCCTCGACGGGGCGAGCGCCGGAAGCAATCGCTTCGAGCTGAAATGGCCCAACGACGTGCTGGCCTCAGGCGCCAAGCTTGCCGGCATCCTGCTGGAATCGTCCATGCTGGAGGGGGACCGGTTTGCGGTTGCCGTCGGCATCGGCGTCAACGTGGTGGCTTATCCGACCGATCTGCCCTATCCGGCGACGTCGTTGCAGGCGCTCGGCTCCAGTTGCGATGCCGAGACGCTGTTCCTGGCGCTGTCGGACGCCTGGGCGAGCAACGCGCGGCTGTGGGACGCGGGCAGGGGGCTTTCAGCCATCCGCCAGCGGTGGCTGGAGCGCGCGGCCGGGCTTGGCGGGCAGGTGGCTGTCAGGATTGACGGCACTATCGTGCGCGGCACCTTCGAAACGATCGACGAAGATTGCCGTTTCGTGATCCGCGACGACAAGGGCGCGGTGCTGACGATTACCGCCGGCGACGTGCATTTCGGCGCGGTGGCGTCGGCCGGGGCCTGAGCGGCCCGCTAGAAAAGGAAAAACGATGGCGAAGGGAAACGCACCCGAACTCGTATTCGTGCCGCTTGGCGGCGTCGGCGAGATCGGAATGAATTTCGCGCTTTACGGCTACGGCCCGGCCCATGCGCGCGAATGGATCGTCATCGACGTCGGCGTCACCTTCCCTGATGCGACGCTGCCGGGTGTCGACCTGGTCCTTCCCGACACCCGCTTCATCGAGGAGAACATCGACCGCCTGCACGGTATCGTCATCACCCACGCGCATGAGGATCACTACGGCGCGCTGCTCGACGTCTGGCCGAGGCTGAAGGCGCCGGTGTGGATGACGCCGTTCTCCGCCGGCCTGCTCGAGGCCAAGCGGCAGAGCGAGCACGGAGCGCCGAAAATTCCGGTCACGATCTATCGCGGCGGCGAGAAATTCACCGTCGGTCCGTTCGAGATCGAGGCCATTCCGGTTGCCCACTCCATCCCCGAGCCGATGTCGCTGGCAATCACCACGCCGGTCGGAACCGTGATCCACACCGGCGACTGGAAGATCGACCCGGAGCCCGCTATCGGCCCGCGTACCGACGAGGCGCGTTTTCGCGCCTATGGCGACAAAGGCGTGCTGGCGCTGGTCTGCGATTCCACCAATGCGCTGCGGGAAGGGGATTCGCCTTCCGAACTGGCTGTCGGCGAAGGCCTGAGGGGCGTGATCGAGAAAGCCGTGGGGCGCGTTGCCGTCACCACCTTCTCCTCCAATGTCGGGCGCATCGTCTCCATCGCCAAGGCCGCGCGCGATACCGGTCGGCAGTGCCTCGTCCTCGGCCGCTCGCTGAAGCGCGTCATCGATGTCGCTTCCGACCTCGGCTACATGGATGGCCTGCCGGACTTCATCGGCGAGGAGGACTACGGCTTCATTCCGCGCGAGAACCTCGTCATCATCTGCACGGGCAGCCAGGGCGAACCGCAGGCAGCGCTTGCCAAGCTCTCGCGCGACGAAATGAAGGCGGTGGCGCTGACGGCCGGCGACACGGTTGTCTTTTCCTCGCGCACCATCCCCGGCAACGAAAAGGCCATCCTCGGCATCAAGAATGCCCTGATCGATCGTGGCATGAAGATCATCGAGGACGGCGATGCGCTGGTGCATGTCTCCGGCCATCCGCGCCGCAGCGAACTCAAGCAGATGTATTCCTGGCTGCGGCCGCAGATCGGCGTGCCGGTGCATGGCGAAGCCGCCCACCTGGTGGCGCAGGGCTCGCTGATGGCGATGTCGGGCATCGGCCAGGTGGCGCAGATCCGGGATGGCGACATGCTGCGGCTGTCTCCCGGCCCGGCAACCATTATCGACCAGGTTCCCTTCGGCCGTACCTACAAGGACGGGCGGCTGGTGGGCAGCGAGCAGGCCATGGGCATCCGGGACCGGCGCAAGCTTTCCTTTGCCGGCCATGTCGCGGTCAACGTCGTTCTCGACGATCGGTATGATCTGGCGGGCGACCCCGACCTTGTCGCCATCGGCGTTGCGGAAGAGGATGCGCGCGGCGAGACGCTGGAAGACCTGATGCTCGATGCGGCAATCGGCGCCGTGGACTCCATCCCCCGTCAGCGCCGAAAAGACCTTGATCTCGTGCAGGAGGCCGTACGGCGCGCGGTGCGCGCCGCGGCCAACGAAGCCTGGGGCAAGAAGCCGGTCGTGACGGTGTTTGTGACAAGGTAACGCGCATGCTTGGACGTCTGAACCATGTCGCCATCGCCGTGCCGGACCTCGAGTCGGCGACGGCGCTTTACCGGGATACGCTGGGCGCCAGCGTCTCGCAGCCGCAGGCGCTACAGGAACATGGGGTGACTGTCGTGTTCGTCGATGTCGGCAACACCAAGATCGAGCTTTTGCAGCCACTCGGGGAAGGCTCGCCGATTGCCGCTTTCCTGGAGAAAAATCCGGCAGGCGGCATGCACCATGTGTGCTATGAGGTGGACGACATCATTGCCGCGCGTGACCGGCTCAAGGCCGGCGGGGCGCGGGTTCTGGGTGACGGCAACCCGAAGACCGGCGCGCATGGCAAGCCGGTCCTGTTCCTGCACCCGAAGGATCTTTTCGGCACGCTGGTGGAACTGGAGCAGGCATGAACTGGATTTCCTTCACCGCCATGTATTTCGTGGTCTGGTGGATCACTCTGTTCGCCGTCCTGCCTTTCGGGCTGAAGACGCAGGACGAGGACGAAAACGTCACGCTCGGCACCGTGGCCAGCGCGCCGCGCGGCCCGCACATGCTGCGCGTCGTCATCTGGACGACAATCCTCGCATCGACGCTGATGGGCCTGGCGTTCTATGTCGTCAACATCCTTGGCCTGGGCTTCGACGACATTCCGTCCGTTATTCCCGAGTTCAAGTAATCGGCTGCAGGCACCAAAAAAAAGCAAGGCACAAGGCCTTGCAAATAAACGCGTCCGATCTGTATTCCGGTTTTCGGCGGCTGCGGGTAACCGCGCCTAGATCGCATCCTCCCAAGACTTTGACCGCGTAGGAGAACAGATTTATCTCTGTTCTCTCGGTTATCAGAGTACACTAAACTAACGCCCGCGCAGATGTCACGGAAAATTTTGCCCTGAAACAAGCTTTCATGTGCTGCACTGCACAAGAAGGTCATGCCAAGCCGGGTTTGAAGAATAATCGCTCCCGGCCGCAAGCCCTGCCGTCGCTGTCGCGGGTTTCCATCGTGCCTTGAAATGGCTATGAAGCCGGTACAAGCAGCAGCGGCGCACCGATTCCGGTGGCCATTTTCTCTCATGGATTCGATCATGCGTTTGTCGCGCTATTTCCTGCCTATTCTCAAAGAGAACCCCCGCGAGGCCGAGATCATCTCGCATCGCCTGATGCTGCGCGCCGGCATGATCCGCCAGCAGGGGCAGGGCTCCTTCACCATGCTGCCGCTGGGCAAGAAGGTGCTGGACAAGGTCTGCGCGATCATCCGCGAGGAGCAGAACCGGGCCGGCGCGCTGGAAATCCTGATGCCGACCATCCAGTCGGCCGAACTGTGGCGCGAGAGCGGCCGCTACGACGCCTACGGCAAGGAAATGCTGCGCATCAAGGACCGGCAGGACCGCGAGCTGCTTTACGGCCCGACCAACGAGGAGATGGTGACGGAGATTTTCCGTTCCTACGTCAAGTCCTACAAGGACCTGCCGCTCAATCTCTACCACATCCAGTGGAAGTTCCGCGACGAGGTGCGCCCGCGCTTCGGCGTCATGCGCGGCCGCGAATTCCTGATGAAGGACGCCTATTCCTTCGATATCGACTATGAGAGCGCCAAGGCGGCCTACTTCCGCATGTTCGTGGCCTATCTCCGGACCTTCACCCGCATGGGCCTGCAGGCGATCCCTATGCGCGCCGACACCGGCCCGATCGGCGGCGACTTGTCGCACGAATTCATCATCCTGGCCGAGACCGGTGAAAGCCAGGTCTTTTGTAACAAGGACTTCCTCGACCTCGCCGTTCCCGGCGAGGATGTCGATTTCGCCAACGATGCGGAAATCGCCGGCATCGTGGCCAAGTGGACGGCGCCCTATGCGGCGACCGACGAGATGCACGACGAGGCGGCATGGGCCGGGGTCGCGGAGGCTGACCGGCTGTCGGCGCGCGGCATCGAGGTCGGCCATATCTTCCACTTCGGCGAGAAATACTCCAAGCCGATGGGCGCCAGGGTCCAGGGCCCCGACGGCAAGGAGCACAATGTCTCCATGGGCTCCTACGGTATCGGCCCGACGCGGCTGATCGCGGCCATCATCGAGGCCAGCCACGACGAGGCCGGCATCATCTGGCCCGAAAGCGTCGCCCCCTTCGACATCGGCCTCATCAACATGAAGGCCGGAGACGCCGACTGCGACCGCGCCTGCGAGGCGCTGTATGCGGCGCTCACCTCGGCCGGCAAGGACGTGCTCTACGACGACACCGACCAACGGGCAGGCGGGAAATTCGCCACCGCCGACCTGATCGGCCTGCCCTGGCAGGTGATCGTCGGCCCGCGCGGCGTTGCCGCCGGCGAAGTGGAGATCAAGAACCGCAAGACCGGCGAGCGCGAGACCGTGCCGCTGGCGACGGTCGCCCAACGCTTCGGTGCAGCCGCATGAGCGCTGGGGCGGCCACGAAGGAGACAGCCGGCGCCGGGCCGTTCTCGGCGTTCGAGCGAACGGTTGCCTGGCGCTACCTGCGCTCGCGGCGCAAGGAAACGGTGATTTCGGTCATCGCCTCGATCTCCTTCCTCGGCATCATGCTGGGTGTCGCCACGCTGATCGTCGTCATGGCGGTGATGAACGGTTTTCGCGCTGAACTGCTTACCCGCATCCTCGGCGTCAACGGCCATCTGATCGTGACGCCCATCGACACGCCGCTCGAGGATTACGCCGCCGTCGCCGGGCGCATCAACGAGGTGGCCGGCGTGAAATACGCCATCCCGCTGATCGACGGCCAGGTGCTGGCGCAGGGCAATGTCGGCTCCGGCACCGGCGCGCTGGTGCGCGGCATCCGGGGCGAGGACCTCGGCAAGGTCTCGATCGTCGCCAACAACATCAAGCAGGGCTCGCTCGTCGGCTTCGACACCGGCGAAGGCGTCGCCATCGGCAGCCGCATGGCCGAGAACCTCGGCCTAGTGCTGGGCGACACGATCACCCTGATTTCGCCCGACGGCGACGTTACCCCGATCGGCACGACGCCACGCATGAAGGGGTACCCGGTCACGGCGATCTTCGAGGTCGGCATGTCGGAATACGACAGCTCGATCATCTACATGCCCTTCTCGGAAGCGCAGCTTTACTTCAACATGGAAGGCAAGGCGCAGACCATCGAGATCTATGTCGACAACCCCGACAACGTCGACGCGCTGAAGCCCAAGGTCGAGGAAGCGGCGCAGCGCCAGATATTCCTGACCGACTGGCGCCAGCGCAACCAGACCTTCTTCTCCGCGCTGGAGGTCGAGCGCAACGTCATGTTCATGATCCTGACGCTGATCGTGCTGGTGGCGGCGCTCAACATCATTTCCGGCCTGATCATGCTGGTGAAGGACAAGGGGCGCGACATCGCCATCCTGCGCACCATGGGGGCCTCGCGCGGCGCGATCCTGCGCATCTTCCTGATGACGGGGGCGGCGATCGGCGTTGCCGGCACGCTGGCGGGGGTGGCGCTCGGCGTCGTCATCTGCCTCAACGTCGAGCGGATACGGGAATTCTTCTCGTGGATTTCGGGAACGGTGCTGTTCAATCCCGAGCTTTATTTCCTGAGCCAGCTGCCGGCCAAGATGGACTTTTCCGAGACATTCTCGGTCGTGGTCATGGCGCTGGTCCTTTCCTTCATCGCCACCCTGTTTCCGGCATGGCGGGCGGCCAAGCTCGATCCGGTCGAAGCGCTGAGGTATGAGTGATGACAGAGGCCGTTCTTGAACTGAAGGCGGTCGAGCGGCATTACGTCCAGGGATCGCGCAAGCTGACCATCCTGGCCGGCGCGGATTTCTCGCTGCGTCGCGGCGAGATGGTGGCACTGGTTGCGCCATCGGGCACGGGCAAGTCCACGCTGCTGCACACCGCCGGCCTGCTGGAAAGGCCGGACGGCGGCGACGTCATGCTGGCCGGGCGCGCCTGCGGCCGGCTGTCGGACGAGCAGCGCACCCGCATCCGCCGCAACGACATCGGCTTCGTCTATCAGTTCCATCACCTGTTGCCGGAATTCTCGGCGCTCGAAAACATCATGATGCCGCAACTGATCCGCGGCCTGCCGGGCAAGGAAGCCTCCGAGCGCGCCGCGCAACTGCTGGACTACATGAAGATCGGTAAGCGGGCGAGTCATCGGCCGGCAGAACTTTCCGGTGGCGAGCAGCAGCGCGTCGCCATTGCGCGCGCCGTCGCCAACGCGCCGCTGGTGCTTCTTGCCGACGAGCCGACGGGCAATCTCGATCCGGTCACCGCTTCCTATGTCTTCGAGGCGCTGGAAGCGCTGGTCCGGCAGTCGGGTCTCGCCGCGCTCATCGCCACCCACAACCACGAACTCGCCAAGCGCATGGACCGGCGCGTCACGCTGGACGCCGGCAGGGTCGTTCCCCTGTAGGCATTTCGGTTGACAGTGCGTCACCCGGGCAGACCCCGGTTTTAGGCTCCGGCGGAAAGATTTTGCCTCGACGCGGCCGTATCGGCGCGGCATCTTCTCCGTGGTCTTCTCATTAACCCGGAGCCTGAAATGACCACAGTCGCCGTTCTCGTCGGAAGCCTGCGCAAGGAATCCTTCAGCCGCAAGATCGCCAATGCCTTCGTCAAGCTGACGCCGGGCCTCAGTTTCGACTTTCTCGATATTGGTGCCGTGTCCTATTTCAACCAGGATCTGGAGGCCAATCCGCCGGCCGACTGGACGGGCTATCGCGAGCGCATCGCCAAGGCCGATGCCGTGCTGTTCGTCACGGCGGAGTACAACCGTTCCGTGCCCGGCGTGCTCAAGAACGCCGTTGACGTCGCCTCGCGCCCCTACGGGCAGGGCGCGTTGATGGGCAAGCCGGCGGCGATCATCTCGACGTCGATCGGGGCGATCGGCGGTTTCGGCGCCAACCACCACCTGCGCCAGTCGCTGGCCTTCCTCAACATGCCGGTTCTCGCCCAGCCGGAAGCCTATATCGGCAATTCCGCCGGCCTGTTCGCCGAAACCGGAGAACTGACCAACGATTCCACCAAGGAGTACCTGGTGGCCTTCGGCAAGGCGTTCGAGCACTTCATCCGACACAACGCCAAGAAATAGACACCTGCGGCCGCTTGTCGGCGGCAGGCGGCGCTGGGGCAATGCAAAGGCCTTGCCCCGCGCCGCCGAATCCTGTCTCTCAGGGTATGGAATTTTCTCCCCAGCAGGATGACGCGCTTCAGGCTGTTGCGCGCTGGTTGAAGGCAGGCCGCCCGCAGGTGTTCCGGCTGTTCGGCTATGCCGGCACCGGCAAGACGACGCTGGCGCGCTATTTCGCCGAACACGTCGACGGGCAGGTGCAGTTCGCCGCCTTCACCGGCAAGGCGGCGCAGGTGCTGCGCTCCAAGGGCGCGCTCAACGCCCGCACCATCCATTCGCTGATCTACCGGCCGCGCGGCGAGGAAGCGGTGGAGGACGAGACGACCGGCAAGACGTCGATGTCGCCGACCTTCTCGCTCAACCGCCAAAGCCCGATCGCCAAGGCCGCGCTCGTCATCATCGACGAATGCTCGATGGTGGACGAGGAACTCGGCCGCGACCTTTTGAGCTTCGGCACGCCGATCCTGGTACTTGGCGATCCGGGCCAATTGCCGCCGATTTCCGGCGGCGGCTTCTTCACCGAGCACGAGCCGGACTTTCTGCTCACCGAAATCCACCGGCAGGCGCGCGACAACCCGATCATCCGGCTGGCGCTCGACGTGCGCGAGGGGCGCGAGTTCCCGCTCGGCGACTATGGAACCGCGCAGGTCATCGCCAAGTCGGCGGTCACGCAGGACCTCGTGCTCGATGCCGACCAGGTGCTGGTCGGCACCAACCGTACCCGGCGGCGCTATAACCAGCGGCTGCGCGAACTCAAGGGCTTTTCCGCCAGCTATCCGCAGGCCGGCGACAAACTGGTGTGCCTGCGCAACGACCCCGCCAAGGGGCTGCTCAACGGCTCGCTGTGGAAGGTGATGACCTCGTCGCGCGAAACGGTGAAGCCCGGTATCAACCTGCTGGTTTCACCGGAAGAAGACGATCCGGACCGCGGCGTCGCCAAGATCAAGCTGCTGAAGGCCGTGTTCGAGGACCCGGAAGCCGATATTCCCTGGCAGCAGAAACGGCGATTTGACGATTTCGACTATGGCTATGCGCTGACCGTGCATAAGGCGCAGGGTTCGCAATGGAACAATGTCGTCCTGTTCGACGAAAGCTTCGCCTTCAAGGATACGCGCCAGCGCTGGCTCTATACGGCAATCACGCGCGCGGCGGAGCGGCTGACCATCGTGCGTTGATCACAGCGCCCGCGCGCCCAGCCAGGTCCACGCCTGCTGCTCGTCCTTTGCGTCGAAATGGCGGATTTCGACTGGCAGCGTGGTGAAAAGCCGCCGCACTCGGCCTGTCCAGTCCGGTTCGCCGATCGTCGCACAGCGCCGGACGTGCTCAAGCGCCTTTGCCTTGCCGCGTTCGATGGTCTGCGGCGACAGCCCCGCCCAGTCCGTGTCTTCGTAGTCGACCAGCCGCGCCAGCACGTCGACCATGGGGTGGAGAAGATAGGCGGCTTCGAGCAGCCCAAACAGGTTTTCGGCATCGGCCGGCGAGACATGGCCGACCACATCGACGGCGAACAGGTCTGCCCGGTCCGTGTCGATGCGGCGGACGGCCGGTACGGCGTCAAGCGAGTTCATGGCATTTACCCGTTTGAAAGCGACGCATATCTCTGGAACACATAAATCCCCCTGTCTGTTCCCTTCAAAGGCTCTATAGGGTACGCCTCTGACGTCGCGAGGATCGGTCATGCCAACAAAACTCTCCGTAAACCTCAACGCCATCGCCATGCTGCGGAACCGGCGCGATCTGCCGTGGCCGAGCGTCACCGGCATTGGGCGCATCGCGCTTGCCGCGGGCGCGCATGGCCTGACGGTGCATCCGCGCCCAGACCAGAGGCATACACGCTATTCCGACCTGCCGGCGATCCGTGCCCTGATCGACGACGAGTTTCCGCAGGCCGAATTCAACATCGAAGGCTACCCGACCGAGGAGTTCCTGGACCTGGTGGAGAAGAACCAGCCCGAGCAGGTGACGCTGGTTCCGGACGATCCGAGCCAGGCGACCTCGGATCATGGCTGGAACTTCGAGGAGGCCGGCGAGTTCCTCGAACCGGTCGTTCGGCGCCTGAAGAAAGGCGGCTTTCGCGTGTCGCTGTTCAGCGACCCGGACCCGCAGGCGGTACCGGCGGCAAAGAAGGTCGGCGCGGACCGGATCGAACTCTATACCGGGCCTTACGGCGGCTTCCATTCCAATCCGGAAAAGGCCGCTAGCGAATTGGAAAGGCTTGGAAAAACGGCGGATGCGGCGATGGCGATCGGGCTGGAGGTCAATGCCGGCCACGACCTTGTCGTGGACAATTTGCCGGCGTTGGTAAGGCGCATTCCGGCTTTGGCCGAAGTGTCGATCGGCCATGGCCTGACGGCCGACGCGCTGGAGTACGGGATGGCCGGTACGGTGCGGCGATTCCTCAAGGCTTGTGGCTGGTGAACGCTTCATTAGCTTGCGCCGATATGGGGCGGAAAATGCATTCGTTCTTGATATTGCGGTGCAGCAAGGGTAGAGCACCCGGCGCTTAACGGGAGTATCGCCTATGGCCCTTGCCAATAACACTGGTGAGGTTGAGCCTGTCGATCCACAGCAGCCCGCCGAAGGCGACAAGCAGGGCATGCCCATCCTCATGGTCGGCGCCCTCGGCGTCGTCTACGGCGACATCGGCACGAGCCCTATCTATGCATTTCGCGAAGCCCTGCATGCCTCCGGCGAGGCCGTGTCCCGGTCCGACGTGCTCGGTGTGCTGTCGCTCATCGTCTGGGCGCTGACCCTTATCGTCACCGTCAAATATGTCGCCTTCGTGCTGCGCGCCGACAACAAGGGCGAGGGCGGCACGCTCTCCCTGATGGCGCTGGCGCGCATGGCTTACCCGAAAGGCGCCACCGTCATATTGGGCATCGGCCTGTGCGGCGCGGCACTTTTCTTCGGCGACGCCATCATCACGCCTGCCGTTTCCGTGCTGTCGGCAGTCGAAGGCCTGGAGGTCGTGACCCCGGCTTTCGATCCCTATGTGGTGCCGATAACCCTGCTTATTCTGGCCGGCCTGTTCTCCGTCCAGCGTTTCGGCTCGGGCAAGGTGGCGGTGGTGTTCGGCCCGGTCATGCTGGTGTGGTTTGTCTCGCTCGGCATGGTCGGCCTGTCGCATCTGGTGGACGATCCCTCGGTCCTCCTCGCGATCAATCCCTATTACGCAGTCTACTATCTGGCTACCACGCCGACGGGGGCCTTCATCACGGTCGGTGCCGTGTTTTTGGCGGTCACCGGCGCGGAGGCGCTTTACGTCGATCTTGGCCATTTCGGGCGCAAGCCGATCGTGCTCACCTGGTTCTGGGTCGTCTTTCCCTGCCTGCTCCTGTGCTATTTCGGGCAGGGGGCGTTCGTGCTCAGCCATGGCGGCAAGCCGGAAAATCCCTTTTTCCAGATGATGCCGGAGTGGGCGCTGGTGCCGATGGTGATCCTCGCCACTGCCGCCACCGTCATCGCCAGCCAGTCGGTGATTTCGGGCGCTTTTTCGCTGACCCGCCAGGCGGTGCAGCTCAACCTGTTGCCGCGCATCGAGGTCCAGCATACCTCCGAATCGCAGCTCGGCCAGATCTACATGCCCCGCGTGAACCTGATCGTCGCGCTCGGCGTCATGCTGCTGGTCGTCGGCTTCGGCAGTTCCAGCGCACTGGCCTCCGCCTACGGCATTTCGGTCACCGGCGAGATGTTGATGACGACGATCCTCCTGTTCGTCGTCATGCGGGCACGGTGGACATGGCCGATCGGCGTCGCTCTGGGGCTGGCGCTGTTGTTCGGCGTCATCGATTCCGGCTTCTTCCTCGCCAATGTGGTCAAGGTCATGGAGGGCGGCTGGGTCTCGATCAGCGTCGCCTGCATCATGGGCCTGATCATGGTCACCTGGATCAGGGGCAGCCGGCTGTTGTTCGACAAGACCCGCAAGAACGAGGTGCCGCTCGATTTCCTGGCCGGCAACCTCGCCAAGAAACAGCCGAACCTGGTGCCCGGCACCGCAATCTTCCTGACCAGCGATCCGCTCAGCGCGCCGACTGCGCTGATGCACAGCCTCAAGCACTACAAGGTGCTGCACGAACAGAACGTCATCCTTTCCGTCGTCACCGCCCAGCAGCCGAAGGTGCCGGACAGTGAACGGGTCAAGATGGAAACCATTAACGACCTGTTCATGCGGGTCACGCTGACCTTCGGCTACATGGAACATCCCAACATCCCGCGCGCGCTGGCGATCTGCCGCAAGAAGGGGTGGAAGTTCGACATCATGACGACCTCTTTCTTCCTGTCGCGCCGCTCGCTCAAGGCATCGCCCAATTCCGGGATGCCGATGTGGCAGGATCGCCTGTTCATCGGCCTGGCGCGCTCGGCCGCCGACGCCACGGAATATTTCCAGATTCCGACCGGCCGCGTGGTCGAGATCGGCACGCAGGTGGCTATCTGACGGCGGTGGCATTAGCCGTCGCCCGCCGGCCTGCTGAATCGGCTTCCGCTTAAATTACTTCGCGAATACCGGCTTGAACGGCGTGGAGCGATCTTGCAAAAGACAGAACCGTAACGTACGGTACGGAAAAATTCGACCCACCCATGGACCGGATGGAAGCAGCAAGGTGCAGCAGGCCGAAAACAGCGAAGGCAACCAGCCCATGACCCCGCGCCAGCGGGCGGTGCTCGACGCGGCACTGCGCCTGCTGGTCGAGGAGGGCGATCACCTGACCATGAACGCGGTCGCGCGCCGGGCCAGTTGTTCCAAGGAAACGCTGTACAAATGGTTCGGCGACCGTGACGGCCTGCTGACGGCGACCGTTCGCTGGCAGGCGTCGAAGGTGCGGGTGGTGCCGGTCGATCCCGGCAATGTCGATCTCGTCTCGCTGACCGAGAGCCTGGAGGGCTATGCCCGCGACTGGCTGAAGGTCATCGCCAGCGACACCTCGATTGCCCTGAACCGCGTCGCCGTCAGCCATGCGGGGTCGGGCAAGGACGGCCTTGGAGCGATGGTGCTGGAGAATGGCCGTTTCGCGCTGGCAACACGCCTGAAGCCTGTGCTCGACGCCGGCAAGCGGGCGGGGTATCTCGCCTTCGAGGATGCCGAGACGGCGTTCCGTACGTTTTTCGGGCTGGTCGGACGCGACGTCCAGATCAGGCTGCTGCTCGGCGACTGGCCGGGCTTGACGGAAGCGGCCATCGCCGAAGACGCCGCGCGCGCCACACGACAGTTTCTCACCCTCTACGGGGTAAGGAAAGAACCATAGAACCACGGTTTTCAAGCACGGGAAGGAACCCAACATGCGTGTCTATTACGATCGCGACGCCGATCTCAATCTCATCAAGGGCAAGAAGGTCGCCATCATCGGCTATGGCAGCCAGGGCCGGGCGCATGCGCTCAACCTGAAGGATTCGGGCGCCAAGGAAATCGCCGTCGGCCTCAAGGCCGGCTCGGCGACCGCCAAGAAGGTCGAGGCCGACGGCCTCAAGGTCATGACCGTCGCGGAAGCCGCGAAGTGGGCCGACCTGATGATGATGGCGACGCCCGACGAGCTGCAGGCCGACATCTACAAGAACGAGATCGCCCCCAATATCCGCGACGGTGCAGCCATCGCCTTCGCGCACGGCCTCAACGTCCATTTCGGCCTGATCGAGCCGAAGGACACGATCGACGTCGTCATGATCGCGCCGAAGGGTCCGGGCCACACGGTGCGTGGCGAATACCAGAAGGGCGGCGGCGTGCCGTGTCTGGTCGCCGTCCATCACGACGCGTCGGGCAACGCGCACGATCTGGCGCTGTCCTATGCCTGCGGCGTCGGCGGCGGTCGCTCGGGCATCATCGAGACCAACTTCAAGGAAGAGTGCGAGACCGACCTGTTCGGCGAGCAGGTGGTGCTGTGCGGCGGCCTGGTCGAACTGATCCGCGCCGGCTTCGAGACGCTGGTGGAAGCCGGCTATGCGCCGGAAATGGCCTATTTCGAGTGCCTGCACGAAGTGAAGCTGATCGTCGACCTCATCTACGAGGGCGGCATCGCCAACATGAACTACTCGATCTCCAACACGGCCGAGTGGGGCGAGTATGTCTCCGGTCCGCGCATCATCACCGAGGACACCAAGGCCGAGATGAAGCGCGTGCTGAAGGACATCCAGACCGGCAAGTTCACCTCGGAATGGATGCAGGAGTACCGCTCGGGCGCCGCCCGCTTCAAGGGCATCCGCCGCAATAACGACAGCCACCAGATCGAGGAAGTCGGCGCCAAGCTGCGTGCCATGATGCCATGGATCGCCAAGAACAAGCTGGTCGACAAGGCCAAGAACTGATCTTTTCCGCGGCTTTGCCGGGATAGGTTCGACGAAAAGCCGGCGGGGCGACCCGCCGGCTTTTTCATTCTCCAGAAAGTATTACCGGTAGGGCGAGATGCACTGCCGGCGCGGCCCGTTATAGGGCTGGTAGGTGTTGTCCGACGCGCGATAGGAGCGGTAGCGGTTGTAGCACCAGCGTATATGCGCGTTGCTGCCGCGATAGACGCGGTAGGTACGACGCGGCGCGTAGTAGTCATAGGCCGGCCCGAAGCCCAGCGCGCCCAGCCCGAAATAGATGCCCGAGCCGTCGTAGTAGCGCCGGTGGTGACGGTGCCGGCGCCAGTCGTCGCGGTAGTGGTGGCGCCAGCTGTTGCGACGCCAGCGCTCACCCCGCCAATGATGCCGGTTGCGCTTCCAGTAGTTGGCGCCTTCCCGTTGCTGGTTGCCCGCCCATTCCGCGCGTGCGGGAATGATCTCGGGCGCCGCAGTGGCCGAAGGGGAGGAGGGGGTGGGCAGCAGCAGGGGTGCTGCAAGAGCCGCCGTCGACAGGCCTGACACCATGCCAAGCGCGACAAGGCTCGCTTTGATGGAAGGGGAAAGGAGTTTCATCTTCGTTCTCCAGTCGTTTCCCGCCCGCCCGGAACCGGGAATAAACTGCATGGTCGCATTCCCAGCCTGAACGCGGAATGAACGGGAAAGTTCCGGGCCGCGCGGCTCGGCACGGGCCTTTCGACCCTTGTTTTCGTCGCCGCTTCCGGGCAAATCTCTGGCCATGTCGCTGCGCCTTGCCACGTTCAATGTCGAGAACCTGATGAACAGGTTCGATTTTTCCGGCTATCGCAACCAGCTCAACCAGGACCGTACCCTGGCGCTGTTCGAGATCAGGAGCGAGGCCGAGTACCGCGCCTTGGAGCAGGCGCGCGCGATCGCCTATTCCGACGACACCCGGCAGTTGACGGCGCTCGCCATCGCCGCGACCCGCGCTGACATCCTGTGCCTGCAGGAGGTGGACAACATCGAGGCGCTGAAGGCGTTCGAATACGGCTACCTGTTCAAGATGGTGGGGCAGGGCTACCGCCAGAAATACACGACCTCCGGCAACGATTCGCGCGGCATCGACGTGGCGCTGATGATGCGCGACGAGACGATCGACGGCCAGCCGATCGAGTTCGTGCGCATGACCAGCCATGCGCACCTGACCTACGAGGAACTAGGCCTGCATACGCCGGAACTGGCTGCGCTCGGCGAAGCGTCGCACGAGCGGATTTTCCGGCGCGACTGCCTGGAGATCGACCTGCGCATCGCCGGCCAGCCGATGACGCTCTATTTGGTGCATTTCAAGTCGATGGGACCGCCGCGAAACGGGCTGGACGGGCGTGCGGCCACCATGCCGATCAGGATGGCGGAAGCGAAGGCCGTGCGCCGCATCATCGAGGAGCGTTTCGGGCGCGAACATGCCGCCAACAAGAACTGGGCGATCTGCGGTGACATGAACGACTATCGCCAGCGCATAAGAATCGACGGCGATGCCCATTCCGGCTATCGCTTCGATGTCGCGAACGAGCCGGTGTCGTGCCTCGATGTCCTGCTCGAGGGAGACTTCTGCCAGAACGTGGTGGAGCGGCGGCCGGAGATGGAGCGCTGGACGCTCTACCACACGCGCGGACCGCAGGAACGGCACCTGTGCCAGTTGGACTATATTCTGCTATCCAGGCGCATGGCTTCCCACAATGCGACCGCAGTTCCCGATATCATCCGCAACGGCCAACCCTGGCGCACCGTTTTTCCTCCCGGCCAGGAGGTGGAACGTTTCCCGCGCGCCGGCTGGGACCGGCCAAAGGCTTCCGACCATTGCCCGGTGGCCGTCACGCTCGATCTTGTCTGAATCTCTTTTCCGGATGCTGCCATGAGTTTTGACCTGCCGCGCAATAGAGTCCTCCCCGTCGATGTCGTCGACGTCCGGCTGGATTCCTCCCCGCATCCGCTCGAACGGGACAATCTCCAGGCCATCGACGAGAACTGGCGCTACGAGACCACCATAAACCCGCACATCTTCGATGGGCGCGTGGCCCTGCTCTCCGAGCTTTCCTATGCCGACAGCCGCCTTGCCGGACGCTGCCATATCGTGCGCTACGCCACCTTCATGTACTGGCGCCGGCACCGCCAGACGCCGGGCGCCGGCCATGCCTTTGCCCACGCCATGCTGGTGTCGAGCGACAATGCGCTGGTGGCGATCCGCATGGGCATGCATACGGTCAATGCCGGCCGGGTCTATTTCGCGGCCGGGTCGTTCGAACTGGAGGATTTCCGCAACGGCCAGGTCGATGTCGACTTCAACATGCATCGCGAGGTCAAGGAGGAAACCGGCCTCGATATCCACCAGGCCTCGCCCGCCCGGCGCTACTACCTGTTGTCGACCGACAGCGGAACGGTGATCTTCCGCCGCTACCGCATGCCGATGACGGCAAACGCCATGGTCGCGGCCATCAATGCCCATGTGGCGGCGCAAACCAATCCCGAGATCGCCGCGCCGGTCGTCATCCACAGCGCGGGCGACCTGCCGGACGACCTCGCCTCGCACATGCCGCCGCTGATCGAATGGCATTTCGCCAACGCCTGAGAACTGCCCTCATTCGTGACGCAAGGCGTCGATCGGGTCGAGCCTGGCGCCCCGCAGCGCCGGGAAAAAACCGAACACCATGCCGATCAGCGCCGAGAAGCCGACCGCGAGCAGCACGGTCGGCACACTCGGACTGAACGGGATCGCCAGCGTGAGCGAGGCGATGCCGGCCAGTGACAGGCCGAGCAGGACGCCGATGATGCCGCCCATCAGCGAAAGCACCGTCGCCTCGACCAGGAACTGGATCAGGATGTGCCGTTCATGCGCGCCGATGGCGAGCCTGATGCCGATCTCTCGCGTGCGCTCCGTCACCGATACCAGCATGATGTTCATGATGCCGATTCCGCCTACCAGCAGGCTGACGCCGGCCACCGCACCCAGCATGCCGGTCATGGTCGTGGTGGCGGCGGCCATGGTGTCGGCGATCTGCGTCATGTCGCGGATGGAAAAATTGTTTTCCTGGTCCGGCGGAATGCGCCGGGTGTCGCGCAGGATGTCTTCCGCGCGCGTCAACAAAACGCTGGTCGGGGTGGCGTCGTCGGCAGCAATATAGATCGAATTGATGTCGCGGTTGCCGGCAACCCGCCGCTGGAACGCGGCGAGCGGCATCAGCACGACATTGTCCTGGTCCTGCCCGAAGCCGGTAAAGCCTTTCGGCTCCAGAAGGCCGATGATCTTGCAGGAGGTGCGGTTGACGCGGATGACCTGGCCTTCCGGGTCGCCGGCGCCGAAGAACTGCTGGCGCACCGTCTCGCCGATCAGGCACACGCCGGCGCCGCCGCGCGTCTCGGAATCCGAGAAGGCGCGCCCGGAAGCCAGTGTCCAGTCGCGCGCGATCAGGTAGGCGCTGTCGGTGCCGGTCACGCCGCTGGTCAGGTTCTGCGTGCCGAAGATGACGCGGACCTGCTTTTGCGAGGCGGGCGCGATGGCGCGCGCGCCGGTAAGATGCGCCGTCAGCGCCGCGACATCCTTGTCGTTGAGCGGACGAACGGTGGTGTCGTTCGCTCCGGGGCCGCCGGGCCGGCCGGAATAGACGACGAGCAGGTTCGAGCCGAGCTTGGAAATGTCGGCCTTGACCTTCTCGGTGGTGCCGTTGCCGATGGTCAGCATAGCGATGACCGCCGCGACGCCGATAACGATGCCGAGCAGCGTCAGGAACGAGCGTAGCGCATTGCGCTTGACCGAAAAAAGCGCGAGGCGGACGGTTTCCCAGATCATTGCGCGGCCTCCAGCGAAACGGTGTCCGAGGCGACCTTGCCGTCGAGGAAATGGATAGTGCGCTGGGCGTAGGCGGCGATGTCGGCCTCGTGCGTGACCATGACGATGGTGAGGCCGGATCGGGAATTGAGCTCAGTCAGCAGTTCCATGATCTCGTGGCTGCGCGCCGTATCGAGGTTTCCGGTCGGCTCGTCGGCGACGAGAAGGGTGGGGCGGGTGACGATGGCGCGGGCGATGGCCACCCGCTGCTGCTGGCCGCCCGAAAGCTCGGCCGGCGTGTGGTGCTCGCGCCCGGCGAGGCCGACCGCTTCCAACGCCTGCATGGCAAGCGCGCGCCGCTCCGCCTTCGCCACGCCGCGATAGATGAGCGGCAGTTCCACGTTCTCGGCCGCCGTGGTGCGCGGCAGGAGGTTGTAGCCCTGGAAGACGAAGCCGATGTAGAGATTGCGCAGAGTGGCGCGGCGCGCCCGGTCGAGCCGGCCGGCATCCACGCCCATGAACGAATAGGTGCCGGCGGTCGGCGTATCGAGGCAGCCGATGATGTTCATCGATGTCGACTTGCCCGATCCGGACGGTCCCATGATGGCGACGAACTCTCCCTGCCGGATGGCGAGATCGACGCCGGCCAGCGCATTCACGCGCGCCTCGCCCTCGCCATAGGTCTTCCACACCTTGTCGAAGGAGATGAGCAGGGGGCGAACCATCGCCTCAGGCCCGCTGCTGCGACGCCGTGATGACGGGATCGCCTTCGGCGATGCCGGAAAGAACCTCGGTCAATTCGCCGTTGGTCGAGCCGACCTTGACGTTCACGGCCTTGGGGCGCCCGTTCGTCAGCACGTAGAGGGTGCGCGATCCGTCGGCCGGCGCGGCGGCCTGCTGCGGCCGGCTGCCGCCCCGGCGACCGCCCATGCGTCCGGTAAACAGGCTGGTGAGGCTCCAGCCGCTGTCGCGAGCGGCGGGCGTCGGACGGTAGCGGAACGCCGTCGAGGGCACGGTGAGCACATCCTTCGCCTGCCGGGTGACGACCGAGACCGTGGCCGTCATGCCGGGCCGCAGCAGGAGTTCGTCATTGGCCACCTCCAGCCGGGCGTCGTAGGTCACCACTCCGTCGGTGGTCACCGAGGCGAAGGAAATGTCGCGGATTTCGGCGTCGAACGGCCGATCGGGAAAGGCATCGACGGTAAAGCGCGCCTTCTGGCCGATCCTGACCGTGCCGATGTCGGCCTCGTCGATGGCCGCCTTGAGTTCCATGCGTTTGAGGTCGGCGGCGATGACGAACAGCACCGGCGCCTGCAGCGAGGAGGCGACGGTCTGGCCGGGGTCGACCGAGCGCGTCAGCACGATGCCGTCGATGGGCGCGTAGATGGTGCTCTTGTCGAGGTCCGATTGCTGCAACTTGAGATCGGCGTTGGCGATGGCGAGATTGGCCTCGGCGCTGTCCAGCGCCGCCTTGGCGCGGTCGCGCGTGGCCGTCGCCGCTTCCAGCGCCTGGCTGGTCGACTGGCCGCGCCGGGTGAGTTCGGCGGTACGCGCCAGCGTCTGCTCGTTCTCTTTCAGCGTGACCCTTGCGGTCTCCACATTTGCCTCGGCCGCCTTCGAGGACGCCTGTGCCCGCTCGATCTGGGCTTCAAGCCGCGAGGTATCGAGCGCGGCCAGCACGTCGCCCTTCTTCACCTGCTGGTTCTCGTTGACCGCGACCGTGCGGATGATGCCGGAAAGTTCGCTGGAGATGTCGACCTGGGTCAGCGGCTGCAATGTGCCGGTCGCCGATACCTGGACGGTAAGATCGGCCTTTGCCGCCGGAACGGTGGTATAATCGACGGTGACCGCGCGGCTGCCATACGCCTGGTAGGCGGCGATCGCGGCGGCAGCGATGAGGAGGACCGCCAGGGCATAGAGCCAGCCGCGCCTGCGCCGGGTTCTCGCACCCTTTTTGTCGAGGTCGAGAGCCTTCTCGATAGCGGAAGCGGATTCCGCTTCTGATGGATTGACAAGCTGGTCCACGGCGGACCCCTATTGCTGGCTGTGATGTCCCTAAGATTGCACACATCGGGCCTTGCGACCCGGAACTCAAATTAAATTTCGCTCATCTTGGGCGACCGAGGAGGAGTTTGTCGATGGCTGATAGGAAATATCTCCTCTACGACGTGTTCACCGACAGGCCTCTGACGGGCAACCAACTCGCCATCGTGGTGGACGGCGAGGGGCTCGACGACGCGGCCATGCAGGCCATCGCGCGCGAGTTCAACCTGTCGGAAACCGTGTTCGTGCTGCCGCCGCAGAACGTCCGCCACCGCGCCCGTATCCGCATCTTCACGCCGCAGCATGAGTTGCCGTTCGCCGGCCATCCGACCGTCGGTTCGGCTGTGGCGCTGGCGCAGATGGCCGAAGGCAATGGCGCCGCGGGTATCTTCGTGCTGGAGGAAAACATCGGGGCGGTCCGCTGCGCGGTGAAAAGCAGCGGTGCTGCGTCTTTCGGCGAGTTTGACCTGCCGAAGCTTCCCGAGCCGCTGCCGCTGCCGGCCAACGCCGAATCGCTCGGGGCGGCCCTTGGCCTCGATCCGCACGAGATCGGCTTTGAGAATCACCGGGTCTCGTTCTGGTCGGCGGGCGTGCCCTATGTGACCATACCGGTCGCCAACCTGAAGGCCGCCGCAAAGATCAGCCTCGACAGCAGGGCTTGGGCCGAAGCCATGCCGGCAAGGGACGGCGCGTGGCATGCGGCGCCTTATGTCTATTGCCGCGAGACGATCCACCACGACAGCGCCTTCCATGTCCGCATGGTGGTGCCGGGCTCGCCGTCCTACGAGGACCCGGCCACCGGCTCGGCGGCCGCGGCATTCGCGGGCGCGATCATGCATTTCGACAGGCCGGGCGACGGCGTCGCGCGCTTCTGGCTGGAGCAGGGGTTGGAAATGGGGCGGCCGTCACGCATTCGCCTGGAACTCGACGTAGAGCGGGGCGCATTGGCATCGGCACGCATCGGCGGCCATGCCGTGAAGATCGCGGAAGGCGTGCTTCTGGCGTAGCCAAGGCCGCAAACGTGCCGTATTTGTTGCCAACATGGGGTGACGCGTGTCGTCGCCTGAACGCTCGCATTTGCTCGAACGCCGGAGGCCACCATGACGTCCAAGATCCTTTCGCAAGCGGTGGCGGCCTCGCGCGCAGCGGGCCTGGCCTTGCTGCTGGCCGGCGCAACCGCCGTCATCCCTTCCTATGCCGCGCCGGTGCCCGGCCATGGCCCTGAATCGGTGGCCGACCTGGCACAGGGCCTGCTCGGCGCCGTGGTCAACATCTCGACGTCGCAGACGGTGAAGGGCACCGATGGCCCGGGCGCCGTGCCGATGCCGCAACTGCCGGAAGGCTCGCCCTTCCAGGATTTCTTCGACGACTTCTTCAAGAACCGCGACGGCGACAAGGGTGGCGGCTCGCAGAAGGTGCAGTCGCTCGGCTCCGGCTTCGTCATCGACGCCGAGAAAGGCATCATTGTCACCAACAACCACGTCATCGCCGACGCCGACGACATCGAGGTCAATTTTTCCGATGGCATCACGCTGAAGGCGACGCTGGTCGGCACCGATACCAAGACCGACATCGCCGTGCTCAAGGTCGATCCCAAGGGGCACAAGCTGACGGCGGTGAAGTTCGGCGATTCCAACAAGATGCGCATCGGCGACTGGGTCATGGCCGTGGGCAACCCGTTCGGCCTCGGCGGTTCGGTGACGCTGGGCATCGTCTCGGCCCGCAACCGTGACATCAATTCCGGTCCCTATGACGACTTCATCCAGACCGACGCGGCCATCAACCGCGGCAACTCGGGCGGCCCGCTATTCAACATGGAAGGCGAGGTCATCGGCATCAACACCGCCATCATCTCGCCCTCGGGCGGATCGATCGGCATCGGCTTTTCCATTCCCTCGCAACTGGCGGCAGGCGTGGTCGACCAGCTCACCCAATATGGCGAGACGCGCCGCGGCTGGCTCGGCGTGCGCATCCAGCCGGTGACGGACGACATCGCCGAAAGCCTCGACATGGCCACCGCCAAGGGCGCGCTGGTGGCCGGCATCATGAAGGGCGGGCCGGTCGACAACGGCTCGATCCAGCCGGGCGACGTCATCGTCAAGTTCGACGGCAAGGATATCCGCGAGATGCGCGACCTGCCGCGCATCGTGGCCGAGAGCCCGGTGGGCAAGGCAGTCGATGTCCTGATCGTGCGCAAGGGCAAGGAGCAGACGGTCAAGGTCACGCTGGGCCGGCTCGAGGACAACGACAAGGCCGCCGCCACCGAAGAGGGCAGTGGCGACGAAGGCGGCCAGAACGGCGGTGAGAACGCGCCGATCGCCACCGCCTCGGTGCTGGGCATGACGGTCGGGGAACTGAACGACGAGGCGCGCACCAAGTTCGGGATCGCCCCCGACATCAGCGGCGTCGTGGTGACGGACGTGGCCAAGGATTCGGCCGCCGCCGAGCGCGGCATCCTGCCCGGCGACGTCATCACCGAGATCGCCCAGGAATCGGTGTCGACGCCCAAGGACGTGCTCGACCGCATCGGTGCGCTGAAGGAGCAGGGGCGCAAGAACGCGCTGCTGATGCTGGCCTCCAAGAGCGGCGAGCTGCGCTTCGTCACGATCCGGATGGATTGATTCCGGAACGCGCTGCAAACTGTTGTTTCCATATGAAAAAGGGCGGCTATCCTGCCGCCCTTTTCTGTTCTTCCCAATCCCGCCGCGACAGCCTGTAGAATATGTGCCGCCTGAGCTCGGGGCGGCTGTCGGGGATGGCCGGATGGTCGAAATCCGTTGCGGGATCGGCCTTCAT
>Ga0182735_1000498_pt1 | contig 31682 bp, 32 predicted proteins | sample eDN5th30CKraftMG_FD_128524 | JGI IMG/M metagenome (GOLD analysis project Ga0182735, IMG submission 128524) | Enriched Miracle-Growth compost microbial communities from Emeryville, California, USA - eDNA 5th pass 30_C Kraft MG (version 2) (version 2) ...
AAGCTCGGCGCGCAGTTCCTCGATTTGCTGTTCAATCGACATCTTCTTGCCTCCATCTTGCGAAAGATGAGGCTTCGCCCGGCGGCGGGCGGGCCGGGTCCAGGACCGCGAAGCGGCCGCGCCAGCGGGCGACGGGGGTGCCGATTTTGTCGTGGTCGAAGCGCCGCGCAGCGGCGTGAAGACGGCGGCAAAATTGGGGGCACCGGCGATCCTTGACGCGGCCCGTTCGCCGCCGGATGCTGGTCTTTGCCGAGCGGATTTCTTCCTCTCGTCCGCCGCGCTGCGCCTACTTGGTGCGCCCCATTGCTCGCCGATTTGCGCAGGAAAAACCCCGCGCCGAGGGACGGCGCGGGGTGAAGTTCGGCTCAGTCGCCGGGGTTCCAGATGATCGCATAGGCATCGTCATCATCCTGCCCGGCAGCGCGTCCGAGATTGGCGTAGAGGGTGCGCGGACCAAGTTCGGGCGCCGACATCGCGAGGCGGATATATTCGCGCTGCGACACCTCGCCGGTGCGGATCCAGCCGCCACCGAGTTCGACGCCGTTCGACACCACGCGATAGTCGGGCTGCTCGCCGCTCTTGCCGCGATTGGGGACGATGGCGACCTCGGCATTGACCGATAGCGTCCTGATCGCGCCCTTGAACGACCCGTCGGGCTGGCGCTGCACATAACCAATTGCTGACATTGTTCATCTCCTTCGATCTCGCCCAACCCCGTGCCGGGCGATGGGCAGACCGGAGGGACGGCTTCAGCGGCTCACGCGAACCGGAGGCCGAAGCGCCAGCGGAGGACCGGAAGCGCGCTGCTGATTTGGATGCAAAGCGGCCGCGAGGAGCGCCGCGTCAGCGGCGCGGGGAAATCAGCAGTGCGCGATGGTTTTGCGGGAGGCGCGGCCGTCCCAGGTCGATGCCCCGCACCGGCACGGGCGCCGGACGAAGATAGCGGAATGATTGTCAGCAAAGGCGTTTGCGGCCTCTGCCGAGGGGATGAAAGAATGCCATCAGACAAGAGAAAATGGGCGGCGGTATCGCCGCCGCCCGCAAGGGTTCAGGCCACTTCGCGCTGGGGCTGTTGCGGCTCGCCAGTGTCTGCGACATCGCGCGCAGGGGCATGATCGGCGCGCGCGGCCGCGACCAGCGCGGCGGCTTTCACTGTGCCGACACCGCCACGTTCACTATAGGCGGCGGGCGGAAAGGCCATCCATTTCGGGACCCAGTTTTCGCACCTTTCGCGTCCGTTCGTGCCGTTCAGATGATCGCGGATGATGCGTTTCAGGACCTTGCCCGGTTCCTTGGCATTGGCCGTCGCAACGATTTCGCCCGCGACCTCAGCGACAAGGCGGGTGAGTATGTCCCTGTCGCGAAGGCACTCGAAGAAGGCGTCGTCGGCTTGCCAGACGGCGGCCATGTCGACGCCGATTTCCTGCCCGACGACCTCGACGGCGGCGCTGCCGCTTTCGAGCGTTTCGCCGATCACGATAGTCATGACGTCCATCACCGCGCGGTCAGGCAGTTCGAGGAGGCGCAGGAAAAGACCGACCAGCCCATGCGGATCGCCATTGCCGCCGGTGACGGTCGGTTCGTCGGCATCGAAGCCGATCAGCGCCAAGACCGCGCGGCGGCGCTCGTCGAAAAGCGCCTCCGCAGCGCAGGTTTCGACGCTCTCGCGCACCGCGTCGTTGCGGCAGTTCTGCGGCTCGGCGCGCACGCGCCACAGATAGGAGCCGACAATCGCATGGGCGACCATAAGCCTCAAGGCGACCTTGGGGTGACCGATCAGCGCCGCGCGCACGGCGGCATGGCGATGGAGGTCGATATAGGTCTGGCACGTGCTGCTGACCTCGGCGCGGGCTGGCTTGGTTTCCTTGTCGATCGCCTCGCCGCGTTCGAGCCGCCGCGCCTCTTTCATCGTGACATAGCCCTCATGGAAGATGACTTCGCCATTGCTGCGCGCCTCGATATAGACGCGTCCGCCCTTGCGCTTTGCAGCCTGTGCGAAGTCATAGCGGTGAAAATAGTCACCGCGCGGGACGATCACGACATCGCTCCAGCCATCGGCAAGATAGGTCTGCTTGCTCTCAAGGATCGCCTGCTCCTGCGCGCGCCAGAACATGTCGGCGTCGGCAAAATAACACTCGTCACCGAACAGGTCGGCGATGATCGCAAGGTCGCTCGACTCGACATCGAACAATGCATGATCGACGTTGATCGAGGCACCGCCAAACAGCCATTCCTTGAGTTGATGGCCGGTCGGGCAATAGCTGTTCGGGTCATCATGAAGCGCAAGCCATGATTTCTGCTGTGCCTTGCTCGCGAGGGTCAGATGGCGGACGGTCGCGGCGTTGATTTCCTCCTTGCGGTAGAGGGTGCGGATGCGCGGCAGGAGATTGCCGAGCGCGAGGATGCGTTTCACGCCCGCTTCGGGAATGCCGAAGGTCGCCGAAATATCGGCGACATCGCGGCCCTCGCGGACCAGCCGCGCGAAGGTTTCCCAGCGCGTCACCTCGTCGGGCGCGAGCCGCGCGATATTCTCGATCAGCGAGGCTTCGATGGCGGCGACATCATCGCCTTCACCGAGAATGGCGCAGGGCAGCGGCTCGCCGGGGAGGTCGCCGCGTTCCTCGGCGACCTGCCGCGCGGCGGTGAAGCGCCGCGCGCCCGCGACGATTTCATAGGAACCGAGCGAACAATTGGGTCGCACGATCAGCGGCACGAGAATGCCGCGCGCACGGATCGTCGGCAGGATGTCCGAGACGTCGGGTGGCTTCTTCGCATAGCGCATGTTTGCCTTGCTGATCGCCAGCTTGTCGGGGGCGATAAAGTCGAGTTTCATGATGGTCACCTTTCGATGGAAGGTGCCGGTCCGCCGCGACAATGGGAGGATGGCGGACCGGCGGGATATGCGGCGAAACGCGCCGCGCGTTATCCGCCGGATGGCGGAATCCCGTCGTCATTCGCCACGCTGGACGCGCGGCGAAGCCATGTTTCGGCGATGATGATCGACCCGGCGCGGCGCGACCATGCGGCCCATGTCGAAAGACTGTGGACGCTCGCAAATCCGACATCGCGCTCGATACCGAGGCCAAAGGGCAAGCGGACGCCCGCCAGTTCGGACAGGCTGAAGCTTCCAAGTTCGGGAAAGCCGAACCCCAAATCGGCAAGGCCGAACAGGGTGTCGCCATCGGCATGGAGTTCGGTCGCGAGCCATGTCGCCGCGCCCACCGGATTGAAGAATTTGACCAGCGGAACCGGGTCGGGTTCCGCGGTGCCAAATTGGAGGGCGTCATGATGTGCGGCGGCGTTGGCGCGCAGCGCGGCGTGAAGATCGGGGGTCAGGAGCATCATGCCGCGACCTCCCGCTGTTCGTCGATCCCGTCCGTTTCCGCATGGCGTGCGAGCAGCCAGTCGGCGGCCTTGCTCGCCGCGCTCGCGGCGCGGAAAATCGCGCGATTATCTTCGCGCAGAACCTGAAGCCATGACGCCAGATAATCGGCGTGACGAACGGTCGGCTCGATGCCGAGCGCGGCGCAAAGAAAGGCGCTGCCAAGTTCGGCGATCAGTTCCTCGCGGGCATAATCCTTGGTGCCGAAGGGGTTGAGGATCTTGCGCGCGAGCCGGGCCTCGTGCCCGGTGGCGTGGGTCAGTTCGTGGAGCGCGGTGCGATAATAATCGACCGGCTCGAAGAAGGCGGGCTGCGGCGGAAGCTGCACATAGTCGCGCGCGGGCACATAGAAAGCTTCATCGCCGCCAATGCGGACGGCGACGCCCGATGCCGCGATGACAGCTTCGGCAAGCGGAAGAATGTCGCAATCGCGTCGCGGCTCCAAAAGTGCGGCTGGGTCGCCGACGAGGTCGGGCGGCAAGCCGTCGCATTGCGCGACGTTGAAGACGGTAAAGCGCTTGAGGAAGGGGATGGCGCGCGCATCCTCGCCGGTTTCGCGCGCGCGATCTTTCTCGGCTTCGGGGGTGAAGCGGTCGGCGTAGACGATACTGGTTCCGCGCTCGCCCTTGCGGACATGTCCGCCCGCCGTCAGCGCCTGGCGGAAGGTGAGCCAGCCCTGTGTCGGCCAGCCCTGATCGATCACCGCGCCCCACAGAATGAGGATATTGACGCCCGAGTAGCTGCGGCTGGTGAGCGCGTTGTGTGGAAGGCCAAGCCCCGCCGCGCCGCTGCTGCGCCACGGCTGGACCCAGGGAAAGCGGCCGTCTTCGAGCTCGGCGATGATGCGGCCGGTAACTTCGTCATAGAGGCTGACGCGATCTTCGCCGGGCTTGGCCGTGCTGGCCTCGCGGCGCGCACGGCGGTTGCTGGTCTGGCGCATGGCTGTCCTCCCATCGCCGCCCCCAACCCGCGCGGGCCTCCCCCGGAGTGGGGGTGAGCGGCGAAATGCGACCTGCCGGGCGCGGCCGGGAGGCGCGTTCGCACCTGCAAGGGCCGCAACGCATGTGGAGGAGCCGGGCCCGAAGGGCCGGCTTGCGGACGCGCCGGACCGCGCCCAAAAGGGAGCGCCGCTCACCGCCACGACGGCGGGACGGCCGAAGACAAACACCGCCGCGCGGGCCACTCGCGCGGCGTCAACAGGCCGGAACCCATGGTTCCGGCCCAGCGGCAGCGATCATAGCCCGGACGGGGCGGGACGCATAAGCGGCCCGCCTTCGCCGCGTGCTCCGATGAGGAGCGCCTGGCGAAGCTGAGCGCGGTCGCGCCGGATGGCGCGAGCCGCCCTGTCCAGTTGCCGACAGCGACGATTCCCATAATCAGAACCGACCCGGTTACCCGGTCGCTTTCAGACGATCGATCCCGGGTCGGTATAATAATCCGGCCGGTTCGGCCCGCTTTCAGATCAGGATTCCATCCTCACATCGTCATGCAGATGATGATCTCTTCTGTTGCGATTACAGCCAGAGCGGATCGAATCCTTCGGCTTCCGTTGGCAATTTCTCTGGACTGCTCCGGGTAGCGCCTTAGCAATAGTCCGGAGGATAAGAGACCGGGGGAGGACGGCGTGATGACCGGAAAAGAGCTGATCGAACAGGTGCGTAAGTCGCTTTCGCGCGGCGAAAAAACGCCGGCAACGGATCGCGCGGTTGCCTCCTTTCTGGGGCTGAGCATGCCAGGGTTCTCGAACTGGAAAGTTCGAGAAGAGATTACGACGCGCCAGATGGCGGGGCTGCTCGCTTCGGTGGCGAAAGCCTCACAGGCGCGCTTATTCCGACACGGTCCGGCCCATCGTCGAATTTTTCCCTTGTTACCGCGAACAGGTCGCAAGCGGCGGAAATTACCGGATTTTCGATCCGGGCAAGGCCGATGACGCGCACCCCTACCATCTCGGGCTGAAAGCAGAGCTCGAAAAGCATCGAGGGGTTTATGTCTTCTATGACAGCCGAGGACGGGCCCTCTATGTCGGCAAGACAAAGTCGCAGTCGCTATGGACCGAAATCAATCTGGCTTATAATCGCGATCGCGCTCTGCAGAATATCCTTCGGGTTCAGCACCCTGAGCGGCGCCAGGATTTCAGAACGTCCGACGAGATTCGTCGGCAGATCCGGTCTGCCAATGTTCGTCTTCATGAGCTGGCGGAATATGTCAGTGCCTATCAGGTTGCAGACTCGATGATCGGCGATGTTGAGTCGTTGTTGATACGCGCTTTCCCTAATGATCTGCTGAACAAGAAGATCGAGAACTTCACCTGGAAATAAAGACAGGTGCATAGAGACGACAATGAACGCGTCTTTCAGAGCGGAATAGGGATCACCCGACCGGGAACAACTGAATGTTATAGATTCGGTGATTATGACCATAAAGGCGATTGCCTGCCGGCGCGTGATCGGCGCCGGGGGGCTGGTATGTTCCGGGGAAGCAGATGACCGACGAAGGCCTTGAGAGCGAGTATCTCGAATTCAATATGGAGCTGCGAGCTTTGTCCGAAGCGACCGGTGAATCGATCGGGAGCAGCTTTTTCGATATGTATGCCGAGCTTGCGGCGGAGAATGGCGATTGCCCCGATCTGAGCCGGTGCCCTGTCGTAAGGGAAGGTCGAGGAGGTTACAGGATTGACGGTTATGCATTTGATAAAGATAGAGGAATATATTATGTAGCGATCTGCGACGCCCGTGACAGCACCACCCTGGAAACATTGAACGCAGCCGAGCTTGCTGCGATGAATATGCGGGCGCGGCGCTTTGTCGAACATATCCTCGAACCGGACTTCAGCGCCGCGCCCGGATCCGCCGAAGATGATGCCGGAGGGATGATTGCGAAGCAGCCTGCTTTGCTGAAGCGCGTTCAGATTCTCGTCTTTTCGGCAGCGAAACTCTCAACGCGTCGACCGCCGGAACTGTCCGGCGAAATCGCCGGACGCCCCGTAGTTTCCAATATTCTCGATTTTGCGCGATACGCCGCAATCAGCAGGTCGAAGGGGTCGGTTGAGCCGATTGCAATCAATCTCTCGTCGCTTGCTGATGGTCCTGTTCCCTGCCTTGCCGCCTCGACCGGTGCGGGCGGCTATGAGTCGTATCTCATCGCGCTCCCCGGTGAGGTGCTGGCCACCGTTTATGGTCTCTATGGACCTCGTCTTCTCGAGCAGAATGTCCGGACCTATCTTCAGGCCAGGACCAAGGTGAATAAGGGGATCATCGGGACGCTTCGCGAACGGCCGGAAATGTTCTTTGCCTATAATAATGGGCTTACAGCGACGGCAACCGCGGTGCGCACGGAGTATATTGCGGGCGGGCTGCTCGGCATCGCGGAAATCGAGGATCTGCAGATCGTCAACGGCGGGCAGACCACCGCGTCGATCCTGCACGCGCGCGATCAGGGCGCCTCGCTCCGGGATGTTTTCGTTCAGATGAAGCTGTCGGTTGTTCAACCGCAGCTGGTTGAAGACGTTGTGCCGCGCATTTCGCGGTTTGCAAACACGCAAAACCGTATCAGCGAGGCTGACTTTTTCTCCAGCCATCCCTTCCACCTCACGATGGAACAGATATCGCGACGCCTTTCCCCGCCGCCAAGAGCGGGGGCTCTGGCCGGTGAGAAATGGTTCTACGAACGGGCCCGAGGTCAGTATCGCGATGCACGGACACGCGGAACGCCTTCCGAGCGCCGCCGCTTCGATGCAGAGTTTCCGAAAGCGCAACTGATCGAGAAAACCGATCTGGCCAAATATGAGCTGAGTTTTGCCGGAAAGCCGCACACCGTCTGCCTGGGGGCGCAGAAATGCTTCCTCGCTTTTGCCGATAATATTGCCGGTGAATGGGAAAACTCTCAGCTTTCCTTCAACGACGGATGGTTCCGCAATGCGGTGGCGCGCGCGCTCGTTTTCCGCTGGACGGATCGGATGATCGGAAGCTCGGACTGGTACCGGTCCGATCGCGGTCACAAATCGCAGACCGTCGCTTACACCATTGCGTGGCTTGAGAATTTCATACGCAGGCAGGGCAAGGCCGGCCTCAATCTTCAGCTGATCTGGAATCAGCAGGAGGTGCCGGAAGAGCTTCGGCGCGTGCTGGAGGCACTTGCGCCCCAGATTGCGCGCAAGCTGCGCGAGACCCCGGATCATGTGCGTAATATCGGTGAGTTTGCAAAACAGCAGGCCTGCTGGGCAAATATCGGGCGCTGTGAGTTTGAGCTGCCGGAGCTGCCTGACGCGATGCTGCTGGATAAGGAGGAGCAGAAGGAGGAAAAACGCGACGACGCGGCCGTCCGGCGGATCGATCTGGATATCGAACTTGACCGGCTGATCGTAATGCTTGCTCCCCGCCATGGGGAGTTGCTTGACTTTGCTCGCAGGAAGGGGCTGCTCAGTCCGAAATCAAATGCAGCGCTGGGGCGCATCGGACGCGGACAGTTTCTGTTGCCCGCTTCCGAACGAGGAGCGCTCGGGCAATTGCTCAGCCGGATGGCAGACGAAGGTTTCGAAATGCCAGCTGCTGACTGCGAGGAACCGGCTGACAGCTCGGGTTCGCGCCGGATCCGCCTCTCAGGTAGCGGAATGAAGCAGGTACGCCTTTGATGATGTCGTCCGTCCGGGATACAGAGCTCAGATGAGCAATATCGAAGCTATTGCTGCACGATGGTCGGTGCAGTCGGACATTCTGCATATCGAGATCGGGGGCGAGACGATCTGTCCGGGCGCGGATGAAATTTACGCGCTTATGTTCGACGGCGAGCAGATGTTCCGCGGGAGAAAGCTGCGGCTTGAACCGGGGCCGATCCGCCACTCGCGCTATCCGGCTTTTCTCGATCTCGTTATCGATCAGGATGACGAGGCGGAAGATGGCGGCCTTTTCTGCCATGTTCGCGCAACGGGACGCGCCGAAGCCTCGGCGCCCTTCGGAGAATGGGAAGGTCATCCCGACCATCTGATGATCGGGGATATGTGGTACCCGCTTGCGCCGGGCGCTCAGAAAGAGATTGAAGACATTCTCGTGAGTGCCGGAGTTGCACGGCCCGGCCCGCTGTCGCTGCGCCAGTATCTTACCCTCCGCGGCGCGATGGCCTCGACCAGCCGGATCGGAGACGACACCGCCGGACGAAATATTCAGCCCGGACTCGCCGTGCGCCGCGAGGAAGAGGAGCTGGTTTCGTTCAAAGGCAAACTCTATCCTTATCAGAAGGATGGATGGCAGTGGCTGAGCTTTCTGTGGCGCGAAGGTCTGGGAGCCATTCTTGCGGATGAAATGGGGCTCGGGAAAACCATCCAGATTATTGCCCTGCTCGCGTCGCCCGAGCGCGATGCCGCCGCACCGTCGCTGATCGTCGCACCGACGACGCTGCTTGAAAACTGGCGCCGGGAGATTGCGAAATTCGCTCCCGCGATCCGGACGCACATCCATCAGGGCGCACGGAGGACCGGAAATTATCGCGATCTTGAGCCTTATGATGTCGTGATCACTTCTTACGATACCGTTGTGCGCGACGGAAGCATGTTCCGGATGATCGACTGGCGTATCGTCGTCCTCGATGAAGCGCAGGCCATCAAGAACCCTGAGACACGTCGCTCGCAGGCCGCACGCCAGCTACCTCGCCGTTCGGGGATTGCCGTTACGGGTACCCCGGTCGAAAACCGATTGCGGGACCTGTGGTCACTGGCCGATTTCGCCGTTCCCGGTCTGCTTGGTGACCTGTCCGCGTTTGAGCAGCGCTTCACTGACGATCTCGATGGCGCGGCCAGTCTCGAGCCGCTCGTCACACCAATCATGCTTCGTCGCCTCGTTTCGGAAGTCGCAAAGGATTTACCCGAGCGGATCAACATCCCCCAGGTTCTAGCACTCAGCGATGCTGAAGCGGCGCACTATGAGCGAATCCGGCTCGAGACGATCGAGGAATATGGTGGGTCCGCGCCCCTCGTCGCACTGACCCGTTTACGGATGTTCTGCGCGCATCCGATGCTTCTCGACCAGCAGGTCTGGTCGAACGATCAGGCGCTCGGATTCAGCAAACTGGCCCGTCTTTTCGAAATCGTCGATGAGGTGTTTGCAAGCCGGCAGAAGATCATCGTCTTTACGTCCTATAACCGGATGGCTGACAGGATCGTTGATATTGCCCGAGTGAATTATGGCGTGATGGCTGACACGATAAATGGTGAAACGCCGGTCGAGAACCGTCAGCTGCTGGTGGATCGCTTTTCCGCAGAGACGGGACCGGCGCTACTGGCGCTGAACCCGCGCGCAGCCGGCGCCGGCCTCAACATCACCGCCGCCACACATGTCGTGCATTATAATCTCGAATGGAATCCCGCGATCGAAGACCAGGCGTCGGCACGCGCCCATCGCCGTGGTCAGACACGCCCCGTTACGGTGCACCGGCTGTTCTTCGGAGATTCGGTCGAGGAGGTTGTGAACGAACGACTGACCCGCAAACGCGAACTGTCGGGTACCGCCGTGGTGGGCGTCGAGGGGACGGATGCGGATATGGCAGATATCGGACGCGCCCTCCGGGCGACACCGGCATCGAAGGATTGAGGGAGCGCGAGGTGCGACGCATTGCCAAAACGTTGAGTGCGAATGACACGGGAGAGACCGGCGGACATCAGGCCGGAATTCTCGTTCCCAAGAATCCGGCAATTCTGAGCTTCTTTCCGCCGCTTTCGGCCGAGGTAAAGAATCCCCGTCATCATATCTATTTTCGCGACGAGACAGGAAAACAGTGGGAGTTCGCGTTCATATATTACAACGGCCGAAAATTCGGGGGAACACGCAACGAATATCGCCTGACGCGCATGACACCTTTTCTTCGCGAAGCCGGGCTTAAGGCGGGTGACGAGCTGATTCTCGAACATCACGAGGAAGAGGGGTATTCGGTCCTGTATGAACGCGCGCGACCGGCGCTGATAAGAAATGGTGTGCTGAAGCTTGGAGGCGACTGGAAAGTCGTTCGTGCGGAAAGCTGAAAAGGAACAGGGTATGACGATCGAAAAAGTGCAGGCTCCGCCGGATCCGGAGCGGACCATCGAAAGCCTTCGCGACACAGGCTATAAATTCAACACGGCGATCGCAGATATCGTCGACAACTCGATTGCGGCAAAAGCCACGGTGATCGATCTGCAGATACTGATGGATCTGCGGAGCAACGTGCGTGTGTCGATTGCCGACAATGGCGAGGGAATGGACCGCGACGGCCTGCTCAATGCCATGACATATGGTTCACGCCGCCGTGCGGATCCGTCGAGTCTCGGCAAGTTCGGCCTTGGCCTGAAGACAGCGTCGACGGCCTTCTGTCGTCGTCTGTCCGTCATTTCCCGAAATGCTGCCGATGCGGTCCCTCTCCAGGCCACCTGGGATCTTCGTCACGTCGCTGAGAACGGATGGGAGCTGCTGGTTGACGATGAGGCAGACGCTGAAGCAATCGATCATCTGCAGACGATCGCGCCCGGAAAGCCCGGGACTGTCGTGCTATGGCAGCAGGTCGATCGTCTCATAAAAGAATATGTGACGCCGGCGGGTACCGCTGCCCAGAATGCACTGGATCGCGCGGTTAAGGGCCTGCGGGATCATCTTGCCATGGTGTTCCAGCGCTTCATCGACCCCTCCGATGACCGCGCACCCACTGTCGAAATCCGCGTGAACGACGAAAAAATCCTGCCCTGGGATCCGTTCTGCGTGGGCATTTCGGACAGGGTGGCCGACGAGGTTGTTACGATCGAAGCGCCGGGCGGGAAAAAGGCGAAAATCACGTTTCGTGCTTATATTCTGCCACGCAAGGAGGAGTTCGCTTCCGAAGCCGCACTCAAGAAATCGCGTCTCGGGAACGATAGCCAGGGCCTCTATATCTATCGCGAAAACCGGCTGATTCAGGATGCGACCTGGCTCGGCATGTATACCAAGGAACCGCATGGGACGCTGCTGCGGGTCGAGTTTTCTTTCACGCACGAACTCGACGAAGTGTTCGATATCGACTTCAAAAAGTCTCAGATCAGCCTGAACGAGGATCTTTGGATTGCGATCAAGGATGAGCTGCTGACGGCGCCGCGCCGCGAAGCCAACAACCGGTATCGCCAGGGCCGCCGGAAGGAGGCGCAGAAGAAGGCCAGCGACTCCCATGATTCCTCGAACCGGAATATTGCGTCGAAAGAAGGCTCGATCGATACTGCGCAGGTCGACATCAGGGATCCGAACACCGGCGAGGCCCAGCTCACCAACAAGCACGGCTCATTCCGTATCAAGCTGAAGCTCGGGACCGCACAGAAGCCCGGGCAGGTTTTTGTCCAGCCGGTTGATACGCTTGACGACGGCGCGCTGTTCGAACCGACGATCATTGACGGCCACAAGGCGGTCAGGATCAACACGTCGCATCCCTATTACCACAAGGTATATGTGCCGAACCTGCAGAGCGGCGTCACGATTCAGGGAATGGATTCGCTGTTGTGGGGCCTTTGCATGGCTGAGCTGAGCACGATCAGCGACACGACGGCACGGCACTTCGAAGAAGTTCGGTTCGAAGTATCCCGCATTCTGCGTCGCCTCGTCGAGGATTTGCCGGAGCCGGATCTGGACGATGTGGCGGCCTGACGTCGAAAGCCTCGCAGCACAGCTCACACGCGAGTTCGGACTGGATTTCGAGGCGACCGACAGACAGAAGCCCGGCGGCTGGCCCGCTTTTGAACTGCGGCCACGCGGGATTCCGCGTGAGATCGCTTTCGCGGTCGTCGCGGAACTCGGATGGCGCAGTCTTACGCTTTCGCTGGCGCCCGGTGCCTTTTCCGGACCGCTGATGGCGGCGATGGGTGATGCCGATGATGGAGCCCGCAAAACATTTGCGGGGCTTGCGCAGCTCTGCCGGAATGCAAAAGCGAGCGTGACGCTTGGGGTCGACCGCGTCGATCTCGACCCGTGCGACAGTTCGGACTGGCCGAACCGCTGGGAGCGCGTATCGCTTGAGCTGGTGAAGTCGCCTGCAACGGTGAACACGGAAGATGATACAGCGAACGACCTGGAACTGCTTACCTGGGTTCGCAGATATCTGAGCCTCGCGCTGGCGCTGATGCCGCTTGAAGAACTCGAGCCGGAAGGTGTCCGCAATCCCGAAGGATTGCCGGAGGGCGCGAGCTACCGCGTCGAAGTAAATCGCTATGAACGAAGCCGCATCAATCGCGCGGCCTGTATCGAACTGTCAGGCGACAGCTGTCTCGTCTGCGAGTTCAATTTCGGAGAGGTCTTTGGCGAAGCTGGTCGGGGATTTATCCATGTCCACCATATCGTACCTGTGTCACAGCTCGGCCCCGATTATCGGATCGATCCCGCCCACGACCTGGTGCCGCTCTGTCCGAACTGTCACGCTATGGCCCATCGGTTCAACCCGCCCGCGTCGGTAGAACAGCTCCGCGCGATGCGGACAGAGCGGTAGCGTCAGAGCTGAACGGGCCCGCCCCCGATCCGCGAAGGCTGCAGATGCCGAACGTCGGCGATGAAGCTTTCCAGCGTTACCAGCTGGCTCCTGATTTCAGCCGGATAAGTATCGTGGAGCCGAGCCGGAACAACGAGGACCGCGCCCGCCGCAGTCATTTCATCAAACTGCGCGCGGCTCGTGCCTCGCTGTAAGGTCAGGATGTGGACAACCGACATCCCGGTTCCTTCCACGGCGGCTTTCCAGCGATCACGGATCGCCGGTTCGACAAGCAGAACCGTCGTGGCTCTGCTAGGGCCATTCCCGCTCGTAACTGCCGGAAATATAAAATCCGGTGTCCGGTCGCTCCCGAAGTCGGGTCGGAAGGAGAAATCCTGACCCTCTGTCAGTTCTTCTTCCTGCAACAGCTGGCGGAGCTGAAGCGCAAGGCCGTCGTCGCCTGTCGTCTGTCGGGCTTGCCGGATCCGCTCGGCGGTTTCGAGCAGCGAGGAGATGTCGGAAAATCCGGTTTTCAGACGTTCGGTATATAGGTCGTGCTCCGACTGCCGATAGAGCTCGATAAAGCTTTCGTGCCGACGAAGCAGACGTGTATCGACGGGCTGCGCTGCCAGCACCTGCAGCTCCGCGGAACGACGGACAAGGTCTGCTACCGAAGGTGGTGCTATATTCGCGTCATCGCCACTGTCGTCGCGGCCATGAGGGCGCATGCCGTCGAGCCCGGCGACCCGCTTTCGCGCTGACAGAAATCGAGCCGGGTCGCCGCCGCTCTGCTCGGCGCGAATGACCGGTGTTCCAGGATCGACGCGCCCGACGTGCGCTTCAACGAGGTCGCATTCGGTGTCATCGCGGCATACCCAGACATGGCAGGAAGGATCTGCTCCCAGCCTGAAAGCAAGCACGGCGATCGTGCCGGTGCTTTCGGGGTCGAGGAGGTCCGACTGACCTCCTCCGAACCCCGTTATGCGCGTTTCGTTACGCGTTTTCCCATGAAGCCGCCCGTTGTACCAGATCGCCTGCACACGGCGATAATCGCTCTGGGAATCGATGTAGACATCGAATCCGACGCGGGGATTTTCGGCCTCAGCATCTTTCAGCTGCGGAAAAACGCCAAAGAGAAAGTCTTTAGGCAGATAAGGTCCAGCCTGATGGGACCCGGTTGCGAGCGTGTCATTGGCCTGCAGTCGTTTCACGAACCACACGGTTGGCGGCTGACTCTGTTCGTCCAGCCATTCGGGAAGGTCGGTAAGTGCCAATGAGCGTCATCCCCCAGGATCTGCTGCAATGATGACCCGGTCTGCGTTCCGGTCAAGACCCGCATGACGCTGGACCGTCAGCACTCATGTCCCGAAACGTTCTGGCAGCAATGGGGCAAAGCCGGCGCCATGATGAAAGCCGGTATCCCGAACATGGATTTCGTGCGTACCGGCATCGTCCAGAAAGCCCGCAATCAGGTTCGCCGTCGCCGCGTTCCCTGGCCCCTGACTACCCCGTATCGCACACTCCCAGACGGTTGCGATACGCCATCCCGCAGCGATGAGTTCAGCATGATGGCGGCGGTCACGAAGCTGGTTGCGACTGAGCTTTTCCAGCCAGAACTCCCGCCTTGTGCGTGGAAGTACGAACAGAGGGCAGTCATGGCCGTGCCAGAAACATCCATGGACAAAGATCACGGCGCGGCGGGCGGGAAAAGCGAGGTCGGGACTGCCCGGAAGTTTTCGGACATTGAGTCTGTAGCGAAATCCCATTCCATGGAGCGCCCGCCGCAGTGCAAGTTCCGGCTTCGTATCGCGAGCGCGCACCGCGGACATGTTCCGCGAACGCTGCTCGGGAGTATGGATGTCGGTCAGATCATCGCCTTCTCTTGAATATGTGTCATCTCCGTCTCGCCTTTCTGGCGGGCAAGGGCCGACATCAGAAAAGGCCTGAAATGCGCAGCCACGGCCGCCACGGCGGGGACGGCGACGGAGTTTCCGAACTGCTTATAAGCCTGCATGTCCGAAACGTTGATGATAAAATCCGACCGGCCGGGCGCGTCAAAACCCATAAGCCGCGCGCACTCGCGAGGCGTTAGCCGACGCGGTGTATCGCTGCCGCGGCTGATCAGAATTTCGGATCCGTCCTTATAGTAGCGGGCCGACAGGGTACGTGCGACGTCGCCCGGGCCGAAACGACCGAAGCCGAACCCGTTACCGCGAAGCCGATGCTTCTCCGCATAGGCCTGCAGATACTTCCAGAGGTGCTCGGTGAGCGTATATTTGGGAGAGACGGTGCCATCGGGCTGCGTGAACGGAATCTCGCCCTCTTCGCTACCGTCTTCCGGGTGCAGGATCGTGCGCAGCTTCGGACCTTCGCGCGGATCCGGAACTTCGAAATCCTCGAATGAAAACCGAACCTTGAGATCGCGACGAATGCCGACAATGAAGATGCGTTCGCGATGCTGGGGAACCCATGACCGAGCGTCCACTACTCTGAAATCAATGTCATACCCCAGTTCGCGCTCAAGCACCTCCCGGATGACCGCGAACGTCCGGCCTTTATCGTGATTCAGCAGATTCTTGACATTCTCCAGCACGAAGGCGGCCGGCTTTTTTGCCGCCAGGATGCGCTTCACGTCGAAGAAGAGCGTCCCCTGCGTATCGCATGCGAAGCCGTGCGGCCGATTCAGTGCATTTTTCTTCGAGACACCGGCGATTGAGAAAGGCTGGCAGGGGAACCCCGCCAGAAGAACATCATGGTCAGGGACATCATCTGCCACGACTTCGCGAATATCCGACGCGATATCATGATCGTCGTCAGGAAAGTTCGCCCGGTAGGTCGTCTGACAATAGCGATCCCATTCGCAGGTGAAGACGCATTGTCCGCCGATTGTTTCGAAGCCCTTTCGCAGTCCGCCGATCCCTGCAAACAGGTCGATGAAAGTGAAAGCCGGCTTCGCATCCGTTCGAACCGATCGGACCGGGATGCGTGAACGAAGCGCGTCGATCACACTGGAGCGCGGAGTGCTCTCGCCATTCTCCCAACGATATACCTGTCGGCTTTCATACCCCAGCACGCGTGCGGCATCGCGAGGCGTCAGTCCGGCCTGCTGACGCAGACGGGAGAATTCGGTTGTCGCGACCGCGACCGCTTTTCGGGCGACGATGTTATGGCGGTCGCCCGCTCTGGTCTTTTCGTCATATATCGTCGCCATAGTGATTCTCCCCAATCTGCTGGGAGTATTTTTGACTCTGTGGCTCAAATAGTCCAGCGCGAAGATTGATACAGGGCCATATGTTCCTTCTTTGTTCCACTTCTGTGGCTTCAGTGCAACAGTTTTGATGGCCGGGATGTGCGGCGCCGCGGAAGCCATCGGACACCCGGCTCTCGAAGACTGCGGACCGGCCAAACAAATTCCGCCCGGCAAACGACATTGAAGCCCAGCCAAGCCGCGCGCTACAGAAGGCGATCTCCATGCGGGCGGCCTGAGCCGATGTTGTCATATGTATCGGCAAGCGCGAACCCGCGCACGAAGACGCAGCATGCGCTCCAGCTTCAGCGGCGAAGGAAGAAGATCGTCTGAAGGGCCTTCGGCTCCTCCTTCCTCGCTGGCGGGATCACGCGCGTCCGGGTAGCCTGGTCGGCGACAGATGCCATATAGGCTCGCGTTTCACGAGGAAGTTCCGATCTGCGTTCCAGATAGGCAGCGTAGCGCGCGGGTCCGGCATTATAGGCGCCGAAAAGACCGGGATAGCCGAAGCGGTCATACATGAGCCGCAGATAATAGGTTCCGGCAAGAATGTTATCGCGCGGCGCGTGCGGATCGGCACCGAGACCGAGCCGCGCGCGCATGTCGGCCCATGTCCCCGGCATGAGCTGCATCAGACCCATCGCGCCCGCTGAACTGACGATAGGTTGCCCGTTCAGTGTCGTCCGCCCGCCGCTCTCGGCGCGCATGACCCGCTCGATCCACTCGGCAGGGATCCCGGTGCGCGCCGATGCTTCCTCAATATAGGGGCGCCAGCGATCGACCGACTGCGCTTCGGCGGGCGAAGCCGCAAGCAGCGCGAGCGCGACGAGCGTGATCCTCACCGCCGCCATATCAGCCGTGCCTTGCCGACAATATCGCCGGCCTCGCTCACGCCGAAATAGCGCCCGTCGAACGACGCGGGGCTATCGGTCATCAACAGGAAATATTCGCCCGATCGAAGTTCAGCGCATCCCGACCACCACGGGATCGGCCGAGCGGCGCCGTCACGTTCGACCCGCCGGGCGACAAGCTGCCCGTTGACCATCACGCGCGCGCCCGCGGCGCAGACCTCATCGCCCGCCGCGGCGGCAATGCGCTTCACCAATGGAACATTCGCCGGAAGGTAATGGCGGCGCGCCGCGAACATCCGAAACTCCACCGGCACCCGCGCGATCACCATGTCACCGCGCGTGAGCGGCGCGGCCTCGCCGACCGCATAGAGGCCGACCGGCGCGCTGGCGCTGGCGTTCCAGACAAGGCGCGGACGCGGATCGACCAGCAACGTCGCGGCGAGCGCCGCCGCGAGGCCGCCGCAGCCGACCGCCCATCGGCCGAACCGCCGCCGTTTGGCCGGTGCCGGGTCAGTCATTGCCCGGCGCTCCGTCCTGCCAGATCGACCAGCTATTGAGGTCGTCGATATGATAACGGATGCGCCGGCAATGGCGGCGAAAGCGCGGCCCGGTGCCGTGCGTGCGATGCACCTGCAAGGTTCGCAGCGAGACGCCGAGATAATGGGCGGCCTGCTTGGGACTCAGGAAGGGAGAACCGCGCTTCGCCTCCTTTGCCCTCGCAATGCTGTCGTCATCCTCCATGCGGCCTCTCGCTCCCTCGCGCCGTGTCGGCGAAAGCGAGAGGATGGGGCACGGCGCGTGTCCGCAAACGTGTCGGATTCAGGATGCCGTGATTTCGACACCCTCGTTAACAGAGCGCGCCTTATCCGGTAGTTTAAGTTTGATCAGCCGCGGTCGCTGCAAACCCGCCGTTCGCAAACCAATGCGCGCGATCAAGATGAGATCGCCAGCATGCTTTGGCGCGAATTCGGTCCGCAGCCATATTGAGGTCGAGAATTTCGACTGCGGCCTCCACCCAGTCATATCCATCGCGTTCGGCGTCCAATAGACGAGCGTATGTCAACACATGCGCGCGGTCGTAATCGGTCAGCGTCATATCCTGCGGCGCTTCTTCGATTACACCGGCTCGCGAAATGTATGATGGTTTTGCCTCCACAGCACTTTCCTGCTCTGCCAAACACGCCCCTACCGTCAGTTTCAGAGTATACTCCGTGGTGGAATACTCAGCAAGCGCAAGAGTTATCGACCATGTCGATACGGGACGTTCTTGCTCGAAATTTGAAAAAGGCTCGCGCCGCGAAAGGCTGGTCGCAGGAAGAACTCGCCCATCGGGCTGGTATTGACCGAACCTATGTCAGTTCGCTTGAACGCTGTCGGTATTCGGCCACTATCGATGTTGTCGATCAGGTGGCGAAGGCGCTGGAACTCTCCGCAGCTGATCTTCTGAAGGCTGGTTGATCCAGCCGTCATGCCGCTCACGCGGATCGCGGTGCCAATATTGACCGGGGACCGTCGATCCACATCGTTCGCGCTGTCGAAACAAGTCGCCGGGCGGCGGATTTAGTCGACTCTCCGCGGCCGGGCCAGTCGCCCGCGCGAACGAAGGTTTCGCCGATCGTTCGCAGCGACGCCCCTTCGCCCAAGGCGTCGATGACACGCAACGTCAATATGATGCGATGTAAGCGCGGCGTTTCGGCCCGCTCGGCCAGGGGCCGACCGCGTGCGAAGGTAACCAGGCGCCGGAACTCGGCAAGCTGTCTCGGCGCGATGGCGACGGTGAATGGGAATATCAGCCGATCGAGCGGCAACGGCTCAACGCTACGCGCAATATCGACGCGGATGCCGTGATGAACGCCGCCGATGACGGCATGAAGCTGTCCGGGGCCGCCGACCGCCAGCGAAGTTGCGAGCGAAGGCAAAGGCGCGCCGACCGGCCCGCGCACACTCCTCGCGTGCAGCACCGATGGCTCAAAGGCGGCCGACCATAGCAGCCGTGCGGTGGACGCAGGCCGGCCCGGTTCCTCGGCGAAAGTGCAGCCCCCAACGCGCCGCGAACGCGGGATCGGCAGCGGTCAGCGGACTGGCGCCCGGATCGGCCCCGCCGGGATAGTCGGGATCGCGGCGCAGCAGCTCCCACGCGAGGCCGCGCGCGCCCGTGGCGGCGAGCGCCGCATAGGAGCCAGCGTCGCGCCAGCTTCCGGGCGGCAGCACCGCGCGCGTTTCAATCGCCGGCACGGCCGCGCTGCTCACCGACATAGCTGCGAAGCGCGTCGGCCTGATCGGGCCGCAGCGCATCGACAGCCGCGACATGATCGGGCCTTTCGCCCGCGAGCAGATAGGAGGGGCAGCGCCCTTCGACATTACCGAGATTGGGGCGGTGCTGCGCGTAGCCAACCAGCGCCGCAAGATCGGGGTCGAAATGCCGCGCGACCTCGGGCGGATAGACCAGCCATTGCAGCTCGAAGGGTTTGAGCCAGCCAAGGCAATAGCTGACGATGATCCCGCGTCGAAGGTCATCGCTGACATTGGCGCCCGCGCCGTGGAGCGTTCCGCCAAGCCACACCAGCGCGTCGCCGGGTTCGCAGGTCGCGGCAACGGCCGCGCCCACGCTCGCATCGCCGTCATAGCTAAGCCGGTGACTGCCCGGCCATAGCCGGGTCGCGCCGTTTGCCTCGGTGAAAGGCGTCAGCGGCCACATGACGTTGACCTGAAATTGATGTCCGCCCTTGATCGCGGGCCATAGATCATGGTCGCGATGCGGATATTGGGCGAGCGCACCGGGATGGATTTCAACGGCCTGTGTCAAATTGAGCGCGATGCGGTCGCAGTTCGGCGACAGGATGCGTTCGACCAGCGGAAGAATGGCGTCGTGCATCACGAGCGCGCGGGTTGCCGGGGCGCGGGTGAGCAGGCGCCCGAAACGCTTGGTCCGCTCGCCGAAGAAGTCGCCGACGCAATAGGGCGTCGCGGCAAAATCATAGTCGAGCGCGGAATCTATCGCGTCGATCTGATTCGCTGGGAGCAGATTGCGGATGATGCAAAAACCATCGCGGTCGAGCCGGACCGGGGCGCTGTCGGGGGAGAAGGGTCCGCTCATGCCGCCGATCCCGCCGCGATCGTCCCCACCGGCAAGGCAGGAAGCGCATGTAGGCCATTCGCTTCGAGATGGGCGGGCGTCGCCGGCTCGATCGTCACGGCGAAGGCGCCGAGACGACCGCCGCCCAAATCCTGCCCCGGCCCCAGCGCCTCGCTGTGCCAGCCCATAGCGAGGATCTGTTCGCGGAAGCGCGCGGTGACGACGCCGGTGAAGCGGTTGATGCCGCGATCCAACGCATGATCGACCATCGCGCGGATAAGCCCGTCGCGAAGCCGCAGCCGTTCGGGCCGCAGCAGATTGGCCGGCAGGCAAAGCCGGGTGATCTCGAAAATGTCGGGGCCGACCGGAACGCCGTCGGTGCAAAGCCGCTCGAACAAAGTGCCGAGCAGATGCGGGCGTGTCGAGGGCAGCAGCCGCATCGACGCCAGATGACGGCCGGCGCGATCGGCGGCGATAATATAGGTGGCATAGGCGTCATCGAAGCGGTCGATTTCGAGCCGGTCGTCAACGACGGTCAAATCCCAGTCGAGCAGGTCGATGAACAGCCGCTTGCGATCCTCGAACATGGATTCGAGCAAAGGCTGATCGGCGGGTGTGCCGAGCCCTTCGACGATATGGATCATTGGTGTCGCTCCCTTGCGTGTGACCCCGCAAGCAAAGCGAAACTCGCCGCCGAATATCAGGTCGCCAGGTGGCGATGTTGACGCGGCGCGATTTCGTGGATTCCGATCTCGCCGTCGAGGACCGCCGCCAGCACGAGCTGGGTGCGGTTGCCGACGTCGTAGCTGGCGCAGGCGCCCTCGATATAGGTCTTGATGGTCGCCGGGGTCAGGCCGAGGATGGTCGCGATGTCGGTATTGCTCTTGCCTTGCCCGGCGAGGACGACGCAATCGCGCCAGCGCGGGCGGAGGCGGGCGACGCGGACTTGCCGCAGGCGTCCGCCGTTCACGATCCGCCGCGCCTTCTGGAACGCGAAGCCGCCGATCGAATGAACGGCGTCGAGCTGGTGCCGGAAGCCTCCCGGCTTGCGCGGGCTACAGAAATTGCACGACCCGCTGCGCTCGCCCAGGACAAAGGCAGGGACGGTGATACCGTTGGTGACGCCATGATATTCTCCGCGTTCGAGAAAGGCCCGGTGCCGCGGCCCGAGTTCGATCAGGCTGGCGATCTCGCACCATGTAAAGCAGGCGTTGGCGGCGATGCAGGCGTGAACGACCGGATCGTCGCGATGATAGAGACCGGCAAAATATTCGACGGCATAGTCCGGCGGATAATTGTTCATGTTGATCAGGCCGGGTGAGCCGACGCGGTGATCGTCGTGATGGATCATCGCATAATAGCGATAGCCCATCTCATGCGCGACTGCTCCGAGCGCGCCGTCGATCGCGGGCAGGTCGTCCGCCTTCTGGATTTCAACAAGAAATTCCGCCGCAAGGCTCAGCGCACGCGCGTCCAGACCTTCGTTCTGCAGAAGATTGCCGCCTTGCAACCCTTCACCTCCAGCTTGCCGTCCCCCCGGAGTGTCAGATAGCCCTTCGCCGCGCCTTCGCCCGTTTCGGGATCGTAGACTGGGCCGCCCCTCCATTCGCGAGGGCCGCCAGTGAAAGCATGCAGCACGACAAGCCCTTTGATCCGCCGACTGCGTAGTGCGGCATCGGGGTTCTTCACGTCGCGCTGATCCGGGTTGGCCCGCAGGGGAGCGGCATCATCCACCTTGCCGCAGATGGCCGCGCCGCAGCGATAGAGCTCGACCCGTCCCCCTTGGCTGCCGGTCGACCACAGACCGGTGATGGCGCCGTTCCCCTGCGATGCGGCGGCCGCTCCCCCTCCCGAAGCGGCCGCAATCATTATCGCTGCAAACACAATCTTTCTCATCCTGCCCTCACTTCGGCATCGGCGCGACGAGCGGCGGAGACAGGGTCGCAAGAGCGCGCTGCGCCAACGCACGGTCGTCGTGCTGCCAGGGATGAAAGTTCGGACGGAAATAGGCGAACAGGTCGCGAAGCAGGAGGCGCATCAGGCCGGGCGTGCCATAAAGGTAGGAAAGCAGCCCCGCCCATGTCCGCAGGTTGTTCTTTCCATCCTGCCGCAACAGGTCGGCGGTGTTGCGGAATACGACATAGTGAAAACGAACACCCGCCGCGAGCATGGTGAAGCTCCGCAAGGTCCAGCGCCGGAACGGCGAACGTTCGCGCATCGCGAGCAAGAGCGTGTCATAAGCGACCGCTTTATGTTCGATCTCTTCGATCGCGTGCCAGCGCCACATGCGCTGCGCCTCTGCATCGGCACCCGCGAGATGCGCGGGATCGGCCAGCAGGGCATGGGCGAGCGTCGCGGTGAAATGTTCGAGCGCGCAGGTTCCGGCGAGTTGCATGATCGGCGGACGGCGCTTGGCCCACGCGATCGTCCGTGCGGCGCGATCTTCTGATGAGGTCAGGTCATAACCCGCATCGCGCGCCTGCCGATTGAAGAAGACATGCTCGCGCGAATGGGTCGATTCCTGAAAGATGAAATCGTCGATCTGCTGCTGAAGCGCTTCGGGCGCTTCGTCGCGATAGTAGCGGACCGCCGACATGAAGAATTTTTCGCCGACCGGGAAGGTCGAGGACAGCGCGTTATAGAAGGCTGTCCGGCCAGCATCCCCGCCATGCCACCAACGGCGCGCGGTCGTCCCGCGACCGAATTTCCAGTTGCGCCTCTCGATTGCGAGGTTGGTCGGTGTTTGCGCCTTGTCGATCATCACGATCTCCTTGTCGTCGGTCCGAAGATAGGCCGCCGTCCGTGCCGGGTGACAGGACGACGGCCCAGTTTCCCTCCGGAGTTGAGGGGAGTGCTTGAGAAACTAACTATCTGGTCCTTTCCGAAAAACCGGGCCGATGTTTGCTCGGGAGCAAACAGACATCGGCCCGAGTTGTCCCCCAGTGGTGGGCGGAGACGATCAGAACTTCTTCGAAATGCTGAACCCGATGATGCGCGGATCGAGCGTGAAGACGTTGGTCGTCAGGCCCGTGTCGTCGCTGTTCAGGAAGGCGTCGGTGATCGGCGTCGAGTTGAAGACATTCTTCACATAGGCCTCGATCGACAGGTCATCGGGACCATCGACGCGCAGCGAGATATTGAAGTTGGTCCAGTCGCGGAGGCGATCATAGGGATTGAGGTTGTAAACCCGCGCCCAGCTCTTCGCCTGCCAATAGCCATCACCGCGGATCGTCGCGCTCCAGTCGCCGTCGAACGGGATCGTATATTCGGCGCCGAGATTGACGGTCCAATGGGGCGAGTTGGGAAGCTCGTTGCCGGAGAGGTCGGTATAGAAACCCGCTCCGCCGTTGATCTCGGGATAGTTCGTCGGATCGTAGAATTGGCCTGTCTGGGGGTCGATCATATCCCGGCCGAGAGTGGCGCCCAGCACCCCGCCGACACCAGAACATGGCTGCCAGCTTCGCTGCAGGCCGCTGTTCGTCGAAAGCCACGCTTCAGCAATATGAATCGGGACTACGCAGTTCGAAGGCAATTGCACCCAAGGCTTGAACGTGACGTAATCGGGGTTGCCGAGCGTCCGGTTCATGGGGTCGATCGACTTTTGGCCTTTCCCGATACGCGTGCCAAGATAGCCGACATTCAGGTTGAACCGCAGACGGTCAACGGGTTCGAAGAGGGCCGACAACTCGGCGCCCCAGATTTTGGCATCGAAATTCTCGTTCACCGCCGTGCGGTCACGAATCTGCGAAACCTGATAATCGCTGTAATCATAGAAAAAAGCGCTGGCATTGAGCGTCAGCCGGCCGTTCATCATTACATTCTTCATGCCGACTTCGAAGGAATTGACAAACCCCGGCTTGAAGGTCTGACCATAGTTTACACCCAACAATTCGAGCTGGGGGAAAATTAAGTCTTCGACCACGTCATATAGCGACTGATCAATGTAGCCGGCGTCAATGACTTGCTGACCTGTTGCGAAGCCGGGCGTAGGCGGATTGACGCCGCCAGCCTTATAGCCCCGGCTGAAGAAGGCATAAACGAGGGTGTCATCGGTAAACCCGAGATCGGGACTCCAGTCGAGTCCAATTCGGCCAGTAAACTCCCCCCATTTCAGCTTGACGTCACCAGCCTCGGGATAGCCCATTCCCACGAGACCGCCAGCTGATAAGCTCGGTGCAAGAAGCAATTGGCTGGGTACAAGAGTGAACTTTTTCCTGTCGCGCGTATAGCGCAGCCCGGCCGTAATCTTGAGGTCGGGATTCACGTTGTAATAGGCTTCGCCGAACGCCGCCCAGCTTTCCAGCTTGTAGGGATTGGAGCTGCGAAAATAATTATGCCCCTGCCCGTTGATGCTCTCTACCGGATTGGGGTCGATATAGGGACAGAAGCTATTCTCGATCGGTGAGTTTCCGCCGCCGCTGGCAACGTCGAACCATTGCGTCTGGCTGCATGTGGTCTGCGTCGTGGAATAGTTCAGCGGCGGCATCATCGCCAATGCCGTCAGCAGGTTGCTCATGACATAATAGTCGTTCTGCGTCTTGAACTTGGTGTAATTGCCGCCGACACTGAAATTGAACGGCCCATCCAAATCCGACTGTAAGCGTAGTTCCTGCGAGAATTGCTTCGAATCCGACGATGAGATGTCAAAAGTCCCTATAGTCTTCGAACAACCAATCTGGGGATCGCAGAAGACACCGCCCGCCGCAATATTGCGCCAGATGCTCGGGCCGCCACCGTCCGGCCGATTCGGCGTGATAGGCAAGCGCGTCAGTACGGAAGTGTCATTGAACACCTCCAAGGTATTGAAGCGATTATAATCCTGGAAACTATACACGCCGTCCCAATTGAACACAGTCTGCGAGGACAGGGTGAAGCCCGATGCGACGTCGACGTCGACGTTGAATTCGAGGATATCGGACTTTGCCCTATAGATAGGATCGCGGAAGGACGCGATCTCTCGCAAGTCGCGCGACTGCATCAAACTACCATAAGGATCGACCGCCGAATTGAGCAACCCGGTGGTGAGGCCTCTGGAATCATAGCCCATCGTCACGAGACTGTTCACGAAGTTCACGCCAGCCACATAAGGAAGTGCAAAGCCGTTGGGCGTACCAAATGCCTCGTCATCATAAAGGCTGCCCGCCTTACAGCCCGTGCTAAACAGCGCCGCTCGCTGTTCCTGGATCCTAGCAAAGAGTGCCGGTGGGTTAGCCTGCCGCGTCGGCGTCGATCCGATCATGTCCGGGCTATCGTCGCGGTGGCAAAGCTGCTTGCCGGTGCGCGAGCGATTGTCGCTCTCGCGAAAGCGCTCCCAGACGACATTGCCGCGCAACCAGTCGTTCTCAAACCCGAGCGTCGTGCGCAGCGACCAGAGATCGCGGCCATTGATCCGGTTCTTGGTCACCGAGTTATAGTCGTAGCCATCGCGGTCGGTCATCGAACCGGCCACGCGCAACCCGAGAGCATCGGGAACGATGGGCACGTTGAGCATGGCGACCATGCGGCGGCTGTCGAAATTGCCGACCTCGCCCTTGATGCTGCCCTCGAATTTCCCGAGCTTCGGCTTCGCCGAGATCAGGTTGATGACGCCGCCGGTCGCGTTGCGGCCATAGAGCGTTCCCTGCGGCCCACGCAGCACTTCGAGGCGTTCGAGGTCGAAGAATTCCTGCTCGAAAAAGCGGTTGTTGATGAGGCCCGAGTTGTTGAAGCTGACGGCAACGCCGGGGTCGGTGGAAGCCGACACCGCCTTGGTCCCGACCCCGCGGATCGAGACGTTGTAGCTGGTGAAGTTCGACTTGGAGAAGGTCAGGTTCGGCACCGCGCGCATGATGTCGGGGCCGCCCTCGATCTTCTGCTCCTCCAGATTCTTCTGCGACAGCGCCGTGATCGCGATCGGCACGTCCTGCGCCGATTCCACGCGCTTCTGAGCGGTGACGATGATCTCGTCGGCGCGGTAGCCGCCGTCATCGGCCGCTCCCCCCGCATCTGCCGAACCCGCGGGCGCGAGCGTGTAGGTGCGCCCGTCGCTCGACACGACGCGCAGGCCCGCATCGGCGGCAGCACGGCGCACCGCCTGGTCGACGCTCATCGATCCCTTGATCGCGCGGATGCTCTTGCCGCGCACGGCGTCGGCACTGACGAGAATCTGGACGTCGGCTTGTGTCGCGAGTTCCGGGATGCCGGTGGCGGCAGATTGCGCCGGGACGTCGAAGCTCTTGGTTTGCGCCATCGCGGGCGTGGCGATCGCTACCGCACAGATGGCCACCGAAGACGCGAGAGCGCCGCGAAGATCGCGATACCGCATAATCCCTCCCCATGTTGATCGGCCCGGTTATTCGGGCTCACATGGACACGATGCGCGGGAGAGATTTTTCCGTTTTTTCCGTGCGATTTTATTTCAGTTCTGCGACAGGACGATCCGGTCAGACCCGATTTTCACCTGCGCATTCAATAGAGTGGCGGCCGCGCGTGCAAAGGCCTCGGGTTCGTTTGTCCGGAAACGACCAATCATCTTTTGCCCGCCAAGCGTCGCGCCCGTCACCTCGATCTTGCGGACATTGTAGCGGTTGAACTCGGCAACCGCTTCGGCGACCGTATCGCCGTCGAACACGAGCTGGCCCGTTCGCCATGCGAGCGCCTTGTCGATTTCCTCGTTTGCCGCGACGATCGGCACGATCGCCTTGTCGGGTGCGACGAAGGCGCGGCTGCCCGCCGCGACGCGCCGGATGTTGCGCTCGTCACCGACGCGCCACATCTCGACGACGCCTTCGGTCACCTGCACATCGACACCGCCCGCCGACTGGCGGACCCCAAAGGCGGTCCCGACAGCGCGCACCCGAAGGTCGCCGACCTCGACAACGAAGGGCCGCGTGCGATCCTTGGCGACCTGAAACCAGGCTTCACCGGACTTGAGCGCGATCTGGCGCACCTCGGGCTTCATGGTGACATCGAGCGAGGTCTGCGTGTTCACCGCAGCGAGCGAGCCATCGCTCAGCGGAACCCGCCTGATTTCCCCGATCGCCGTCTGGATTTGCTGGTCGGGAACAGCAAAGAGATCCAGCCCCGTAACACCGACCACCAATGCGGCGGCGGCAGCGGCGGCACCGCCGCCCCATAGAAGGTGCCGCCGTGAAAACCAGGGGCCGCCGGCGGCGGCCACCTCGTAGGATTGGGAGCCGCCGGCGCCTAGGACGCTGGCTCGATCGAGCATATTCCATGCGGCCTTGGCGCGGAAATAGGCGCCGCGGCGGCGGTCGTCGCCCGCGAGCCACGCCTTGAGCTCGGCGCGCACGACGGGGTCATGGCCCTCGCGGTCCATGCGGGCGACCCATGCTGCCGCGCGATCACTGATCGCTTGTGCTGTTTCGCGCTCGCTCATCTCGTTCCGTTCTCGTCATCTTATTCTCGGCACTCTGCTCGCCGTCGGCGATGGCCTGCAGGATCAATTTCAAACCCTTGGTCACGTCATTTTCGACTATATGTTCGGTCACGCCCAGCCGCTCCGCAACCTCCCTCTGCGGCAGGCCTTCGATCTTGCGAAGTTCGAAAATCTTGCGGCATCGGCCCGGCAGTTCCTCGATCAGTCGGCGCACCCGATCCAGTTCGCGACGGCCTGCCGCGACGCGTTCCGGGGAGGGTTCATCTCCAACGATGTTCAGGCTCTCGATTTCCGTAACGGATTCGATGCTGACGATCCGAGCGCGGCGCAGTCTCATCAGGACAATGCTGCGCGCGGCGATGAAGAAATAGGCGCGGCCGCTGCGAATATGACTGACATCGCGAAGCCCCGCGATCTGGCAATAGGTTTCCTGAATGACGTCCTCGAGATCGTCGGGATCGAGCGTGCGACGGAGCCACGCGCGCACATCGGCCTCGTGCGGCAGGATTTCCCGCCCCACCCAGGCCATGATCTTTGCACGCTTCTCCCGGTTCACGTCGTCTTCGCGGCTCCCATTCAGAAGTACGATGCACGAGGGGAGATTTTCCGTTTTTTGCCGCGATTTTTTTCGCTGGGTCAGGCCAGCATAGCATGATTGCGTTGGTCGCGGATTATTTGACGACAGCAAAAGCACCGGTGGAACGCGGTCTTCTCCGCTTGCCCATCAGCGTTGGTCGGTGCAGCGCTGTATCAAAGTGGTTCGACGAACATGATCGTCATTATGCGCAAGGTGGCCGCTGGATCGGCGGCATCAACCTTATCGTTTTCGCGTCGTCCGGGCGTGTAATAATTGATCTTCCAACATATCCGAAATTCGCCGATCGTCAGAGTTGCACCGTCATGCTCGCCACGCGGATCATTCTCCGGCGTGAAATCGTCGAACAGTCGGATCGCGCGGATGACATCTTCCTGAATGGCGGTCGGCAATTTGGAAACGCCACGCGACATATAGGTCCATCCATCTTCGCCAGTGGAGCGAAGGCGGTCATTGAGGCGAGCGATGGTTGCCCGCCTATTTTCCTCATCGGTCATGCCGTGATCCTCTTCAGTTCAGTTTTGACGTTGGCACCGCGGCGGCGGCCGGGCGCGCCAACAAAAAAGGGCGGGAAAATCCCGCCCTTTCCCTGCGTCAGAGGCGCTTAGCGGCTCGGATCAGCCGCAGGTTCTTCGCTGGCTGGTTCGGCAGCAGGTTCTGCTGCCGGCTCGGACGCAGGCTCGGCGGCGGGCTCTGCCGCCGGTTCCGCAGCGGGTACGGCCTGTTCCGTATCCGCCGGTTCTTCGGTTTGCGCGGCGACGACCGGCGACATAGCAAAACCGGCAGCGGCGATGATCGGGTAAGCAATTTTACGCATATCAGGATGACCCCTTGTGGTTGTTGCGCCTGACACATGAGAGGCGAATTCGCATTTGTAATCATGTGAACGGGCCATCTGTCATACGCGTCGTCCGTTTCTTGTCGTCTTCGCGGCTCCCGTTCGAAAGTACGATGCACAAGGGGGAATTTTCCGTTTGTACCAGCAGCCTTTTTACGACTCTCCCGGCCAAAGCAGGATGATGCTGGCGTCATGGGGCGACAAAGCGAGGGAAATTGCGCGCTCGCGCATCGTAAATATATGAAAGCGGATGCGAGAACGATGGAACCAGGAACGGCAATCACACGGCAAGTTATCTACGACCTTGTGTGGAAGGAGCCGCTAACTCACCTCGCCAAGAAATTTCGTCTGTCCGATCAAGGCCTCGCCAAGCTGTGCAAGCGTGAGCAAATACCGCGCCCGGCCCAAGGCTATTGGAACAAGCTGGCCGCGGGCAAACCTACCGGCACGAAGCCCGCGCTCCCCGTTGATGCGAGGGGCGCCGACGCCGTGGTCTTTCGCATTGCTGCGGCGTCGCAGTCGCCCACGACACCGAGGGAGGAAGTCGAGCAGCTCAAGGCCGATTTGCCCCAAGTTAGAGTGGGTGAACGACTGGCAAACCCGCATCCGGTGGTTGCCGAACGCGTAGCCTTCCGTGATGCCGAAGTTCGTGAAGGCAAGAAGCGCTATGATTACAGTGCTGAGGTCTGGAAACAGATTTCCCCGCTCGACAGCGCCGAACGCCGCCTTCTTCGTATTCTGGACGCCATATGCAAAGGTTTAGAAACGCGCGGTGCGGCGGTCGGAGAGAATGACCGGGGCGAGCTGGTCGCAACCATCGGTCAGGACAAGATCGCTTTCCAACTCCGCTATCGGATGAAACAGGTGAAAATCCCAATTGATCCGGCCGACTGGCGCTCGAAACTCAGAGGCAAGGACGCGTTTCGACGGGGGCTTGAGCTAACCGACGAACTCATATTCGAGATCAAGACATGGATGCCTGCGGGCTTCCGCCGCAATTGGCGTGAGGGGCCTGCACATCGACTCGAGGAGCAGGCCGGAGACCTTGTGGCAACGATGCTCGTGGCGTTTCCTGTTCTTGCTGCGCGGCGCGAGGAAAGGGAGGAGCAAGGGCGACAATTTAAGATCAGAGAGGAACAACGGCGCCAACACGAGGAAAGGCAGCGCCTCAATCGAAACCGCTTTCGACGCCTGGCCGAACTTGCCGAAGCGTCGCGCGAAGCTGCGTTAGTCCGAGATTTCGTAGCGACGCTACGCAATGCCGACCTCGATCGGGAAAAGATGATCGACGACATGACGGTCGCACAATGGCTGGATTGGATCGATGCAGCGATCGCAGATCATGATCCGCTTTCGCGCCCGGCAAGCGTATTCGAGTCCATCGCCTCCGTCCACCACCGGACCTATCCCAACTGACAGGCGGTTAGCGCCAATGCCGTTCGCCGACGACCAGCTTCGCCGGCTCACGAGTTTCCCGCAAGCGATCCAACTCATCCGACCAGAATTGCATCATCTGAACCCGCTCGTCCCAATATTCACCTCTGGCATAGGCGCGGCGCACCGCGTTGCCTTCTGCATGGGCGAGCTGCCGTTCGATCGCGTCGGGATTCCAGCGGCCCATTTCATTAAGCAAGGTGCTTGCCATCGCACGGAACCCATGCCCCGTCATTTCATCCTTGGCGTAGCCGAGACGGCGCAGCGCACCATTGATGGTGTTTTCCGACATGGGGCGACTGGCCGAACGCAGCGACGGAAAAAGGAACCGGCTCAAGCTGGCGTCATGTTCCAGCATGGCGATGATTTCCAATGCCTGACGGGAAAGCGGAACCTTGTGGACCCGGCGCATCTTCATCTTGCTCTCGGGAATGGTCCAGACCGCGTTTTCGAGGTCAAACTCCTTCCATTCGGCATAGCGCAATTCGCCGGGCCGAACGAAAACATGGGGCAAGAGGCGCAGCGCGATGAACGTGGTCGGATGACCTTCATAGCCTTCGATCGCGCGCAGCAATGCGCCGACCTCCGTTGGTGTCGTAATAGCCGCGCGATGTGTGACCTTCGGCGTGATTAACGCCCCTCTCAAATCGGCGGCTACATCGTGGTTCGCCCGAACGGTGGCGATCGCGTAACGGAAAACCTGGCCGCATATGCTTCGCAGCCGATGGGCGGTTTCATGCTTTCCCTTCGTTTCAAATTTGCGCAGCAAGGTCAGCAGTTCAAACGGCTTGATTTCAGCTATCGGCCGATGGCCGATCGATTGATAGGAAAAGTCTAGGAGCCAGCGGTTCTTCTTGAGCGTAGCGGGCGCGAGACCCTCTTTTCCGACCTTGGCTAGCCACTCCTCTGCGACTGCCCGGAATGTGTTGGCCGCCGCAACGCTTGCGGCCGCCTTCTCCAACCGCGCCTCCTCGGCAGGATCGCGACCGGTGGCCAGCAATTGTCGAGCCTCGTCGCGTTTCGCCCTTGCGCCGGCGAGACTTACGTCGGGCCAAATGCCGAAAGCCAGGGTCCTTTGCTTCCCGAGAAAGCGATAATTCATTCGCCAGTATCGCTGGCCCGTAGGCGTCACGAGCAGATATAGCCCACCCGAATCGCCTAGCTTGTATGGTTTATCGCGACCCTTTGCCGCCTTGATCGCCACCGCAGTGAGGCTCATGATGGTATCTCTCCATGACCGCTCCGGACATACCATCAAATATACCCCCAAATTTTCGGGGTACGGGGAGATACGTCCGCATCAACAGGGACGAGTATAGCAAAAAAATCGGCAGAAATCAGCCGTTTTTTGGACGTTGCCGGACGTTCTCGGAAGGAGCCTTGGAGCGGGTAGCGGGAATCGAACCCGCCTAGCTAGCTTGGAAGGCTAGAGCATTACCA